>Ga0105237_10001145_pt1 | contig 35656 bp, 34 predicted proteins | sample KBSC24metaG_FD_81520 | JGI IMG/M metagenome (GOLD analysis project Ga0105237, IMG submission 81520) | Corn rhizosphere microbial communities from Kellogg Biological Station, Michigan, USA - KBS C2-4 metaG | ecosystem: Host-associated > Plants > Roots > Rhizosphere > Soil | place: Michigan, USA... | reverse complement strand
TGCGAACAGGGCCCATGCAGCCCACGTCTCGGTGGCCGGCGCAAAAGTAACGTACACAGCCGCATACAAGGTCCACCCGCCAATGATCAACGGCCGGCGCCCCACACGATCCGAGAGCGCACCACCGTATGTCCCCGTCGCTGATTTGACCAGATTCAACACCGCCCACAACACCGGCGCCAAAACCACAGGGACACCAAGCTGACGTGCACGGAGTAAGAGAAACGCATCGGTGGAATTGCCCAGCGTGAAGAGCAACACGACCCCGAGGTAAGCCCAGAAGCGCGCGGGCATCCCACCACCCAGTCGCATTCGTGACGCACTGGTCGCAGTCCCCGGTGCCGATGCGTCGGATACACCGTGCCGCGGGACATCCGTCACGAACACCACGAGCACGATAAACGCGATCGCGGCGGGGATAGCCGATAACCAGAACAGGAGCCGGAGCGACGTGTGCCACAACGCCAGAATTCCGAACGCGAGCAGTGGCCCCAACACCGCGCCAAAGTTGTCGGCGGCCGCATGAAAACCAAAGGCCCGTCCACGGCTCGTGATGTCCGTTGATTCCGCGAGCAAGGCGTCCCGGGGCGTCGTCCGTACCCCTTTTCCCACGCGATCCGTCATCCGGATCAACAGCACCTGCGTGGCACTCTGCGCGATCGCCACGAGCGGTCGCACCACCGACGCCAACCCGTAACCCAACACCACTAACGGCTTCCGACGCGCCACCCGATCCGACCACCACCCACTCGCCAGCTTGAGCAACGCCGCCGTCGACTCCGCCGCCCCCTCGATGGCGCCGACGAATCCCGCACTCACCCCCAATACACTGCTCAAAAAGAGGGGGAGCAGCGGGTAAATCATCTCGGTCGAGACATCGTTCAACAAACTGACCGCACTGAGCGCCAACACATTACGCGAAAGGCGGGGCCGCTTTGTCGAAGCAGCACCCGCCTTTGCATTCTTGTCGCCGACACGCCGGTCCGCGTCGAGCATTGGGATCACCTATTCGCGGTGCGAGCCCGTCGCGCCATGCACTTCCGCATGATCGCCGATCGTCACGTTCCCTTGGACGCCGTCGACAACCGCCTCGTCACCCACCAGCGACTGCGTCAACACCGATCGCGCGATGTGCGACTTGTTCCCCACAATGGAATGCGACACCGTCGAATCGGTCACCGACGAGCCAGCTCCGATCGACACATTGGGGCCAATGGTGGAGTTCCGCAGCGTGACCTCTTCTTCCACATACACCGGATCGACGATCACGCAATTGTCCGCCGACTGTGGCAGACGGCTGTGCCCGCGCGCCAACATCGCCAGATTGGTTTCGAGTAGCGTGTCCAGCTTGCCGGCGTCATACCACCCTTCCACGTCGACGACGCGCAGCTTGGCGCCCTTGTCGATCATGTATTGGAAGGCATCAGTGAGATAATACTCACCCTTGTTGGCCGGCCGCTGCATCACCGCGTCGATCCCTTCATACAACAGCTGCCAATTCTTGATGTAGTACAACCCGATATTGGCCCGCTTGGAGACCGGCGTCGACGGCTTTTCGACGATCTTGGTCATGTGGCCATTCTCGTCCGTCACGACCACGCCGAATCGCTGATAATCTTCGACCTCTTTGGTCCAGATAATCCCATCCGCCTCCGTCGACTCGATGATCGACAGATCGGCGTCAAAGATGGTGTCGACGAAGATGATGAGCACCGGCTGATCCACGTACGGACGCGCCAGCGCCACCGCGCCCGCTGTCCCGTCCTGGATCTTTTGCTCGACAAAGATCGACGGAATCCCGATCTTGGCCCGCGCGTACGCCTCGACTTTTTCTTTGAGATGCCCGGTGATATAAATCACCTGCTCGATGCCACGCAGTTTTTGGACATCGTCGAGCACGTACTGCATGACCGGCTTGCCCGCCACCCGAAGCATCGGCTTGGGCGTGACGTGCGTATGCGGACGCAGCCGCGTCCCCTTGCCAGCCAACGGGATGATGACCTTCACGGCGCGCTCGTCCCTTCGCGGCCGTACCGGTCCTGCAAGCGCACAACATCATCCAGGTGCGGCGTCGACGCCTCGAGCACGTCGCAATCGGTGACAGCTTCCATTTGGTGAATCGTTCCCGGCTCGTTGCGAAACGATTGCCCAGCCTCGAGCGACACTTCGTCGAGTGTATCACCCCGCTGGACACGATAAATCATCCTGCCACGCAGCAGATGAATCGTTTCGTCCTTTTGGTGATGATACTGCAGAGAGAGTGCCTGGCCTGCCGTGATGTGGAGGATTTTCCCCACGTAAAGCGGTGTATTCGCCCAAATGATCTCATAGCCCCACGGTTTGTCGACCCGTGTGACCGTGGCGTACCCGCTCATGGCCAGTCGTTGGGTTAGGCGTGCGTACCGGAACGAATCCGGTGCGCCAACAACGCCAACCGGCGCCGCACCGATCCGTCCATCACGGTGTCACCCACCTTGACCACCACACCGCCCATAATGGCAGGGTCCACCGACACATGCGGCACAATCGTCTTGCCAACCTTGCGCGACAACGTCGCTCCCAACTCAGTCGCGGCCGCCTCGTCCAGCGGCGACGCCACGGTAACATCGGCGTGCAGCCGCCCTTCGGCCTCGTCCACCAAGTTGCTGTACTCGACCGCAATCTCGGGGATCAACATTTGGCGCCGATTGGCCACCAACTTTTGCAGGAAACGGAGGAACAGCCGCGGTACACGGTCGCCAAAGGCTTTGGTCAACAGCGCCTGCTTCTCGGCCGCACTCACCCGCGGCGATTCCAGGAACCGACGCAGCGTCTCGGTATTCTCCATCGCATGCGCCACATCGCGGATCATCGCGCCGAACCCGTCGCGATTGTCCGCCTTGGTCGCCAGCGAGAGCAACGCCTCGGCGTAGTTCCGCGCGATGGTATCGGCCCGCATTAGCTGACCTTCGTCCCGTTCGGAATCGACGCCAGGAAGCTGTCGACGATCTTCCGGTTCGTGTCGCTATCGAGATTCTTCTCGATAATCTTGGACGCCCCAGCGATCGCCAGATCCGCCGCCTCACGGCGAAGCTCCACGATCGCCTTGTCACGCTCCGCCCCAATCTCGCGGCGCGCCCGCTCCAGCATCGCCTGCTGTTCGCCACGTGTCTCTTCGAGCATCTTGGCCCGGAGCTGCTCACCCACCGACCGCCCTTCGGCAATCACACGCTGCGCTTCGTCACGCGCGCCAGCAATCTGCGACTTTTGCTCGGCCAACAGCTTGGCCGCGTCGTCACGGTCCCGCTTGGCTGCATCGATCGCGTCCTGCAACGCCGCCTCACGATCTTCCACCGCTTTGGTGATGGGCTTGAACGCAGCTTTGGACAAAATCACCCACAGCAACACGAAAATGAGCAGCGTCCAGAACATCAACCCGCCATTCGGCGAGAGGAGACTGGGCGACGCTTCCGGGTGTCCCGCGGCTTCTTGAAGGAGGAAGAAAGGCATACGATCGACGACTAATAAGGAATCAACAAAGAACGCACGGTGGGACCGGCCGAAACCGGCCCCACCGGCGCAGGATTAGAACGTGAACTTCGCTTGGATCAAGAAGGAGATAACGATCGCGAAGAGCGTCGCCCCTTCGATGAGGGCCGCGAGGATGAGCGCCGCGGTCTGGATCTTGGCCGCCGCTTCCGGCTGACGCGCCATACCGTCCATCGCCTGGCCGCCGAGGCGGCCGATGCCGAGCCCGGCACCGATCACCGACAAACCAGCGCCAACACCAGCACCCAACATGCCCCACGCACCCGCATATTCCTTCGTGGCCGCAGCGGCCTGCAACAAGGAGAACATCGCCATGGTGAATTACTCCGTCGTACAATAAGTCCAAACTGGATTCCATGCGCCCCAGTCATTCGCGCCACCCGTCCCCGGGATCACTCCCAACGGGCCTCCTCGGCGATACGCCGAGTACAAAACTCAATCTGTTATAACGCGGTAGGTCGGCACCGGAACACCCTTAGTGCGCCCCTTCCCGAATCTGCCCAATAAAGACGGACGCCAACAACGTGAAGATGAACGCCTGGAGGAATGCGACAAACAGCTCCAGCATCGAGATCGCCGTCGCCATCGCCACCGGCGCCACCGCCACGTAATAGCTGCCAAACGTAAAGATCAGCCCAATCAACGCCAGCAACACCACGTGCCCTGCCGTCATGTTGGCAAAGAGACGGATGGCGAGCGCAAACGGCTTGGTGAACTTCCCAATGATTTCGACCGGCGTCATGATGAGCGTCATCGGGAGCTTCATCCCCAACGACATATCATGCGGCCAGTAGACAACCGTGTTGAGGTACCCCCACCCCTGCGCCCGCATCCCCGCCACTTCGATCATGACGAACGTCACGATCGCCAGTGTGGCCGTCACCGAGATGTTACCGGTGGCCGTCGAGCCGTACGGAATCAACCCGCACAGGTTGGCGAACAAAATGAAGAAGAAGAGCGAGAGGAGGAACGGCACGTACCGGTCGCCATGGGCGCCGACGTTGGGGATAATGACTTCGTTCCGGAGGTACAGCACCATCGCCTCGATGCCGTTGGAGAACCCCTTGGGAGCCCGCCCATCGTTGGAGTGGCGCCGGTGGCCGCGGGCAGCCAGGATGAGCGTCACCATGCAGAGCACCGCCGCGATGGCCAGCCACACCACATGTTTGGTCGGCGAGATGTCCAACGTGATTGGCCCCAAATGAATAGGGGCCCACCGCGGGAGCTCGAGCTCGCACACCCACCCCGCCTTGAAGCAGGGGTAGTCGATCGCATGGGCGTCGCTGATGTGCGGCGTAATGATATCTGGACCGGAACTCAACAGCATCTATTTCGACAGCAGAAAAGGTTCGATGACAGTCGTCACGGCAAAGAGCCCCGCGAGCGACAGGAGCGCCGGCGTCAGCGGGAGCCCCAGAGCCGGTACGATGGCCCATCCGTAGACCACCAGCGTCACCAGCCGGAGCACCGTCCCGATGCCCCATCCTACCATGATTTTGTCGTGGCGAAACGACCGGGCAATGAGCAACGCCACCACCTGAATCAGCAGCCCCAGCCCGACCGAGATCCATATCGCTCGCATCGCCACCTGGCTCACTGACCCCGCCTCTGCTCGTCCTTTCGTTGATCCGCCATCAACTTGCGATACATACTATAAAAAGCCGCCCCTGCCCCGGCGAACACCCCGAGCATGAGGAAGAGCGGGTTCGTCCCCAACTTCCGGTCCAACCACTGCCCCCCAAAGAGGAAGAGCAACAGCGTCACCGCGAACTGGAGCCCAATCCCACCGTATTTCGCGAGCGACCCCTCTGACTCGTCCACAGCTCAGAAAGCTACCCGCTTGTGAATTTTTTTGCAAGCAAACGGGCGGCGTCAAAGACATCGCCCCCCCCATTATCACATCGCCCAGTCATCGTCCAGTCCGACGAGAAATTGACTACAAATGTTTTCTCAAAATCTGTGACACTCTGCTTTTGTGACGTCCTCTAAGTACCGATAATCCAAGAAGTTAGGTGTTACCTCACTCTTGTGCAGTCGTCTTGACGTTGATAACTTAGACCGCTCGCCTTTTAGCCGTTCGCCGCACCCGGCATGGAAAACCGCTTCATCATTCCGCTCCTCTGCGCCGCCGCCCTGGCCTATGCCTGCGGCCCGTGGCGTCATGCCCAATCGGATACGCCGATTGCCGCGGACATGCACGTCAAACAACACATCAAACACCAAGTCGCCACGGTGTTCAACGTCGTGCCCAAAGGCGGCACCGTCGAATTCGCGCTCTCCGTCCTCAACAACACCACCAAAACGGTCGAGCTCCGATTCCCCACCAGCCAAACGCACGACTTCGTCGTGCTCGACTCACTCGGCAACACCGTGTGGCGCTGGAGCGACGGACGCATGTTCACCCAGGCGATGCAAAGCAAAACCGTGAAATCGAGCGATACACTCACGCTCGAAGATCACTGGGATCCACGCAACGCCCACGGCACCTACGTCGCCATCGCCACACTGAACACCGACGCGGCCCCAGTGCAACGCCGCCTCGCGTTCACCTTGCCGTAACGCCTTCAACAGCACCAACCTCGACAACGTATCTAGATTGTGACTGAGGGGTGTGCGACGCAACATCTCGCAGCAAGGCCGCAAAGCGGCCAAGCGAGGACGTTGCAGAGCACACCCCTCAGTCACAACCGGGCACCACGTCAGGACACCCGCCTCACCCACATCGCGGTATCACCCGCGCCACGGCGCCAAAATACGACCGTCATGGCAAGCATTGCAGCGCGCGCCGCCGCCAGCGTCACCGGGCGTTCCACCACGCGCGCCATCCTGGTATCGCTCGTTCTGCTCGCCACCGCTTGCCTCCACAATACGCTCGACAGCGCGTCAGAGTCCCAAACCGTCGTTCACGCCATGACGGTCGACCACAACACACGCACCTACCGTCTCCACCTCCCGACACACCTCACCCCGCACGAGCATCTCCCCCTCGTCATCGTGCTCCACGGCCACGGCGACAACGCGCAGGATTTCGAAGCGTCCACCGGAATGAGCGATAAAGCGGACACCGAACATTTCATTGCGATCTACCCGCAAGCCATGGGCAACCCATCGGATTGGCACAGCGCCGTCGATGGCCCCGCCGACAAAGCCGACGTCGACTTCGTGCACGAGATCATCCACACAATGATCGAGCAGTATCACGTCGATCGCACACGCATCTTTGTCGCCGGCCACTCCAACGGCGGATTCATGGCGTACCGCATCGCGTCGCTTCTATCCAATGACATCGCCGCCGTCGGCGTCACCGCCGGCTCCATTGGCAGCATCGACAAACAGGGCGACACCATTCGCATCTCTCAACCGCGTCGCCCCGTCGCGGTCATTCACTTCCACGGCTACGCCGATCCATCCGTGCCATACGAAGGCGGCGATGAAGACGACGGCCCCGATAACATCGTCTCCGCACCCAACACGGTTCACTTCTGGGTCACCGCCGATGGATGTCCCGCAACCCCCACCCGTGTCATCTCTTCCAACAAAAACGTCATCGTCGACAGCTATACCCCCTGCGCACTCGGCACCGCCGTCGTCTTTTACACCATCGTCGATGGCCAACACCGCTGGCCCGGCGACGATATCCCATGGTGGACCTTTCCCAACCGCGAAATCACCGACGTCGACGCCACCAATGTCATGTGGGACTTCTTTCGCGCACATCCAAAATCAAATAGCGCGAACACCACCAATCGTTAGAAAAAAGAACGACGTCATCTAACGATTGCACATCACGCATGTATTGTCGCAGTGCAACGTACTTCACTTATAGTATGGTGCGCGCTGCCACTCCCCTCCCCCACGGCATCGCAAACATAAACTTCACGCATCAGCACCGCTAGCGCGCATCACGATGCGTCACATAAATTATTGCGCGCGATCGACGCATCGTCGAATATATTCGCGAGGCTCCCACCACCGATCGCCACCGCACCGACACACTGACGCACCCTCACTACCTCATCGCCACGCTCGTATCCCCCACGCGCGCACGGAGCCACGAACGGAGTCACGATTGGTTGTTCTGCACTTGCTGGGACAATGTCTGCTACGCACCCCAACCGCAACGATCACGCCCAATACTCGCGTCCTCTTTCAACTCGCGTTACACTGTATCGTCGAGCGAGGACGGCGCGTGCCACGTGAGCGTATCATCGCATGGTTGTGGCCCAATGAAATAGTACACCCACGCATCGATCGCCGTCTTGGGAGCGCGGTGAGCCGCCTTCGCGCGCTCGGGGTGCCCATTATGGGCAATGGACGCAGCGATCCAACACTCCACCTCGAACGTGCGTCGGTCCACCTCGTCGATGATTGGATCGCAACAGCCCCAGCACGCGAACTCCTACGTCACGACCTGCGCATCCTCCCAGGCTATGACCCACAAGAACCGCCCGAGCTGGTGGAATGGCTCGCGGCATTCAGAGCGCGCGCGCAACAACGCGTCATTCACGCGCTTCGCCGTCACGCGGCGATTGCACACCGCGCCAACAGGCCACAGATCGCAGCACGCCTCGAACACCGCATCGCGGAATATCTCGCGCTCGATCATGCAGGATCGAGTCGATAGAGAGACAAAATTGCAAATGAAGCCAGAGCAACCCGTTGCGTTTCGCTATCCTACGATTCAGAATACAAAAAAAGGCAGCCACCGAGGGCCGCCTGACATCGCTATAACCGTTGCAACCGAACTACTGAACGGCGAGCCGCAACTTGGGCATTTGATCGGCCTGTCCCGAGCGCCGCAACGACGGCTCGAACAGCTCGGGATAGCGCGGACTGCTCAGCAACGCGTCACAAACGGCCGGATCGAACTGCCGCGCCCGATATTTCATGAGCTCCCCACGCACCGCCACTTCGTCCAACGCCTTCCGGTATGGACGATCCGATGTCATCGCGTCAATCGTATCCGCGAACATGATGATCCGCGACGCAAGCGGAATGCGCTCGCCCGCCAATCCGTCCGGATATCCCGTGCCATCCCAATTTTCGTGATGATGTCGCACCGCACCCACGATGTCACGCAACTGCGACACCTTGGACACGAGCTCTTCGCTCTTGATGGGGTGCGTCTGCATGATGAGATTTTCTTCTTCCGTGAGCCGCCCAGGCTTGCTCAAAATCGGCGCGAAGACTTCGTGGATTTTTCCCACGTCGTGCAATAACGCGGCGATCTCCACACGCTTCACTTCGGCCTGTCGCAATCCAACAATCTGCGCGATGGTCTTGGCATTTTGCGACACGCGACGCGAGTGACCCGACGTGTACGGATCGCGCGCTTCGATGGCGGCCACCATCAGCTCCAACAAATCCTGGTTGGTCTTTTCGAGATCGGCGTTGGTTTTGTACAGCTGCCGCAGTCCTAACAACGGCACTGCGAACCCAAAGGCACCCGCCATCCCGTGCTCCACGTAAATCCACGCGAGGCAGGTGATAATAGGCCACGCCAAGAGATCATATGGCAACGTTCCCAGCGTGTTCACCGACCACACATCCCAGAACGGACGCTCCTCGCTCAACGCCACCACGCCGCTCACCGACACGCTGTTGACCGTGAAGAACGTCGCGAACAGACACACGAGCGGGAGATAGGGGAACGCTTCGACCTTCAGCAACGAGATGCCGCCCACCGCGTGGTACACCAACATGGCGACCGACACGGACAAGCACTGCTGCGCGGTATTGAAAATCGCTTTGGCCGTCCCACGACTGCGCGTGACCTGCACCGGGAGCGTCATGAGCAACACGCCCGCCGTGGTCATCCAGCTCGGCGCGATCGCGGCGCTGGCCAGGAAGGGGACAAACGAAATTGAAGATTTAGCGGCCCGCGTGAGCGAGAATCCCAACAGCTGCGTCAGCAGCGCCACCGCACTCAAGCACGCCACGGCCCGCAGATACTTCTGCGTAAAATCCGGCCCAGCGGGCGGGATCAGCCATGCGACCAACGCGGTCGCCACGACGGTGGCAACCACGGTAGCAACGATGTAACGGCGAACGCTCGGATGCATAAAAAAGGACCCCCGTCCCTGGCTTAATACCACTCTTGCGTTCCACCGTGGCTGAAGAAGAACTTCACCAAGCTGGCAAATAACCGCATGTTAGCGTCACCTCCACTTTCTTGAAGTCGCGGCGGATGGCTCGAGGCCACCACACACGCGCTAGGCAAAAGGTCGGCTCCGCTCGTACTACGTTCCCTGCTCGCTCAACTCCGCTGGCCGGGAACGGGGGTGTCTTCTAATTAATGTTGTGTTGTTGTGTTGTTATGTTAGACGCCGTATTCAATCCACCGATTCGTCGCGTCGAGCACGGCCAATACGGCGGCCGTTTCGGCGCTATCTATAACTTCGCACGTGCCGGACAACAGTCGAGCCTCACGCCCGTACCGCACCGTCACGCCAACGAACACAAACTTCCGCTCGAACGCTTCGAAAATCCGAACGCCTTCGAGCCCAAACTGCCGGTCCCGGCCGTCAGCATCACCAATCGCTAAACACGCGGCCCGAGCCGCCAATTCCAACCGCGCCCGATCGCCATCAACCCCACGCGCCTCACCCACATACGAAGCGCCATCTTTCGCCAACGTCACTCGGCACGATACACCGCGCGTCCGCGAGCCACGCACTTCGACGTCTTCGAAGTAAAGCCGACGCCGCCCCGAAGGACGAATCACGAAGCTCTCGCTCGACACGTTGACGTTGGTCTCCGTGGACTCACGCCCCGGATCACGCCGGTGCTCCGCGGGACGGCCGGACCGCGACGCATAGTCGTCATCAGCATCGAGTATCGGCCCGCGCGATGCGGAACTACGCGGGGCGCTCGACATTGAACTGGACTGCGCACCAACTCCGCCGCTGGGCGCGCTCGTCTGCGGCACTTGTGGCGGAGCCGCTGGCGGCATGCTCAGCGGTGCCGGCGTTTCACTCGCCGCGGCAACCGAGATCCGACGATGGTCGATTCGGACACCCAAATGCGCGAACAACGCACTCTCCACGTTCCGGACCGTCTGCTTGGCGGACACTTCGGAGGTCGTCAGGATGTGCACTTCACGCACGGAGTTATCGTCGCCGCCCACCACCCGGACAGAGACAACGCCTGGCAACGTACGGATGAGGTCTTCTGCTTGTTCCCCGATCGTCACTGGGGCGAAGGAAGTGGTCACGCGGCTCAGGACTGAAGTTACGCCCTTCATCATATCAAACGACATCCACGACGAACGTGGCAAGCAAACAACTTTTTGCTCGGGGCTGCTCTCTTGGGTTTCGTCCTCTGGGTCTCAACCTTGAACCCCAATGGAGGTCAGCTTCCCTAACTTGTTGCTAGCAGAGGATTTAATCAAGGGTGATCGCGAAACTGTCAGGGATCTGGTACTCGCGGAGTTTACGGTACATCGTCCGCTCGCCGATCCCTAATAACTCCGCAGCCTTGCGTCGGTTCCCTCCAGTTTCCCGGAGCGCCCCCTCGATGGCCATCCGCTCGATCTCAGCCATGGTCATCCCAGGCACGATCCGCAAGATGTTTCCCCCTGCCGAAGGAGGCTCCAGCCCCCCAACGGGTGCACGGAGTTCCCCCTCCGTAAGGACGGATGAAACGGATGATTGCAACATGGGCGATGGCTCAGGAACAGATGGCGCCGGCCGCACCTCCCCCGCGAGCCCCGGAAGCCGATGCACAGCCCGATCATCCTCGACCTGACGGCGGAGCTCCTCCACCTGGAGCTTGAGATCCACGAGGCTCCGGACGATAAACTCCAACTCCCGACCACTCGGCTCTCCTGACGACACCGCGCTCGGACCCACATGCACCGGAAGGTACGAAGGACGCCCCCCTTCACGGACCTCGCGCGGAATATCTTCGGCCGTAATCACCCGCCCCGGCGCCAGCACCACCATACTCTCGATCAGATTGCGAAGCTGCCGGACGTTGCCAGGCCACGCATAGTCCACCAACAGCTGCATCGCATCCGCCGAAATTCCATGAAACGGTCGGTCGTGCTCCGCCGAAAATTGACGCACGAACCGCCGCACCAACATCGGAATATCGGAACGCCGCTCACGTAACGGCGGAAGGTAGATGTTCAAGACGTTGAGGCGATAATAGAGATCCGACCGAAACGCCCCACGCTCCACCAACTCACGCAACGGTTGATTGGTCGCCGCCACGACGCGAACATCCACGGGAATCGGCACCGTACCGCCAACACGCGTCACCTCGCGCTCTTCCAACACGCGCAACAACTTGACCTGCGTGGACGGTGGGATCTCTCCGATCTCATCCAAAAAGAGCGTTCCACTGTCGGCCAACTCAAAGCGCCCCAACCGACGCTCCGCCGCACCCGTGAACGCCCCTTTTTCGTGGCCAAAGAGTTCGCTCTCGAGCAAGCTCTCGGGAAGCGCGCCCACGTTGACCGCGATGAATGGACGCGCGCGACGTTGACTCAACTGATGAGTCGCGCGCGCGACCAGCTCTTTCCCCGTACCACTCTCCCCTTCGACCAGCACCGTGCTCGATACCGGTGCCATCTGCTCCACCGTGACGAGCACCTGGCGAATCGCGTCCGATTGCCCGATCAATCCGGTCGACTCCGCCAACCGGTGCCGGTCGAGCACACGGTTGACGGCATCAAACAATTCTTCGGGGGCGATGGGCTTGGTGTAGACATCCACGAAGCCAATGTCCCGGAGTCGTTCGAGCAGTTGCGGATCAGAGACATCGGCCAATCCGACCACCGCCACACCATCCCACAATTGGTCGCGCACCAATTGCAGGTGGGCAGGATCGGCGAGATTCCCTGTCAGAACAATGAGCTCTGGCTTGGCGCGCTCGATCTCCCGGCGGATATCGTCCAGCGGCGACACCATGCGCGTGGTAAGGTTCGCCGCTTCCAACAACGCATTGAGCCGTACCGCCGGCTCGACATCGGCCAAGGTAATGAGCACAGTGGCTTGACTGGCCGATCTACGCGCCATGAGCTGCTCCGGAAGAACTCGTCACACCTGCCGACTACACGTGCGATGCGTCTTTGTAGAACGGCATTTTTTGCACAACCGCTGGGACGCGCTTGCCACGAATCTCCAGCTCGAACTCGGTCCCCTCCTTGGCTACGTCGAACGGGAGATACGCGGTGCCAATCGGAAGATTCAACGACGGACTCATGGTCCCGCTCCGTACCTCACCGCTCGGCGTGTTGTTGTAAAACACAGGATACCCATGCCGAGGGAACGCACGCTCCGTGCAGCTGAACCCCACCAGCTTGCGCGGCACACCAGCTTCTTTTTGCTGCTCGAGCGCCGGCTTGCCCACGAAGTCGCCCTTTTTGAGCTTGACGATCCACCCGAGTCCGGCTTCGTACGGCGTCACCGTATCGTCGATGTCGTTGCCATAGAGCGCCATCCCCATCTCCAACCGCAACGAGTCGCGGCACCCTAATCCCGCCGGCTGTACATCGCCTTGCGACGTGAGGGCGTTCCAGACATGCACCGCCGTATTGGCCGGCAAATACAGCTCGAAACCATCTTCGCCCGTGTATCCGGTGCGCGAGATGATCACATCGGACACACCCGCCACCGTGCCCACGGTGAAGTGATAGTACTTGATCTGCGAGAGATCAGTGTCCGTATGTCGTGTGAGCACAGCAACCGCATCCGGCCCTTGCAACGCGAGTAATGCAATCCGATCGCTCGCGTCTTCGATGGTGCAATCGAACTTGGATAGATGCTGGCTGATGTGCGCCAGATCTTTGTCTTTGTTGGACGCGTTCACCACCATCATGATGTGGTCGGCAAAACGATAAATGAGACAATCGTCCTCGAACGTCCCACGATCGTTGAGCAGTCCGGAATAGTGCGCCTGTCCGACCGCCAACGCGTTGACGTCGTTGGTGGTGACGTAATTCACGAAGTCGATAGCTTGCGGGCCACGAATGAAAAACTCACCCATGTGGCTTACATCAAATAGCCCGACATGCTCGCGTACCGCTTTGTGCTCGGCGGTGATCCCGGCGGGATATTGCACCGGCATCTCGAACCCCGCAAAGGGGACCATTTTGGCGCCTAGGGCAACGTGAACGTCGTGAAGAGGAGTACGAAGCATGTTAGAGAGGTTCCCCGCCCATGAGGACGGCCATGATGGCTTTTTGAATGTGAAGGCGATTTTCCGCTTCGTCCCATACGCGGCTCTGCGGCCCGTCGATCACCTCGGCGGCCACTTCTTCGCCACGATGCGCGGGGAGACAGTGCAGGAAGATCGCGTCCGGCGCCGCGTGCTGCATGAGTGCCGCGTCGACCGTGTATCCCGCGAAGGCCTGTTCGCGCGCGGCCTGCTCTTCTTCTTGTCCCATCGACGCCCATACGTCGGTGTTGACCACGTGCGCGCCCGCAACCGCTTGTTTGGGATCGCGCACCACGGTGACCCTGGCCGCACCCTGCGCGCGTTTGAGAATGGCGGGATCCGGATCGTATCCTTCCGGGCACGACAGCGTGAGCTCGAAGCCCAACCGGTATGCCGCGTTGATCCACGAGTTGGCCATGTTGTTGCCATCGCCCACCCACGCCACTTTTTTCCCTTCGATGCTCCCCAGATGCTGCCGCACCGTGAGGATGTCGGCCAAAATCTGGCACGGATGCAGGAGATCGGTGAGTCCGTTGATGACCGGCACCGTTGCCGTGGCCGCCAACTGCTCCACCTCGGCGTGCGAAAACGTACGGATCATGATCCCATCGACATAACGCGACAGCACCTGCGCCGTATCCGAGATCGGCTCGCCACGCCCCAACTGCACGTCACGCGGCGAGAGAAAGAGCGCGTGGCCGCCCAGCTGCCACGTCCCCACCTCGAACGACACCCGCGTTCGCGTGGACGACTTCATGAAAATCATCGCTAGCGATTTGCCCGCGAGCGGCTTTTTGGTATACGTACCGGCACGCATCGATTCCGCCAGCCGGAACAGCGACTCCAGCTCAGCGGCGCTGAAATCGGGGATCGCGAGAAAATCGCGATGCGATGGATTGGCCATGTGAATGAATCAGGAAAAAGGGGCAGGCACACAGGCCGAGGCGGACGGCCACGCCCGCCTCGGCCGGCTGGAATGAATCGCCAGCCAAGCCTAAAGAATATACCGACGCAGGTCCTCGTCCTCTACGACCTGCTTGAGCCGATCCCGTACCAACTCGGCGTCTACCACGATCCCGTCCTTCCCCCGGTCGGGGAGCTCGTACAGGATCTCTTCCAACAGTGTGGTCATGACCGTGTGCAGCCGGCGCGCACCGATATTTTCCATGCGGTCGTTGGCTTGCGTGGCGATCCGCGCGATCTCCGCGACCCCCGTGGTCGTGAACGTGAGTGACGCCCCTTCCGCCTCGACCAGCGCGGCGTACTGCTTGGTGAGCGCATGCTCCGGCTCAGTCATGATCCGCACGAAGTCCGCCTCGACGAGCGGCTTCAGCTCGACCCGAATCGGAAACCGTCCCTGCAGCTCTGGAATAAGATCGCTGGGCTTGGACACGTGAAATGCACCCGCGGCGATGAACAACACGTGATCGGTTTTGACTGGTCCGTATTTGGTGGACACCGTGGACCCTTCGACCACTGGCAGCAAATCGCGCTGGACCCCCTCGCGTGACACGTCGGGGCCACCATGCTCGCCGCGCTGCCCCGCGATTTTGTCGATCTCGTCGAGGAAGATGATCCCCATCTGCTCCACGCGCTCCAGCGCATCGGAGGTCACGTCGTCCAAATCGATCAGCTTGTCCAACTCTTCGTCCAACAAGATGCGGCGCGCTTCGGGAATCTTGACCGTGCGCTTCTTTTTGCGCTTCGGCATCATCTCGCGCAACATGTCGGAGAAGTTTTCCATCCCCTCCGGCGCCCCTTGCGGTACGACCATGTCGAACATCATGGGCGACGTGTGCGACACTTCGACATCCACTTCACGCTCGTCCAGCTGCCCATCCATCAGCAGCTGTTTGAGCTTGTCGCGCGTGCGCCGATAGCGATCCTGCGCCGCCTGCACGTCGTGCGTGACGCTCCCACTCTGCGACACGAAAAAGATGTGCTCGTCTTTGGACTCCGCGGACGTGGCTCCCACAGTCGCGGCGGTTGCGGCGGTGCCTGGCGACACGTCGGCAGAGCCGCGCGGCTTGGCTTCTTGCGGCACTGGGAGGAGTAGATCGAGCAGCCGCTCGTCGACTCGTTCGCTGGCCAGGTCCTCGACGTCCGACTCGCGCTCGTCGCGCACCATGTTGATGGCCGCTTCGACTAAGTCGCGCACCATCGACTCCACATCGCGCCCCACGTACCCGACTTCGGTAAACTTAGACGCTTCGACTTTCACGAACGGCGCACCGGCGAGTTTGGCCAGGCGACGCGCGATTTCGGTTTTTCCCACCCCGGTGGGACCGACCAGAATGATATTGTTGGGCGAGATTTCGTCCCGAATCACTTCGGGAGTGCGCTGCCGGCGCCACCGGTTGCGCAACGCGATGGCCACGGCGCGCTTAGCGTCGCCTTGACCCACGATATAGCGATCCAGCTCGTGGACGATTTGTCGAGGCGTCAGGTCGGCCAGCTTGGCCAACGCTTGGAGAGTGCGTGGCGACGGCATTACGACGGCTCGATCACCGTGATGTTGGTGTTGGTGTAGATGCAGATCTCGCCTGCGATCTCCAACCCCTTGCGCACGATATCGCGCGGCGCGAGGTCGGTGTTTTCCACCAACGCGCGCGCCGCCGCCAGTGCGTACGATCCGCCCGACCCGATGGCCAGAATCCCATCGTCCGGTTCGATGATGTCGCCCGTTCCAGACAAAATGAAACCGTGCTCGTGAGACGCCACGATGAGCAACGCCTCGAGCTTACGCAGCACCCGATCGCTTCGCCAATCTTTGGCTAACTCCACGGCGGCGCGGGGTAAATTGTCGGGATAGCGCTGAAGTTTTTCTTCGAACTTTTCAAAGAGGGTGAAGGCATCGGCCGCCGCCCCAGCAAAGCCGGCAACCAGTTTGCCATTTTGCAGAACGCGCACTTTTTGCGCGTTGGATTTCATAACGGTATCACCAACCGTGACCTGGCCGTCGCCGCCGAGGGCGACCTGACCATTCCGACGCACCGCGAGGATCGTCGTGGCCCAGATGGTGGGAAGAGTCTCATGCATGCCTCTAAAGAAATAGGCGTGCACCTCTTTTTGTACTCTTCAGAACATAGGCTAGAACGAACGTACGAACTAGGCTTCTTGCTGTAGCGTTTCGACCACCGCCGCTACTTCCGCCGCGTGCCCCGTTGGCTTGACCCGCGGGAAGATTTTGGCCACTTGGCCATCCTTGTCGAGCACCACCGTCGTGCGCTCGATTCCCATCATCTTCCGGCCGTACATGTTTTTTTCTTTCCACACGCCGTACGCCGTCGCCATCACGTGCTCGGTATCGGCCAACAACGTAAACGGCAATTCATACTTCTGCTTGAACTCGACGTGCGATTCCACCGTGTCGGGTGAAATGCCAAGCACGCGCACCCCTTCGGCGCTGAAGCGGGGGAAGGCATCGCGAAACTCGCACGCTTCGGTCGTGCACCCTGGCGTGTCGTCTTTTGGATAGAAATACAGTACCGCTGGCTGGCCACGGAGCGACGCGAGCGTTACGGTCGATCCATCATCAGCGCGGAGCGAAAAATCTGGCGCGGGAGCGCGTTCAATAAGCATGGCGAAGCGTTATGCAATCCGTGTTCCGAACGGTGTGGCGACAAAGATGTGAGCCGTGAGCTCTTGCTCGCAACTGTCACGACCACACAACCGCTCGCAGTCGCTATTCGTCGTCGTGACTTTCCGCATGCCATGTCATTTCGGCGTCGGTCACAGGACGCAGCAATAGATCAAACGCAAGCCACATCACGCGCGAAATGGGATACAAGAGAATGGGCGCGACGATCATCGCCCCAACCAGCACGTATTCCAACCCCGACCAGGGCACGTTGGGCCACATGATCACCAGCACCGCCACGAAGATCACGGCAAAGATGATCTCCGACAGCGCGATGTTGAACATCATCCCGCCCAAATAATAGTCCTCGGCCTCACCACGCTCCAATCGGATCCCACACGACAGACACTTGGTTTTGAGACTGAACCACGACCGAAGCACCCGCCCGCGGCCGCAGTGTGGACACCGGAGCCGCATCGCGCGCCACAACAGCCGGACGGTATCGCGCAGGCTGGGCATCGTGAGTCCGGCCTGACTCTGCATCTCTCCTAGCGACGGCTCACGTAACACTTCGGCATATCTCCACACCGGCTCCAACTGCGCCGAGGTCGGGTCTTCAGGAAAATCCTCGGAGATCTCCGCTCGACGCAGCTCGCCCAAGGCGTTGGTGAAAAACAAAAACAGCTTGCGCTCGCGCTGTGTCGCGCGTGTCGCGAGCTGGGTCATCTCGTGCCGGCGCTCGACCATCCATTGCTGATCGTCGACAGTGAGGTACAAGGCCATACGATGCGTGAATCCGGCGTAAGCCTGAACGTACGCCTGGGCTTACGCCCGAGGGTGTGCATTGTGGTAGACCTGCTTGAGCCGCTCCACACTCGTGTGCGTGTAGATCTGCGTCGTACGCACGGACGCATGCCCCAAGAGCTCCTGAACCGCCCGTAAATCGGCGCCGGCATCGAGCAGGTGGGTGGCAAAGGTGTGCCGCAACGAGTGCGTCGACAGCCCCGCGCTCTCGCTCACCAGGTCGAGCATCCCCACCACCGCTTTTTGCAACGCGCGCACGCTGATTCGCTGTCCGCGTGACGACAGAAAGAACGCAGTCCGATCGCCGGTCGGACCAATAGCGCGCAATAGCTCGTCACGTCGAGACTCGTAGTTCCGGAGTGCCAAGACGGCACGGTCTCCCACGGGAATGATGCGCTCCTTTCGCCCCTTCCCACGCACTTTGACTTGCCCGGAGAGGAGATCGAGGCTCTCCCGATTGATTCCACGGAGCTCCGACAGACGCATTCCCGTGGAATAAAAAAGCTCGAGGATGGCGAGATTGCGAACGTCGCTGAACTTGCCACCCTGCGCGCGCACCCCCACGGCATCGAAGAGGTCACCCATCTGCTTGAGATCCAGATAGCTGGGCAGATACTTGTCCAACTTGGGCGACCCCACGCTTCGCGCGGGATTGGCTTCGACCAGCTCATTCCTGTGCAAATAGCGGTAAAACGACCGCACCGCCGACAACGCCCGTGCCACCGACCGTTTGTCCAGGCCGCGTCGCGTGAGATGCGCCATATACCCGCGCATGGCGAGCCGATCGACGCCCTGCCAGGTCCACGCGTGATGGCCGTAATAGTTGGCCAGGCTCACGAAAAACTCGCGGAGATCGCGCCGGTACGCGGTCACGGTGTTGGGTGAGACGTCTCGTTCTTTCTCGAGATGCCGAAGATATTCGACGATAACGTCCGGGATTTCCTCAGCCGATGTATCAGCGGTTTCCGCGGACGCATTCGCGTCCACCGCTCCATCGATTACTCGCTCAGCCGACATGGCCGCCACGTCCGCCGAGACCCGCGATGCTCGGGAGGACGCGTCGCGTTTCACGCGTGCACCGTCGCCGAAGCGAGCGATGAGGGGGTGGTGGACGCGCCGAGTCCACCATCACGCAGATGGGTATCCACCCACGTACGGAGGTCACGTAACGCGCGGTCGGCAAGCAACTCTTTTTTGCGCTTTTTGTCGCGCACCCGCTCGGGCCACTCGTCCAATAGCCCGAAGTTGGCGTTCATCGGCTGAAAATGCACCGGATCCGCCTCGCGGAGATACCGATACAACGCGCCCAACATGGTGGTGGGCGGCGGAATAACGGGTGCCTCGCCAGACAATTGGCGCGCCATGTTGATCCCAGCCAGCAACCCGGTCGCCGTGCTTTCGGTGTACCCTTCGACACCTGTCATCTGCCCCGCGAACATCACCCGCGGATCGTCGCGCAACGACAAGGTGGGCGACAGTGTCGCCGGTGTGTTCACGTACGAATTGCGATGAATGGAGCCATAGCGCAAAAATTCGGCCTGCTCCAACCCCGGGATCATCCGAAAGACGCGCTGCTGCTCCGGAATGCGGAGCCGAGTTTGAAAACCAACCAGATTCCACATTTGCCCGGCGCGGTCTTCACGACGAAGCTGCACCACGGCGTACGACTCGCGCCCCGTCCGTGGATCACGCAACCCCACCGGCTTGAGCGGTCCAAACCGCAAACTCTCCCGCCCGCGGGCCGCCATCTCCTCGACGGGCATGCACCCTTCGAAATACGGGACCGCGTCGAACTCGTGCGCGTGGAATTGATCGGCCGAGGTCAAGGCGTCGATGAATGCTTCATATTGCCCCCGATCCATCGGACAATTCAAATAGGCGCCCCCTTCGGCGCCATCCATGGTCTCTTTGTCGTACCGCGACGCGCGATATACGATCTGCTCGTCCACGGAATCGATCGCGACCACCGGCGCAATGGCGTCATAAAACGCCAACGCCGACACGCCCAACGTCGCCCGAATCGACTCGGCCAACGCATCCGAGGTGAGTGGACCGGTCGCGATGATCGCGGGCGAGGTGACAGTGGTCACCTCGCTTCGCGAAACGGTAATGTTGGGATGCGAGCTGATCCGCTGCGTGACCGCGGCGGCAAAGAGATCCCGGTCAACAGCCAACGCGCTCCCGGCCGCCACCCGCGCCTCGTCGGCACAGGCCAGGATCATCGAATTGAGCACGCGCATTTCGGCTTTGAGCAGCCCATGCGCGTTGGAAATTTCCGTACTTTTGAAGGTGTTGGAACACACGAGCTCAGCCAACCGGTCGGTCTTGTGCGCCGCGGTTCCACGCACCGGACGCATCTCGTGTACTATTACGCGATGGCCAAGCTCCGCGAGCTGCCAGGCAGCTTCGGAGCCGGCCAATCCGCCGCCAACAACGATCACGCCACGACCGCCTCCGCCGGCGCCGCGACATCCCATTCGTTTTGGCACTTGATGCACTTCCGGTATTCGCCCCGCGCCTTACTAAACTTCATCTCCGCGCCCACATACCCGCACTCCGGACACGGTTCGGCGACCGGCTTATCCCACAATACGAAATCGCACGCGGGGAAGTTGGAACAGCCGTAGAATGCTTTGCCGCGTTTTTTGGAGCGACGGATGGCGATTTCACCGCCATCTTTGGGACATTTGACGCCTGTCGGTAACGACCGCGTCCCCCGACATTTCGGGAACCGGCTACACCCCAAGAACTCGCCACTCCGCCCAGTCCGCACCACCATCGGCGCACCGCATTCGTGGCAAATTTCGTCGGTCTCGCGCGCCGGCTTTTTCTCGCCGCGCAATGGACGGGTATACTTGCACGTCTTGGGGTGATTCTCACACGCCATGAATGGCCCAAAGAATCCACCTCGCGGGACAAGCTTTCCACCGCATTCCGGACAGACCGCATCTTTGAACTGATTGAGGTCATGTGCCTCGGCGATCAGCTCCTCGACGTTGGCCGATTTGACCCGTTCGGCAAACGGCCCGTAGAACGCGGCCAGCATCTGCCGCCAGTCACCCTCGCCTTCCTCGATTTTGTCGAGATCGGCTTCCATGTTGGAGGTAAACTGGACGTTGAACACGTCTGGTAAGCTCTTCACCATCACGCGCTCGACCTGCTCACCCAACGCCGTGGGGAAGAACCGGCGTGACTGCAGCTCCGCGTACCGTCGGTCGGCCAAGGTAGAGATGATGGACGCGTACGTGGACGGCCGCCCAATCCCCAGACGCTCCAGCTCTTTTACCAGGCTCGCCTCGGAATAGCGCGGCGGCGGCTCGGTAAAGTGCTGCGTGGGCGTGATGCTCTTGACCGGAACCCGCTCGTCTTTTTCCATCACGGGCAATGCCTGCTCGTCTTCCAACGCCTTGGCGTCTCCTTCTTCCCGCGCTTCTTTGTACAGCGCTAAGAAGCCCTGGAACTTGACCAAGCTCCCGGTCGACCGGAACAGGTACCGCCCCATCCCAAAGTCCACGGTCGTGGTGTCGAACACGGCTGGCGCCATTTGCGATGCCATGAACCGTTTCCAGACCAGCTCGTACAACTTGAGCTGATCGGCCGACAAATATTTTTTGAGCGTATCGGGACGACGGGTGACTTCGGTTGGCCGCACGGCTTCGTGTGCATCCTGCGTATTTTTGGAGCCGGACTCACCGTACAGCTGCGCTCCATTGGCCAGATAATCCGCGCCAAACAAGGTGCGCAAATAGTCACGCGCGGAGGTCGCCGCCGATTCGGCGACACGGGTAGAGTCAGTACGCATGTACGTAATGAGACCGACCGCGCCTTCAGGACCGATGTCGATACCTTCGTACAGATCCTGCGCCAACCGCATGGTCTTTTTGGATCCAAAGCCCAACCGCTTGGCCGCTTCTTGCTGCAAGGTGCTGGTAGTGAACGGCGCGGCCGGATTTTTCCGACGCTCGCGACGCTTAACCTCGGTGACCGGAAATTCGGTTTGGTCCTTGAGATCGGCTACAATTTGCGTGGCCTGCGTCTCATTGCTGATCTCGGGCTTCTTGCCGTCGATATGATGCAGCTTGGCGATGAACTCCTGCCCATCTTTGTCGAGCAGCGCCTCGATGGTCCAATACTCGACTGGCGTAAAGGCACGGATCTCACGCTCGCGTTCGACGAGTAGACGCAACGCCACTGTCTGCACGCGTCCGGCTGAAATCCCCTTTTTTACCGTCTTCCACAACATCGGACTGGCCTTGTATCCCACCAGCCGGTCCAACACGCGACGCGCCTGCTGCGCCTCGACGAGACTCTCGTTGATGGTGCCGGCGCGTTCGATCGCTTCACGGACGGCGTCACGCGTGATTTCATGAAACAACACGCGCTTCACCGGCGCACCACCCCGACGCCGGATTTCGGCGGCCACATGCCACGCAATCGCCTCCCCTTCGCGATCAGGGTCGGTCGCGAGAATGATCTCGCTCGCATCCTTGGCCGCGTTTTTCAGCTCGGCGAGTGTTTTTTCTTTGCCGGGAATGGTGACGTACTCGGGCTCGAAGCCGTTATCGACGTCGATCCCCATTTTCTTTTCGGGCAAGTCACGGACGTGACCGATGGTCGCGCGAACTTTGTAGCCGCGCCCCAAATATTTGCCGATCGTCTTCGCCTTTGCCGGCGACTCGACGATCACGAGCGGAAGCCCCCGCTCGTCGTCGCCCGAGACCTCTCCGGCGGCGGTTTCGTTTTCGACCGAAACCCGCCGCTTACTCGACGGTTTTTTCGTTCCGGCGCTCGAACGCGCCGATTTACTTGCTGCCATAGGTCGAATCTAAGGTTATCGACGCGACTACACCGCGCCGTAGTAGAATGTCGCTCGCCCTTCTCACCAGCCCTCGCAACTCGGCGTTACAACGCCGTGCCGCGTCGCTTCGCGGACCGAAGAGCGTGAGAGACGCATTTAATGCATGGTAATGTGCGGTTGCTCCGAGTCGCCCCCATCGTCGAACCCCGAATCGGCCAACAGGCCACGAAGCTCGCTCAAGGAGATACGACCGTCGATTTGCAACAGCGCTCGCTCAATCAAGTGCTCCAAATCGGTCGTGCTGATTAGTCCCGATCGAGACAGACTCACGAGATGCCCCCACGCGTCAGGGCCAAACCGAGCCCGTTCATGTGGACCCATCACGCGGATAGACCGGGTCGCGCTATACACCTCAAAACCTTCACTCATATTCTTTTATTTCAGCCGGGCCGGAGCTGCTCCAATACCCGTCGTAATACTTCTTCCGCACCGGCACCGTCAGTGTCCACGACGATGTCGGCGACTTCCGTATAGATAGCATGCCGACGGTCGAAGAGCTGCTGCATCACCGCAGCCGGCTCCCCTCCAGCGAACAACGGACGCCGGTCAATACCATTCCCCAGCCGTAAAAGTGCCTCGGCTGGCGCGACTCTAAGGTATATGATACGACTGACAGGCCGCAAATGTGCCACAGCGCTCACATTTGCCACCCACCCCCCTCCTGGGGAGAGCACGGCCGGTGTCGCGGCCTGTGATGCAAGTCGTTGACTCACTTGTACTTCGGCCTCACGAAAGGCCGGTTCGCCATGCTGGGCAAAAATCTCGGAAACTGAAAGGCCGAACGAACGCTCTATTTCCGCATCAAAATCTACGAACAATCGTTCGAGATGGCGCGCGAGCGCTGCGCCGACGGTGGATTTTCCAACGCCGGGAAGTCCGATCAGGATGAAATGTGGGTCGGCAGGCCCCGCAATCATTTTGCGTCGCGCGAGGCGAGGTATTCGAGATACCCTTCGTAGTTCCGTCGCATTTCACGCAACGAATCGCCGCCGAACTTTTCGACCATCGCGTCGGCGACGACAAAGGCGCTCATCGCCTCCGCCACCACACCCATCGCCGGCACTGCGGTCACATCGCTCCGCTCCACCGTGGAGGCCGCACGCTCGCGCGTGGGGACCTCTATGGTGTCGAGCGGGCGCATGAGGGTACTGATGGGTTTCATGGCCACACGAAGTACGAGGGGCTCTCCAGTTGTGATCCCCCCCTCCAACCCGCCCGCATTATTGGTCCGTCGACGCACTCGACCGCTCCTTACTACCTCGGAGCCGACTTCGTTGGCGTCGATGGGATCGTGTACTTGCGAACCAAAACGGCGCGCGGCTTCGATCCCCATTCCGATTTCGACCGCTTTGACGGCCTGGATGGACATCAGTGCCGCCGCCAGCCGTCCGTCGAGCTTACGATCCCAACTGACGTGCGAGCCCAAGCCGACAGGGAGACCGGTCACGATGACTTCGCAGACGCCACCGAGGGTATCGCCGTCACGCTTGGCTTGATCGATGAGCTCGATCATTTTTGCTTCGGCATCGGCATCGAAGGTACGCAACTGCGACGCGTCGACGGCCGCATTGATATCAACCGGGAGCTCAGCGGGCGGTCGAGCGACGATCCCGCCCAACTCGGCGACATAACTGCCAATGGTCACGCCAAACTGTCGAAGCAGCTGACGGCACACCGCGCCGGCCGCGACACGAGCCGTGGTTTCGCGCGCAGAGGCACGCTCGAGAATGTCACGTGCATCGTCACGTGCGTACTTGAGCATCCCGGTCAGGTCGGCATGCCCCGGACGAGGACGCGTGACCGCGCGCTTGCGCAGCGCTGGATCGCCCTCGATGGGAGCGGCGCTCATGATTTCTTGCCAGTTTTTCCAGTCGCGATTGTGCACGATCATCGCGATGGGGGAACCAATTGTTTCTCCGGCTCTGACCCCAGACAGAAATTCCGCCTGATCCGTCTCGATTTTCATCCGACGGCCGCGGCCGTAGCCTTGCTGGCGGCGCGCCAGCTGGGTGTTGACGTCGTCGGCCACGAGCGGAACGCCGGCCGGCATTCCTTCGAGCGTGGCGAGCAGCGCTTGGCCGTGCGATTCGCCGGCGGTGGTGAAACGGAGCATGGTCAGGACAAGATAAAGCGTCGTGAGCGGAGGAGCTGTACCCTCACATATTGCATTGAATCAGACCATTCTGAAACTGGTGAGCGCGTTAAAACAGATCTTTGCGGCCTAGATCACCATCATTCCACGGAGCGACCACTGGCGGGAAAAAACACAAAACCCGGCCATTGGCCGGGTTTTGTGTTGGGCGGCAGGGATTCCACCCTGGGACAGGAGTCCCTTCAGGATTCAATGGACTACCGCTTTGCTCCGTCCGGGCATACGCCCTCTACGGGCTACGCCAGGTCTATTGGAAGACATCTTATTGCGGGCACCCGGTGTAAACGCCCGGCGGCAGTGTGACGATGACGACACCACGCGCCGTCGCACCAATGAGCATGATTTGCCCGGTGGCGATGCGATACGCCGATTTGATAGGGCCAATGATCGGCGACTTGACCGGAATCGTGGCGACGCGCTGATAGTAATGGTTTTCGTAGACCTCGATGACCGGCTCGGTGGAGGCGGCAAAGAGATAGCAGGCCTGGCGCGCGCTGGTGACCCCGTTCCCAGAGTTTTTGGGATTGAAGTCGAAGCCAGGGTTGCCGGAGGTGCTGGTTTGCATAGTGCCTTGCAAACGGAGCTGCGAATCGATGAGATAGATCGAGTCTGCCCGCACTGCCGACAGCTCACCGTCGAAGTTGATGCCGACCCCAGAGACACGCGCCGATGTATTGGCGATGAAATCAGTGACCGCCAACGGGTGGCTGACCCCGTTGTCGATGGACGGTGTGGGGAGACTCAACGTCGATCCACTCGCCGACGATGTCGTCGTCTGCATCCCGCGCATCACGTCATACCCAATCACTCGGCTATTGCTCGCCAAGTTGTTTTCGCCAGCGATAGTGCGTTGGAAGTTCCCCGAGTTCCGAACAAAGGTCGTATCGAAGAATGCCAGCTTGGTGATGTCGACTACGATCGAGTAGACCGTAGTATCGGCCAGGCGGGTATCCCCAGGGAAGGAGGGTGTGTGCGCCGTAATGAACAGTTGGCGTGCCGGGACGAGGATAGAATCCGCCGAGCCCACGCACTGGAGCGTACCGGCACCCGTGCAGCCAGCGCCGAAGCGTTCGACTTCGAGCGTATCCGACCGCGACAGCCCTTGTCCCATCGCTTGCTCGAAGAAGAAGTGGGACTGTTTGGTGGTCAGATTTTCGTATCGGAGCGTTCCACGATTGGGGAACGGCGTCGATTGCCCCGCCGTCGGTGTAGTGGAATACACCAGCAGCACTTCGGAGCAGGTGTTGTTGGCGAGCGACGGCGTTTTGCATGTGGCCGCGACGTATTGCGGACGGGAGCTGAAATTGTACGCTGTCCGCTGTTGGATTGGCTGCCCGGTCGTAGCCGACGAGACCGTCGTTACCGTATACGCCACCAAATTGGGGAGCGGATAGGTGTAGACCTCTCGCCCTTCAGAGTAGATAGAGCGGTCGGCGAGGTTGATGAAGCCGATGGACGTTCCACCCGAGTTTGCGACGAGGAGTGTGTCACCGACCGAGCTGGCGGTACCGTTGCGATCGCGCGGCCACACCGTGATCCCCCACGGACGCGATCCGACCGGGATCGCCGTGTGGAACGTGGAGTCGGCGAGCGAGAAGACCTCGACTTGGTCGCGCGTGATGTTGGTGAGATAGAGCCGGTCCCACCGCGGATGATAGTAGGCGTCGGCGACCAAACCGCCACTCGGGAGCCCACGCGTCACGCCGGCCACGAGCGTGAGCGTGTCCATACGCTGCACCCCGTTGGAGAGCTTGGCGTATCCCTTGGCATGCGTTGCCGTGACCCCATACGCCGTGATGTAGAGCGTTTTGGGAAGCGACGTCGCAAGCGACGCCGGGATAGCGAGCGAGAACGTGTGTTGTTGCGAGGTGAACTGCGAATTGGACGCAAACTGGCCTCGGGCTGCAACCGCGCCTGTTGGCGTGGTGCGGATTTCCCAGCCCAAGGTATCGATGCCAGCGCCTGATGTATCGATAGCGCTGACGAAGAGTGTGTCGTTGACCTCGATACGGCTTTCGACGCCAAAGTTCACGATGGGCGGCGCGCTGACATTGCTTGCGGCCTGCACCGTCACCGTGATGGGTGTGCCAACTAGATGGTTACCCAGCGAGTCACGGATGAACGGCGTGAGCACCAACGACCCGGGTTGGGTACCGGCTGGAATCGTGAGCGTGTCGAGTACCGACGTCGTGTCTTTGAGCGGGCTGGCAAACACCGTGGAATCCGTGCCGGTGAATACACCGCTCGCCGAGTATCCTAGAGAGGAGACGCGGACCTTGCTCGTGCCGCTGATAGACAAGATGATGGACTTTCCGATGACTGCGATGGAGCCGGACACCGGTGAGGTGAACGTGACCGTTGCTGGCGTGAGGTTGCCAGCTGTCATGTGGAGCGTATCGACCGCGGACTTATTGCCAGCGCCGTCGAACACTGTCCCGAGCACATTGATCGGCGTGCCGGATGGGACACTGCGTGGGACACTTACAATGAGTGGGACTGTGATGTCCGTAACGGCGGTCGTGAAGACCGTGTCGTATTGCGCGGTAACGCCGCCGGTGGTTTCGATATGGATGCGTTTGACGCCGAGGTTGTCTCGGACGTGCGCGGAGAACGCCAGCACGGAGTCGACCGAACTAGCTGACGGCGTCATGCTGATGGTTGGCGGAAAGAGATCGGAGCTTCCGTCCGCGGTGGATTCACTGCAGCCGGCCGCAGCCACGAGCGCGGTCGCGGCGAGGGCCGCGGCGGCGGAGCGGAGGCGTGTCGAGGGATGCATTCGCGTCACGAATGAGTGTCCAAACGAGCGTGGCATACCTTAGTGTCCTCGGCCGGTGACGCGTTCCCCTTCATCGATGATGTGCGGTGTGATGAGGATGAGGAGGTCGCGTTTTTCTTCCGACTTGTTGCTGGTGCTGAAGAGGCGCCCGAGCACGGGGAGCTCAGAGAGCACGGGGATACCGGTTCGGTTGTTGGACACCTGCGTGACCGTGAGGCCGCCGATGACCGCGGTTTCGCCGTCGATGACCAGGAGCTGGTTATCGGCGCTCTGCTTGTTGAAAACGTAGCCCACGTCGGACGATGCGATTTGGGCGTCGGAATTTTCGGCGTGCACGTTGAGCAGGATCTGGCGGTTGTTCGTAATGTGCGGTGTGACCTTGAGAATGATCCCGACCGGCTTGAATGACACCGTGGCTTTGGGGACCGAACCACTCGAGGCGGCACCGACATTGGACGTGTTGGCATCGAGGACGCGCACTGGAATGTCTTGCCCCACCTGGATCTGCGCTTCCTTATTATCAACCGTCACGATGCTCGGCTCCGCCTGCAGGTCGGCGAGGCGCACTTCCTGGAGCGCGTCGAGGAACGACGTGAGGGAGAATTTGCCGAGGGCCGCCGAGTAGACGAGGGAGAGCGCGGGGGAGGCGACGCGGTTGTTGGCGTTGGCGATCGCGGAGATCGTGTTGCCACCCAATGCGATCTGATCGCTGGTGTAGGCCGTACCACCGCCTAACGCGTCGGGGACGCCGTCGCCGTTTGTATCGATTGGCTTGAGCGTACTGGGATCGATCCGTTTGACCAGTTGTGAAAAGAACTGGTTTTTGGTGCCGAGGTCGTAGGAGACCCCGAGATTTTCGATGTTGGTGCGGTCGACGAAGATGATTTTGGCCTTGATAGCGACCTGCGGCGTGCGGATGTCGAGGTTTTGCACGTAGTTGATGATGTCGCCGATGCGCGAAGGCGTTTCGGTGACGATCAACGTGTTGGTCCCTGGATTCGATGCGACCGCACCGCGAACGTAGCAGTTGGTTGCGCTGTTGGCGGCTGCGCCCGCAGCGGCGCCACCTTGTGCGCTACTGCTGCTGCAGTCTTTGGCCAGGAGTTTCGTGATGACTGGGACAAGCGAGTCTGCCTTGGCGTAGTTGAGCGGGATCAACTGCGTGACCAGCGGCTCGAGTGCTTGTTTGGCTTGGATGTTGGCGTAGCTATCGACCGAGATGATCCCGGACACCGGATCTTCGGAAGCGGCGAGGCCTTGTCCCGCGAGGATCGCGCGGAGCGCGACGTCCCACGGTTGGTTACGGATTTCAGCCGTAACCGTACCTTCGACGTCTTTTCCCACTACGATCGTCCGGCCGGAGAAGGCGGCGAAGGCGGCGATGACGTCACGGATGTCGGCGTCTTGATAGTTGGTCGTGATACGGGGCTGGCGCGACTGCGTGGACACCGGCGTCAGCGCTGAGTTATAGCGCCGCGTGGTGGCAACGGGGCGATCGTCCTCATCGTCCGAGTCACGGTTCGGTGCTGAAGACGAGGGACGGGTGCTTTGCACCATTTCTTGGGCGACCGTTTGCGGTGCCGGAGCCGATGCAGCGGATTGCGTGTTGGCCTGCGCCGCGGGCTGTGCGACGCGCGTGGAGGCGCTGTTGCGCGGCGCGGAAGCAGGGGCGGTTCCGGTCGACGCGTAGGCTTTGGCCACAACGGGAGCCGATGGGGTTACCGCGGCGGTGCTTGCCGTGTTATTGGTTGCCGTTGACGCGACCGCTTTGGCGACCGCAGGTTGTACCGAGGTCGTGGTGGTTGCGCTGTTCGACGAGTGCCAGGCAGCGAAATCCGTCGACGTGCCCTTGAGGGCGACTCGCAGTTCGCGGCCGTTACGCGCGATTTCGTATGTGCGCTGGCGATCGAGCTCGACGACGATGCGAACGACGTTGGCGCGAAATTGCGACGCGCGGACGTTGACGATTCCACCGCGTGCGACTTTGTCGTACGTGGGGGTGGGTTTGGTCAGCGTGGCGCCTTTGAGATCGATGACGACTCGATAGGGTGAGTCGAGCGTGAAGTCTTGGATTTCGGCGGCGGGGTCGACGTCGATAACCACCGCGGCTTTGCCGTCGGCGGAGACGACGCTCAGCGCTTTGACCGTGGCGGTGGACGGCGTCGGGTCACCGACGGCGCGTCCATTGGACACGACGAAGCCCGTCACCGGCGTGGCGTATGCGGACGACACCGTAGGCGCTGCGTTGACGACCGCAAGTGCAGCGCTGGTGGCGTGGGCAGCCGCGACGGCGGCCAGTGGCATCATGGTGAACTTCATGGCGTCCTCGTAACGGTTGTATCGCTCATCGCTGTTTCGCTCATCGATAGCGTTTCCTGCCGGCTGAATCCGAACTCTTCGATCATGAACGTCACAGCTTTGGGTGCGATGCGGACGATGCGCATCCGTCCGATCTGCGACCCGACTTTTCCGCGGTATTGCTCTTTGGTGCCTACGTCTCGCAGGATGGCGACCGAATTGGTGCCACGCGGGTCGTAGGCAATGCCGGTGATGCGGAGATCACCGATAACTGGACGGATATCGCTGGTTGCGAGCAACGAAACAAACGGATCGCGTTTGCGGCCCGACGCGTATTGAAAGGCCTCTCGACGGATGGTGATGACTTTATTGGTGTCGAGCTTGCCGCCTTTCAGAGTGCCGAACACGGCCGATCCCATGGGAGCCCGTACGGTATCCGTGGCGGATGGCCGTGCCGGCCGCCTGGTTGCATGGCGTGCCGACGTGGTGGGGACGGCTGCCTGGGCAGGGGTTTGTCTCTCGGGCGCATTTACCGCCGCGATGTTCGCGCTGTTGATGGCGGTGGCCTTTTGCACCGTTGCCCGCGCATTGCGCGCCGCCGAGAGCATGCCGCTGGTGGCTTGCGCGCCGAGGTGGAGGTGAACGCCGAGGAGGAGCGTGGCGATGGCGAGTGTGTGTCGGGTCATTTATTTGCCCCCTTTGGAGAGGACCAATGGCGTCGTACGCGCCACATACGTTTGCACTTGGAACGTGGCTTCGACGCGCGTTTCAGGGACCGCAGCTTTTCCTTTTGGCGTTGCCGCGGCTTGAGCCGCGGTCTCCTGGACCGTGTGGGTTTTGAGCGCGAGGCCGTCCGGGGCCATGATCCGGGGGAGCGATCCGATGTTGGACAGGAACTGTCCGATGGCGTGATAGCCGCCGACGACGCCGAACTGATAGCGGTACGTGTCGAACTGTTCTCCAGGGATTACCGCGCCGGGCTCCACCTTGGCCAGATCCAACCCGACTCGACGGGCTGAATTGGAAACGTCCTCGACGAGGGCGGGGACTTCGTTGGTGGTGGGGACGAGGAGGCGCATGAGCTTGAGGTTTTGCTCAAAGACCGCCGCTTCGGAAGCAAATTGTTGCGCGGAGCCGCGCGCCAGGTCGACGTGGGCCTGGCGGTTATGCGTTTCGAGTGAGTCGACGCGTGTGGCGACCGAGGTGAGGACGTCGTTTTGCGGCTGATAGATGAAGTACCAGAACGCCGCAGCACCTATGACGGCGAATACCGCAACCGCCATCATGATCTGCTCGTTCTTGGTCATGTTTGCGCCGATAGCCATACTACCGCACCGCGATGGAGAGAGGATTTTTTTGCAGGACGGCGTCGGGCGGAACTTCAGATTCCGCTGCGAGCTCGAACTGCGTGACGTCGTGTTGCCCCGAGACCAGATCGGAGTGCGTGAGCTGCACGTTCTTGATGAACGGCGACCCTTCGAGATTTTTCATGAACAGCGTGAGCGCCTGAATATCGACCGTTTGGCCGACGATCCGGAATTTTGTTCCCGCGGTGACTCCGTTGAACAGCGAATCGGCCCGGGCCTTGTTCTTTTTCGCGTCGGTTTTTTTGTTGCCGTTATCCGCACCTTTCTTTGTAGTATCGGTCACCGAGGCGGCTGTCGTGACTTCGCTGGTTTGCGAAACCTCGGTAAGCCATGTGTATGGCGGGAGCGCCAGGTTGATTTCTTCGAGCAGGTGGGGCCATTTGAAGCGCGAATCGTCAATCGACTTAATAATCGCGACCTGCATGTACACCGAATCACGCGCTGCCTCCGCTCGGCTCCGTGCTTTGAGCATGCCGGCCATATGCGCCGAGTCGTGCACAGCGACGTCGAGCCGCTGGTCGAGCTCGGCTTGACGCGAGGCTTGGGTGGCGTAGAGTGTCCCGACGGTCGCGAGCGCGATGACGATTGTTGCGATCATCCCGATCAGGTATGGATTTTTGATGCGTGTCGAGACAGCGGCGAACGCAGCGCCCGCGCTGAAGGAGCTTTGCGTCCGTTTCGCTTTGCGCGTGGCGCCCGGTAGGAGATTGATCTCGATCATAGGGCGTTATGCGTTTCTGAGGGCGAGTCCGATGGGAAGCATGAGGAGCGGAGCGACTTCGTCTGTGGAGAACGATTCGAGCGCGCCACTTCGCACCTGAAGATTCGCGAACGGGTTGGCTTGTTTGACCGGCAGCTTGAGGCGCCGGCCCAGGATATCGGCGAGGCCAGGGATGCGCGAACCGCCGCCGGAGAGATAGACGGCGTGGACTTGGGCCGCATTGGCGGAGCTGGCGAGGAAGGTGGCCGCGCGCTCGATCCCAACGGCGATTTCCTCGCCGCGAGCTTCGAGCACCTGGTCGAGCGAGACCGTCCGGTCGTAGCCACGCATCATGGCTTCGGCGTCCTCGTTGCTGAGGCCGTGATGCCGTTGCAGGTCTTCGCGAATGCGGCGCGTTCCAATGGCCAAATCGCGTGTCATAATGGGGACGCCCTGGTCGAGGAGATTCACGTTGGTGATTTCGTTCCCGACGTTGACGAGCGCGACGCTGCCGTGCATGGCGTCCGGATGATTGACCTCGAACGCATTGTGAAGCGCGAAGGCATCGACATCGACGACCGAGGTCGTGAATCCTGCTTCGGCGACAATGCGCACCTTGGCTTCGACCAGATCGCGTTTGGCGGCGACGAGGAGCACGCTCATTTCCGAGCCTGGCTCATCGGGGTCGAGGATTTGGAAATCGAGCTCGACGGAGTCGACGTCTGGGACGTGCTGTTCGGCTTCCCAGCGCATGAGCTCACGGGCTTGTTGCTCTTTGACTCGTTCGGTCTGGATGCGTTTGATGATGACATCGCGTCCACCGACGGCGGTCACGACCGTTTTTTGTTTGACTTCGGCCGATTCGACAGCGCTGCGAATGGCGTCGGCGACGAGACCTGGGTCCATGACTTCTCCCTCGACGATTGCGTCGGGGAGCAATGGAACGATGGCGACTTTGACGAGCTCAGGCTCGTCCTTGCCGTGTTCGATAACGGCCACTTTGATGAGTCCGGACCCGATGTCGAGTCCGACCGTCGTCTTTTTTCGAGCTAACAATGCCATGCGAATTCCCTGCGTCGTGCGCCGAGCGTCGTGCTCAGGGCGGCTTGCCCTGTCAACACGACCAGGCGCGGAGAAAGTCACATCTTATTTGGCGCCTTTGAATATTTGTGATCTCAGTAGAGATCGACCCATGCGACCCCCTGGAGGGGGGTGGCGGGGTGCAATAACGATGCGGCGAGCTGTGCGGAGACTGCGGTTCGGTGCGCGGCGGAGAGGCGTCCGCGCTGGGCGGTTGTGGTGGCGACTAACCAGAGGAGCGTCGAGTCGACCTTAGTGACGGTGATTATGGTAGTGACACCGTCTTCGGTTGATGTCGAGCGTTTTGTGGTACCGATGGGAGCGAATGGGAGCTCGAAGAGTTCCGGATCGTCCATGGCGGTCCAGAGCCGGCGTTCCGACTCTGCCATGACATGAAGCCGGAGTGTGGTCAGCTGGGCGAGATAGTTGTTTTCGGTGACTCGAAACATCGTGGCGACCACTAGCGCCGAAACGATAACGATGGCGACAAGGGTAAACAAAAGGGCAAATCCGCGGGGGGGTGTACCTGTGCGGCGGGGGCGGGGGTGAGCGGGGTACATCACTGGTGATTTCGGAGTGCGATGGAAGTAATGACCGAGTCGATGCGGGTTGCCGATGTACCGGTGCCGAGGCTGGGGATGAGGAGCGCACGGTGTCGGACGACCACGTCGACGCGGGCGAGGTTGGTGAGTGGGGTGCCGGGAGTGATAGCTGTTCCGTTTGGAGTGAAGAAACGAAAGACCGCGGCCGGTGTGGTTCCGGTGCCCAATGGGCCGACCAGTGGTTGGACGACGTCGCAGCTGTGCGTGACTGTGCAGTGGCGATACCCGATGTACCAGTCACCGTCGCTTGCTCGATAGACGTTATAGCGGCCATACCGTACGAACCGGAGTGGTGTGCCTGCGCGTAGGGGCGCCGAGCTGGGGGTGGTGAGCGTGATTTCGTAGGCGGGGGCTTCGCTGGCGGCTGCGTCGAGGAATGGGCCGGCGAGTCCCGTACATACGGTGGCGGCGCGCGATGTTACCGTGGAAATGGCGACGGATTCCCAGTGTTGCGGTTCGGGACGATAGATGAGCACCTGATCGCTGGAGTCTGGTATGCTGAGCCAGGCGGTCAGTGTGTTACTGGCGTCGGCGGCTTTGGGTGGAATGAAGAGGTGTGTTGTTGTACTTGGCGCGCATGTGGTTGAGGCTCCGATCGTTGCCGCGATATCGAATGCGGAATCGGAGGCGATGGCGCTTGGTGTCATGGCCGTGGCCATGGTGCGGATATCGGCGCCGAGTAGGGCGGAGGCGTCGTGGCGTTGAGGGAGCGTTTGGAGCGATTGGTCGAGGGCGCGGTAGAGTCGTTGTTGGCGTGTGACGAGTCCGGTGACCGCGATGACGATGATGGCGGTGAGAGAGAGCGCCATGACCAGCTCGACGAGTGATGAGCCGGCGCGTGGGAGGAATTGCATTAGTAGCATCCTCCGATGAAGGTATACAGCTCTGTTTTACGTCCGTATCGTGTGGTATTGGTGCTGGCGAGATCGACTTGTGTGTTTGCGTCGCTGGATGTGATTGACGCGGCGATGCGGAGACCGCGTGTGGAGTCGTAGATGGCGCCGGTGCGGCATGGGAGGGCGAAGGTTTGTTCCGCGTATCGCTGCCCTTTGGTAGCTGCGCGGAGTGTGAGATCGTCGTCGGCTGTTTGTCGGAGTGCGAGCGATGCGCTGGCGGCGAGTGAGAGGAGTGCGACGCTGAGGATCACGACAGCGACGAGCACTTCGACGAAGGTAAAGGCGGCGGGGAATCCGTGGGTGATTCGCATGTCCCCATTTTAAGGGGCGATTGCGTCGTGCGATGTAGCGTTCCTTAGCGCGTGCACGCATTCTATTGTCTATCAGTTACAACAAAAAAACAGCGGCGGTCGAAAGACCGCCGCTGTTTTTCGAAGGGATTCGCGTTGTGTTACTGACAGGCTGGCGCGCCTTCGCTGACCGCCGGCGAGACCGCCGTGGTGTTGACGAAGATGGCGCACTTGGTGGTACCGGTCGAGGCGTGCGTGGCGATCGCGCTCCAGCCGGCCCCGGCGTTGGTGATGACCACTTTCACACCGGCCGACGGGACGTAGCCGAGCGAGTCGGCGGTCAGCGTGCCGGCGGTGTTGTCGTACGTGGCGTTGGCCGAGTACGCGCCCGAGTGGTTCGACGCCCACCCTTCTTCGGCGGTCGCCAGGTTGCGCAGGTCGGTCTTCATCGTGGCCAAGTACGCCTTTTGTTTGGTCGAGGCGAACTTCGGAATCGCAATCGCGGCCAGGATGCCGATGATCACGACGACGATGAGCAACTCGATCAGGGTAAAACCTTTGGTG
>Ga0105237_10001142_pt1 | contig 35679 bp, 34 predicted proteins | sample KBSC24metaG_FD_81520 | JGI IMG/M metagenome (GOLD analysis project Ga0105237, IMG submission 81520) | Corn rhizosphere microbial communities from Kellogg Biological Station, Michigan, USA - KBS C2-4 metaG | ecosystem: Host-associated > Plants > Roots > Rhizosphere > Soil | place: Michigan, USA... | reverse complement strand
GTCTCCTGGAAAAGGTCCTTGGCCGCCTCGGAATCACGGGTAAGCGTGATGGCAAAGGGCTTCAAAAACTCCGCATTATTGACCAAAAGTTGGTTGAATTCTACTGCAGCCATGGTTAAAAATATTGTTTAATGAACTTATACTCAAATTTAAACACAAACGGGAAGGGAGACAAAAATTCGTGTTCAATGGTTAGTTAAAAATTGCAATCGCCAAAAAATCAATTATTTATCTTTTCCCCTTTGTAGATGTAGTATGATCACAGGTTTCCGACGAACCCCGGTTCGGTGGACGAACCTGTTTTCCGGATATTTTAAGCAAAAATCTGGCCCCTTCAGTCACAGCAAAAAAAGACTGACAGTTGAGGATAAATAACTGACAAAAACAGGGAAAAACCGCCAAAGCGAGGGAAAAATAAGTGACAGGCTGGCGCACCATCAAGGCCTGGCCAAAGCCGCCGCCTCGGCCAATGCCAACGCCTGGTCAAAGCCCCCTACCCAAGACTGGCCACGAACTCCAAAACCTCGGCAAGGCTCCGTTTGAAATTCACGCCCCTGGGCACCTTCTTACTATGAGCACGGGCCAATTGTCCGGAGATGACCAGCGGTATATCAGGCACACGCTGGTTCAGCTGAAGTATGAATTTCTCCAGGTTGAAATTGCCCCCAATACCCGTAAGATGGGTATATAGAAAATCAGGCTGCTTATACTTACTGACAAACTCCACATCCCTTAATGGCATGTCGGCGCCCAGGTAAAGGACCCTGGCCCCATGACTCCGCAGGAGATAATGCACATACAGCAACCCCAATTCATGATATTCTCCTTCCGGAAGAAAAAGAAGCACCGTCCGCTGTACCTGACGTACTGGCATGGCGCCTTCGATGCCTACTACCAGCTTCTGGCGGATGATATTGGACACCAGATGCTCCTGTGCAGGCTGAATATGATTGGTGATCCAGAGTATGCCTATACGATGCAGAAAAGGAAAGATGATTTGCGTAATGGTCCTGTCAATGCCGTGCATAAGGACGTAATTGTCCAGCACCTGCTCCAAACGCTCGACATTCAGATCGATCATATGAGCGATAAGCTCATTGACCAGCCTTTCATGCCTCGCTTCCATATCCGTGAGAGAGATGATCTTGCTCCGCAGCTCCTGCTCGCTCATCTTATCGATATGGGATATCTTATAACCGTATTTGTTCAGGAGAGAAATATTGAGAATGGTCTTTAGCTCCTCGCTGCAGTAATACCGGATATTGGTATCCGTGCGACAAGGCTTGAGAAAATTATACCGCTGCTCCCATATACGTATAGTATGGGCCTTGATGCCGGATAGATTCTCAAGATCCTTTATCGTAAAGACATTCATACGGCAATATTACAAGAAAGGGACAATTCTTGTTTAACATTGGAAGACTAAAGTTTAAACTTGGGGAAAATGGCCGGCCGAAGGCCTAAAGAAGAGAAGGATTCCGTATCAACCCCGTATCCAGCAGCTTTTTCACCGTATCCGCAATCCGGGAGGAATGAAGGTTGGCCAGATGCTTATCATGATGCAGATCACTGCCCAGGTAGTCCACATACCTCTTTTTGATAAGATATTGGGCTAATTCCTGGGACGCCTTGCCATAGTATCCTCTGATAGACAGCAAGTTAAGCTGAAACAAACAACCGCTGTCCCTCAGCCGGTCATACCAGGTCTTGTCGGCGCCGAAGTATAAATAACGTTCCGGATGGGCCAGAACAGGCTGATAGCCCTTTAACTGCACTTCAAAAACTATTTCTTTGAGATTGATGGCCGGGACGGCAAAAGAAAGCTCTACCAGTATCAGCTTGTCTTTCAGCGTCAGCAGGGGAGGAGCAGCTTCCAGCAGCTGTATAAAATGATCGTCTATCAGGTATTCCGCCGCCGCATGCAGCTCCACATCGATGTTCTGTCTTGCCAGTTCGGCCCGTACGTCCCCCAACCCTGCGGAAATGATCTCAGGCGTATTGGGATAAAAGTCCCCTAAGACATGCGGAGTAGTGATCAGCTTGCGATAGCCAAGATCCACCATCCCCCTTACCAGCCTTACAGAGTCCTCCATATCTTTGGCGCCATCATCGATCCCGGGAATGAGATGAGAATGCATGTCACAGACCAGCCCGCCAAGGTCGACATCCTCAGATGCCGATTTTCTGAAAAAAGAAAACACAGCGTATCAGATTAGTTAGGAATATCAGCTCAGCATCCTCACCGCGCCGCAAAATCCTCATACACCCGGCGAATACCTTCTTCCAGGCTGATGGACGCCTTCCATCCTAAATTATTCAGCTTACCCACATCCATCAACTTGCGCGGAGTACCGTCCGGCTTCGAAAGATCATGCTCTATCTTCCCTTCATAGCCGACGATCTTCTTTACCAAAAGAGCCAGCTCACCGATCTCCAGGTCCTCTCCCGTACCAATGTTCACAAATCCGGGTTCATTGTACTGTTGCATCAGGAAGTAACAAGCGTCCGCCAGATCGTCCGCATGCAGGAATTCACGACGAGGCTTGCCCGTACCCCACAATACCACAGAAGGCTCGCCGTTCTTTTTTGCCTCATGAAATTTACGAATAAGGGCCGGAAGAACATGAGAATTCCTCAGGTCGTAATTATCGTTAGGCCCATAAAGGTTCGTAGGCATCACAGAGATAAAATTGCATCCATACTGGGAACGATAGGCATCTGCCATCTTGATACCAGCGATCTTGGCAATGGCATATGGCTCATTGGTCGGCTCCAGCTCCCCCGTCAGCAACGCATCCTCCCGCAATGGCTGAGGCGCCATTTTTGGGTATATACAAGACGATCCCAAAAACATCAGCTTCTTAACGCCATTGCGATAGGCGGCATCGATGACATTATTCTGGATCATGAGATTGTCGTAAAGAAATTCCGCTCGATAGGTATTATTGGCCAGGATGCCTCCCACCTTGGCGGCCGCCAGAAAAACATGATCCGGCCTTTCCTTTTCAAAGAATGCATGCACAGCCGCCTGGTCACGCAGATCCAGCTCGCTGGATGTTCTTTGCACAAGCTTGCTAAATCCTTCCTTTGTCAACTTCCTTGTAATGGCCGAGCCTACCATCCCACGGTGCCCCGCCACATAGATCTTATCGTTCTGATACATCCTGTTATTCGTATTGATTCTTTATATAGAAGCCGGACTCCTTCAGTATCTTTTCTTTTCTGAAAAGCTGTACGTCCGCATTGACCATTTCCTTTACCAGCATGGGAAGATCGTACTTGGGTTTCCATCCCAGCTTCTGCTGCGCCTTCGTAGGATCGCCTATCAACAGATCGACCTCCGTGGGGCGGTAATAACGTGCATCCACAGCTACTACCTCCTTACCCGCTTCGACGATAAAATCAGGGTTCGTGCTGGCAACGACGACGCCGACCTCCTTTTCATTCTTACCCTTGAACTCCAATTCGATCCCTAATTCAGCAAAAGCCATCCGCACAAACTCCCGTACAGGTGTCGTAACACCCGTGGCGATGACAAAATCTTCCGGCTCCGGCTGCTGCAATATCCGCCACATAGCCTCAACATAGTCCTTGGCATGCCCCCAGTCTCGTTGTGCATCCAGATTGCCTAAAAAGATCTTATCCTGCAGCCCCAAACCTATTTTCGCCACACCCCGGGTGATCTTACGGGTCACAAAAGTCTCGCCGCGGAGAGGCGATTCGTGGTTGAACAAAATACCATTACAAGCGTACATCTTATATGCTTCCCGGTAGTTCACCGTGATCCAGTAGCCATACAGCTTGGCCACCGCATACGGACTGCGTGGATAAAAAGGAGTAGTCTCCGACTGGGGTACAGCCTGCACCAGACCATACAGTTCCGATGTGGACGCCTGATAAACCTTCGTCTTTTTCGTAAGCCCCAGCAGCCGCACCGCCTCGAGGATACGGAGGGTACCGATACCATCCGCATTCGCCGTATACTCCGGCAGATCGAAGCTCACATGCACATGGCTCATAGCCGCCAGATTATATATCTCATCCGGCTGAGTTTCCTGTATGATACGGATCAGATTGGTGCTGTCGGTGAGATCACCATAGTGTAGATGATATTGCACATTCTTTTCGTGCGGATCCTGGTAAAGATGGTCGATCCTGTCCGTATTGAAGAGGGACGACCTCCTTTTAATGCCATGCACAATATATCCCTTCTTTAGGAGTAATTCACTTAGATAAGCGCCATCCTGCCCTGTAACACCGGTGATTAACGCGACTTTTGCCATACACTTACTTGATTATAAATTGATGAATTTTTCTTAACGGCTTAATGTACAATGTAAAAAAATATGGTTCTAATCCATTCAATTTCCAGGCCAATCTATCTTCCTTGTTTGCCCGCAGCCTGTTCCACAGGGAGGCATTGCTCATACCCCCCGCCCGCATTTTCACGATCACCCTGGGAATATAGGACGCCGTCAGACCATGTTTGAGTAGTATCCTGAGCATCAGCTCATAATCAGCCGCGCTCCGGAGGCTGAGGTCAAATACTCCGGCCAGGTCATAAACGGATTTCCTTACAAAAAATGTTGGATGAGGGGGCATCCAGCCATAATAAAAGTTTCTTTTTTGATAAAGCCCCGAATGCCATGTCCGGATCACCTTTTGAGGATTGTCCGGTTGCACATACTGAAGGTCCGCATATACCGTCATCACCCGGGGGTCCTCAAAAGCCTTCGCCACCTCGGCAAGCACCCGCTCATCCGTATACATATCGTCGGAATTCAGAATACCTATTACCTCTCCGGTGGCCATGCCGATGCCTTTATTCATGGCATCATAAATACCCTTATCCTTCTCGGAGACGATCTTGGCCACATGGGGAAACCCCGATACGATATCCAGCGTCTTGTCGGAAGATCTTCCATCCACCACAATGTGCTCGATGTCCTTATGCCGCTGCTCCTGTATGCTCACAAGCGTATCCCCCACCGTTGCGGCGCTGTTATAAGTGGCAGTGATAATAGAGATCTTCACGATATAGTCCTGGTTTTGACCACAACGGCCGGATTGCCCTTATAGATGGTATAAGGCTCCAGATCGCCGTTCGATACTGAGTTCGATGTTAAAATACTATGACTCCTGCACGTCGTTCCCCCCAGCACTACCGCTCTCGCACAGATCCAGACACCATCCTCCAGCACAATAGGAGCAGATACAAAGTCAAATGTCTCCTTACGATGATCATGACTCCCCGACAATAAAAGACACCCCTGGGACAACACTACATTGCTCCCAATGTCGATCTTATCCAGATTGTCGATCCAGACACCTTCTCCAATCCACGAATGATCCCCGATGCTGAGCTTCCAGGGGAATTTTATATTCACCGCCGGCTTGATCACCACCCCTTTCCCAACCTGCGCGCCAAACATCTTCAGCAGTCCCCTCTTTAAAGACGAAAAGACAACCAAAGGATTCTTAAAAAAAAGAATATTGACAAAATACCAGGCAACCTGCTTCCCGCCGGAAGCGCCGATACTGATCGTGGTCTTGTAAATGGCCAGGTTCACCCGCTTGTTTTCTTTCATATCATGATGCTTTCTACGGCCCCGACAATCATCTGGTAAGAGAAAAGATGGATCCGCTGCCTCGAAGCCGCCTTCATCCTGTCCAGCTTCTCCCTGTCACTCAGGAGCTCCCTTACCCATTCCGCACCTTTTTCCCAATCCTCCGGTTTCAATATGATCCCATTGACACCTTCATCCACCAGGTCCAAGCCCCCCCCTGCCTTCTCGGACAGCAGGACGGCACAGCCGCTTGCCATGGCCTCATTCGCGCCCAACCCCCAGGTCTCACCGGGTCCACGGGATGGTAACACAAAGATATCGCCCATTCGGTAGACCACCGGCATTTGCTGCTGATTGAAAAATGGAAGAAATTTGATCCTTTCGTCACCGACGGCCTCCAGCTTAAGACGCTCTTCCAACACCCCATTTCCTACGATCAATATCTTCAACCGGGGATCTTTCACCCGCCTGGCCAGCTCCAAAAGAAAAAGAGGGTTCTTTTTTGCCTCCAGCTTGCCGGCAAACAGCAGCACCACGTCATCCTCCTTTATCCCAAGCCTGGCCCGCTGGTCCATCGCTTGGGGGCGATAAAGGTCCTCCGGGCCTTCAAATCTTTGATTATCAATGGCATGTGGAGCAAAAACCAATTGCCTGCCCCCCAATCCATGCCGGAGAAAATATTGCTTGTTATTCGTTCCCACATACAAAGCCCGATCCACATGGCTGTACATCCATCGCAGGAACAGCCTCCGCATCCACTGTTTGACACCGGGACGCTCATCCAGCAAGGTAGAATCTCCCCTGAAAAACACAGGCACCTTGCCGTTCCAATGCCGAATACACCGGAGATGGCTATGATAGCTCCAGCCAAACACCAGCACCGCATCAGGCCCCCATTCCTTTATCTCCAGGTTCAACCCGGGATTGACAAGCCCGCCAAAATGATGGCTCCCCGGGTCCTTTGCCGTATTTTTTACAAAACTGTATTCATACCCCTCCAATAAAGGAATATCCCATTCAATGTGCTTGCCGAAGTCAGGATCATATTTAGCCCCCTTTCCAGACTGCTCCCAGGTGTAAAAGACCTTTACACGGATCTTACCGCTGGCCGCCAAAAGTTTAAATAAGGGCGCATTATATTGAACTGGGTGAGAAGAAACAATAGCTAACTTTTTCATCAGCCTTCCGTCCGCTGGTTAAATAGATGTAAATAATCTTTTCTCAATGTCGATCCCGCCACAAAATCCTGCACGTACCTAAACGTGCTTTGACTCCATCTGTTGTACTCCTCCTGGTCAAATCCAGCCGCATCCTCCATCGCCTGCCGGAACAGCTCGGGCCTCTCCAAGGAAAGATCCCACCCCGCATGGACCCCCTCAAGCCCCCTCCAGGGTGTCTGATCGCTGATAAGCACGGGTCTGCCCAGCGCCAGCGACTCGAAAATAGCATGTCCAAAGTTCTCACCCCGCGTCGGCAGAACAAAAAGGTGATGCCGGACACTGATCTCCTGCAAGCCATGATGCGGCACCTCGCCCGCATACTCCACAGAAACATTCTCTGGCAATTCCTTTATCAGCCGGCTGCACATGTCCCAATATGCCTTGTCCTCCAAACTGCCCACGATAGTAAAATGTATACGTGCCCGCAGCTCCTTCAATACTTTCAATATATAATCCAGGTTCTTTATGGGATGGACACGACCGATAAAGACCAATGATAATTCTCCCTGCCGCTTTTCGATAGACGTCAGCACCTCGGGCAGCGCAGCCGGAAAATTGCCGATCATCGTCACGCTCGCCGACGCACCAAAATGCTTTTGCACATCCTGCATCTCCGTCACATCGGATGCATGAAATGTTATACGACGGTGCAACCCCAACAGCCGGAATAGTTTCAGGAACACCTGCTTCTTCTTCGGCTTGAACTGAAGAGCGCTGCTCCGCAGCATTCCCCTGGGTGAAAGAACGATATTCCCGCGGATACCATACAGCCGCGTGATCAACAGCGGCATAATGGTAAAAGGTGTAGAGAACATGCTATTGAGATATATAAAATCAGGATTCACCTCCCTCATCCGCCGCAAAATACTACGCCATGACAGATTGCCCGGTGAACAATAATATATGCGAACATCCGGGTGGCCCGGTGATATCCACTCATCCGTCACCACATCATAAGGTTCGGTAGACCCCAGATCCCTGTCCGTGGTAAAAACATATAACGAATGAGAATCCCGCATATAGCGGACAAAATTTACACAGCTCCGGATTGGACCGCCCGCTTTAAAACCCGGCTCGTACCAGTCGGCAAATACCAGTATCTTATTGTTACCACCCATACTTACTCGCTCCTTTCCGGCCTGAGGCAGCCGGGAACCTTAGAATTCCACACCATTTTTTTCCAGCCAGTAATCCAGAACGATGAACAGCCAAAGCTCCACCCAGCGGATATCCTTGTCACCCGCCAGAAAACGCTTCCAATGTTCCAATAGCTGATCAGGTCTTATAAACGAACGTTGAGCCATCCGTTTGATATGCATATCCCCGAATGAACGCAGCTCGTTGCGCAGCCACAATTCCCAGGGAAATAAAAATCCTTTCTTCTTACGATGGACGATCTCATCCGGCAGCAGAGGTTTCAGCGACTCCACCAGCAGGCTCTTGGGATACACCGGCTTTTTGATCGCATCCGGAACAGCCAGCACAAACTCCACCAGGTCCTGGTCGAAATAAGGCTCCCGCACTTCCAGCGATACAGCCATGCTCATCTGGTCGGTGTCCTTCAACAGCGTATGCTGCGTATACCCCATATACTCCGCAGCGGATACCTGACTCAATAGCGGAAGCCGCTCCAGGGAATGCCGACGGGCCGCCAACTCCCGCGCCGTACCGCTTTTCCCGCCACACACATCCAGCGTAGTAAGCTCTCCCAGCGTCCGGGGACTGATGATCTGCCTGAACACGGGATACAACTGGTCGATTCCGTTGCCGGGCAACTGCAGCATCTGACCCATCCTCGCCTTCTTTCCATAACTCTGCCCACCTGACATAACGCTTGCAAGAACCTTACGCATCACAGCAGGCATCTTCCACAAGCTTCCCATACCTCTCACCCGGAGATATTGGTCAAAAAAGGGATAACCCGCAAACAGCTCATCCCCACCCGCGCCCGACAGCGCCACCGTCATACCACTCTGCCGTATGGCCTTCGACACCACATAGGTATTGATGCCATCCCCGCTGGGAATATCCAGCGCATCCAGCCCATTCTTCAGCTCGTCAAGAAATACCGTCGGCTTAAGCAGTATCCGGCTATGATTTGTATTGAATTTACGGGCGATGATCTCCGCATAGGCAGATTCATCGAACTCCTCCTCCTCAAAACATATATTGAATGTGTTCGGTCTCGCATCACTGGCCTCCGCCATCAAACCCACCACCGCGCTGCTATCGATGCCGCCCGATAAAAAGGCTCCTACTGGCACATCACTCACCAGCCGCCTTTCCACAGACTGCAGCATCAGCTCGCGTATCCTCTTCTTAACAGCCGCCGCATCCGAAAAATCAAAGTCCACATGCGTGCTGGTCACATCCCAGTAAACCTTCGTCTCGACCCGGCCATTCTTTATCTTCATCCACGCACCCGCCTCCAGCTGCCGTATCCCCTTCACCATGGAATAAGGATAGCTCACGGATTGATAACTGAAATAATCCAGCAGCGCCTCAGGGTCAGCCTTCCTCTCCACCCATCCCGTCGCCAGGATGGCCCGCTGCTCCGAAGCAAACACCAGCCGCTGGCCGTCTGAATAATAATACACCGGCTTTACACCCAGCCTGTCCCGGACGATGAAAAGCTCCCGCTCCTGCCTGTCCCATATCGCAAATGCATACATGCCCCTGAAATAAGTCAGACAGGCAGGCCCCCATTGCGCATAGGCAGCTACGATCATCTCCGTATCACTGGTGGTACGAAAAGCATATTCTTTCAGTTGCTGCTTGACCTCATTGTAATTGTAGATCTCGCCATTGAACACAATGACATACCGGCCCGAATTATCCGTAAAAGGTTGATTGGCCGCAGAAGAAAGATCGATTATGGAAAGACGCAGATGCCCAAACGTCAGCGGGCCGTCAGCATAGGTCCCCACCGCATCAGGACCGCGATGAGCCATCGCATCCGTCATCCGATGGATAGCATCCATCTCAGGAGCTTCCGTATTAGTAAAATTGAGAATACCTGCAATACCGCACATGAGCAATGATTCTATAGGTGAACGATCAGGCTAATAACGTCTGATAGCAGTCGATATATTGTTGGGCAATCGTCTTTATATCAAATCTTTGAATGTTGCGCAGACCCCCCTCCACCAATTGTTTCCGATACCCTTCGTCCCGTATCACTTTCACCACCCCCTCCCGGATACTCTCGACAGAATAGGGGTCCACCAGACAGGCTCCCTCACCAGCCACATCCTGCATAGGACTGAGACGACTGGTGATCACCGGCCTCCCGGCCTGCTGCGCTTCCAGGATGGGCAGCCCAAAACCTTCAAAAGTGGAAGGGAATAATACAAGGTCACACGCCGCATACCCCCCCGCAAGCTCCGCATCGCTAAGACCCGTCTCCTGGCGATAGTTCACCCCGTGCAAACGCAACAGCTCCGCAGCCTCCGACCCGATCTCACCCACCACATGCAGCAGACAGTCGATCCCCGCCAAGGCAGGTATCACCCGCAGCAGGTTTTTATTAGGGGTCGACCCGATAAACAAGATCACCGGCGACTCCCGGCGAAACACAAAAGAACTAAACGTGATCCGGTCATTTAAAGGATTGGGAATCACAACCACCTTCTCAGGCGCACAACCCGTCCCTCGCAAAATATCCTGCCGCGTAGCTTCCGAAATAGTAGTTACCAGCGCACAACGCCGCACCGGCCAGTCCAGCAGCAGCTTCTTCAACACCAGCCGCTTCAAACCAGAAGTTTGATAAAGAAATACACAATCATGTATCGTCAACAGCGTACGACGCCGGGGAAGCGCGAAAATCGCATAGTGTATGTCGCCCGTGATATGATACACATCAGCGCCATCCGCCGAACGCATGGCCCGGATAGCCTTTATATTCTTTAACGATATCCCTGTCTCCGGCGCCACCATCCGGATGACGTTCACGCTGTTCCGCAGCTCCTTCTCAATCCTCTCAAAAACTCGCTCGATACTAAAAAAAAGAGGATTCTTCTTTCGGAAAACAAGCGCAACGGTCATAAGCTGATCTTTGTAAAATACTTGAACAGACGGATAAAGACGACCATAAACATCAGACTGGTCATAATGGATCCCACAGAAGTAAAAATATCCGTCTCCACCACCACGGCATAAAAGAAAAGAAAAGGTATCCAGCACAACACAGAAGGCCTCTTCTCACACCATCGGAGCAGGGAGGTAAGTATCAGATTAAAAAAGAGCCCATAAAAAAGCATGAATATAATACCGCCGGTCTTGCCGAAATTGGCATAGGCTTCTCCGATGGGGCCGATATTCATACTGTACCCCACCAGATTATACCCCCAAAATCGCTTTAGATTATATTTCCCCCCCGCCTCCGGCTTATCGGGCCAGAACAGACGGGGTATCACAGCAGCCGCCAGCGACGTCCAGATCGTCTCCCCATACGCAAAATCGAATTTCCGGGGAACCCTGTCCATGGTCACGGCAATAAGCCAGCCCTGGTTCAAACGTACGGCCTGATTATACAATATATCCTTTTGGAGTACACTGGATGGGTGCGTAGCAGCATTGGCTATCAGCTCCACAAACAACCCCGCATCCCCTCCGGAAACCCACGCCACCTTCCTGTAATCCCTTTTTACACTCTGGATCAGACATATGACAAGCAGCCCCGCCAGGGTAATAACCAGTTTTCTCCTCAGGGACTGCTGCTTACTGTACAAGGCAATAAGGATATAGAAAATCGCCATCAAATATACCAGCTCCCCAAACATACCGGAAGCAATCGACTGTACCAGCAAAAGGATCAATATGCCTACGAGGATCTTGATACGGTGCTTGTGCCCGGAGAAGAATATATAGAACACGCCCACATGGCCCAGGTGCATCATCAGACCAACGATACGACCCAGCGAAGCTGGGACCAGCTTGATAAAAAATCCCGCGAAAATACTGATCCCGATAAGAATGAACCCCACCCTGGCTTTCCCTCTAAAGAAATTATCAAGTTTAGCCCTGAATTCCAGCGGCTTTGCATCGATCTCCAGTTTCGCAAGCCTGATCTTGAACCCAAGGATCATCATCAGCGTGCCCGGCACCGCAAAAGAAAAATAATCATCCGCAGGAATAGGCATGTATTTATAGAAGATCCTGGCCAGATGATCCGCCTTCGTATAATAGGTATAAAAGATCACCGGCATTACCAGCCAGGTAAATACAGCAAGTATCACCGCAATGTCCAGCACCACCACTTTTTTACCAAGATTGTCCAGGAAGTCCAAAAAGACAAATGTCAGCAGCGCAATCGAAAAAGACTCATAGCCGCCCTGCATGGTGTCGACATCGAAGTATACGAATACCGCCAGGCTTAATACCAGGAATATGAACCTGTTCTTAGTCATGGTCTATCGGCAATTTCTTTATTCACGCTGCAAAGATAACTTTTACCAGTTGTGCACGGTCAACGCCTTTTTTAGCTGCATTACGGAATGCTCATCCTCAAAGTCTACTTTACCCTCGAATACAGCTGCATTCACGTCCGCGGGCCGGATATCGCCCTGCCAGTCCCCCGCAGGCCGTATGACAACGGCATCCGAAAGAAAGGCGCCCCAATAGCTGAACGTACTGCTCTGTGAGAGAACGATCATCTTACTACGGCTCATCAGCAGAATATCTAAAATGTCCGCCTTCTCCGTCGCCATGCTGACATCGGGCAGCTCCAGCACCTCCTTTATCTCGGCAGGGGCCGCATCCGTAAATACCATAACAGGCAGCCGGAGTCCGGAGACCTCCCTGGCCAGCACGATCGACCGGATAAAGAACGACAAAGGCGTAATGGCATTGCCTATTTTAAAATCCCCGCGCCGTATATGGACCGCAATGGCCGGAGCTTCATATCCCTCCAGCTGCCGCGCCAGACGGGGCGAAAGTATATTTATAATTCCCTCTCTTACAGCCTCCCGGTGTGGCCGCATGGGGCCAAAAAGGTCCTTCCCGGGTGACACCTCATTAAAAAGAAAGATCGTATCCCCACCGGCAGACCCCTGGAGCTTCTCCACCGCGGGCTCGACCACCAGCTGTGCCGTCCTGGTCCTGCGGGCCATTTCTCTCTTCTTCAGGAAACCGTCCTCCTTGAAATATCCTCCATACATCCGCTTCTTCCTTTCCCAGCGCAGCCACGCCCCCCAATGGATGCCCCCCCAGCCGGAAGTGACCATCTCCAGACCATTCAGCCGGGCAAAAAGATATCCCCTCGACCAGGTCAGCAGCATATTGCCCAGGCCGGTAGGCGGGAATTTTACATAAACCTTATTCTTTTTTACATCACTCATGCTGCGACGATTTTATCAAGCAGCTCCGCCAGATGCTGCGTAACAGCCCTCGCAGAGAACTTATCGAACTGGGTATAATCCACCCGGGCGGGTGAGAACTCCTTCACAAACTTTATATACTCGGTAAAAACAGCAGCAAAATCCCGGGAGATCTGCGGCACGCCTTCCTCACCTTCAAATGCCAGCACAATGCCCGCTCCGGTGGAACGTACCACCTCGCAGGCCGAGCTCTTCGCATGCAGCACAGCCAGTATAGGCTTCCTGCTCAGCACCCCCTGGTAAACCTTCGAAGGCGTATAATGTACCTCCGTACTGCCCAGGATAAACACCCCCGTGGCCGCCTCCAGGTGGATCAGCACATCCAGATAAGGGATCCGGGCGGGATATTCAAAAATGACCTTCTCCCATAACCCATACTTTTCCGCCAAAGACCTGATATTATATCCCTGCGGATCATTGGGCGTCTTGCCCGTCCCGATAAAATGTATCTCCAGCTGACTAAACAGCTCCGGCTGCCGGGTCATGGCCTCCATAATGGATTCCAGCGGCCCATAAGCTTTTGGCAGCATCGCGCCCGCATAGACCAGCTGCATCTTGCCAGCCTTTTGCTGAAACAAATACGGCTTCGTATCCAGCTCCTCTATCTTCTCATGGTCCTTCGCCTCGCCGCCATAAGGCATGGCTCCGAATAAGGCTGTCCGGGCCAGCGACGGATTCCTCTCCTGCACACCCTTATAATACCCTTCCGCCACACCCGTGATCAACTCCGCCTTCTTTATCGCCATCGGCTCCAGCACACTGGCCAGCTTCCAGCTAAACCAATGCCGGGAAAATAACCGATCGCTCCCCGGAAACCGATGCACCCACGGGTCGATATAGTCGATACCATATTTGACACCCGTAGAAGCATGAAGCCATCGGCCCAACAGCGCGATGTAGAAGGACGGAATAGGTATATATAAAAAGTCGATCTTCTCCTCCTTGATAAGCCGCTTCGCCCGCTTATACAATTGCCAAAACGCCCGAAGCCCCAGATCCCCTATAAGCCGGGGTCGCGTGACGGGAAAGGCGCTGACCTTCTCTATCCGTAATCCCTCCGGCAACAGGCGGGAGAGATGATGGTCCAGCCGCTCCTCATAATATTTCTCATCCACCGCCAGGATCAACGGCTGCCATCCAAAGGAGGGCAAATGCTGCGCAAACAGCCTCGAACGGTGTACGGCTGCCAGGTTGGACGGCGGAAAATGAGGAGCTATGATAAGTATCTTCCCGGGCATCAAAGATTATATTGAATAGAACGTAATAGTTTTTTCGACTCCGCCTCCCAATTAAACCGCTCGCAGGCAGCCTTCTCCGCCGCCCTCTTCGCCATCATCAGCTTTTCCCTGTCCAGAATAAAGACAGTCATGGCCCTCGCCAGGTCCTGCGCATCATTCATCTTACATAGCACAACCGCATCCGGGAAATGCGTAAAAATATCCTTCTGCCCATCCGTATCCGTTCCGATCATCGCCAACCGTGACATCAGATAGGAAAAGACCTTGTTGGTGACACAGATATTCCTGTTCATCGACACAGCCGATTCGAGACTAAGCCCTACATCGTAATTATTCCCGTCGGGAATGATCTGCTCCGACAGTATCGGCTCATGAAAAAATACACGCGGGCTTATTCCAAAACGGTCGCATAGACCCGTCAGAACATCCCTGTACTCACTGCTGTGCATACTGCCCCGCAGATGTATCTCAAAAGACAGCTCTATCGAGCCCGCCGCCTCCAGCAGCATCTCGATCCCCCTGTTGGGACCTATCACCTGCGAATACCAGTGGAATCGTACGGGATCATGTACCTCCCTCACCGGCAACGACGCCATCGGGAATACATTCAGTATTGTCTCCGGAAGAGATATGCCATATTTATCCCGGTACGCTTCGGCCATCAGTTTCGAAGCAGCCGTCAGATGACGACAGTAGCGGAGGTATTTACTCTCGAGAAAGTAAATAAGATCGTCCGAAGCAGAGGGAGTAGAAGATTCATTCATCCCCGTATGAAAGTCCTCTGCATCGAATCCGAATACGGCCTTATTCCTGCGGGCCGCTTTATAGCCGGCGCCCAGCGCTTCCGCATGATGGGCGATATAAAGATCTGCCTTCTCCCTGATCGCCAGATTCGCCAGCTCGCCAAAGGCCCTTTCAGCAGCCCGTTCCGCAACGCCGCACCGGTAGGTCATCCTGGACAGCAAAAGAAAGATCCGCTGCCGCACAGAAAAAAAGAGCCACCTCCATTTTTCCTCTTCCCTCCGGAAATTCACCGTCCGCAGCCGCCAGCTCCTCGTCTTCATCAGGTCCTCGTCAAATCGACGCTGGCCCGCATGGTTATTTACTGTCACTACAGTGACATCATACCCGTTCGCAGACAAAGTGTCCGCCTCCTTCAATACACGGGGATTATAGCTGATGTGACGCGTAGTTATAATACAGATCTTCCTCATGCCCACCGGTGATTGCTACTGGTGAATAAATTGCCTGATCCTGTCTATCTGCCGGCTGTAGGTATTGTCCAGCGCAAAGTCGATCCGCTTGCGCTGCTGATCCTCCGCATTATATCGCTGAAGGTTCTCCACCACCTGGTCAAACAGGAAGGGAAGGGTCTCTTCCCCTTCTTTTTCGCACATGACCATCAGGTCCGTTCCCGCATAGTTCGACACATGAGTGGATATAGTGACCTTACCGGTGCTGAGATATTCCAGCAGCTTATGCGCATTGGACGCGGAATTCATTTCCGTCCTGGGTGAATACAGGAATAAAAAGGCATCCATTTCCGATAACCCTTTTGACAACGCCTCCTGTCCCGCCACACCATGCAGGATCACATTCTTCTTTCCCTCCAAAAATTTAATAAATGTCACCAGGTCTTCCGGAACAGTAGCTCCGGTGCCATTCACATTATTGTCCTTCAGGGAACTGGGCCCCCAAAAATGAAATTCGACCTCGGGATGCTTTACGATGATCTGCCGGGCTATCTCCGTATTCATACCCACCCTCAATAGATTACCTACATAGCCCACCTTGATCCCGCCATTCAGCTGGGGGTTGAATTCCCTTCTCTGTATCTTATCAAGGCTCCTGGCCTCAAAATGCTTGCCCAGCCCATGCTGTAACAACAGCTTCGCAGGAGAGGCCTGGCGGTAATGATCCAATATCAAAGACGAGATGGTAATGATACCATCCGCAGTCTCGGCCGCTTTGAAAATATGGTCGCCCTTATAAAAATCATATATCAGCAGGATACTCTTCTTTGCCTTGAAAGCGCGAAGATCTACATATACATGTGGATTGAAACTCCAGACTTCGTCGATGGCTTCACCGACGACCTTACGTATGCCATTCACATACCGGCGCGTCAGCAGCTTATAGGCTGGGAAAAACTTATGCCTGAAAAAAAGCGCCCGCTTGATCATCCGCGTATGGATAATTGTCAGCTTCCCATCCTGTAACACCTCCCCCCGGCTGACCAGCGGTCCATCACCCTCGGCCGGTGGATTGACAAAAAAGACCCGATGACCTTTTTCCGCCAGCTCGATGGCATAATGCATCTTGGACAACAGCATTTTCCCCCATGGCTCGGTAGAAAGGATCACAATATTTTTAGAGGACGGCAGGGTGGTCACGATAATATGCTATTTGATTAAGGAAGTTACGTACTTGACAGATTCCTCCCGTAATTCAGGAAATAAAGGAAGGGAAAGAATAGTTGACTGATACGCGTAGGCTACGGGGAAATCTTCACAGCGGAATTGACGCTGTCTGTAGCAGGGAAGGAAAGGAAGAGCGGTAGGATAGTGTATCGCCGTCTCCACGCCGGCCGCGCTCAGCTGTTGCTGAAGCTGATCCCGACGGTCAGTACGAATGACATATAGATGGAATACATGACGCGCGTCCTTTCTTACAATGGGGACGTCAACGCCTGCGTCTTTAAGAAGCTTGCTATACAGACCCGCAAGTGCAATCCTTGCTTCCGTCCATTTTTCCAGATGAGGCAGCTTGGCCAGCAGGATCGCAGCCTGCAAACCATCCAGCCGGCTGTTCCGACCTTCGATAAGATGGTTGTGCTTGCCTTTCTGCCCATGTTGCGCGATCATCCTCGCCTTTTCAGCAATGGCCGCATCGTTGGTAGCCATGGCGCCGGCATCTCCATATGCTCCCAAATTCTTCCCGGGATAAAAGCTAAAGCTGGCCGCGTGACCGATCGTGCCGATAGTGCGCCCCCCGATCTTGGCTCCATGAGATTGAGCACAATCTTCTATCACGATCAACCCATGTTTTCCGGCAATGCTCATGATGGCCGGCATATCCGCAGGCTGTCCATACAGATGCACGGGTATGATAGCCTTTGTCTTGGGAGTAATAGCCTTTTCTAAGAGGAGAGGGTCGATGGTAAAATGATCCCTGTCGATGTCGACAAAGACAGGAGTAGCCCCCACCGAACTTACAGCCTCCGAAGAGGATATCCAGGATATGGCCGGTACGATGACCTCATCGCCCTCTTTTATGCCATAACTCTTCAACAATATCTCGATCGAGTCCGTACCATTGGCGCAGGCCACTACATGCCCAATACCAAGGTAGGCGGCAAAAGCCTGCTCGAAATCCTTAATGGCCTGCCCGCCTATATACGCCGAATTGCGAATGGTGGTTCCAATGGCTTCGTCTATATCACTCTTGATGCTCAGGTACTGTGCGTACAGATCTACAAATGGTATCTTCATAATTATTGGTGCTAAAGGTGCATTATTTGCCGTCCGGATTGCGCATCAGCCGCGCCGGATTGCCCGCATATATCCCGGGCTTCATAATATCTTTTGTAACCACCGAGCCGGCGCCAATCACGACATTGTCGCAAATAGACACCGGCAGGATCGTCGCATTGCTTCCGATAGAAACTTTATTGCCGATAGAAGTGCTCTTCCACTTCGTCTTGTCACCAGCCGCAGGCCCTCCCCCGGAAAAAAGATCATTGATAAACATAACCCCATGTCCTATAAAACATCCATCCCCGATCGTCACCAGCTCACAGATAAATGTATGGGACTGGACCTTGCAGTTACGCCCGATGGTGACGTCTTTTTGGATTTCTACGAACGGACCGACAAAGGACCCTTCCCCGATAGTACACCCATAAAGATTCACAGGCTGCACCACCTTCACATTCTCTCCAAATACAACATCTTCCTTGATCCGCGACTCAAATATAGTAGGCATAAGCTTATCGGTTAGCTGCTGAATATATCTTATCGATGATCTCCACCGTCTTCAACCCCTCAAAACCATTGGTGGCGATGATACCGCCGTTGGTAAGCACCTCCGCCACATTCTTGTAAACCTTGTCATGGTTGCTCATGGAGCCAAGATACTGACCATAGTTATTGGGAGGATTACCTGGAGGCAGGTCCTTGATCTCATAGGCCTCTATCTTCTGATACTCCATTTCATTCAGATACTGACCCCCGATCTTGATCGTCCCCTTTTCCCCAAAAATGGTCAGGGAACCTTCCATATTCTTTTCAAAACTGTTCACGGTATAATTGATCGTCCCGATGGCGCCGCTGTAAAACTTCAGACTGATACAGCCGGTGTCCTCAAATTCGATCGTGCCCTGGTGATGATAATTGCCCGCAAAAGCATGCACATCCTTTACATCGCCCACCAGCCAGTATAAAAGATCGATAAAATGACTAAACTGCGTAAACAACGTCCCGCCATCGAGAGCCTTGGTCCCTTTCCAGGAATTCTGATAATACTGCTCATTACGATTCCAGAAACAGTTGAGCTGGACGCTGTAGATCTTCCCCAGCCGGCCATCCTCTATCAGCTGCTTTACCGCTGCCACCGGCGGATTGAATCGGTTCTGCTTCACGATAAACAGTCTCCGGTTGGACTTCTCCGCCGTATTGATCATGTCTCCGCAATCCTGTACGCTGAGGGCCATCGGCTTCTCGCACAGGACATGAAAGCCAGCCTTCAGGGCCTTGATCGAATGTTCCGCATGAAGACCATTCGGCGAGCAGACGGCTATCACATCCATCTCCTTATGCGCCTTCAGCATTTCGTCCACATTTTTATATGCCTTGGCCCCGTACTTGCCGGCCAGCGCCGTCGCCTTGGCTTCATCGATGTCACAGACAGCTACAAGACTGCCCGTATTTTGAATATGCTCTGCATGTCTTTGCGCAATCCTGCCACAACCGATAATACCGAATTTTAATGCGTTCATTTCTTTTATATTTTCAACTTTTCCGCGGGGAAGCTGATCAGCACCCCCATACCCTTTTTCTGATAGACGAACATGCTCCCGGCAGCTACGGCGGAAGCCCCTCCTTCATGGATGGCCTGCTTGAGGTCCTGTATATTCCCGGCCCCGCCACAGGCGATCACCGGCAGACTGACAGCCTTGCTAACCTCCCGGACCAGGTCGATATCATACCCTTCCCAGGTGCCATCCCGGTCGATGGAATTCAGAAAGATCTCCCCCGCACCCGCACCTTCCAACTGCCGGACCCATTCCACAGGGTCGAGACCCGACCCGCGTGTACCCGACTGACCATAAACCTTCTGCTTGCCAAACAGGCTCTTTTTTACATCAACGCTTGCAACAACGGCCTGAGCCCCATAAATATTTCCTATCTGCTCTATAATTGAAAGATCTTCAAACAATATCGAGTTCAACACCACCTTCTCGAATCCTCCGTCAAAAACCCTTTTGGCATCATCCAGCGTCCGGATACCACCTCCATAACCCATGGGCATAAAGGCCTCCCCGGCTATTTCGGAGATCTTCTTAAAATCCGGTCCCCTCTTTTCCTGGGATGCATTAAAATCCAGCAATACCAGCTCATCCGCCTCCTTCTCATTAAAGATCTTCACCGTATTGATCGGATCACCCACATAGCGGGCATTCTTGAACCGGACGGTCTTGTACAGCCCCCCGTTCTTTAGCAACAGCACTGGTATGATACGTACCTGGCTCATGGTTCAGCTTTGATCCTCGAAAAATTTTCCAATACTTTCATACCAAATTTGTGGCTTTTCTCAGGATGGAACTGAGTGCCGTATACATTCCCCTTCCGGAAGGCGCAGACAAACTCGGCGCCATACACCGCCGTCGCCGCCACTTCATCCGCCCGCTGGAAGTCGAAATGATAGGAATGGACAAAATAAAACCGGGGCTCGGCAGGTAAATTCTCCCACAAAGGATTGCTCCCCTGGAGAATGATCTCCCGCCAGCCCATATGCGGCACCTTCAACCCCTTCAACCCCTCCTCTCTGAATCGGATGGTGTTCGCATCCACCCATCCCAACCCCTCGACATCCCCCTCCTCGCTGTGCTTTGTCATAAGCTGAGCGCCCAGACATATACCCAGGATAGGACGCTTCTCCTCCAACACCAGCTTGTCCAGGAACGGCTTCAATCCGGACGCATGGAGATTCTCCATTCCTTTTCTAAAATGCCCAACCCCCGGCAGGATCAATCTTTCCGCCTTGCCGATAAGGACAGGGTCATCCGTGATCATGGCCTCGACGCCAATGCGCCTGCACATGTTCTGGATGGAAGTGAGATTGCCTAAACCATAATTGATGATTGCCAGCATTATTTTACAGGAAAGAAGGTGCGATAGATGGTTTTAAATGGCTTCAACGCGGGATAACGTACGTCGATGGGCTTTTCGTAGTCGAAATCGTAATGGCTCCGGGGAGGCGCCTGCATAATGGCGTTGAACTCCTCTTCCGTAAGACCAAGCTTTTTCAATACGAAATCAAAATCTATTTTGAACTGGGCCGGATCATAGATAGGCATTTTCAGCTCTTCCAGCGCCTCCTCCTTGGTGATCTGGCCGCCAAAGATAAGGTCCGACAAATGGGCCTTCCTCTTGTCTATCTTGAATTTGGTGGGCAGGATATACCCCTGGTAGAAACGGGTCCACACACTCTCGTAATGCTTGCCGCCATAATCCCGCCATCCCAGCTCCCGCTGTATCAGCTCCTTTATCTTTTTCTTATTATAGTCTACATAATTTATCACAGACACAGACCTGACACCCATCACCTGCTGATAATACCTTTTCACCTTCGCATTGGAGAAGGGGAAGGTCTTCAACGGCAATGTGCCATACGCCTTGTGGATGGACTGGATATTGATATGATCATGCTTGTTGAATATCCAGCTCTTGGGCAGGGTATTCTCCGTCTGGACATTGGTGCCGCTGAGGATGTACTTGATCTTTTTCTCCCCCGCCAGCCTGTACAGGGTGGCGAGTATGGCGTGATCCGTGATGGCTTCGATGTCCACGACAGATGCTTTCAGATACGCTATCTGGATATCCTTGAATTCATTCCAGTCGATGACATACGTGAAAAGGTCGAAACCCAGCTTTGTAATGATATTCTCTATGTTCATGACGGCCAGCTCGGAATTCCAGCCATTGTCGAAATGGACAGCCAGCGGGCGAAGACCCAGCTGCTTGGCCAGATACGCAACATAGGTGCTGTCCACACCGCCGCTGAGCCCCATGATACAATCGTATGGCTTGTTCTTCCCTTCCTCACGGATCTCATCCGCTATCTTCTCCAGCATGGCCCATCCCTCATCCCCCTTGTGCAGGGCAGCCTCCGCCTTCTTATACTCATAGTAGTAATTACAAATACCCTTCTCGTCAAATCGTATGTCCGGGTCGGCGATGGTGTCCATCACGGATAAAGCACACTGCCTGTATGACTGGTCGGAAGTATTAAACATTTAATTTTCTTTTGCGGTAATCTTCAAATTTATCATGCGGAATATAGCCATTATACTCATGCTTATTTTGATACATGATAAACTTCTTTTTAATGGCTTCATTCGCACTATAATCCATCACTATCTGGGCAGGATTGCCCGCAAGAACACAATAGCCCTGCGGAAAGCTCTTTGTCACAACCGATCCTGCCGACACAGTAGTAAAATCTCCCAGCGTTACGCCCGGCAGGATGATCGAACCCATCCCGATCCGGCAATACTTGCCCAGCTTGATCTCATCCTTTATATGCTGCCTGATATCCAGCATAAAATGATTGGAGCTGATGAGCCCGACATTGGGCGCGATCTGGGTATAGTCGCCTATATAGATCTTTCCAACCGCCTGTATATAACACCCCGGAGAAATTCCCGGCGCCGCATCGATACCCACATAAATGTTCCGGGGGAATCTTACGGTGGATGTGAAATGTACAGGCCAGTAACAATACCTGTTGAACCCCAAAACCTTCTGAAAGAACCATAAGTGAAAGGATACGGCACTCTCATTTCCTTTCGTATAGTAAATGGGCCGGAGGAAGGGGATAGTTCGTATAAAAGCCTGATAGACAGGACCCGAGAATATAAAACGGTAAATAGCCCCCAAGGCTTTTTTTATCTTGACGGCTACCCAGATCAGGGGGTAGAAAGCTTTTCTCATTCCTACGACTGTCCTTTTGAAATGATCTTGCAGAGGTCCCCGATATTGGCGGCATTCATGATATCGTCAAGAGAAAAAGTGACCCCGAATTTTTTCTCGAGCTCGTCGATCAGGATAAGATTGGTCATCGAATCCCAATTTTCTACATCCTTTGCTTTCGTCTCAGGCCCTACGATCAGCTGCGGGTCTCCGAATGTCTGCCGGCAGATAACTGTTACTTCTTCCAATATCTGTTCACTTGTCATATTACATTACTTATTTCTCGAATAATACAGTGTCATTTTGTCCTGGGCCTTAAATCCAAGGGAGCGATAGAACTCAAGGCCTTCTTTGGTGGAATGGAGCACCAGCTCCCTATACCCTGCAGCAAAGACCATCATCCGGGCATGATCCATTATAGCCCTTGCAAGTCCTTTTCTCCTGTATGCAGGATCAGTAGCCACCATATACGCTCCCGGAACTTCCCCCATAAAGATCAGGGCAGTGGCTGCCATTTTCCCCTCATAATAGACGGAAAGCAATCTAAAAATATTGCTTTCCATGCCTTTAAAAAAAATATCCCCGACCAGCGCCTTGTTATTGAATAACACCTTCTCCACCACCCGCAGCCAGTCCGAAAGCCCCGCCCTGTCTTTCACTTCCCTGACCTTCACTCCCCTGACCTCGATAAGACCACCCGCCTCCGGCGGCCGGCCCTCAAAGCCCCCGCCATCTTCAAGAGGAAAGATCATATTGGTCCATTGCGCCACCGGGAGAAATCCATTTGCCCGCAGATCCGCCTGCACCTCCTTGCTCAGCCATCGCTGCCCCAGGATCAGCGTCCTGGACCATTCCCCCTCCCTTATCAGCTGAGCCAGCTCCCCAAAGGCCCCGGGACTAAGCTCATTCACATCCTCCGCCACAAAGGACATATCCGGCCAGATAACGGCAGGCTGTGAAAAGCTCCGGAATAGAAGCGACTCCGTCATGGGATAATGGCCCATCTGCGCAACCATCCTATAAAGCTCATATAAGTTATGTTCAATAGGATCAGTTCTCATTCCCGGTAGCCATTTTTGAAAGCATCACCCTATCCACCTTGCCGCTGGTATTGTGCGGCAGCTCTTCGATGGTCGTCAGCTGTGTGGGGATCATATAATAAGGCAGTCTCCCCTCCAGCTGCTTTTTGATCGCACTAACCTCCCCGGAATACTTTTCCAGGAAAAGACATATGTTGTCTACGCTGAATTTGTTCTTATATACTACCGCTATACAGTTGCCGCCCGTGAACTCCCGTGACGCCACCTCGATCTCGCTCAGCTCGATCCGGAATCCCTGGATCTTCACCTGGTGATCGATCCTTCCACAATACAGGATATCCCCATCCCCGTCAAGATAGCAGAGGTCACCGGTCTTATAAAACCTTCTCCCCTCCATTTCAAAAAATGCCTGCAGATTCTTTTCCTTATTGTTCAAATAGCCTGGCGTCAATTGCGAACTCTCGATACACAGCTCCCCCTTTTCTCCCTCCTTCACCGCCTTGCCCGACTCATCCAGGATAAGCGCCCGGACATTTTTGAACGGCTGCCCGATTGCCAGCATTTCATTATACCCTTTTGGAGCCGCGGCATCGAAAAAATACCCGGTACACCATATCGTGGCTTCCGTAGGCCCATACAGGTTCACGATCTTTCCATTAGGCATACACCCCGCCCACAACTTTACATTCGTAAGTCCGGAGGCCTCGGCCGTAAGGACACAATACTTCAGCTCCGGAAGGTTTATCTCCTTAAAATACGGCTTAAGGTAATTGATAATAGAAGGTACGATACTCGCAAAAGTTATCTGATGCTTCCGCAGGATCTTCACCACATTCATATATTTGATCCCCTCCGAAGAGACGGTATACACACACGCCCCCTTCAAAAGGGGTACAAGATAAGAGGCCACCGAAACATCAAAGGTCAGATCGAACATTTGCAGGAACCTGTCCTCCGACGTTGAACCAAAACCAAGATGCTCATAGGACTCCAGAAATGAAATAACATTTTCATAGCTGATGGGCACACCCTTGGGCGTTCCCGTGCTTCCCGACGTAAAAAGAATATATAGCAGGCTATCACTGACTCGCCCGCCCTCATTCGGTAGGACCGCCGGCCCGGACGCGGGCAAAGAAACAGTATTTATAAACCGCAGGTTCGCCCCGGGCGCCCCCGCGATCTCCGGCGCATTCTCCGGCCCCAGTACAACATCGATATCCGCCTGCTCCATGGCAAAGGCATTGCGCTGCGGCGGAAAAGTGGGGCTCAGCGGAACATAGGCGTTACCCGTATACCAGCACGCCAGTATGGAGGCATAGGTGGAAATGGAATTGGTGGTGACGATGCCGACCTTTCCGCTCCTGCTGCCACCCAGGGCATTTAGTGCCTCGATGATGGAACAGGTCTTTTCCTGAAGATATTGATAGGTGAAAAATTCATCCTCTATACAAAAGGCATTTCTTGATGCATGCGCCTCTATGGACCTCTTTAATTCTGCTAACATGATTATTTTCTTTTCGATAGTTTGCCGGCCAACGCATAAAAACAATTGCCCAGAAAGGTGCTCAAATTATATCCCGCCAGCTTATACATTTTCGCGGCCGTACCAGGTGACTGCCGGAAAAAGGTCAGCATTATCGTTTTAGCTATTTCACTGTATGTTCTTTTTTCTACCATCTCCGCCTGCGTCTTCTCCAGCGGACAATCCTGTGTCAGGTATTTCAATGTCACGGGATAATACAGAAATCTTGTCAGAGCGCTATTGCGACGCTGAAAATCTATTTGCTCGTCATGCACCCTGTACCACACCGTACCACCCGGCATCAACACCACATTGTGCTCCCTCGACAACAAAAGCCACATTTCATAATCACCTTCCCCGGATGGGTTCGTAAACCCGCCGACCCGCTCAAAAGCCTCCTTTTTTATGATGGAAGATAAAGGGGCCTTATAAAATATCATAAACCTCCTGATAAAATGCCGCTCATAGGCTCCCCGGGGTGTCAGCATATAAGGATATATCCGCTCATCATCCTGGTCGAGCTCGCTCAGGCCATATCCGGCCTCGGGAAACTGCTCCATCATGCTAACCAATACTTCCAACCCGGTAGGATACAGGAGATCATCCGAATCCAAATACTTAAGATATTTACCGCTGCCGAGCCTGGCAGCCAGATTCCGGTTGGCAAACTGGCCAAGATTCTTTTCGTTGATAAAAAGCTTTACCCTGCTATCCTTCTCCGCAAAACCCCGCGCAATCTCCACCGTCCTGTCCTTCGAACAGTCGTCCACGATGATCAGCTCGAAATTCTTATAAGTAGACGCCAATACACTCTGGATCGCCACCCCGATATATTTCTCCCTGTTATACGCTGTCATCAGCACGCTGACCAATGGACCTTCCATCTCTAATATTTAATGGCTTGTGGTGGTTTCTTGCAAATTTCGCGGTACAGATTATCCAGATCTTCCTGCCCTTTATCCAGTGCGGCATTGAACCTGCCGATCGCCGCGCGGACTTCCAGCCAGTATCTCATATTGAAAACAAACCATTTGAATTTGGCAGGCCAGGAAAGCTTTCGCTCTTTGACCAGGATCTTCACAGTGATCAGCGCGCTCTTCACCAGGGACTGGCTCAGGCTGGGCCTCAATCCGAAGATCTTGTATTCGAAATAATATACGGCGAAATATCTCGGGAGGACAAACTCCGGTAGATGGTGATGGTAATGATACGTCATGGCTTCATCCACATGCCCCAACGTAAATCCTTTGAGCAGCATCTGCCTCGCCCAGCAAATATCTTCCGCAAAGTCGATCCTTTCAAAAGGATGCTGTAATAATAAGTCCCGCCGATAAGCTGAAGTGACATTATCCCACCCGGCCTTCTCCCGTTGCTCCCCGGGACTGAGACGAAGAAATTCAGCCGGGTCGTCATAGTGGTAAAAACGTTTGCCATCCGCTGAATAAGGACGGAACCAGAGAACAGGATTCTTATCCAGCTCATGCGGTACGATCTGCTGACCGCAGACACCGGCAACCCGCTCGTCTGTAAACCCCTCGACAAAACATTCCAGCCAGTTGTCGGATGCCGGGACCGCATCCTGCACCGTCATAACGACAAACCTGCCTTTTGCCTCTCTCGCCCCGAAATTTCGGGTATCCCCATGGTTGAATTCCCGGGAAGGTATCTCTATCAGCCGCACAGGATACTGCCGGATGATCTCCAGCGACCTGTCCGTGCTCCCGGAGTCTATCACGATGATCTCGGTGCGTCCGATCAACGTCTGTTGCATCAGCTTCCGGAAAAGCTTGTCCAACCAGATATCGCCATTCTTCACCGGGATAATAACAGAAATGAGTATATCGTCACCTGCCTGCATGCTGTTACTACGCGAACCGTTTTTTAAGCCTTAGGAATGGCATTTCAATAAACTTATAGGAAAGGGCGGCCAGACCAATGGTAGCGGTCAGGCAGAACACGAGGAATACGCCGTCCGTCATATGCAGGGACGGGAAGAACCTGGCTTGGAGTGCCCTGTATACAAAAGGCACAGGCATATGATAAAGATAGACCCCATAGCTGATGGTCCCAATATATTGCACTGCCTTGTTTCTTGTAAAATAACCTATGAATCCATTCCAGCCAAAGATGCTGACCAGCACGATAGCGAAGGTGCAGACGCAAAGGCTGAACTCCCGGTAAAGATGCCATCCCCGGTAAGCCTCCTTGAAAAAGATCAGCACCAGGACGAGATGCGCGAGGCTGATGGTAAAGATCAGATGCCGGTGCTGCTTTAGCCAGCGTATTGGCGACCCGTGCTGCTCATACAGATAGGCAAGTATTGCCCCCACGCCCAAGGTATGGAAGTTGGTAAAGGGGAGTGTCCCCACGGTGGGATTGTTAAAGAAGACAGTACGATATCCCAGCGCAAAGACCACCATCCCGATAGTCACCGCCATCCGCGCCCGCGCCGGTAAGAAAAGTACGATCCAGGGCCAGAAAAGATAAAACTGCTCTTCCACACCCAACGACCACAAATGGGAAAAACAGGCAGCCGACCCATAACCTATCTTATAAATAAGAAAATTGGGAGTATACGTGAAAAAGTAAGGCGTGAATTCATCCTTCCACAGCAACAGGCCCAGGTACCGCTTGGCCAGCCAGAAGAAGATGATGAACAGGTAATAAATGGGGAAAAGCCGCAGGACCCTTCGGATCATGAAGTTTTTGACGATCCCCGGACGGCCCGGGCCCTCCTGCTTCTTCAAACTTTTTAAAAGTATCGTCGTGATCAGAAAACCCGAAATAGTAAAGAAGACAGGCACCCCATACCACATATAAGGTATCTCCACGGGAGAGAAATGCGCCAGCATCGTCATAAACACAGCCACCGTCCTCAGCGAATCCAGCTCAGGCAAATGCTGAAGTTTTTCTTTTCGTACTGCTGCTACAGGAGGGGCGGACGAGGTCGCTACGATCATCAGGCTTTTCAGTTTAGGATCCGTTTTCGGTAATGCGTAAATAAAAATCCGAGCAAAAAAAGTTTATCCTTCGGCGTCATCAGGTCAATGCGGTTGTACCGCTTTAATGTATCCCTTCTCTTCTTATCCAGCACGCTCCGCAGTTCGGCCGGCTGTCCTGCCACCCGCCGCTGTTTGTCGATCACCTGCAGAAACCCTTCACCCATCAGCCGCATCTTCTTCGACATGGAATTATCGGTGATCCGGTAAATACAAAGCTTCTCGTCCACATATCGCACATCCGGATGCAGACGAAGGATGTTCACCCAACAATCAAAATCCTCATGATTCGGCAGCGAAGTGTCGAACCGGATACCCTGCTCCCGGAAAAAGGATGCCGTGAACATAAAACAATGAGGCGGGATCACTTGTAATGACTCCCATCGCTCTATCAATTCTTCCAGAAAATGATTCGTTGTAAAGGCAGGTGATTTATAAAAATTCCCCTGCTTATAGACATCGTCCGAACACCCGGTCAGGTAATCCGTATAGGACAGCACTGCCTTCCCATCCTGCATGACCCGCACCTGCTTTTCCAGCTTCTCCGGCAATAACACATCATCCGCATCGAGGAACTGGATAAGGTCCCCGGCAGCATGCTCGAGACCCGTGTTCCTCGCACCCGAAAGACCCTTGTTCTGCTGCCGGATATATTTGAACCGCTGATCCTCACCTATACATTGCTGCACAACAGCAGCGGTAGCATCCGTGGAACCGTCGTCTACGATGATACACTCCCATTCAGGGTAAGTCTGCCCCTTGACGGACGCCACCGTGTCGGCTATAAAGGCGGCCCCATTATATACAGGAATGATGATCGTGACCATACCTAACGCCCCAGGCTCTTTTTAAAGCTCCTGAACAACAGCTTGAGATAGAGGTTGAAATTTCCCCCCGCCCCGGCGCTGAGCCGGTCGAAGTCAGCAGACTTCTTTTCCAACTCAAGTATACGCTCATAATACAGCTCGGGGTGTATCAACAGCTGATCGCTGGACATACATTTCGCCCGGCGCTCTATTTCCGTAGTGTCGACAGACGAATGCACGATAAGGAACATATTCTGCTTGTACCACCACTGGACCTTCGACTCGTTCCAAAACACAGGGCGGAATACATCCAGCACCCGGTATCCTTTTTTCTCGAACTTTTCCTTCCAGTAGGCAAAGTCCTGTTCGTTTATATGATTCTGACCACCCTGTTTTGTCGTGGCGGCAGAAAAGACGATCGTCTTGCCCAGACTTGTCAGACTATCCACGATGGTGTCGGCAGCGGAAGGCGCAAGATGCTCGGCCACCTCGAGACAGATCACCATATCAAACTCCCTGTTCAGCCGGATAGGCTCTTCCAGGTTGGTCTCCAAAAATTCGTTCTCGCCGATATATAGCTTGCTCCTGTCAACCCACTTTCCATCCAGACCCAATACCTGGCTCACTCCCTGCTGCTTGAAAACATGCAAAAAGGTCCCGATCCCGCAGCCCACATCGGCGACAGAGGATGGCCTGAATTGCTCGACCAGGTAAGGAACGATGATACCCGGGCTTCGCAGGTTGTGCGCATCTTCCTCATGCACATACCGGACGCTCGTCTTATTTGCCTGCATATTGCTAATCATTTTTTATAATATAACATACCCCTCCTGCAGAGCTGTAGATCCTGCTGGACGACTTAATGGAAGATAAATAATCGTGTACCGCCTTGCTGCACCCATCCCACGTATAATAATCATCGATCAGGATCAATCCCCCCTTTGTCAGTTTGGGATACAGGTTCTGAAAACAATCCATCGTCGACTCATACCAGTCCCCGTCAAATCGCAGCACGCCAATTTCACCGCGGGGCTTGAATCCCGGCAGCGTATCAGAGAACCAGCCCTTCACCAGCTCGAATTCCGCCCCCGTCGCCTGCATGGCCTTTTGAGCAAATCCCATCTCCGCCTTGCAGTTATCGAAATAGGTGGAGCTGCCTGCATCTTCCTGCCACTTGATCGCCTCGGCGCCATCTATCTCCTTCGCAGGTGGCAATCCCTCGAAACTGTCGAACAAATAATATTTCCTGTCGGAACCCAGCAGCCTGGCCAGACCTGCACTCATACCACCCCGCCATACACCGCACTCGACGACATCTCCTTTGACGGCGCTGCCATATAGCTGTGCTACCCGGAGATTCTCTGCGTATGTCTTCGGCTCTATCATCGTAAAATCACTAAACTCGTTATAGATCCGATCATATTCCGAATCTTCGCTCACTTTCTGGATCGCATAGCCCGATCGTTCGATGACCTTCTTTATAACTTTTTTCATGCTTCGATTATTTTGGAATTTGGAACGATAAAGCCGTTGTCATAATGGTGCGGGTATGTCCTTCCCTCTGTAGGAGACTGATGAATCTCGAAGGATAAGATATCCTTCTGCCAGTCGTAGGTTTCCGAATTATGCGGTCCGATCCACACCGACACAAAATACGAGTCGGGAATCAATCCCACCAGGTCCAGTTGGAAATGATATTCCCTGTCGGTGCCGTCGAATTCGAGAAAAGGATTTATCTGTGGAATTGCCTGCATGATCGTCGTACCAAAACCGTTCTTGATATCAAACGCAACAAAGGCGGCTGTATTATTCGAAATCGAACCCACCCGTAATTTTATTTTTACGGTGATATCAGGTTGATCCTCAATGATTGACAGACTGGCATACCGTATCTGGGGTCCCGCGGCAGGTTTATCCGCGATCCACTCGCTGCTACGCTTGATACTGCTGCTCTGGTATTGCTGGATCCCTTCGGTAAGCTCTCCTACATAGTCCATCTGCCCATTCTTCAACACCATCGCCTTGGTACAGAGATTCATGACCGCACTCATATTATGACTTACGAACAGGACGGTCCTGCCCTGGTTCGTGCTCACATCCTTCATCTTCCCAAGACATTTCTGCTGAAATTCCGCATCCCCCACCGCCAGCACCTCATCCACGATCAATATCTCGCTCTCCAGATACGCGGCTACGGCAAATGCCAGCCGGACATACATCCCGCTGCTATATCTTTTCACCGGGGTATCGATGTACCGCGCCACACCCGAGAAATCGACGATCTCGTCAAATTTTCTCGTAATCTCCTTTTTACGCATACCCAGGATCGCCCCATTCAGAAAGATATTCTCCCGGCCTGTGAGCTCGGGATGGAAACCAGTACCCACTTCCAGCAGGCTGGCGATACGGCCTTTTACTTTGATAACACCCTGTGTCGGCGATGTCACCCTGCTCAATAATTTCAGCAGCGTGCTCTTACCCGCGCCATTCCGGCCGATGATACCCACCGACTCACCCTGCGCTATCTCGAAATCGATGTCCCGCAGACTCCATACAATATCACTGTCCCCTTTTACACTCCGGTCATTGACCTCCCCAACCTTCAAAAAAGGATCTTCTTTTCCCCTGAGCTTTGCAAACCATCTCTCGATGTCCCGGGACACGGTCCCCGTTCCGAACTCTCCTAACTGATACGCCTTTGACAGCTCCTCGACTTTTATTGCGACAGACATATTTGAATTCCTTTATTCGTTCTTTAACGGGCTATCCTATACGGTATCAACGAAACTCCGTTCGATTTTATTGAATGTGAAAATGCCGGCAAATAACATGACCAGCGTCACGGCAACAGCATAACCCAGCAGGCCCCAGCTAAATGTCCCTTCTCCCAGGAAGCCCAGCCTGAATATCTCGATGACCTCCGTCATGGGATTGTACGTTACCAGCCAGCTGATCTGCGGGTATTTCTGTATCACCGTCGTTAATGGATAGACCACGGTGGTGCCATACATCATCAGCTGCACACCAAATACCACCAGCAGCGCCAGATCCCGATACCGGGTAGTAAGGGCGGTGACGATCATGCCCAGGCCCAGACCCTGCAACGCCATCAACGCCACTATGAGAGGGAATAATACAATATACGAGGTAATATGAAATCCATGCATCCCCCTGCCCCAGTAAAACCAGGCCATAGCCATCAAAAAGAGGATCATCTGCACGGCAAATCGTACGAGGTTCGACAACACCAGGCTCAACGGCATGATCAGCCGGGGGAAATATACCTTCCCGAAGATATTCGCATTGTCCTTAAATACTGTGGAGGTCTTGGTGATACAGTCGGAGAAGTAGTTCCAGCAGGTAATGCCCGCCATGTAGAACAACGGGCCAGGTACGCTCCCGGTGGATATCTTGGCCAGCCCCCCGAAAATAAAAGTATAGATAAAGGTGGTGAACAGGGGCTGGATAAAGAACCAGATGGGACCAAGAACAGTTTGCTTGTAGAAGGAGACAAAATCTCTCCGCACAAGAAGCCACAACAGATCCCTGTACGCCCACACATCGCGAAAATTCAGTCGGAATAAAGAAGTCTGCGGCTTAAGGACCAGGTCCCAATGCTCAGACTCTGCCGCCAATCCGGGTTTGCTCATAGATATTGGATATTGCTTATGATTTTTTGGACTGGATGCCCAGCCAGCTTTTTACTACTCCTATTAGTGATTTTCTCTGATCTTCCGGATCTTCTTCGAAATACCCCGTGCCCTTGCCATAGCCATATGCGCCATAATAGCCATACCCGCCGCCATAGTACCCTCCGTAATATCCACCCTCGACCTTTACGTCGTTGAGCAACAGACATAGCTTCGGAAGCTTTTTATTGACATAAAGATCTTCTACGAGTCCCATTTGCTTTCTGAAAGTGTACCCCTGCCGTGTAATATACATCGTACAGTCTGCAAACCTTCCCAGGTTGACGGCATCGCTGACCAGCCCGATGGGCGCCGTATCCATAATAACCACATCGAAATGATCCTTCACCTCTTTCATCAGCTCGTCCAGGCGGCGGTCAAGCAGCAGTTCGGAAGGGTTCGGGGGAATGGGTCCGCAGGGAATGACATACAGATCATCCACTCCTTCCACTTTCACCAGCAGCTCCTCGAAACTGGCCCTTCCAATGATATAGTTGGTGATACCCATTTTACGCTTCAGATCCAGACCAGATACGATCTTGGGTTTGCGGATATCGAACTCCATGATCACCGTCTTCCTGCCCGACAATGCCATGACCGCTCCCATATTGGTGCTGATAAAGGACTTGCCTTCTCCGCTGAAGGAAGAGGTCACCATGATCACAGGCCTGTCCACTTTCGAGATCAGGTATTTCAGATTGGTCCGGATGATACGGAACTGCTCGGAGATCAGGCGACGGCTGTTATGCTTTACTACCAGCGCCTGCTTACTATCCGAATGGCCTATCTCTCCCAAAATGGGGGCCGTGGTATACTTTTCAACATCCGCCTTGCTGCTGACCTTATCCTGTAACATCTCCCGCGCAGCAACGAATCCCACAGGGATCAGCACACCGATAAAGAAGTAGAACATGTAGATCTTCTTCTTATCCGGGCTCACCGGCAAATTGGTCGAGATAGCAGGCTCGACCACCCTGGAATTGGAAATGGTCGATGCGGAAGAAAGGGATATTTCCAGCTTCTTCTGCAGCAGTAAAGAATACAGCTCTTCCAGTATCTTTTGCCTTCTTTCAATATTCAACAAACCCATGGATTTGCCGGGCATGGACGTGATATGCGATTGCAGCTCCTGATCCACCTTGTCCAGGTTGCCCGAGGCGATCATATAGGCCTGCTTCACGTTTAAAAGCGCCGTGTACATATCCCTCCGGATCTTGTCCAGTGTCTGATCCATACTTACGATCAGCGGGTTCGTGGGCGTGCTCGTCTTGACGTTCTTGTCCCTTTCCAATTGCACCCGGTTGTACTCGCTCACCAATTGCAGCAACGCCGGCTCTTCAATACCCAAATTGGTAGGGACCAGCTCAAAGGAGTTTTTCTTATTGGATATATAATCCAGCAAATATTCTACGATATGGATTTTTACTTCCTGCTCCGCCTTGAGCCGGGCGCTTTCACCCATCTTCTCCAAATAGTCTTTTGACTGGTTCTCGATATCGAAAACCTTATACTTCGCCATGAAATTCGTCAGCACCCCCTGCACCCCTTTGATAGTATCGCTCAGCTCATAGAGCCTGTCGTTGATAAATCTGAGCGTGTTGGCCGCGATACGGTTCTTATCTTCCACCACCAGGGTGTCGTACACCGACATCAGCGTATTGATCACATTCATGCCCAGCGCGGGGTTTTCTCCTTCATAGCTAAGACCCAATATAGTGGCCTGGTCATTGGGCTGGGCTATCTTTATCGATCCCTGCAACATCTCCGCAACAGCGGCCACCGGCAGCCAGCTCACCTCCAGCACATTGCCGGGAGATGCATACTGACTGGCGTCCTGGCTCTTGAGGAACATAAACTTGATACCATCCCCCTGTATCGTGTCCCCAAATTGCACCGGCTTCTTATTTTCATTGAGCAGATATTTATTCCCCTCCTGCAACGTCACCTTACAGCTGAACCCCTTATTAGGATCATCCGCCTGGAGGATCTTTAAAAGGATAGGAGTAAAAGGATAAAGCAGACTGCTTCGCACATTGCCTTTACCATAATAGCTGGTCTGCAGATCCAGGTCCCTCGTCACACGCTGCAGTACAGGTCTTGACCGAAGCACCTCGATCTCATTGCTCAGGTTCATGGCATCCGAAGCCATAAACAATTCCTGGAAACGCTCGTCCTTGGATAAGGAAGGATTGGAATTGGCATCACTCTTGATCAGAAGCGACGATTGTACCCTGAATATGGGGGTGGTATAACGGATCTTTATATACGCCAGGAACAGAAAAAGGCTGGCGCTCAGGATCACCAGGGGGAGATACCGGAGATATTTAAAGATGAATTCTTTAGGGCCTGTCACCCAGGATTTGTTTATCCTGATATTGGACTCCACATCATTCAACCCATTTGAATTTTCAGGCATGGATAATTAGATTATTTTCTGAATATACTGTAAACAATGGCCAGCGTCGAGACGATACTGGCGGCAATCGTGACATTCCGGGCAGTGACCTGGTCGGTCGCCGCCACCTTTCTCTTCACAGCCTCTATATATACGACATCATTCTGTTGCAGATAAAAATAAGGCGAACCCAGAACATCCGGCTTGGTCAGGTCCAGCCGGGCCCATTGTCGCACACCGCTGGAATCCCGCATGATCAGCACGTTGTCCCTCCGGCCATAAAAGGTCAGATCACCCGCCATGCCGATGGCCTCCAGCAAACTGATATGCTCCCCGGGGATGCTGAAGATACCAGGATGCTCGACTTCCCCCAGTACAGTGAACCGGTAGTTCATGAATCGTATGGAATAGTATGGGTTCTTCAGGAACTCTTTCAATCGTGCGTCCAGCAGGTCCCGCACCTGCTGCTTTGTCAGCCCTTCTATATGCAGCTCACCCAATCCCTGAAATTGGATATTCCCCCGCTCATCCACCAGGTATCCGGGCGAAGTAGGCGAGCCGGAGCCAGACGCACCAGCCATCGATCCGGATCCGCCGCCGGAGCCATTGTTACCGCCGCCGCTGGAAGAGCCCG
>Ga0105237_10001141_pt1 | contig 35691 bp, 26 predicted proteins | sample KBSC24metaG_FD_81520 | JGI IMG/M metagenome (GOLD analysis project Ga0105237, IMG submission 81520) | Corn rhizosphere microbial communities from Kellogg Biological Station, Michigan, USA - KBS C2-4 metaG | ecosystem: Host-associated > Plants > Roots > Rhizosphere > Soil | place: Michigan, USA... | reverse complement strand
GTCCGCAATGGGCCGCAAGCGGACAAGCCCGAATCACCCGCAGACCCGCCGCCGGCTTCCCGCATGAATCCGTCCCGCATCTTCATCGAGCGCCCGGTCGCCACCTCGCTGCTGATGGTGGCGATCCTGCTCGCCGGTCTGCTCGCGTATCGCCTGCTGCCGCTCTCGGCGCTGCCCGAGGTCGACTACCCGACGATCGAGGTCACCACGCTCTATCCCGGCGCCAGCCCGGACGTGATGTCGACCACGGTGACCGCGCCGCTGGAGCGCCAGTTCGGCCAGATGCCGGGCCTGAACCAGATGACCTCGACCAGCTCCGGCGGCGCCTCGGTCATCACCCTGCGTTTTTCGCTCGGCCTCTCGCTCGACGTGGCCGAGCAGGAAGTGCAGGCGGCGATCAACGCCGGCGGCAACCTGCTGCCGAGCGACCTGCCGATGCCGCCGATCTACAGCAAGGTGAATCCGGCCGACGCGCCGGTACTGACGATCGCGGTGACCTCGCCGTCGCTGCCGATCATCAAGGTGCACGACCTGGTGGAGAACCGGCTCGCGCCGAAGCTTTCGCAGGTCGACGGCGTCGGCCTGGTCAGTATCGCAGGCGGCCAGCGGCCGGCGGTGCGCATCCAGCTGAACCCGGGCGCGATCGCGGCGCTCGGCCTCGGCCTCGACGACATCCGTACCGCGATCGCCGCGGCCAACGTGAACCAGGCCAAGGGCAGCTTCGACGGCCAGCAGCGCGCCTCGACGATCGACGCCAACGACCAGCTCAGGTCCGCCGCCGAATACACCAACCTGATCATCGCCTGGAAGAACGGCAACCCGCTGCGCCTGTCGGACGTCGCGACCACGGTCGACGACGCCGAGAACCTGCGCCTCGCCGCCTGGGCCGACAAGGACTGCGAGCCGCCGGCCTCTGCGCGGCCGTTCGCCGACGGTGCCAGCGCCTGCCAGGGAGGGGCCCGGCGCCAGGCGCAGCCCGGCGTGATCCTCAACGTGCAGCGCCAGCCGGGCGCCAACGTGATCGACACCGTCGACCGCGTGAAGGCGCTGCTGCCGAAGCTTCAGGCCACCTTGCCGGCCTCGGTCGACGTGCAGGTCATCGCCGACCGCACGACGACGATCCGCGCCTCGGTCGACGACACCGAGTTCGAGCTGGTGCTCGCGGTGGTGCTGGTCGTGATGGTGATCTTCCTGTTCCTGCGCAGCGCCAGCGCCACCCTGATCCCGGCGGTCGCGGTGCCGATCTCGCTGATCGGCACCTTCGGCGTGATGTACCTCGCCGGCTTCTCGATCAACAACCTGACCCTGATGGCCCTGACCATCTCGACCGGCTTCGTCGTCGACGACGCGATCGTGATGATCGAGAACATCGCGCGCTACGTGGAGGAGGGCGAGTCGCCGCTCGCCGCCGCGCTGAAGGGCAGCAAGCAGATCGGCTTCACGATCATCTCGCTGACCGTCTCGCTGATCGCGGTGCTGATCCCGCTGCTCTTCATGGGCGACGTGGTGGGGCGGCTGTTCCACGAGTTCGCGATCACGCTGGCGGTGGCGATCCTGATCTCGGCCGTCGTCTCGCTGACCCTGACGCCGATGATGAGCGCGCGCCTGCTGAAGCCGGCCAGCGACAGGCATCCGGGCCGGCTCGCGCGCTGGGCCAACGATGCCTTCGAGCGCATGATCGCCGGCTACGGCCGCATGCTGAACTGGGTGCTCGACCGGCCGGTCGCGACCTTGCTGGTCTTCGCCGTGACCGTGGTCGTCACCGGCCTGCTGTACTTCGCGGTGCCCAAGGGTTTCTTCCCGGTGCAGGACACCGGGCTGATCCAGGTCATCACCGAAGGCTCGCAGACCACCTCGTTCGAGAAGATGAGCGAGCGCCAGCAGGCGCTGGCCGACGTGATCCTGAAGGACCCGGCGGTGGATCACCTGTCGTCCTTCATCGGCGTCGACGGCGACAACCCGACCTTGAACACCGGCCGCATGCAGATCACCTTGAAGCCGCTCGCGACGCGCGGCATCTCGGCGAGCGACGTGATCGAGCGGCTGAAGGACAGCACCTCGCGCCTGCCCGGCATCGTCGCCTACATGCAGCCGGTGCAGGACCTGACGATCGAGGACCGCGTCTCGAAGACCCAGTACCAGTTCCTGCTCAGTTCGCCCGACATGGGCCTGCTGTCGACCTGGACAGCCAAGCTGATGGCGCAGCTGAAGACCCTGCCGCAGCTTGCCGACGTGGCCAGCGATCTGCAGGACCAGGGTCTGCAGGCCTTCGTGCAGATCGACCGCGAAGCCGCCGGCCGGCTCGGCGTGACGGTCGCCGCGATCGACACCGCGCTCTACAACGCCTTCGGCCAGCGGCTGATCTCGACGATCTACACCCAGTCGAGCCAGTACCGCGTGGTGCTCGAGGTCGCGCCGGAATTCCGCAAGGGCCCGAAGGCGCTCGACGGGCTGTACGTGCTCGGCGGCACGACGGCCAGCTCGGGTGCCGCCATCGCCAGCACCTCGGGCACCGGCACCGCCGCGAGCACGGTGACGACGACCACCTCGCAGGTGCCGCTCGCGTCGGTCGCGCGCATCGTCGAGCGGCCGGCGGCGCTGGCGATCAACCACGTCGCGCAGTTCCCGGCGGCGACGATCTCGTTCAACCTGCAGCCTGGCGCTTCGCTCGGCGCGGCGGTCGATGCGATCCGCGCCGAAGAGGCCAAGCTCGACCTGCCGGTCAGCATCGAGACCAGCTTCCAGGGCGCGGCCGAGGCCTTCCGCGCGTCGCTGACCAGCACCCTGCTGCTGATCCTCGCCGCGGTGGTCACGATGTACATCGTGCTCGGCGTGCTGTACGAGAGCTACATCCATCCGATCACGATCCTCTCGACCTTGCCGTCGGCGGGCCTCGGCGCCTTGCTCGCCTTGCTGATCGGCCGGCTCGAACTCGGCATCGTCGCGATCATCGGCATCGTGCTCTTGATCGGCATCGTCAAGAAGAACGCGATCATGATGATCGACTTCGCGCTCGAAGCCGAGCGCGAGCAGGGCCTGGCGCCGCGCGATGCGATCCACCAGGCGAGCCTGCTGCGCTTCAGGCCGATCCTGATGACGACGATGGCCGCGCTGCTCGGCGCCTTGCCGCTGGTGCTCGGGACCGGCGTCGGCCATGAGCTGCGCCATCCGCTGGGCGTGACCATGGTCGGCGGCCTGATCGTCAGCCAGCTGCTGACCTTGTTCACGACGCCGGTGATCTACCTCGGCTTCGCGCGCACCGCGCTTCGTCTGCAGGCCTGGCGCGCGCGCCGGGCGGCGCGGGGGGCAGCATGAGTCGCCCGAGCGCACGGCCGCCCGAAGCCGGGCGACACCCCCTCGGGGGGTCGACGGCCGTACTCGGCCGGCGGGGGGCTCCATGAACCTTTCGGCGCCGTTCATCGCCCGCCCGGTCGCCACGACGCTGATCACGATCGGCATCGCGCTCGCCGGCCTGCTCGGCTTCACCTTGCTGCCGATCGCGCCGCTGCCGCAGGTCGATTTCCCGACCATCAGCGTCAGCGCCTCGCTGCCCGGCGCGAGCCCGGACACGATGGCCGCGACCGTCGCGACGCCGCTTGAACGCGCCCTCGGCAGCATCGCCGGCGTCAACGAGATCACCTCCACCTCCTCACTCGGCAGCACGCGCATCACCCTGCAGTTCGAGCTGAGCCGCGACATCGACGGCGCCGCGCGCGACACGCAGGCCGCGATCAATGCCGCACGCAGCCTGCTGCCGACGGGCATGCCGAGCAACCCGACCTATCGCAAGGTGAACCCGGCGGATTCGCCGATCATGATCCTGTCGCTGACCTCGGACACCTTGACCCGCGGCCAGATGTACGACGCCGCGTCGACCGTGGTCGCACAGCGGCTGTCGCAGGTGGACGGCGTCGGCCAGGTGAACGTCAGCGGCGGCGCCTTGCCGGCGGTGCGCGTCGAGCTCAATCCCGACAAGCTGGCCGCCAACGGCATCGCGCTCGACGTGGTGCGCACCGCGATCACCAACACCAATGCGAACAAGCCCAAGGGCTCGGTCGAGGACGGTGCGCGCTACTGGCAGCTCGGCGCCAACGACCAGGCGCTGAACGCCGCCGAGTACGCCCCGATCATGCTGAAGGTGGTCAACGGCGCGGCGGTGCAGCTGCGCGACGTGGCCACGGTGGTCGATTCGGTGCAGGACGTGCGCAACTACGGCACGGCCAACGGCAAGCCGGCGATCCTGCTCTACGTGCAGAAGGAGCCGGGCGCCAACATCATCGAGACGGTGCAGGGCGTCAACGAGCTGCTGCCGCGGCTGCGTGCGTCGATCCCGCCGGCCATCGACCTGCAGGTGATCAGCGACCGCACGCCGACCATCAGGGCCTCGCTGCGCGAAGTCGAGCGCGCGATGGCGATCGCGATCGGCCTGGTGATCCTGGTCGTGCTGCTCTTCCTGCGCAGCGCGCGTGCGACCCTGCTGCCGGCGATCGCGGTGCCGGTCTCGCTCGCCGGCACCTTCGGCGTGATGTACCTGTGCGGCTACAGCCTCGACAACCTCTCGGCGATGGCCTTGACGGTCGCGACCGGCTTCGTCGTCGACGATGCGATCGTCGTGCTGGAGAACATCAGCCGCCACATCGAGCACGGCATGACGCCGCGCGAGGCGGCCTTGACCGGCGCGCGCGAGATCGGCTTCACGGTGGTCTCGATCAGCCTCTCGCTGGTCGCGGTGTTCATCCCGATCCTGATGATGGGCGGCGTGGTCGGGCGGCTGTTCCGCGAGTTCGCCGTGGTGCTGTCGGCCGCCATCCTGGTCTCGATGGTGGTCTCGCTGACGACCACGCCGATGATGGCCGCGACCCTGCTGAAAGCCAGGCCGCTGAAGCGCAAGCCGCCCGGCCGCATGGCGCGCATCGCGGCGCGGTTGCAGCTCGCGGTGATGCGCGGCTACCGGCGCAGCCTGCGCTGGACTTTGCGCCACCAGCCGGTCGCGCTGCTCTCGCTGATCGCGGTGATCGCGCTCAACGTGCACCTGTACCAGGTCATCCCGAAGACCTTCTTCCCGCAGCAGGACGTGGGCCTGATCGTCGGCGGCGTGCAGGCCGACCAGGGCAGCTCGTTCCAGGCGATGAGAAAGCGCATGGACACCTTCATGCAGATCCTGATGGCCGATCCGGCGGTCGAGAACGTCAACGGCTTCACCGGCGGCGGCCGCACCAATTCGGCCGGCTTCTACATGACCTTGAAGCCGCTCGCGGTGCGCAAGATCTCGGCCGACCAGGTGGTGGCACGGCTGCGCGACAAGCTCGCGCACGAGGCTGGCGCGAACCTCTTCCTGGTGCCGGCGCAGGACATCCGCATCGGCGGCCGCCAGTCCAACTCGCAATACCAGTTCACCTTGCAGGCCGACGAGCTGACCGACCTGCGCACCTGGGAGCCGCTGGTGCGCAACGCGCTGTCCAACCTGCCCGAGCTGACCGACGTCGACACCGACCAGCAGGACAAAGGCCAGCAGACCTCGCTGATCATCGACCGCGATGCCGCATCGCGCCTCGGCGTCACCGTCAGCACGATCGACACCACGCTCAACAACGCCTTCGGCCAGCGTCAGGTCGGCGTGATCTACAACGCCTTGAACCAGTACCGCGTGGTGATGGAGCTGGCGCCCGAATACCTGCAGGGCCCGGAGGTGCTGAAGCGCCTCTACGTCACCAACAGCTCGAACGAGCAGGTGCCGCTGAGCGCCTTCTCGCGCTTCGAGACGACCAACACGCCGCTCGCGGTGAACCACCAGAGCGGCACGCCGGCCTCGACGATCAGCTTCAACCTGCCGCTCGGCGTCTCGCTGTCGCAGGCGACGGCGGCGATCAACAGCGCGATGGCCGAGCTCGGCGTGCCGGTCTCGGTGCGCGGCACCTTCGCCGGCACCGCGAATGCGTTCCAGCAATCCCTGTCGTCGCAGCCGATCCTGATCGGCGCCGCGGTGATCGCGATCTACCTGGTGCTGGGCATGCTGTACGAAAGCCTGGTGCACCCGATCACCATCCTCTCGACCTTGCCGTCGGCGGGGGTCGGCGCGCTGCTCGCGCTGATGCTCTTCAACACCGAGTTCTCGATCATTTCGTTGATCGGCGTGATTCTGCTGATCGGCATCGTCAAGAAGAACGCGATCATGATGATCGACTTCGCGATCGCGCGGCAGCGCCGCACCGCGGTCGCCGCCGGCCCGGCGATCTACCGCGCCGCCTGCCTGCGCGTGCGGCCGATCCTGATGACCACCTTCGCCGCGATCTTCGGCGCGGTGCCGCTGGCGCTCGGCACCGGCGACGGCGCCGAGCTGCGCCAGCCGCTCGGCATCGCGATCGTCGGCGGCCTGCTGCTGAGCCAGCTGCTGACCCTCTACACCACGCCGGTGGTCTTCGTCTGCATGGATCGGCTGCGGCGCAAGAAGAAGCCGCGCCGCGCCGTGGCCGCGGCGAGCCTGCCGGTGAATGCCTGATCTCATGCCGCTGCCTTCGTCCATGCAACGTCCTTTGTCGAACTGCGCCGTGCTGGCGCTCGCGCTGCTGCTCGGCGCCTGCGCCGTCACGCGCACCGATCCGCCGGCGCCGTCGCCCGCGCCGCCGCAATTCAAGGAAGACAGGCTGTGGCAGCGCGCCGCGGTGCAGCCCGCCGGGGCGGTGCCCGATGTCTGGTGGCAGCTCTTCGACGACCCGGTGCTCGACGACCTGCAAAGCCAGCTGGTGATCGGCAATGAGAACCTGAAGTCGGCCGTGGCCCAGGTCGCGGTCGCGCGCGCCGCCTTGGCCTCGAGCCGTGCGGCGCAAATGCCGACGCTCAGCGCCGGCTTGTCGGCCTCGCGCAGCAAGAGCGGGACCGGCAGCACCACCGCATCGCGCAGCAGCGTGCAGAACAGCGTCTCGCTGTCGGGCAGCGCCAGCTGGGAGGTCGACCTGTGGGGCCGGCTCTCGCAGGCGACGAGCGCGGCGCAGGCGAGCTACCAGGCGAGCGCCGATGACCTCGCCGCGGCACGGCTCTCGGCCCAGGCGACCCTGGTGCAGAGCTACTTCTCGATGCGTGCCGCCGAGGCGCAGCAAGCCTTGATCGAACGCACCGTCGAGGCCTACCGGCGTTCGCTCGAACTGACGCAGGCGCGCTATGACTCCGGCGTCGCCGCGAAGACCGATCTGCTGCAGGCGCAGACCCAGCTGAAGAGCGCGCAGGCCCAGGGCATCGAGTACGCCGCGACCCGGGCCCAGCTCGAACATGCGATCGCGGTGCTGCTCGGCCAGGCGCCGTCGGCCTTCACGCTGGCGCGCACCGCGAGCCTGCCGGCTTCGACACCTGCGGTGCCGGTGCTGCTGCCGGCGACCCTGCTGCAGCGCCGCCCGGACATCGCCGCGGCCGAGCGCCGCGTCTCGGCCGCCTATGCGCAGATCGGCGTCGCCGATGCGGCCTTCTTCCCGTCGCTGAACCTCTCGGCCAGCGCCGGCTACAGCGGCTCCAGCTTCGGCAACCTGCTGAGCGCGCCGAACCTGTTCTGGTCGATCGGCCCGGCCTTGGCGCAGACCTTGTTCGACGGCGGCGCCCGCCGTGCGGCGAGCGACTCGGCGCGCGCCAGCGCCGATGCGGCGACTGCCAGCTATCGCCAGACGGTGCTGACGGCGTTCCAGGAAGTCGAGGACAACCTGGTGCTGGCCGACCAGTTGCGGGACGAAGCGCAGTTGCAGCGCGAGGCGCGCGAAGCCGCGCGGCAGAACCTCGACATCACGCTCGACCAGTACCGCGCCGGCACCGTCAGCTACCTCAACGTCGTGACCGCGCAGGCCAGCCTGCTGAGCAGCGACAGCAGCCTGCTCTCGCTGCGCGACCGTGAGCTGACCGCGGTGAGCCTGCTGCTGAAGAACATCGGCGGGCGCTGGCAAGCGGTCGACTGAGCTCCCTTCGGCGATCGTCACGGTAGCGCGCCGGTGACGGTGCGTGACCGCAGGTTGCATGTGGTTTCAAGCTCGGCCTTGCCCTGCCCGCGTATCGGTCGAAGACCCGGAAGGGAAGAGGGCGGCGCAGACGGCACACACGAGCCGCCGCAGCCCAGCAATCGAGGGCCGACATGATTCAACGAAGGCTGGCGCCGGTGCGCCGGGCAGGGCCGTGGTCGCTCGTCGCGATCGGCGTGGTGAGCCTGGCGGCTTGTGGCGGCGGGGGAGCCGGGTCGAGCGAGGCCTCGAATGTCTCGGCGAGCGGCCATGAGAGCGCGCAAGCGGTGGCCGCCGGCCCGGCGATCGTCGTGCGCGCTCGCGCGAGCTTGTCCAACAACGTCGGCGCGAACATGGAGCTGCGCGTCGACGGCACGCTGATCGGCGCTGTCGAAGTGCGCGCCACCGCCTATCAGGACTACGCCTTCGATGCGGGCACGGTCGCGGCCGGCGCCAAGGTCGACGTGGTGTTCACCAACGATGCCAACATCAACGGTGCCGACCGCAACCTCTACGTCGAGTCGATCACGATCAACGGCGTGACCACGCTCGCCCAGGCGAGCGGCGTGACGCTCGACCGTGGCACCGGCGCGGCGGCCTTCGACGGCAAGGACGTGATCCCCGGCCAGCCCAACGTGGTCTGGAACGGCGCTCTGCGCTTCACCGCGCCGGGCTCGGTGGCCGCGGCGCCGAGCTCGCAGGAGGCGTTCCGCCTCGCCGACCAGGCGAGCTTCGGCGCAACCGAAGCGCTGGTCGCCGAGATCAGGGCCAAGGGCGCGGCCGCCTGGATCACTGCGCAGATGGCCTTGTCGAACTCGCGCTACAGCCTCGGCAATGGCGACGCGATCAGCAAGAACACCAGCAGCGTCGAGTTCTGCAACCAGCCCGCCTACGCCGGCGCCAACTGCTGGCGCGACTGGTACTCGACCCAGCCGCTGGCCTGGGATTTCTACCGCAACGCGACCCAGCAGCCGGATCAATTGCGCCAGCGAGTCGCGTTCGCGCTGCAGCAGATCGTGGTCGTCAACAACCTCGAGGTCTCGGGCACCTACGGTTTTCGCAACTACTACAACAACCTGCTGGCCAATGCCTTCGGCAACTACCGCCAGGTGCTGAAGAAGGTCGCGCTGTCGCCGGTGATGGGCGACTTCCTGAACAACGCGAACAACCTCGCCGCCGCGCCGAACGAGAACTTCGGCCGCGAGCTGCTGCAGCTGTTCTCGATCGGCACCTGCGAGCTGAACCCCGACGGTTCGCTGAAGGGCGGCGCCTGCACCGCCACCTATGCGAACGAGACGGTGCGCAACTACGCCTATGCCTTGACCGGCTGGACCTATCCGGCCGGCGGCGCGACCCCCTGGGGCTGCTGGCCGAAGGGCGCGAACTGCCCGTACTACGGGGGCGACATGGTGCCGGTGGCGAGCTTCCACGACACGGCCTCGCGCGCCTTGCTGTCCGGCATCACGGTGCCGGCCGGCAGCAGCGCGCCGCAGGCGCTGGAGCTGGTGCTCGACAGCCTGCTCGCGCACCCGAACATCGCACCCTTCGTCGGCAAGCAGCTGATCCAGCAGCTGGTCACGAGCAACCCGAGCCCGGCCTATGTGCAGCGCGTGTCGGCGGCCTTCAACTCCGGCCGCTATGTGGCGGGGTCGAACTCGTTCGGCGCCGGCCAGCGCGGCGACCTCGCGGCCACGGTGGCCGCGGTGCTGCTCGATGCCGAGGCGCGCACCGTCAGCAGCTCGCGCAGCGCCGGCAAGCTGCGCGAGCCCATCCTGATGTTCACTGCCGCGCTGCGTGCGCTGAACGGCCGCAGCGATGGCGAGGCCCTGACCTGGTGGTGGGGCGAGACGCTGCGCGAGCACGTGTTCCGGCCGCCGTCGGTGTTCAACTTCTATCCGCCCGACTACCCCGTGCCGGGCACCGCCCTGGTCGGCCCGGCCTTCGGCCTGCACAACGCCAACGCGGCGCTGGCCCGGCTCAACTACCTGACCTATTTGCTGTACTGGGGCGGAACGACGGCGAATGCGAGCGTGCCGGGCGCCTTCGGCACCGTGGTGAACACGCTGCCGTTCGAGGCCGATGCGGCCGATGCCGCGAAGTTGGTCGACCGCTTCTCGCTGCTGGCCAGCGGCGCTCCGCTGCCGGCCGCGGCACGCACCGAGATCATCGACGCGGTGGCCGCGTACACCAGCCAGAACAGCAGTACCTGGAAGACCGAACGGGTGCGCCAGGCGGCCTATCTGGTCTTCGCGACGCCCGCCTTCCAGGTCCAGCGCTGAGGCACGAGGAACGCACCATGACCCATCATCATCACGCTCCCCTGAACCGCCGCAGCTGGCTCAAGCGCAGCGGCCTGAGCGCCGGCGGCGCACTCGCCGGCGGCGCGCTCGGCAACCTGCTGCTGCCGGCGCGCGACGCGCAGGCCGCCGACTACAAGGCGCTGGTCTGCGTCTTCCTCTACGGCGGCAACGACGGTCTCAACACCATCGTGCCGACCGACGCCGGCCGCTACGCGCAGTACAGCGCAGTGCGCAAGGCCCTGGCGCTGCCGCAATCCAGCCTGCTGCCGCTGACGGGCACGACTTACGGGCTGCATCCCTCGCTGGGCGCGCTGCGCGGCGCGTGGTCGGAGAAGCGCCTGGCGCCGGTGTTCAACGTCGGCCCGCTGCAATCGCCGCTGACGAAGGAGGCCTATCGCAATGCCCCTGCGAACTCCCCCAGCCTGCCGAGCAATCTCTTTTCGCACTCCGATCAGCAGACCTTGTGGGAAACCGGCTCCGCCAGTTCGATGACACGCACCGGCTGGGGCGGCCGCGCGGCCGAGACGCTGGCGACGACGAATCCGGTGATCTCGGTCGGCGGCAACGGGCGCTTCGGCCTGTCCTCGCTGGCAGCGCCGCTGGTGGTGCCCGGGCCGGGCGAAGTGTTCGAGGTCTACGAGCTCGCGAACGAGCCGTGGCGCCTGCAGTACGCCCCGGCGCTGGCGCGGGCCAATACCTTGCGCTCGCTCTACCGGCAGAGCTGGGGCAGCGACATGGCCGATGCCTACGCGAAGATGCAGCGCGATGCCTTCGAGGTCTCGACCCGGCTCGCCGCGATCGTCAAGACGCAGCCCGGTGACAGCGGCGCGAACGCGGCGATCAATGCCGGCTTCGCGTCGCTGATCGTGGGCGGCAAGCTCGCGACGCCGCTGGCCGCGCAGCTGTACCAGGCGGCCAAGCTGATCGCCGCGAACACCGTGGTGCAAGGCAGCCGCCAGATCTTCTTTGCCAGCCAGGGCGGCTTCGACACGCACGGCGGCCAGGTCGCCGCGAACACCACGCAGGGCACGCATGCAGACCTGCTGAAGCAGCTCGGCGACGCGCTCGGCGCCTTCGATGCGGCGATGAAGAACCTCGGGCTGGGCAATGCCGTCACGCTGTTCACGCAAAGCGATTTCGGCCGCACCTTCAAGCCCAACGACAGCAGCGGCACCGACCATGCCTGGGGCAACAACCACCTGGTGCTGGGCGGCGCGGTGGCAGGCGGCAAGACCTACGGCAGCTACCCCGAGCTGGTTCTCGGCGGGAAAGACGACGTCGGCGTGCAGAGCTGGGAGCAGCAAGGGCGCTGGATCCCGACGACCTCGGTGGACCAGTACGCCGCCACCTTGCTCGGCTGGTTCGGTGCGGGCGATGCGCAGCTGGATGCGATCCTGCCGAACCTGCGCAACTTCGGGGCGGCGCGGCGGCTGGGGTTCGTCTGAGGGGTTGGTCCTGCAGCTGCCTGCGATGCGCCGCCTCCGCGTTCAGCCCGACCGCGCTGCGCCCGCCGCGATCGTCTCGTCCATGTACTGCCGGATCACGTCCGCGAACGATGCATCCGGCTGCAGCCCGAGCCGCGCCGCACGCGCCGCGCTGGTCGCCTTCGGCCAGCCGGCCACGATGCCGGCGATGCGCGCATCCGGCTCGAAGCGCACCAGCGCGCGCACCTGCGGCCCGGCCACGGTTTCGAGCGCCTCCAGCATCTCGCCCACCGTCACGTTCAGGGCCGGCAGGTTCATCGCGGTGCGGCCTTCGAAGGCCTCGCGGCTCGCTTCGTAGACCGCGATCAGGCCTTCGACGGTGCGTGCCGGCGACGAGACCGGGTGCGCCGTCTCCGGGCCGACCGGGCATGCCGCGGGCACGCCCGCCAGCGGCTCGCGGATGATCCCCGAGAAGAACGACGAAGCCGCGCCGTTCGGCCGGCCGGGCCGCACCGTCACCGTCATCAGCCGCGCCGCGCGGCCGTCGATGTAGCCCTTGCGGGTGTAGTCCGCGACCAGGTATTCGCAGATCAGCTTGTGCGTGCCGTAGGAGGTCTGCGGCGCCGGGAAGCTGTGGTCGCTCATCACCGCCGGCATCGGCACCGCGGCATCCGGGCCGTAGACCGCGCAGGAGCTGGCGAAGACCAATCGCGCCGGCGCCGCACCGTCCTGCACGGTGAAGCGCAGCGCATCGAGCAGGGCGCGGGTGCTGTCGAGATTGGAGCGCAGCCCGAGTTCGAAGTCGGCCTCGCATTCGCCCGACACGGCCGAGGCCAGGTGGAAGACGCCGTCGAAGGCTTCGTCGCGCAAGCCTTCGCACAGCGCCAGCAGCGGGCCGACCCGCGCCTCCACCCGCGCGTCGGCGAGCAGCCCGTCGGGCGGCGCGAACTGGTCGGCCAGCACCAGGCGTTCGATGCGTGCGCCGTTCAGCGTGCCGCGGGCGAGCAGGGTGCGTGCGAGGCGCGCTCCGATGAATCCGGCACCGCCGGTGATCAGCAAGTTCATCCTTCACTCCTTGGGTTGTCGTCGCCGGGGCGTGGCCACGGCCGCGGGTGTCGCGCCGCCGGCCTCCAGCCGCTGCGCCGATTGCTGCATGTGCCGCGTCGCATGCCGGCGCGCCGCTGCTGCGTTGCCGGCGGCGATGGCATCGGCGATCGCCGCATGTTCCTTCAGCGCGGCGGCCATGAAGTCGGGCCGTGCCGCGGCGTGGCCGCGCGAGACGCGCATCACGTCGCGCAGGTACTGCTCCAGAAAGCCGAGCAGCAACGTGAACTGCGGGTTGCCCGCGGCCTCGGCCATGGCGCGGTGGAAGGCCAGGTCTTCCTCGACGCCGTCGCGCCCGGCCGTGGTGGCCGCCGCCAGCGCCGCCAGCGCGCGGCGGATCGCGGCCACCTGCCGCTTGTTCGCGCGCTGCGCGGCGAGCGCGGCGATCTCGCCCTCCAGTGCGCGCCGCACTTCGAAGATCTGGAACACCGCGGTCATCGAACCGAGCACGCCGGGATCGAAGGTGAGCGCCCGGTTCGGCTCGGGATGGGCGACGTAGACCCCCGAGCCCTGGCGCGAGACGATCAGATGGCGCGACTTCAGCTGATGCACCGCCTCGCGAACCACGGTGCGCGAGACGCCGTGCTCCTTCGCCAGCTGCTGCTCGGTCGGCAGGCGATCGCCCGGCTTCACGCCGCCGCTCTCGATCTGCGCCGAGAGCCGCGCCGCCAGCTGATCCGACAGCCGCATCGCCTTCAGCGGCTGCGCGGCCATGGCCAGACCTTCGGCCGCAGGGGCCGCGGGTACAGGGGAGCCGCCGATTGACATGGTCATCATCTCATCATACAAATTCACCCACTGTCAACGGATCGATTCACGAGGAGCGAAAACCCGCATGGCCAGCGTCAGCATCCAGGGTGTCAAGAAGCGGTTCGGCGCGGTCGAGATCCTGCATGGTGTCGATATCGATATCGCCGACGGCTCGTTCACCGTGCTGGTCGGCCCCTCGGGCTGCGGCAAGTCGACCCTGCTGCGCATGATCGCCGGGCTCGAGGAGATCAGCGGCGGCGAGATCCGCATCGGCGCGAAGCGCGTCAACAACGTGCCGCCGAAGGAGCGCGACATCGCGATGGTGTTCCAGAACTACGCGCTCTACCCGCACATGACGGTGCGCGACAACATGGCCTTCTCGCTGATGCTGGCGAAGAAGGACAAGGCCACCGCCGATGCCAAGGTGCAGCGCGCCGGCGAGATCCTCGGCCTCACCAGCCTGCTCGACCGCTACCCGCGCCAGCTCTCCGGCGGCCAGCGCCAGCGCGTCGCGATGGGCCGCGCGATCGTGCGCGATCCGCAGGTCTTCCTGTTCGATGAGCCGCTCTCCAACCTCGATGCCAAGCTGAGAGTCGCGATGCGCAGCGAGATCAAGGAGCTGCACCAGCGCCTGAGGACGACCTCGGTCTACGTCACGCACGACCAGATCGAGGCGATGACGATGGGCGACAAGATCGTCGTGATGCGCGACGGCTACATCGAGCAGACCGGCGGCCCGCTGGAGCTGTACGACCGGCCGGCGAACCAGTTCGTCGCCAGCTTCATCGGCTCGCCGGCGATGAACTTCCTGCCCGGCCGGCTGCGCCGCAACGGCGCCGGCGCGCAGGTCGTGCTCGACGACGGCACGCAGCTGCAGGCGCCCGCCAACGCCGGCGGCGTCGACGGCCAGCCGGTGATCTACGGCACGCGGCCGGAGCACCTTGCGCTCGGAGAAGGGCAGGGCATCCCGGTGCAGGTCGTCGTCGTCGAGCCGACCGGCGCCGACACCTTCGTCGCCTGCCGCAACCAGCTCACCGACCTGGCCGTGGTCTTCCACGAACGCTACGACTTCAGCCCCGGCAGCACGATCCATCTGCTGCCCGACCTGAAGCACGCCCACCTCTTCGATGCGGATTCGAAGCGGCGGCTCGCTGCCTGACACCACCGACAACCATCGCTCCAAGGAGACAAGCGCCCATGACCACATTCGATCGCCGCAAGTTCCTCGAAGGCTCCGCCGGCGTCGCCGCCGCCGCGACCCTCGGCAGCGCCGCGCTGTGGACGCCGATGGCCGCCCAGGCGCAGACCCTCGCCTTCAAGCCCGAGCCCGATGCCAAGCTGCGCCTGTTGCGCTGGAAGCGCTTCGTGCAGGGCGAGGACGACGCCTTCATGGCCAACATCAAGAAGTTCAGCGACACCTACAAGATCGAGGTGCGGGTCGACAACGAAGGCTGGGAAGACGTGCGGCCGAAGGCCGCGGTGGCGGCCAACGTCGGCGCCGGGCCGGACGTGATCATCGGCTGGTTCGACGATCCGCATCAGTATCCCGACAAGCTGATCGACATGACCGACCTGGCCGAGTACCTCGGCAAGAAGTACGGCGGCTGGTACGACGTGTGCAAGAAGTACGGCCAGCGCGCCGGCACCACGCAGTGGATCTCGATCCCCTGGGGCATCGTCGGTAACGCGATCGTCTATCGCGAGAGCCACGTCAAGGCCGCCGGTTTCGACGGCATCCCGAAGGACACCGCGGGCTTCCTCAAGCTCTGCCAGGCGATGGCCGCGAAGGGCACGCCGCCGGGCTTCGCGCTCGGCAAGGCGGTCGGCGACGGCAACAACTGGGTGCACTGGCTGCTCTGGTCGCACGGCGGCAAGATGGTCGACAACAAGAGCAACGTCGTGATCAACTCGCCCGAGACGATCGCCGCGCTCGAGTATGCGAAGCAGCTCTACCCGAGCTTCGTGCCGGGCACCTTGTCTTGGCAGGACCCGAACAACAACAAGGCCTTCCTCGACGGCCAGATCTCGTTGACCGCCAACGGCATCTCGGTCTACTACGCAGCGAAGAACTCGCCCGACGAGAAGATGAAGGCGATGGCGCAGGACATCCAGCACGCGCGCTTTCCGATCGGCCCCGCGGGCAAGCCGACCGAGCTGATGCAGATCACGCAGTTCATGGCCTTCAAGCACACCAAGTATCCGAAGGCGGCGAAGGAACTGGTGCGCTTCCTGATGGAAGGCGAGCAGTACAACCCGTGGATGACGGCGTCGATCGGCTACGTCTCGCAGCCCTTGCGCGCCTTCGAGGCGAATCCGATCTGGACGGTCGACCCCAAGCACACGGCCTACCGCGACGGCGGCTCGATCATGATCGACCACGGCCATGACGGGCCGCTGGGCTATGCCTCGGCCGCGGCGATGGCCGACTACATCGTGCTCGACATGGTGGCCGAAGCGTCGAGCGGCTCGAAGACGCCGAAGGAAGCGGCGGAGCGCGCCGAGGCGCGGGCCAAGCGCTACTACAAGCTGTGAGCGCGGGCGCTGGCGATGGCGGGCGCGAGCCCGAGCGCCGTACCCGGCGGCGTGGGGGCTGACATGTCTCTGCTGTACAAGCTGCAGAACAACCGGCACGCGTTGGGCTATGCCTTCATGCTGCCGGCCGCCGTGCTGCTGATTGGCCTGCTCGCCTACCCGCTCGGCCTGGGCACCTGGCTGGGCTTCACCGACGCGAAGATCGGTCGGCCCGGCGAATGGATCGGCCTCGAGAACTTCAAGTACCTGGTGACCGACAGCGTCGCCCAGCTCTCGCTCTTCAACACGCTGGTCTACACCGTCATCGCCAGCGTCTTGAAGTTCGCGCTCGGCCTCTACCTGGCCTTGCTGCTGAACAAGAACCTGCCGTTCAAGTCCTTCTTCCGCGCGGTCGTGCTGCTGCCCTGGATCGTGCCCACCGCGTTGTCGGCGATCGCCTTCTGGTGGCTCTACGACGCGCAGTTCTCGGTGCTCTCGTGGGTGCTGGTCAAGCTGGGCCTGATCGACCGCTACATCGATTTCCTCGGCAACCCGTGGAACGCCAGGCTCTCGACGATCGCGGCCAACGTCTGGCGCGGTGTCCCCTTCGTCGCGATCTCGCTGCTCGCCGGCCTGCAGACGATCTCGCCCTCCTACTACGAAGCCTCGGCGATCGACGGCGCCACGCCATGGCAGCAGTTCCGCCACGTCACGCTGCCGCTGCTGACGCCGATCATCGCGGTGGTGATGACCTTCTCGGTGCTCTTCACCTTCACCGACTTCCAGCTGATCTACGTGCTGACGCGCGGCGGCCCGCTGAACGCCACGCACCTGATGGCGACTCTCGCGTTCCAGCGGGCGATCCCGGGCGGTTCGCTGGGCGAGGGCGCCGCGCTGGCGACCTTGATGGTGCCCTTCCTGCTGGCGGCGATCCTCTTCAGCTTCTTCGGCCTGCAGCGCCGCGCCTGGCAGCAAGGCGGGGATCGATGAAGGCGCCGCTGAAGGACAAGGAGGACCACAGCGCCCAGGGCATGGACTACCTGCAGTCGCTGCCGCGCCGCTGGGTCACGATCTACATCCCGCTCGGCATCTTCGTCTTCGTGCTGCTGTTCCCGTTCTACTGGATGGTGGTCACCGCGGTGAAGCCGAACGAGGAGCTGCTGTCGCGCCAGTCGAATCCGTTCTGGGTCATCCGGCCGACACTCGCGCACTTCCACAAGCTGCTGTTCCAGACCGCCTATCCCGAGTGGCTCTGGAACACCGTGCTGATCTCGGTCGTCTCGACCATCGCCTCGCTCGCCTGCGCGGTGTTCGCGGCCTACGCGATCGAGCGCCTGCGCTTCCAGGGCTCGAAGCCGGCAGCGATCGGCATCTTCCTCGCGTACCTGGTGCCGCCGTCGATCCTCTTCATCCCGCTCTCAGCGATCGTGTTCCAGCTCGGGCTGTTCGACACGCGCTGGGCGCTGATCCTGACCTACCCGACCTTCCTGATCCCGTTCTGCACCTGGCTGCTGATGGGCTACTTCCGCAGCATCCCGTACGAGTTGGAGGAATGCGCGCTGATCGACGGCGCGAGCCGCTGGCAGATCCTCGTGAAGATCATCCTGCCGCTCGCGGTGCCGGGGCTGATCTCGGCCGGCATCTTCGCGTTCACCTTGTCGTGGAACGAGTTCATCTATGCGCTGACCTTCGTCTCGTCATCGGAGAACAAGACCGTGCCGGTCGGCGTCGTGACCGAGCTGGTAGAGGGCGACGTCTACCACTGGGGCTCGCTGATGGCCGGCGCCTTGCTCGGCTCGCTGCCAGTGGCCTTCATCTATTCGTTCTTCGTCGAGCACTACGTCTCGGGCATGACCGGCTCGGTCAAGGAGTAGCTCGAGACAGGGGGCCGGGAGGCCCGTTCCTTGCGGGCGCGCCCCGGCTCGGCGAGCTTCATGCGTATCACTCTGTATCGCCCGTGTGCTTCGTCACGCGGCTTGGGCGCGATACGAAGAAACGCGGCTTTTACCCCGCCTTATCGATTCCGGATTCGCCGAGCCGCGCCGACAACGTGTTCAAGAACGCGAACGTTCCGAGCCTCCAATCCAGACGACAGGGAACAAAGATCATGGCCACCGACACGCTGAGCTTTTCCGTCCAACTCGCGACCTCGCGCGAAGACATCCGCGAGGCCTGCCTGGTGCGTGCCGCATCCTACGGCCACCATCTGCCCGAGCTCGGCGAACGTTTTGCGCAAGCGGAAGCGCTGGACCACGCCGAAGGCACCGCGATCGTGCTGTGCCGGGACAAGCAGACCGGCCGCGGCGTCGGCACCGCGCGTTTCCAGCTCAGCGCCTTCGGCCCGCTGATGCTCGAGAACAGCCTGATCCTGCCGGAGCACCTGAGCAGTGCGCCGCGCGCCGAAATCACGCGCCTGGCAGTGGTGGCCGGCGCCGATCCGCTGATCAAGCTCTGCCTGATGAAGGCCAGCTACCTGTACTGCATGGCCGCGCAGCAGCGCTGGATGGTGATCGGCGCGCGCAACGAGGCGCTGATCCGCAACTATCGCCGCCTCGGTTTCAAGGACGTGTTCGGTCCTGACGATCGTTTCCCGCTGGCGCATGCCGGCGGCCTGCCGCACCGCATCCTGTCGTTCGACGTGGCGGGCGCCGAACGCAGCTGGCGCGCCTCGGGCCATCCGCTCTACGCCTTCATGGTCGACACCTATCACGCCGACCTGCAGCTGTTCCAGCCCGTCAAGGCACTGCGGCCGGAGCTCGATCTGGGTGAGGCCAGCGTTGCCACCACGCAGGCCAGCGAGTCAGCTCGGCGCAGCCTCCGGGCGCGTTTCGAGCCACAGGCTCAGCGTGCGGGCCAGCTGCTCGCGGGTGTAGGGCTTCGATAGGAAGTCGTCCATCCCGGCGTCCAGGCACTGCTGGCGGTCGGCGTCGCCCGCGGTCGCGGTCAGCGCGATCATCGGCAGCCGCGCCAGCCCGAGTATCTGCTCCTGCGAACGGATCTTGCGCGCCGCCTCGTAGCCGTCGAGCTCGGGCATGCGGCAGTCCATCAGCACCAGGTCCGGCCGGTTCACCTCGCGCAGCGCGTGGCGCACCGCCTCCTTGCCGTCGGCGACGCGCTCGACCATGAAGCCGAAGTGTTCGAGGTAGGAGACCGCGATGATCGCGTTCACCTCGTCGTCCTCGGCGACCAGCACCTGCCAGCCCTTGCCGGACGGTTCCGGCGCCGCGGCAGTGCGGTCCGGGTGCGGCGCGGGCGCCGGCAAGGCGTGTGGCAGCCGCGCGGTGAAACTCATCGTCGAACCCTCGCCGAGCACGCTGGCCGCGCTGATGTCGCCGCCCATCGCACGGGCCAGCTCGCGCGCGATCGTCAGGCCGAGGCCGGCACCTTCGAGCGGCGAGGCGAGGCCGTCGCCGAGCTGGCGGAAGGCCTCGAAGACGTGCTCCAGATCGCCTGGGGCGATGCCGCTGCCGGTGTCGCAGACCTCGAAGCGCACCAGGTTGCCCGGTTCGTCGCGCGAGACCTTCAGCGAGATCGATCCGCGCCGCGTGAACTTGACGGCATTTCCGAGCAGGTTGTGCAGCACCTGGCGCAGCCGCGCCGGATCGCCGACCACGCGCTGCGGCCGCGCGATCGTCATCGAAAAGTCGAAGGCCACGCCCTTGTCCTCGCAGCGCACCGCGTAGAGGCCGGCGACCTGGTCGATCAGGTCGGCCAGGTCGAAAGTCTGCTGGTTCAGCATCACGCGGCCGGACTCGACACGCGAGATGTCCAGCAGGTCGTTGATCAGGCCGAGCAGATGCGTGCCCGAGGCCTCGATCAGCTCGACGCGGCGCGCCACCGCGGCGTCATTCGCCTCCAGGTGCAGCAGCCGCGAGACGCCGAGGATGCCGTGCAGCGGCGTGCGCAGCTCGTGGCTGATGTTGGCCAGGAACTGCGTCTTCACCGCGCTCTGGCGCAGCGCCAGCTTCAGCGCCTCGTCCTTCTCGACCGCCAGCGCCTCGGCCTTCAGGCGCAGCAGCACGCCGTCGACGATGCGGTGCTGCGAGCGCATCGCGGTCGCCAGCTGCAGCCCGAGCAACATCAGCATGCCGATGCCGCCGAGCCAGCCGAAGTCGTCGCCGCGCAGCAGCAGGCCGAGCGCGGTGGCGGCGATGATCGGCACCACGTAGGCGGCCGTCGCCAGCACGCTGACCTGCAGGCCGAAAGTGGCGATGCAGGCCAGGCTGACCATGCAGGCGCCGATCAGCGAGGCGAGCGGGATCGCTCCGGCCATCAGGGTCAGCCCGGCGATGCCCCAGACCGCGCCGTCGAGCGCGAGCAAGCCGATGGTGGCCTCGCGCCAGCGCAGCCCGCCCGCGTCGCCGCGGCGCACGTAAAAGTGGCCTTGCAGCATGCGCCCGCCGGCGACGACCAGCTTGATCGCGAGCCAGACGTCGACGACGATCGCCGGCACCTCGACTCCGCGCAGATGCATCGCGAGCAGTACCGCGAAGGCGGTCGCTACCAGCGTGCCGAGGCGCGCATGCGACCAGACCAGGCGCAGCTGTTCGTCGAGCACCCGGTCGCGCAGCTGCGGCGCGATCTGGATCGACCAGCGCGCGCGCCATCCGCGGAAGCTGCCGATATCGAGCGTGTGCATCGGAGCGGTCCGCGGTAGAAAAATCAGTACTGCTGCAACTGGACGGCGAAATCGGCCGGCACGTCGATGCCCAGGGAGACGCAGGTCGCGCGAAAGCGCAGCAGCCGCTCGGGCGGGCTCAGCTCGTCGCGCCCGACGGCGAGCTGCTGGTACAGCTGCACCAGCGCGCGCTGGCGGCATTCTTCGAGCCCGCGCAGCCAGTCGTTGATCACCTCGATGCGCAGCGCGCTCGAACAGGCGTTGAATTCGTCGGGCAGATGGACCGAGCCGCAGCCGAGTTCGAGATCGGCATAGAGGCCCAGCAGCGGCAGCTGGAATTCCGCCGACTCGCGTTCCTCGTCGCTGTCTTTTCCGTGGCTGTTGCGGCTATTCATGCGTCGCCCCTCTGGTCGATGCGGAAGCCGCTGCCGGAGTCCGTGCGACCCACGAGCTGGCGCGACCGCGACCGTCCAAGCCGATTGACGAAGTTCAACATGCTGGCCATCGCGCACACGGCCGCGATGCCGGCCGATCGGTCTCGATGATGCCACCGATATCGCGGGAGCCGTCATCGTCGTGCGCGCTGCGCCCTGCGCGCGGCGTCGCGGGGGGGCCGATCGCGGCCGACCGGCCGCTGGTCTCACGCCCCGCGGCGCGAGTGTGGCCTAATCGTCGGTTTGACCACCCGCACTGGAGCCATTCATGGGCAACAAAATCGTTACCGAAGCCGACCGTCTCGCCACCCCCCGCCCCCCGGCTCCTCCCGGCGTGACGCTGACCACCGGCAAGGGACAGAAGCGCAGCCTGGAACGCGGCTCGCACACCCGCAGCAAGAAGAACCCCGGCAAGCGCCCCCACAAGGGAGGCTGAGTGGAGTCCCCGGCCACGGGAGTATTCACGGCCGCTCGGAGCGGCCGTGCGCTGGCCGGCGCACCTCCGAGTTGCCGGGCCGGACCGGAGTCCAACTCGATCAGATGCTGAGACTGACTGAACTGCGACTGCCGCTGGGCCATGCCGACGAGGCCTTGCGCCCGGCGATCGTGGCGCGGCTCGGGCTCCCCGATGCCGCCCTGAAGGGCTTCACCCTCTTCAAGCGCAGCTACGACGCGCGCAGGAAAAGCGCGGTGCTGCTGATCTACACCGTGGATTGCGAAGTCAGCGACGAGGCCGCCGTGCTGGCGCGCTTCGCTGCCGATCCCCATGTGCGGCCGGCGCCGGACACACACTACCGCTTCATCGCCCACGCCCCCGCGGACTTTTATGCCGAGGAACGTCCACGCCCGCTGGTCATCGGCTTCGGCCCTTGCGGGCTGTTTGCCGCGCTGATCCTGGCGCAGATGGGCCTGCGCCCGATCGTGCTGGAACGCGGCAAGGAAGTGCGCGAACGCACCAAGGACACCTGGGGCCTGTGGCGCCAGGGCGTGCTCGATCCGGAATCGAACGTGCAGTTCGGCGAAGGCGGCGCGGGCACCTTCTCGGACGGCAAGCTGTGGAGCCAGATCAGCGACCCGCGCCACCTGACGCGCAAGGTGCTGACGGAGTTCGTCAAGGCCGGCGCGCCGGAGGAGATCCTCTTCGTCGCGAAGCCGCACATCGGCACCTTCCGCCTCGTCTCGATGGTCGAGAAGATGCGTGCCGAGATCATCGCGCTCGGCGGCGAGTTGCGCTTTCGCCAGCGCGTGACCGATCTGCGCATCGAAGACGGCCACGTGCGCGGCGTGGTGCTGGCTTCCGGCGAGGCGCTGCGGGCCGACCACGTGGTGCTGGCGCTCGGCCACAGCGCGCGCGACACCTTCGAGATGCTGCAGCGCCGCGGCGTGTTCATGGAAGCCAAGCCGTTTTCGATCGGCTACCGCATCGAACATCCGCAAGGCCTGATCGACCGCGCCCGCTTCGGCCCGAGCGCCGGCCACCCGGTGCTCGGCGCGGCCGACTACAAGCTGGTGCATCACGCGCGCAACGGGCGCTCGGTCTACAGCTTCTGCATGTGCCCGGGCGGCACCGTGGTCGCGGCGACCTCGGAAACAGGCCGCGTCGTCACCAACGGCATGAGCCAGTATTCGCGCAACGAGCGCAACGCGAATGCCGGCATCGTCGTCGGCATCTCGCCGCAGGACTACCGCCAGGACGGCGCCGCCGACCGCCCGGCGAATCCGCTCGACGGCGTTGCCTTCCAGCGCTTCTGGGAATCACGGGCATTCGCGCTCGGCGGCGGCAACTACGAAGCGCCCGGGCAGCTGGTCGGCGACTTCCTGAAGGGCCAGCGCAGCAGCGCATTCGGCAGCGTGCTGCCGTCGTACCGGCCGGGCGTGCGCCTGACCGACTTGGCCGAGCCCGGCAACGGCAGCCTGCCCGATGAAGCCATCGCCGCGATCCGCGAGGCGCTGCCGGCCTTCGAGCGGCAGATCAAAGGCTTTTCGATGGCCGACGCGGTGCTGACCGGCGTCGAGACGCGCACCTCGTCGCCGCTGCGCATCACGCGCGGCAAGGACTACCAGAGCCTGAACGTTGCCGGCCTCTATCCGGCGGGCGAGGGCGCGGGGTACGCGGGCGGCATCATGTCCGCCGGGGTCGACGGCATCGAGGTGGCGGAGGCGCTGGCGGCGCGCCTGCTCGGCCTGCCTGCGGACTGAGCAAGCGATAGACCATCGCCTTCGTGAATGGGCGACATTCAGATTTCCTAGGGTTAACGCCTAGGTAATTACCCTAGAATCTGGTCATTCGTCGATTTCAGTCCAAGGAGGATTTGCCATGACGACCACGACCTTTCAGAGCACCCCGACCATCAGCGATGCCTTCCGCCAGCTGATGAGCGCCCTCATCGCCAAGCTGCCGGCGCCGGCCAAGGCCTCGCCGCGCGACAGCGTTGCCGACGAAGCCAACCGGGTGCGCGAGATGGCCTACGACTACCTGGCCACCGACCCGGGCTTCGCCGACGACCTGTTCGCCGCGGCCGACCGCCACGAACTCGCGGCCGGCGCGAAGACCACGGTTCAGTGAAGTAGACCGCGTTCGGCCAGGTTGCGCATCAGCGCACCGAGGCCGAACTGCCACGGCGGGATCTTGTCGCTGTGGTTCACCCAGTTGACCAGCGCGCCGAGCCTGTCGCTCGCGATCGTGACCCGGTCGCCGAGGTGATGCGTGAAGCCGGCGCCGGGCGCGTCGCGATCCTGGATCGGCGCGAACATCGTGCCGCAGAACAGCAGGATGCCGTCCGGGTACTGGTGGTGCGCGCCCATCGCGTGGCGCACCAGCTCCAGCGGATCGCGGCTGATGCGCGACATCGAGCTCGAGCCTTCGAGCACGAAGCCGTCCTCGCCGTCGACCGTCAGGCGGATCACGGCGCTGCGCACATCGTCGATGCCGTAGTGCACATCGAACAGGCGGATGAACGGGCCGATCGCGCAGGCGCCGTTGTTGTCCTTCGCCTTGCCCAGCAGCAGCGCGCTGCGGCCCTCGAAATCGCGCAGGTTGACGTCGTTGCCGAGCGCCGCGCCGACCACCTCGCCGCGCGGGTTCACCGCGAGCACGACCTCCGGCTCCGGATTGTTCCAGGACGATCCCGGATGCAGGCCGATCTGCACGCCGGTGCCGAGCGAGGCCATCGGTGCGGCCTTGGTGAAGATCTCCGCGTCCGGCCCGATGCCGACTTCGAGGTACTGCGACCAGAGCTTCTTCTCCAGCAGCAGCTTCTTCAGCTGCATCGCCTCCGGCGAGCCCGGCTGGATCGCCGCGAGATCGTCGCCGACCACGGCCACCACCTGCTGGCGCACCGCCTCCGCCAGCGAGGCATCGCCGCGCGCCTGCTCCTCGATCACCCGTTCGACCATGCTGGCCGCGAAGGTCACGCCGGCTGCCTTGACGACCTGCAGGTCGTTCGGTGCGAGCAGATGGCGCTGCCGGGTATCGGGCCCGTGTTCGACGGTGGAGGCGAGCCAGTCGGCGAGCGGGCCGAGCGGGTGGCCCGGCGCGTCGCTGACCGCAGCGGCCGCATCGGCATGAGCCAGCAGCGCGGACATCGTCGGCGCGAGCGCGCTGATGTCGATCAGCTGCCCGTCGCGCACCGTCACCAAAGCCGGCCCGCCACCGTCGCCCGGCAGCCAGGCGCGGCCGACGAGCAGGGCGCGCTCGGCATCGGCGGGCAAGGTCTGGTCCAGCGGGATCGTCTTAGTCATGAATGTCCCCAGAAAAAGTTTCGGTGGCCGGCGGTCTGCGAAGGCCGCCACCGCAGGTTGTACCGCGATTGGCAGGCTCAGCGGGCCGGCCGGGCCGCAGGGGACCGATCCAATCCAGCAGCGATGGTCCGGCTCAGGGGGTTTCGCTCGGTTGGAGCTCGGCGGTCACGGGCTCGGCGGGCGGCTGCGTCTCGGCAGGGGCGGCAGCGGCTTCGGGCGGCGGCGCGAAGTTCATCGCCACCTGGCCGCGCCCGGCCGCGCTGACCACGCGGTGGATGAAGTCCAGCTTCGCGACCACCGGCGCCAGCACGACGAAGGGGTAGCTGTCGTGCAAGCCCAGGCTGCGGTTCATCGCGTTGATGAACTGCGAGACCGGCAGCCATTGCGCGATCAGCGAGGGTTCGATCGAAGCCGCTGCGGGGTCGACCGGCTCGGCCTTCAGCGGCGGCCCGTCGTTGGTCGGATGGGTGAGGCCGAGGCCCCAGGCGGCGGCGGTATCGAGGCCGTCGACCATGTGCAGATAGTGCGCCCAGCATTCCGCCCAGTCTTCCCAGGGGTGCGAGCTGGCATAGGCGCTGATGAAGTTCGAGGCCCAGTCGGCGAGCGGCGTCGCGTAGTGCTTTTTCAGCGCTTCTTCGTAGTCGGCACGTTCGTCGCCGAAGAGCCGGCGGTACTCGTCGATCCAGCTCGTGTCCTTCACCAGGCGGTCCCAGAAGTAGTGGCCGGATTCGTGGCGGAAGTGGCCGAGCAGGGTGCGGTAGGGCTCGTGCATCGCGGCGCGCACGCTTTCGCGCCGCGCGTCGTCCGCTTCGGCGATGTTCAGCGTGATCACGCCCTCGTCATGGCCGGTCAGCACGCGCTGCTGCGGGCTGACGTCTTCGAGGAACTGGAACCACAGGCCATGCTGCGGATCGGCCGCCTTGCTCGGGGCCGGCAGTTTCAGCGCCAGCAAGGTGTAGAAAAGCCGCCGCTTGGCCTGCTCCAGCAGGCTCCAGTAACCGCGGTTCTCGGGCTTGCCGAGTGCCGGGATGATGTGCGTGGTGCGGCACGAGAGGCAATGCGGCGTCGGATCGTCGGCCGGCACCATCCAGTTGCAGACGTTCTCCAGCGCGTAGTTCTGACACGGGCGCTGCGCCGGGCCTTCCGGGCCGAGGCGCGACCAGAGGCCATCGGGCTGGACGTCGAACGCGACCATCGCCTGTTCGCCCGGCACGAAGCCGAGTGCGGAGCCGCAGTTGCCGCACCGCAGGTTGTCGAAGAACACCCGCTGGCCGCAATGGCCGCAGTCGAAGACCTTCATGAGTTCCCTCGCCGATCGTTGTCACACCGCCCACGCAGGCAGCGAATTGGTGCGATGGTGAAGGTCTTTGCGTGTTGACGATAGCGCCGCTTGTCTGACGCCCGCGTAGGACAAAGCTGATGCTGCGGCGCAGCACCGGACTTTGCCCCGACGCGCCCCGGTGCCGGTGCGCGCTACAACGCCGCGAGCAGCCGGCTGCCGACCGGTGAGCCCCAGCCGGTGCAGGCGTCCCAGCCTGTGCGGGCTTCATAGGCGCCGTTGTTGCCAGAGGTGATGTCGTGCAAAGCCTGCTTGCCCTGCACGCTGCCGTACAGCAGCGGATTCAGGAAGCCGACAGGGTGGCCGAGCTTCTGGTTCATCAGCACGACCAGCCCGGCCCAGAGCGGCGCCACCGCGCTGGTGCCGCCGATCACGAAGGACTGGCCGTCGACCCGCACCCGGTAGCCGCTCGCCGGATCGGCGTTGCCGGCCACATCGGGCACGCCCCGGCCGCGGCGCTGGCCCGGATTCGCGGAGGGCGGGATCGAGGCCTGGGCCTGGTAATCCGGCACCGGGAAGAAGTCGCTGATGCCGCCGCCGCCGGCGCTGCGCAGCGGGTCGTCATCCCACACGGTCTCCTTCTTGATCTGTCGGCCGGCGGCGACCAGCCGCGTGCCGCCGCAGCCGAGCGCGAACGGGCTGGAGGCGGGGAAATCCGCATGCGCGAGGCCGTCGGGCTTGGCGCCGGACTGCGCCAGCGTGTCCGGGTTCTCGTCCCCCGAACCGGCATCGCCGGCGGCAGCGCAAACGGTCACGCCCAGCGCCGCCGCCGACTGGAAAGCGGCGTCGAACGAGTGCATCGCCTGCCCGGTCCAGTTCTTCTCCGGCGAGCCCCAGCTGATCGAGATCACCGAGGGCTTGTGCGTCGTGTCGTGGATCGCCATCGTGATCGCGTCGAGGAAGCCCTTGTCGGTGTTGGGCGCGAAGTAGACGGCGATCGTCGCCTTCGGGGCGACCGCGGCGGCAACCTCAATGTCGAGCATCACTTCGCCGTCGGCGCTGCTGGCGTTGGTCGGCTGATTGCGGCCGCCGTCGACGCGCACCGCGACCACTTTCGGCGCGGCCAGCCCGAGTTCCTTGAAGTAGGCCTTCAGGTCGGCCGGGCGATAACCGCCGCCTAGTTCGATCAACGCGATGCATTCGCCCTTGCCGTCGGCGCCGGTCGGGAAGTCGTAGAGCGCGGCGATCTGCGGCGGCGTGAACGAGGTGTTGGCGGCGGCCGCTTCGCCGTCGCCCGGCCGCAGCTGGAAATGGGCTTGGGCGGCAGGGCGGTCGTCGATGCCGAAAACCCCTTCGATGATCTCGGCGAGGCCCTCCGGCACCGTCAAAGGGCCGGTGCGCCCGCGGTAGCTGGCGCCGTCGTGCTCGAACTGCTCGATCTGCGTGCCGAAGGCCTCGGCGAACTGCTCGGCGGTGCCCGAGAGGAACACGCTGCGCCGCGCGATGCTGCTGCCGACGACGGTGAGTTGGTGCGCCCGCGCGAAGCTGCCGATCTTGTCGATGTCGGCCGGGTCGGCACCATGCTGTTCGGCGAAGGCTTCGCGCGACAGGTAGGCGCGCCGGGCCGGAGCGACGTCCGCATGCACTCCGCCTGTTTGCAGCGCGGTCAGCGGGGCGCGCCGCCGCAGCCGCACGGTGACTTCGAAGCGTTCTTCCGGCGCGACCGGGCCGACGGCGCGCGCGCCATGCAGCGGCGTGCGTTCGCTGCCGCGGACGGGGAGGCGGGGGGCTTTTTCTGCCATGGCTTGTCTCCTGGGCTGAGGGTGGATGGGCCGCAGCCTCGCGGGGCTGCGCATCGCCGATCACGATGGTGGTCTCCGTCCGGCGCCGCTGCACGCGTCGCTGGGTTACGGTGTGCGACCAGTGCTGAACCTCGGGAGGCGATCGGGCACTAAGCAGCTTCAGCGATCCCAAACCGTCGTGCACGGCGTTTGCTGTCGCTGCGACACCTACAGAGGAGGCCCACACCATGCGAGAGCTCAGCCCGAAGGGAATGCAGGTTGTCAGCGACGTCGCACAGCGACATGGCTTCAGCGTTGCCGGCGTCACGGCGATGGTGCAGGCGGTCGCCGCCGCGCGAGGCGACCTGGTGCGCTTCCGCCATGAGGACTTCGGCGGCCATGGCCAATGGATGGAAGGCGGTTCGATCACGCTGGCCGATCGCTTCGATCCGGCCCTGCGCCACCGCGTTGCGACCTTGTGTGCCGAACTGGCCGCGGTGCTGCGCGACGACGCGCAGGCGGCCTCCGAGCTTTTCGTCGTGCATGCGGCCGAGCCCGCTGCGCACTGGTGGCCGGCCGAACTCGGCGAACCCAACTGCGCCGGCGTGTGCGAGGGCATGCGCTACGCCTGGTTCGCCAACGCGCACCGCATGGTCATCGAACGCGATGGCGAGCGCAGCGTCTACGACACGCTGGATCACTACCTCGGCGGCTGTGCACCCACAGGGAGCGAGGGCGGCGGACTGAACTTCATCAGCCAGCGGGGCATGCTCGACGTGACCCGGCTCCCGCTGATCGCCCGGGCGCCTTGCTGAGCCTGCCCCGCGCCGCACTTGGCGGAAGCGGGCAGAGCGCGTAGGGTGCGCGCATGCCGCACGCCGATCCGCCCGCACGCCGCCTTGCCTCGCCCTCCGCTGCGGCCGAGGCCTGCCCGCCGAAGGCGCGGCGCTGGGTGCTGCTGGCGGCGATCGGCGGCTCCAGCATGGCCTTCGTCGACGGTACCGTCGTCAACGTCGCGCTGCCGGCGATCCAGCGCGATCTGCAGGCGGATGCCTTCGATGCGCAATGGGTGGTCGAGTCCTATGCCTTGCTGCTGGCGGCGCTGCTGCTGGTCGGCGGCTCGCTCGGGGACCGTTTCGGCCGGCGGCGGGTGTTCATGTTCGGCGTCGCGCTGTTCACCGCGGCCTCGGCCGCCTGTGCACTGGCGCCGGATATCGGGCGCCTGATCCTGGCGCGCGGCGTGCAAGGTGTCGGGGCGGCGCTGCTGGTGCCGGGCAGCCTGGCCCTGATCAGCGCCGCGTTTCCCGAGCAGGAACGCGGGCGCGCGATCGGCACCTGGTCCGGCTTCAGCGGCATCACCGCGGCGCTCGGGCCGGTGCTCGGCGGCTATCTCGTGGATCACTATTCCTGGATCTGGGCTTTCCTGATCAACCTGCCGCTGGGTGCCGCGGTGCTGCTGGTGAGCGGCATGCGCGTGCCCGAGAGCCGCAGCGTCGAGGGCAGCGCCGGCCCGCTGGACCTGAAGGGAGCGCTCTTCGCCACCTTGGGCCTGGGCGGCATCGTCTATGCCTTCATCGAGGCGCCGAACCGGGGCTGGGGCGCGCTGCCGGTGCTCGTCGCGCTGCTGGGCGGCATCGGGGCGGGGCTGCTCTTTGTCTTCGTCGAAGCGCGCTGCCCGGCACCGATGCTGCCGCTGCGGCTTTTCCGCCAGCGCGACTTCGCCGGCGCCAACCTGCTGACCCTGCTGCTGTATGCGGCGCTCGGCGGCAGCCTGTATTTTTTTCCGCTCAACCTGATCCAGGTCCAGGGCTACTCGGCGACCGCGGCGGGTGCCGCCTTCCTGCCCTTCATCCTGATCATGTTCGTGCTCTCGCGCTGGGCCGGGCAGCTGGTGGACCGTTTCGGCGCGATGCTGCCGCTGGTCGTCGGGCCGCTGATCGCCGCACTCGGCTTCGCGCTGTTCGCGCTGCCCGGCATCGGCGCCACCTACTGGCTGAGCTATTTCCCCGCGGTGGTCGTGCTCGGGCTCGGCATGACGACCACGATCGCACCGCTGACCACGACGGTGATGAATTCAGTCGGCACCGATCTGGCGGGCATCGCCTCGGGCGTCAACAACGCGGTGTCGCGGGTGGCGGCGCTGCTGGCGATCGCGATTTTCGGCATCGTGATGGCGGCGGCTTTCGACGCGACGCTGGAGACGGCGCTGCGCGAGCTTCCGGTGCCGGAAGCCGTGCGCGGCGAGGTGCTGGCGCAGCGCGGCCGGCTCGCCGGCATGGCGCTGCCCCAGGTGGATGCGGCCAGCACGGCCTTGCTGAAGCGAGCCGTCGGCGATGCCTTCCTCGCCGGATTTCGCTGGGTGATGGGCATCGGCGCCGGGCTCGCGCTGCTCAGCGCGGCCAGCGCCTGGCTGATGATCGGGCGCCGGCGCCGCGCTCAAGTTCAGCCGCATATGGCCGAAGCTGCGGAGACGATTCCCCGCCGAGGCACCGACTCATGAACATCGCCAGCACGCCCGCCGTCCAGGCCGCGACTTCCGCGACGCAATCGCCTTCCGGCGACGCGGTGAACATCGCCGTGATGAAAAAGGCGCTCGATTCGCAGGCGGCCAATGCCGCCGGTCTGATCGCGGCGATCCCGCAAGCCCCTGCGCTGGCCGTCGACGGCGCGCTCGGCACGCAGCTCAATACCTGGGCCTGAGCGCAACCAAGTCACGTTTGCCAAGCCCCAACCACCCCAGGCGGTGGGTGGACTCGGGCCTTGCCGCGCGCGATCCTTTTTCACCCGGCACATGACGCCGGCCAGGATCAAGCGATGCACTTATTCGAAAGCGATGTCGGCGATTACCGCATCTACGCCGCCGCCACCATCAGCCCGCGTGGCGGCTACACCGCAGCCGTCGCGGTGACGCGGCTGCGCGGGATCGACAACCCGCCCCAGCGGCTCTACTCCAACTACTCGATCGCGGATGGTTTCCGTTTCAGCGAACCTACCGCGGCGCTGCGTTACGCCTATGAGGTCGGGCATCGCGAAATGAGGCAGCGCGTCGCCGCCATCGCCTGAGATTCCGGCGCCGAAAGGCGCTCCTCGCAAGGCCCCGATCGGCAGCGTCGTTCGGGGCCTTCTTCATGGGCGCTTCAGGTCGCGGCCTCCAGGCCGTTGCGGAAATGAGCCTGCGTCAGGCGCCGCGCCTCTTCAGCATCTCGCGCGCAGATCGCGGCCATCAGCGCACGATGTTCGTCCAATGACTCGCCGATGCGCCCCTGCTTGAACAGCGAGTGGTGCCGGTTCAACTTCATCACCTTGCGCAGGTCGGCGACGATCTGGCGGCGCCAGCGGTTGCCGGCGATCTCCAGCAGCCGCATGTGGAACTGCTCGTTGGTCGCGAAGAAGGCCTCGCGCTGGCGGCCTTGTTTTTCGAGCTTCTCGTGCAGCTCGCGCAGCTCCTGCAGTTCGGCCTCGCTGGCGCGGCTCGCGACATCGGCGGCCGCATCGCTCTCGAGCAGGCCGAGCAGGTGATAGACCTGGGCGGTGTCGTCGGCCGACATCTCGGTCACGTAGGCACCGCGGCGCACCTTCATCGTCACCAGGCCTTCCACCGCCAGCACCTTCAAGGCCTCGCGCATCGGCGTGCGGCTGATGCCGAACTCGGCGGCCAGCTTTTGTTCGTCGATCCAGCTGCCGGCTTCGAGCGTGCGCGCGAAGATCTGCTGGCGCAAGCGCTCGGCCACGTCCTGATAGAGAGCTCGCGGGGCGAGGGCGGTATGCGTCGTCACGGGCAGAAGGGCAGTGGCTGAGGCCATTCGAGGGTTGTCCGGCAGGTGACTGATTGTGCCGCAGATTGAATTCATAATTATGAATCACGTAGAATCGTCGCAACGCCGAGCAAACCCTAGCGTCGGCCGGAGAACCTCGCATGACCGACAAGACCGCGCCGTCGTCGTCCAGCACGACTCTTCCGACCGCCGCCGAGACAATGGCGAAGTGGCAGCAGGCCGCCGCCAAGTCCGCGCCCGGCGGCGATCTCGACGCGCTCGCGTGGCACACGCCGGAAGGCCTGGTGGTGAAGCCGCTCTACACCGCCGCCGATACCGCGGATCTGCCTTATGCCGACACCTTGCCCGGCTTCGCGCCCTATGTGCGCGGCCCGCAGGCGACGATGTACGCGGTGCGGCCGTGGACCATCCGCCAGTACGCCGGCTTCTCGACCGCCGAAGAGTCGAACGCGTTCTACCGCAAGGCCTTGGCCGGCGGCGGGCAGGGCGTGAGCGTCGCATTCGACCTCGCGACGCATCGCGGCTATGACAGCGACCACCCCCGCGTCACCGGCGACGTCGGCAAGGCGGGCGTCGCGATCGACAGCGTCGAGGACATGAAGATCCTCTTTGACGGCATTCCGCTGGACAAGGTCAGCGTCTCGATGACGATGAACGGCGCGGTGCTGCCGGTGCTGGCCGGCTACATCGTCGCGGGCGAGGAGCAGGGCGTGAGCCAGGACAAGCTGGCCGGGACCATTCAGAACGACATCCTGAAGGAGTTCATGGTCCGCAACACCTACATCTACCCGCCCGCGCCGAGCATGCGCATCATCGGCGACATCATCGAGTACACGGCGCAGAAGATGCCGAAGTTCAACTCGATCTCGATCTCCGGCTACCACATGCAAGAGGCCGGCGCGAACCAGGCCCTGGAACTGGCGTTCACGTTGGCCGATGGCCGCGAGTACGTGAAGACGGCCCTGGCGAAGGGCCTGAACGTCGACGATTTCGCCGGCCGGCTCAGCTTCTTCTGGGCCATCGGCATGAACTTCTATCTCGAGGTCGCGAAGATGCGCGCGGCCCGGCTCCTGTGGTGGAGGATCATGAAGGCGTTCGAGCCGAAGAGCGCGAAGAGCCTGATGCTGCGCACCCACTGCCAGACCTCGGGCTGGAGCCTGACCGAGCAGGACCCGTACAACAACGTGGTGCGCACGACGATCGAGGCGATGGCCGCGGTGTTCGGCGGCACGCAGAGCCTGCACACCAACAGCTTCGACGAAGCGATCGCGCTGCCGACCGAGTTCAGCGCCCGCATCGCGCGCAACACGCAGCTGATCATCCAGGAAGAGACGCACATCACCAGCGTTGTCGATCCCTGGGCCGGCAGCTACATGATGGAGAAGCTGACGCAGGACATGGCCGATGCGGCGTGGAAGATCATCGAGGAAGTCGAGGCGATGGGCGGCATGACCAAGGCGGTCGACAGCGGCTGGGCCAAGCTGAAGATCGAGGCCAGCGCGGCCGAGAAGCAGGCGCGCATCGATTCCGGCAAGGACGTGATCGTCGGCGTCAACAAGTACAAGCTGAAGACCGAGGACGCGATCGAATCGCGGCAGATCGACAACGTCGCGGTGCGCGACGGACAGATCGCGCGGCTGAAGCAGATCCGCGCGACGCGCGACGGCGATGCGGTGCAGGCTGCGTTGGCCGCATTGACGGCAGCGGCCGAGTCGGGCGAGGGCAACCTGCTGGACCTGAGCGTGAAGGCAGTGCGCCTGCGCGCGACGGTCGGCGAGATCAGCGATGCGCTCGAGGCCGCCTGGGGGCGCCATCGTGCCGATACGCAGAAGGTCACCGGCGTCTATGCCGCGGCTTACGACTCGGCCCAGGGCTGGGAGCAATTGAAGACCGAGATCAACGACTTCGCCGAGGCCGAAGGCCGGCGGCCGCGCGTGATGATCGCCAAGCTCGGGCAGGACGGGCATGACCGCGGCGCCAAGGTCGTCGCCACGGCTTACGCAGATCTGGGCTTCGACGTCGACATGGGGCCGCTCTTCCAAACACCCGAAGAGTGCGCACGGCAGGCGATCGAAAACGACGTGCATGCGGTCGGCGTCAGCACGCTGGCCGCAGGCCACAGGACGCTCGTGCCGGCGATCGTCTCGGCGCTGAAGGCGCAGGGCGCGGACGACATCATCGTCTTCGTCGGCGGCGTGATCCCGCGCCAGGATTACGAGTTCCTGTACGACGCGGGCGTGAAGGGCATCTACGGGCCGGGCACGCCGATCCCGGCGAGCGCGAAGGACGTGCTGGAGCAGATCAAGCTGTCGACGCAGAGCCATTGAGCGGCATCCGCACGACGCTCGACATGGGTTCCTCCTTGCCTTCCACCGCGCGGCCGGTGCCGGACACGCCGGCCGCCTTGCCGGCCGCGGACCAGGCCTTGTTCGCCGCCGTACGACAAGGCCAGCGCCGCGGCATCGCCAAGGCCATCACCCTGCTCGAATCCACCCGCGCCGATCACCGCGAGCGCGCCGATGCCTTGCTCACCGCGCTGCTGCCGCACACCGCCAAGTCCCTGCGCCTCGGCATCTCCGGCGTTCCCGGCGTCGGCAAGTCGACCTTCATCGAAGCCCTCGGCCTGCTGCTGATCGAACGCGGCCACCAGGTCGCGGTGCTCGCGGTCGACCCGTCCTCCAGCGTTTCCGGCGGCTCGATCCTCGGCGACAAGACACGCATGGAGCGCCTCTCGGTGCACGACCGCGCCTTCATCCGCCCGAGCCCGGCTTCCGGCACGCTCGGCGGCGTGGCAGAAAAAACGCGCGAGGCGATGCTGGTCTGCGAGGCCGCCGGCTACGACGTCGTGATCGTCGAAACCGTCGGCGTCGGCCAGAGCGAGATCGCGGTCGCCGGCATGACCGACATGTTCGTGCTGATGCAACTGCCCAACGCCGGTGACGACCTGCAGGCGATCAAGAAGGGCGTGATGGAGATCGCCGACCTGGTCGTGATCAACAAGGCCGACATCGACCCGAACGCCGCGACGCGCGCGCAGGCGCAGATCACCTCGGCGCTGCACCTGCTCGGCGCCCGCGCCGCGCATGACGAGAGCACGTGGCAGCCGCAGGTGATGCAGCTCAGCGCGCTCACCGGCAAAGGCCTGGCCGACTTCTGGGCGCATGTCGATCGCTTCAGCCGGCTGCAGCGTGCCAACGGCCGGTTCGACTCCCGCCGGCAGCAGCAGGCCAAGAGCTGGATGTGGGACATGATCCATGCCGGGCTGCGCCAGCGTTTCGCGCACGACCCCACGGTGCGCACCCAGCTCGCCGCGACCACCGACGACGTGCTGCACGGCCGCCGTGCAGCGTCCACCGCAGCGCGCGAGCTGCTCGCTCTCTTTTCGAACACCAACCCCTGACCTCACACACCATGCATGACATCCAGCAGATGCTCGAGGAAAAGCGCGCCAAGGCGCGGCTCGGCGGCGGCCAGAAGCGCATCGATGCGCAGCACGGCAAGGGCAAGCTGACGGCGCGCGAGCGCCTCGACCTGCTGCTCGACGAAGGCACCTTCGAAGAGTGGGACATGTTCGTCGAACACCGCTGCCACGACTTCGGCATGGAAGACAACAAGCCGCCCGGCGACGGCGTCGTCACCGGCTACGGCATGATCAACGGCCGCCTGGTGTTCGTCTTCAGCCAGGACTTCACCGTCTTCGGCGGCGCGCTCAGCGAGGCGCATGCCGAGAAGATCTGCAAGGTGATGGACCAGGCGATGAAGGTCGGCGCGCCGGTGATCGGACTCAACGATTCCGGCGGCGCGCGCATCCAGGAGGGCGTGGCCTCGCTCGGCGGCTATGCCGACGTGTTCCAGCGCAACGTGATGGCCTCGGGCGTGATCCCGCAGATCAGCATGATCATGGGACCGTGCGCCGGCGGCGCGGTCTACAGCCCGGCGATGACCGACTTCATCTTCATGGTGAAGGACAGCTCCTACATGTTCGTCACCGGCCCGG
>Ga0105237_10001139_pt1 | contig 35697 bp, 33 predicted proteins | sample KBSC24metaG_FD_81520 | JGI IMG/M metagenome (GOLD analysis project Ga0105237, IMG submission 81520) | Corn rhizosphere microbial communities from Kellogg Biological Station, Michigan, USA - KBS C2-4 metaG | ecosystem: Host-associated > Plants > Roots > Rhizosphere > Soil | place: Michigan, USA... | reverse complement strand
TGGAACGATGTTGTTAAGTCGAAATTTCACACGGTGTTTATCACCATTACCGCGGGTGATGCCGGCAACGGAACAGGTAAATACGGCACCGGTTTGATCCCTTACTACCAGGCGCGGGAAAATGGGGCAATACTGTCGGCAAAATTTATGGCTGACGTGAATAGTCCGGGGCAAACCCTGAAAGGCGAGTACGTAATCGTAAACGATCACCGGGTTTTCAAATACGTCTACAAAAATGTAACCTGCTATTTTTTACGCCTGCCCAATGCGCATGGCGATGGAAAAGGTTATGATAAAACGCATAACGAAACACTGAAGAAGTTGCATGACGGCAGCATTAAAACGATCCAAACCATCGACGGCACATCAAGTTACAGCGGCTGGAATGATCTTACCAAAACCCTCCTGGAAATAGTGAGCCTGGAAAAAGGTGCAACCAAAGCAGGTTGGATCAATGTACCTGAGACCGATGAAACCATCAACAAGGGCGACCACTCCGAACATGTGATGACCAGCATCGCCGCACAGGATGCGGTTAAGAATGCGAGTTGGCTGGGCATAAAAGCCTATGTTGATTACTATTCCGGTAAATCTCAACCGAACCTTACAATCGGGCAAATAGAAAATGCCGCCGCCCTGCATACTTGTGATGTTGTTGGCATGATCAATGGCGGATACGAATCCAACTGGAACGAAGAGCATAAAGCCTGGCTGCCCATGGATCAGTTTAGGATAGTACGTCTACCTGCGAAATAAAAAATCAGCAAAGTGCGTTAAACTATGCTTAGACAAAAATGTTAGATTTGAAATAATTAACTACCAACTATGAAAAAATTAATCATTCTCTGCTTTATCGCCCTCGGCCTTTTATCTTTCGCTTTTGCAAAATTTGCCCAGGATGGCTGGATTTCTCTATTCGATGGCAAATCCCTTAACGGCTGGAAAGTTGGCGACAATGCCGAAACCTTCTCTGTAAAAGACGGCATGATCGTCGTGCATGGCAAAACGGCGCACCTGTTTTACGACGGCCCGGTGCAGGATCATAACTTCAAAAACTTCGAAGTAAAGGCCGACATTATGACCCACCAGGGCAGCAACTCCGGGTTTTATATCCATACGGGTTATCAGCAAGGCGGCTGGCCGGCAAAAGGCTACGAGATACAGGTAAATACCTCGCATACCGACTGGCGCCGTACCGCCAGCGTATATGGTGTGCAAGATATTAAGGAAGTTTATGCCAAAGATAACGAATGGTTTACTATGGACATTACCGTACAGGGCAAAAGGGTTGTGATGAAAATAAACGGCAAAGTAGTAAATGATTTCACCGAACCCGACAACCTCCCCCACACCGGCGCCGACTCTTTACGCAGGCTTTCCAGCGGAACATTTGCCCTTCAGGGACATGACCCCAACAGCCTTACTTTCTTCCGGAATATCATGGTAAAACCCCTGCCGTAATATCTTATTGATTTTTTATGCTTTTTTTAGAAGGCCAAAAGGAGGTGTTTAGCTGTTTCACTCTGAAACACCGTGCTACCCCAACCCAAACGCCTTCACCATGATCTCGAGGTCAGTAACACCCCTGAAGCCACTAAAGCCTACCGACAGCTTAGTCCCGTCAGCCAAAATCAGCGGCTGACCGCCTTCCCAGCCGATCAGGTCGGGCGCCTCGATGCCGTTGCCATTTTCTTCCACCTGTTTGGTAAAAACCAGGCGCTCATATTCGCCTGTCCGCACGCCCGTGAGCCACACCTGGCTGGCTTTTGTCCAGACCACCCGGTACGATTGCCGCTGCCGCGCTTTATCCGTCCCCATCATTCGCCCATACACCATCCCGGTTTCGTCGATGATACAAACCGCCACGTTTCCGTTAGCGATCACCCGGTCATCCGGGTTTTCCATGTAAACCGGGATCAATTGTTCTATTTGCTCAAATGCATTTTTGATGGCTGTTTCAAGGCTTAGGTTTTCCATTTTATTTTGATAGATTTTATTTTCAGGTTATAGCGGATTTATTTGTGCCACAAATTTCCTCCTGAAATTACAATTATCCACCGTTAAAATCCGGCGCAAGAATTATTTATTTTTGTAAGCCTTTAATGATAATAAAAACCCTTAATATGTTAGCATCAGTGATGCGATACCCCAAAAATATTTCTTTTAAAACCCTCTTTGCGCAGCAGAGAGGTTGGTCCAGCGTAGCGCAGACCGGGTGAGTCCACCGCGCGGTTAATTGTGAACCAACCCTTTAATATAGGCTTTGGCTTTCAACCCTCACCCCATCAGCGTAAACCAAAATGTTGATCCCCTGCCAATAGTACTTTCCACGCCAATTTTCCCCTTATGCTGTTTGATGATCTCTGAGGAAATGTACAATCCCAGGCCCAAACCCGAATAGTTCTGCGAGGTATGCTCCACCCTGAAAAAGCGGTCGAAAATATTATCAATCTGTTCTTAGCTAATGCCTATTCCATAATCGGTCACACTTACTTTGGCGCTCTTATCGCCCTGCCTGTCATAAGTGATCAGCAGCTCCTCACTTTCCGGCGAATATTTAATCGCATTATTGATCAGGTTGCTTAGCACCTGCTCCACCCGGTTCCTGTCTGCCGATACGGTAATTTGCGGGTCGCCCTTAACCGTTACCTTATGCCTCTTGTCAAGTATCTGGCATTGCTCAACACTTTCATTGATTAGCCCCGGCAATGAAAATTCCGTTATGTTCAATTGCAGTTTGCCCGCCTGTATGCGGGTCACATCCAGCAGGTCATTAATGATCCCGGTTAATTTATTCACCTGGTTTCCCGCCTTTTCAACAAGAGGGCTCACAGGTTCCAGTTCCTTATGTTTTTTCACCAACCGCTCTACTATTTGCAGCGAAGCTTTAACACTCGTTATGGGTGTCTTTAATTCATGACTCGCGATGCTCATAAATTCGTCCTTCTTTCGCATCAGCTCTTCAGTGGCTTGCTGCTGCAATTGCTGTTGCTGAACTATTTGTTCGGCCCTCTTACGCTCTTCGATCTGGAATTCCAGTTGCTCCACCGTTCTAAGATTATTGATCAGCGGAACAATTTTGTATAAAGCAAAAACCGTGAATACCGAAACAACCGCCGTAGCAAACCGGACCGATGCGCTTATCCGGTAAACCGGCCACCAAAACATACCGGCATCCACCAAATGGGTTAAACCGCAGAGCAGGATGAAGGCGATAAACAGCCAGAATACTTTAAGGAAAGGAATATCTTTACGTTTTAAAACGATCCGGTAAAGCAGGATGGGTATGGCAAAATAGGCCGCCCAGATAAACAGGTCGGATATGATATACAGCCAGCCATGGAAATCTGTCCAGGTACCGCAGTGCCAGCGGGAAGGCCAGTCATGGGTATCAAATAGTTTAGCAAAAAACTCTTTAAACTGCCCCCCAAAGCTAAGTTGGGCTTTGTTAACTGCTTTATGATTTTGACATAGGGAGCAGATCGAATCGGGCTTCAAAAAAACCGCTGCAGATTTTGTATCCATACTTCAGGCAAATATTTACATGATTTAAATATAGCAAGAAGAAAGCGGGTTTTAGAGCACGACCAATGCCGTATATTTTTTTGATTTACCAGACTTCCTTTGAATTGCCACTACGCCTGGCTATATTTATTTAATGAACAAGAGTTTAAAATGGGGCCTTATCACCGTTGCGCTTTATTTTGGTATTAATTACCTCATCCCGGTAAATATCTACAGCGCCATGCTTTACCTCATCGTCATTGCTGGTGCGGCCGCCATAACATACACATCAGTAAAGTTTCTGGCGAGTATATTCCTGAAGGACCTGATGTCGGCTGTGAAAAATACCGCATTACCGGATGAGGAACGAAAAGAAGCTATCGCCAAAGCCTATAACCCTTCGGGATGCGTCATTGTGCCGGTGATCGTGGTCATTTTCTTTTTGATGGTGGGTTTAATGATCTGGCGCGAAGTGCAGATGGAAGAGTACGAGATCGAGAACTATGGACAACTCACGCAGGCCAGGGTAATAAACGGCAGTTCGTTCTCAAGCCGCAGGCTTGATCTCACCAACCTCACGCTCGGCTTTAAAACAGAAAAAGGCGATTCCGTATTTTTAAACCACTCCATTTCCAAATCCCAGTTTCAGAATTTTTATAAGGACGAAACCATTCCCATCATTTATTCAACACGCTACCCCTCCATACTAAAAATAGTAAATTCAAGAGAAGAGCTCGAAAAATATATGGAGAAACAAACCGGGAAAAAGAGTTTGTAACTGATCGTAAAGCGATCTTACAGCCAGTTACTGTTCAGGTAATTTTCAATCTGCCCGCATCCCACAAAAATGGGCTTATGATCAATGATGATGTTCATCTGCTGGCCGTCAATCGTGTAAGAGCCATTAATATTACTGCCCAGCAATGGCACCTTAAAAATACCGCCGGACGCGTCTTCGGTAAAAGTGCCGCCCTGGTTTTCAACTTTGGCCCTTACATTCTCAGCCAGTTCAGTTGGGGTTCCGCTAAAGCTAATGCTGAAATTACATCGTGCCATTGATATTCAATTAATTTGGTGAATATAAATAATTTATAGTCTTAACAGTGTCCTATTACGAGTGTTTGAAAGATTTAAAACGGAGCACTATTTAATTTCCTACTCGTGGAAGGTGCGGGTGACATTGAAGTGGCAGGTCGGGGTCATTCACCGCCATGCTTCCCGCCCATTACAACGTCAACGCTTAACTTGACGCACCATTTTTTATTGCTGTAAGTTTAACCGATAAAGTCAGCCATTAATATAAATAGCACCCATGGAACAGTTAATGAAAGAATCACCAAAATTCCCTTTAATATCTTTTTATTTTCAGATTCAGCCTTCCAATAACTATCGTATTCATTGTATTTGCCTTTGTGCGCCTTATAATTTAAAATATAAAATATAATACCTATTATTAAAAGGGACCATGCTAATATTTTACCGAAAGGTTTCAACTGTTGATGCGAAAAAAATATCCTTATTAGCACTATCACAACTTCTGAAAACAACAGGGTTTGAATCATTGTAATTCCTAACAAAGCTCGATATGCTCCTGCACCATCCCATTTAAAAAATGCTTTATACATTCTATAATATATATAATCAAAATAAAATTTCATGATTATAGTTTTTTTCTTTTTAAAACTCTTGCAAGCCCTCCGCCAATCAGGCCGCACAAGGCTGCAAGTCCTGTTACAAATATTATTGTTATGACCCAAATTGTTATGGTTGGATCAATTTTTATGCTACCTGTATTCGCACCAAGTAACATTGAAATTTTCCAACCCACTGTTGAGTCAAAAAGCCCTGCAGCAGAAGCGATCAAAACTCCAGTTTTCAAGTCTTTTTCGCGGGTGGCTAAAAACCCGATAGTCGCATATATCATAAATGCCACCGGCGTTAAGAGTGAATAATTAAAGTCAAATTTTCTGGAAGCAATTGAGCCGACAGCATCCGATAGCCCAATTATGATCATTCCAATCACCAATATCTTGTATTCTCTTTTCATTTTGTATCGTAATTATTCGCCAATTGCTCGTTGGCCTGTGGTTGGTGTTATCACCACAGGCTGAATATTATTTCTTCCAATATATACTATTGGACAGGTCGTAGCTTAATGGGCCGGTAAAATTACCTTCTGATCCTATCGTTATAGGATAGGACTCTACCAATTGACCGTGCCTGTATAGCCAGTATTTGTTTACTTTTGAATTGAAAATCAGGCTGTCACCCTGTTTTACTTCGGGGTCTGTTTTAGACTCAATACAGTGAAAAACAATGTACCCTTTCGATTTTTTAATTAGGCAATACTTATAACTATTTTGAAAAATAGCTTCGTAATTATCCGGTTTGTTTGATTTAACCTCGCCCAATAACACGGAATATCTGTCAATATTTAGTAGGAATAATTTCTTTAATTTTTAAAGTAAAAGATAGATCTAAGCTCTTTATAAATTTCTCCTTGGCAATTTCATTGGAATTTCGCGGCCTCCCATAATAAATTATAGATATAACGATGAAGACAATCAAAATGAATATGATAGTTTTATTATTGAACTTCATAATTTCCCTCTCGTTACTCCGAATTTATAATCCCAGACTTCCAAAACAGCGGATTTGCAATCCGCAAACAATCACCCCGCCCACCCTTCTCTATCCAAACTCCTGAAATGTATCGCTTCCGCCAAATGTTCCAGCTTAATTTCTTCACTCCCGGCCAGGTCGGCTATGGTGCGCGATACTTTTAAAATGCGGTCATAAGCCCGGGCGCTGAGGCCCAGTTTTTCCATGGCTTTTTTCAGCAGCGTTTGCCCTGCGGTATTGATCTTGCAGATATCCCGCACCATTTGCGGGCTCATCTGTGCGTTGGCATGCAAGTCGGGCCGGTTACCGAAACGCTGTGTTTGCATCTCCCTCGCCACGATCACCCTTTGCCGTATGTCCTCGCTTTTCTCCGCCAGCCGGTCCGATGACAGTTCCGAAAAATTTACCGGGGTTACTTCCACGTGCAGGTCGATACGGTCGAGCAGCGGGCCCGATATCTTGCTTAAATATTTCTGCACCGTTCCCGGCGGACAAATACATTCCTTCTCCGGGTGGTTATAATACCCGCAGGGGCAAGGGTTCATACTCGCCACCAGCATAAACGAGCTTGGATAATCAACCGTAAACTTCGCCCTTGAGATAGTTACCCGGCGCTCCTCCAGCGGTTGCCGCATCACCTCCAGGGCACTGCGTTTAAATTCGGGCAGCTCATCCAAAAACAAAACGCCGTTGTGCGCCAGTGAGATCTCGCCCGGCTGCGGGTTGCTTCCCCCGCCTACCAAAGCCACATCGCTAATGGTATGGTGCGGCGAGCGGAACGGCCGGATAGTTACCAGCGCGTCGGCCGCAGCAAGCTTACCGGCAACGGAATGGATCTTGGTTGTTTCTAATGCTTCATGCAAACTCAATGGCGGCAATATGGAAGGCAACCGTCGCGCCAGCATGGTTTTACCTGCCCCCGGCGGACCGATCAGGATCACATTATGCCCGCCCGCTGCCGCGATCTCCAGCGCACGTTTAATATTTTCCTGTCCCTTCACCTCGCTGAAATCGCTGTCGTAATTGCAAAGGCTGTTATAAAATTCCTCGCGGGTATTCACGATCTCCTGCCGTAACACAGCAGTGCCGTTAAAAAAGTCAGCGACTTCCTTAATGCTTTCCACCCCATAAACTTCCAGGTCGTTCACAATTGCCGCTTCACGGGCGTTTTGTTTGGGCAAGATAAAACCTTTAAAGCCATCCTTACGGGCTTGTATGGCGATGGGCAGAGAACCTTTGATGGGTTGTAAGCTGCCGTCTAAAGAAAGCTCACCCATGATGAGATATTTTTCCAGGTTCTCGCTCTCAACTTGTCCAGAGGCAGCCAGTACGCCGATGGCGATGGTAAGGTCATAAGCCGAGCCTTCTTTCCGGATATCAGCCGGCGCCATATTAACAACCACCTGCTGCCGTGGCATCCTGAACCCGCAATTTTTTAGCGCCGATTCGATACGGAAATAGCTTTCCTTAATCGCAGTATCGGCCAGGCCGACAACAAAGTATTTTGTGCCGGGTAGAATATTTACCTCAATAGTTATCGTAATAGCCTCAATGCCATATACCGCGCTGCCGAAAGTTTTAACTAACACAATGATAAAGTTTAATCAAGGCGTAAGTTAGAGAATTTTTTCTGAGGGATGAAAGATCAACCAAAAGAAGCTGCGCCGTATATTATTTCCCGGGATAATCCTTGTTGATCTCTTTAACTATCGTATCACCCAGTTTAATTACAGCATGGCATCTATCGTATAGCTGAGGCCAGGGTATCATTGCTCTGCATAGGTTTTTTGCTTTAGGCTGGATAATCAGCTCGTAATAATTATTGGTTCCATCATCATTTTCAACCCGGTTATCCGTAAAAAATCCGGCTAACTTTTGCTGGAGACCCACCCACCCAGATTCAGAACTATTCAATTGTGTCAGTGCCTGTTCATAGTAATATAAAATATTCTGTAGTAACTCTTTATCCTCAATTTCCTCCAACTTCCCGGTGCTTTTAAAACCCTCGAACCTGCTGATACTTGGCCGTAAGAATGCATTATTGCCAATTTGACCAACGTACTGTTTTAAAGTATCCGCATTGGGCCGGGTAGTTGCCTTGATGTTACTTAAAAACGAATAAATGTGTTTCTTCTCATCATAAAATTTGATAATTTCTTTAGCCGACGCTACATCATTCTTCATGTCGTTTCTTAAGCCGAGCAGAAATTCTTTTACCTCGCCCTGTTTTACACTTTGCTCTCGCTGCCTTTCCAGGAACTGGGCAAGCGATACGGCAAAAACAATGATGAATATCTCCAATGTAATATCCACCATCTTTTTGGATATCGAATTATTGGGGTTACGCATGGTTTTATATATTTTAAGGGTATGCTTGGTTATTTCATCCATACAACGTGTTAATCGTCTATAGTATCTGGCTAAGCTGCATCTATCACGATGAATACAATGTGCGAAAACTATGAATTTTACTAAAATTCCATTACATCAACCGCCATTAAGCCCCCGCACTCAAATACAAAAAATCCCTATCTTTGCGCCTCATGATTGACTACCAGGTTCATACCTTATCAAACGGCATCCGGATATTATACAAACATTCGTCATCGGCAATTACCCATTGCTGTTTTGTGGTGAATGCCGGCTCGCGTGATGAACCGGAAAATAAGGAGGGCCTGGCGCATTTCATCGAGCACCTGCTGTTTAAGGAAACCGAAACACGCAGCACCAACCAGATCCTCAATCGGCTGGAGCTCGTCGGCGCCGATCTGAATGCCTATACCACTAAGGAATATACCTGCATCCATGCTTCGCTATTAAAGCAGCACCTGGAGCGTACAGTCGACCTGTTCCAGGATATCCTTTTCCATTCCACTTTTCCGGAAGAAGAATTGGAAAAGGAACGGGGAGTGATACTGGACGAGATATCTTCTTATCTTGATCAGCCCGACGAAGCCATCCAGGATGATTTTGAGGAACAATTGTTCAGGAGCCACCCACTCGGCAAAAATATTTTAGGCACACCCGAAACGGTAGGCGTATTGGATAAAGCCGATATAAAGCAATTCATGGACGCCAACTACAATACGGGCGAAATGATATTTGCTGTTTTTGGCGACCATGATTTTAACAAGCTCATTAAGCTGCTCGAGAAATACTTCGGCCCGGTTCCCGCCAATCATATCCAAAAAAACAGGATCAAACCTGGCGTCAGTAAAAGCGAAATGGTCAAGCTCGAACGGCCCATCACCCAAACACATTGCATCATCGGCAACCGCGCCTACCCTGCATCCCATCATAATAAAACTGGGCTGTTATTATTGAACAACCTGCTTGGCGGTATGGGCATGAGTAACCGACTCAACCTCGAGATACGCGAGAAATACGGCATAGCCTATACCATCGAATCAAATTATACCCCGCTATCTGATACCGGTATTTTCTCTATTTATTTTGGTACCGATGCTGAGAAAGCCGATAAGGCCCTCAAACTCGTCCATAAAGAACTAAAAAAACTACGCGACCAAAAATTGGGCGCTCTTCAATTGCACCAGGCCAAGCAAAAGTTCATCGGCCAGATCGCTTTAGCTGAAGAGAACCGCATGGGACTCATCATTTCGATGGCGAAAAGCCTGTTGGATTTTGGTCATGTGGATACTTTGGAACAAATTTTTGCGAAGATCAACGCCGCTACGGCCGACCAATTGCTGGAAATAAGCAATGAAATTTTTGATAATAGCCTGACTACTTTGATGTTTGTGCCTAAGCAATAATCCTGTATTTTTGTATAATGAAATTACCCATCATAGCCTACGGAGACCCGGTACTAAGAAAGAAAGCTGTTGCAGTTGAGCCCGAAGAATATCCCAACATTAAACAACTGGTTGAGGATATGTTCGAGACCATGTATGGCGCACGCGGCGTTGGTTTGGCTGCGCCGCAGGTGGGTATATCCATGCGTCTTTTTGTAGTTGATGCCACCCCTTTTGATGATGATGAACCCGAATTAAAAGATTTCAAAAAAGCATTTCTCAACGCCACTATGATGGATGAAAATGGCGAGGAGTGGGCATTCAACGAAGGCTGTTTAAGCATCCCCGAGATACGTGAGGACGTGTACCGCAAGCCAACCATCAAAATATCCTATTATGATGAGAACTGGAAACACCATGAAGAGATCTTCAAAGGCATGGCCGCCCGCATCATCCAGCACGAATATGACCACATAGAAGGCAAGCTATTTACAGACAAGCTAAGCCCTCTGCGCAAACGCCTCATCGAAAAGAAACTGAACGATATTTCAAAAGGTATGGTGGATGTGGATTATAAGATGAAATTCCCGGCTGCGAAGAAAGGTAGGTAGTTTTTGGGTGAAAGAATAAAGACGAAGGATTAAAGTCTTTGCTCCTTTGTCCTTCCTCAAAAAATCAATTGCCGCTATCAGCCGCACGGCTCTTATCACCTTCAGATATCTGCTTGATCAGTGTTCCCCAGGCAATCGGGTTTAATAATGGATTTGGCGTCAGCGAGTGCTGGTTCATGATATCGATATGCTCATTTTGCGCCCACGCGGATTGGATTTCCTGTCCGTCACGTGGTAAACTGGTATAAGAAGTAGCGCTCCGCCCGGTCATATGCTCGATATTTTTTCTTGCTATTTCCAGATCATCATCTGCAATTTTCATCGCCACAAAATCCTTCCTGAACTCATCTGTAGTGGCCCACGGGAATACATGGAATGTAGGTAGGTTAATGATCTGCGGTTTTAATCTCACCTGCATCGTAAAGCTTCTGCTGCTTATATTGCTTGGGATCATCACTTTTACCTGCGCAAAACCTACGCTGCTAAATAATAGGGTATCCTGCTCATGCGCTACAAAAGAAAAATAGCCCTGGTAGTTTGATAAATAAACCTGCTTGTGACTGGAAATATTGGTGATGGTAACGTAAGGAACGATGGACTTTGCGCTGTCCGCATTATACACAATACCGGTAAACTGTACCAATGGCTTGTCCTGCTGCTGGGCAAACGCGCCCGCTGAAACAAAAAACAAAAGTATGCCGATAAGGTATTTCATGTATACTGGATTCCTCTTTGATATTCTACCCTTTTTCTTTCGAAATGGTTTCAAATATCTAAACAAAAATATATTATTATGCTAAATGCAACCGCAATTTAACAATACTTAACATTATCTCAAATTTTCCGGGAGGACGGCATTAGGGTCGTCAATGTCCGTAAGGTTGATCGCTTCTACACCTGTGATCTCCGGAACAGCTTTCTTTATCGCTTCTTCAATACCCGCTTTAAGCGTCATGATACTCATAGGGCATGATCCGCATGATCCCAGCAATTTCAGTTTCACCACACCGTCAGGAGTGATCTCCTCTACAGAAACATTCCCGCCATCAGTTTCCAAATACGGTCTTATCGTATTCAAAGCTGCTTCCACCTGCTCTAATAAACTCATTTTTACTAAATTATATATTAAGTAAAGTTATTAATTATTTACCAAACTTTTATTATTCGCTTCAGCATTGCAAATGGCTACCTGCTGTGCCACTCTTTTTGCCATTTCTATAAAAGCTTTGCTCATCGGGTTTTGCTCGTCAAGCACCACCGGCACGCCTGCATCGCCCGATTCGCTGATACCCTTTACCAATGGTATTTCACCCAAAAACGGCACCTCCAATTGTGTTGCCAGCTTTTGGCCGCCACCTTGTCCGAAGATATAATATTTATTTTCCGGCAGTTCAGCAGGGCTGAAGTAGGACATGTTTTCCACTATCCCCAATAAAGGCACATTGATGGCAGGCATCATAAACATGCCTATTCCCTTTTTTGCATCAGCCAGCGCCACATTTTGCGGCGTAGTCACGATCACTGCACCCGTAACCGGGAAGCTTTGCGTAACCGTAATATGTATATCTCCCGTGCCCGGCGGCAGGTCGACTACCAGGTAGTCCAACTCGCCCCAGTCAGCATCATTAAATAGTTGTTTGACGGCGGTTGATACCATCGGCCCGCGCCATGGCACCGGTTGGTTGGGGTCTGTAAAGAAACCTATCGACAATAATTTGATACCGTATTTCTCTATCGGCTCAATACGTGTTTTACCTTCCGCCTGGCTGGCTTTAGGCCGTGCGCCCTCTAACCCGAACATAATCGGGATTGATGGCCCGTAAATATCCGCATCGATCAATCCTACTTTCGCACCGGATTTTGCGAGACCGAGCGCCAGGTTTACTGCTACGGTTGATTTTCCTACGCCGCCTTTGCCTGATGCAACGGCTATAATATTCTTAACTCCCGGCACACCTGTATTTTTTTGCGAGGTCACCCGCGAGGTCATGTTGATGCTTACCTCGATATCCTTACTGATAAAATAAGCAATCGCGTTACGACAGGCATTTTCTATCATCGCCTTTAATGGGCAAGCCGGTGTGGTCAGGATGACTGAAAAGCTGAGCTTATTGCCATTGATCTCGATATCCTGTATCATGTTCAAGGTAACCAGGTCCTTTTTCAGATCCGGTTCCTCCACATTTCCAAGGGCTTGCAATACTTGTTCGCGGGTAATTACCATATATATTACAAAATTACTAAAACAGCCCGAAGTAGTGTCATGTGAATGATAAAATGAAGCTTGCTGCGTTTACTTAAAACCTAACAGAAACATTTTACTACTCCCCGCGTTTGTATCGGGTAAGATTTGTTATAGCTTTGGATAAAACTACCTGGATGCAGCGCCCTAATCCCAAATATATCCGCATAGCGGGAATTGTTATTGGTACCCTTATTATTCTTTTACTCATCGGCGGTTATATTGCCTATTCCAAACGGGGCGCCCTGCTGCAAAAAGCAATTGCGAAGGCAAAGGCGAAGGCAAAAAAGGATTACAACTTAAATTTAAATATCGGTTCCGCTGGGTTTACCGGGCTCAGCACGGTATCATTTGGTGATATTACCGTGGTGCCCGACCAGCGCGACAGCCTGCTGAGCATCAAAAAGTTTGATATCAGCGTAGAGCTGATGCCGCTGATTTTCGGCAATGTCAAGCTATCCAATGTAGTGCTGCAAAGCGGGCACCTGAATCTTACCGACATTAATAAAGTTAAAAATTTTGATTTCCTGTTCAAAAAGAAAAAAGATACGACAGCGGAAACGAAATCCAAAGTCGACCTTTCGGAATTGGCGAATAGCCTGATCAAGCAGGTTTTATATAAGATACCCGATAACCTGGATGTTAAAGATTTCCTGGTAACATTTACCAATGACAGCGCTAAAGTGAAGCTGCTTGCACAAACTGCGCTCATTAAAAGCGGGAAATTGAGTTCGACCATCAAAGTTGATGATGGGGCGGCTACCTGGCATTTCGCCGGCAAAATGCACCCTTCGGATAAGGATATTGAGGTGAGCCTGTTCGCTGATGGCAAAAAGGTAGAAATGCCCCTGGTGGAAAAACGTTACCACCTGAAACTTAATTTTGATACGATTACCACGCGCCTTCAAAAGGTGGAAAACAGCGAGGGCGTCACTAAAATATATGGCTACTGGTCGGTGCGGAATTTGGTGATCAACCACAAGGGATTATCATCGAGCGATATTATTGTCCCGAGCGGATCGATAGACGCCAATGTATTTGTGGGCAAAAATTATGTGTCGCTGGATAGCACATCGGTCATTCACCTCAAAAAGATCGCGATAAAACCTTACCTCAAATACCAGCTTAACCCGGTAAAAATATATACAGCGAAGGTAAATACCGATTGGCTGAATGCTCAAGATATATTTGACTCACTGCCAGAAGGGATGTTTGAATCGCTTTCTGGTATCCAAGCCACGGGGAAATTAAAGTACCATATGCATTTGTTTATGGATACTTCAAACCCCGACGAGGTGCAGTTTGAATCCGGCCTTTCGAAGCAAAACTTCCACGTTACAAAGTTTGGAAAGATCGACCTTGGAAAGTTAAACAGGGCATTTGTTTACACGCCATATGAACGGGGCAAGCCAATGCCACCACGGACCATCGGCCCACAAAACCCGGACTATACGCCATTGAATGAGATATCCCCCAATGTGCGTTACGCGGTAATGACCTCGGAAGACCCGGCCTTTTATACCAACCATGGCTTTGCGGAAGAATCCATCAGGCGGTCGATCGCGACCGATTTTAAGGAGAAGAAGTTTAAGCGCGGCGCCAGTACCATTTCCATGCAGCTGATCAAGAATGCGTTCCTGAGCAGGGAAAAAACGTTATCGCGCAAGATAGAGGAGATACTGATCGTGTGGATCATTGAGAACGACAACATCATGAACAAGGACAGGATGCTGGAAGTTTACTTCAACATCGTGGAATGGGGCCGCAACATTTACGGCATCAGCGAGGCCTCACATTATTATTTCGGCAGGCCGCCATCAGAATTGACTTTAGGCCAGGGGATCTACCTGGCGAGCATCTTACCGCATCCTAAAACCGGCTTATATTCCTTTTTACCCGACGGCAGTTTACGGCCCAGCCTGCAAAACTATTTTAACCTGATCGGGAAACTAATGGCCGGCAGGGGCTTAACGCAGGCGGATAGCAGCGGTTATGGATATTCATCTGTGCGGCTGAAGGAAAGCTTGCGACAAGAAATTGCCCCAGTACCTTCTGCCGTTGCGGATAGTTTGATGAAGCAGAATAATGAGGATGACGATGATTCGGCCTTACTTAACGCACCTACGGTACCTGAGAAAAAGCCTAATTTCTTCCAGCGTTTGTTTGGCAAAAAAGATTCTACCGAGATTAAAAAGGAGAAAAAGATCGAATCTGAAATAGATACCGTTGGCAAAACCAAAAAACAGATCCGCCAGGAAAAACGCGCACTCAAAAAACTGGAGAAAGAGCGTCAAAAAGAATTGAAGGATAAAGGATTATTATAAATCAAATTGTCATTTCGAACGAAGAGAGAAATCTTGTATACCCTGCATCTACGGCAATCGCTTTTATAAGATTTCTCCTCGTTCCTCGTCGAAATGACAGGAAGAATTACATAGACGATTTCCTGATAAACAATTTCGATTTTAACACATGCTGTCTTTTTTGTGTAGGCGGGTTTTTATTTTCCAGCTCATCAAATAACAGCGTTGCCGCTTTGATGCCCATTTCATAGGCGGGTTGGGTGATGGTCGACAATGCCGGGCCGAGCAACGGCGCTATACCCAAACTGGAGAAACTAATGATCTTAATATCCCCTGGAATGGATACATTCAGGTCATTGCATACATAATAGGTTGCAAATGCCAAACGCTCTACCGAGCTGAAAATACCGTCGGGTTTGATCTCCTCGATCATGTTTTTAATAATGGAGTAATTGATCTTTTCATCCTGTACACAATCGACGATCAGGTCATCATTGTAAGGTATCCCGTATTTTTCCAGCGCATCAATATAGCCCTGCATACGCACCTTACCAATAGAAATACTTTTGTTGATTACCAGGTAAGCGATCTTTTTGCAGCCTGTTTCAATTAAATGCTCCGTTGCTGCAAAGCTTGCTTCATAGTCATTGGTAGTTACTTTTGATACGTCGATATCTTCATACACACGGTCAAAAAACACTACGGGTATATTCTTTTGCTCCAGTTTCTTTAAATAGTTATGATCATTGGCTTCACCGGATACTGACATAATAATACCATCGGCCTTGCCATTGTTCAGGTAATTTACAAACGATACTTCCTTTTCAAACATATCGTCGGTACGGTAAAGCAGGATATAAAAACCTTTCTTCCGTGCCACTTCTTCGATACCGTTGATGGCCTGGGCAAAAAAATCATTCACAATTTCGGGGACAATTACCGCAAGAGTCTTGCTCTTTTTATCCCTCAGGTTACTGGCATAGTGGTTGGGTAAAAAATTATGCTCACGGGCAAAAGCAAGTATCCGCTCCTTGGTATCTTTGTTAATATCGGTGCTTCCGTTAAACGCGCGCGAAATTGTGGACGTAGATATTTTTAACTCTTTCGCAAGTATTTTTATGTTGATATTATCCATAGGGGTCAGTAATAAAGCAGCACTCAAATGTAACAAAAGTCATTTGTTGTGCCATAACCAATTTAAAATCAATTCTATTGCGCGTACAGCACGTAAGCGCTGGTGGCAGATACCGGCAATTCGGCACCGCTTACTTTCAGGACACTCCTTTCATTAATCACATTCCCGTCAACAGCCACCGTCCAGTTTCCGGGGGGGAGTTTAACTTTCTTGTCTGACGTATTTCCGTTTAAGATCACCAGGATATTTTTCCATTTGTCGCCGTTAGCATTGCCGCTTATCTGGTAACCGATGATATTCTGCTCACCGGTATCAAAAAACTTCAGGTTGCTTTGTATCATTTTGGTAGACGGCATACGAAAGGCGGGGTGGTTTTTTCGCAAAGCGACCAACCCCTGGTAGTAATTGAACACTTCTTTATATTTTGACTTGCGGCCCCAGTCGATTTCATTAATAGAATCAGGACTGTTAAAAGAGTTGGCAACACCTTGTTTGGTACGCAGCATTTCAGCGCCGGCATGCAGCAGCGTCACCCCCTGCGACGTAAGCACGATGGCATTGCTTAGTTTATCCATTTTGATCAGGTCAGCTTCTGAGGCATCCGGGTTTGATATTTTAAGCCGGTCGAACAGTGTATTATCGTCATGGCAGGATACGTAATTAATGGTTTGATAAGGCTCCGCGGCCCAGGGTGCTTTGGAATAATTCACCTTGCTGTAATCTACCTGCGGATGTTTGGTTGATGCCACGATACCGAATTTTACGCTTTCGGCGGTTCCGGCCGCGCCACTTGCAAAACCCTTTGATTTAACATCGCTCCAGCCGCCTTTAATGCCGTCACGTATATCATCGCTAAAAACAGCTATCTGATTTAATTTCGTCGCATTGATCTTTACTGCCCTCTGGCTTTCTGGCAGCGGACTATTACCGGCCGTCCAGCCCTCGCCATAAATAAATATAGTTGGGTCGATCTTATGTAAAGCCGCGCTGATCTCATTCATGGTTTCGATATCATGCACGCCCATCAGGTCGAAGCGAAAGCCATCCATGTGATATTCCTTCGCCCAATACACAACGGATTCGATCATAAACTTCCGCATCATGGCCCTTTCCGATGCGGTTTCGTTGCCGCAGCCTGTGCCATTGGAATATGCCCCTTTAGCGGTATGCCGATAAAAGTACCCCGGCACAAATTGGTTAAAGTTTGAGGAGGTATCGCTGGTATGGTTATATACTACGTCCAATATCACCCGCAATCCATTGGCATGCAGGGTCTGCACCATCTGCTTAAATTCATGTATCCGCACATTGCCGTCATGTGGGTTGGTGGAATAACTTCCCTCGGGAACATTGTAATTCAAAGGATCATAGCCCCAGTTGTAATTGGCATCGGGATGATTTTCATCGATAGAATTAAAGTCAAATGATGGAAGTATATGCACATGCGTAACACCTAATGCTTTGATATGGTCAAATCCGGTTGATTCACCGTCGGGGGATTTTGTGCCGGTTTCGGTCAAGCCTAAAAATTTGCCTTTGTTTTTGATGCCGGATTTTGGGCTGATGGACAGATCGCGGATATGTGTTTCGTAAATAATAATGTCCGTAAAGCTTTTTTGAACCGGTTTTTTATCGGCCGCCCAATTCGCCGGGTTGGTTGAATGCAGGTCGACCACCATTCCGCGTTTGCCGTTCACACCCACTGCTTTGGCGTAAATATCGGGCCGTTCCTGCAGCCAGCGGCCATTAATATTTACCTGGAAGGTGTAATATTGATTTTTGAGATTTTTATCAACGACTGCTTCCCAGGTGCCCTGCGGGCCTTTTTTAAGACTGATCACCTGGGTGGCGCTTCCACCATCGCCGCCCTCTGCATATAACCTCAGCTTTGCGGCCGGTGCCGTTGGTGCCCATATTTTAAAAACAGTTTTTGAGGGCGAATACGTTACGCCCAGGTCGCTGCCTGTATAAATCGGATAGCTATCGTATGCTGGGGCCTGCCTGATGGGTTTGAATGAGGTTGTCAATATGGATAAAAGGATCAAGGGTAAAATAGGTTTTAGATAGTTCATCGGTCCACGAATAATAACGTTCAAATAGAATTAAATTTAGTCACTTATAGCCGCCTTGCAAAACAATTATAGTAGATTTACTATTAGCCAATATAGTCTTAACTAAATTAAATGAAGTTGCCCCTGTTAAATAAGTTTACCCTTATTTTTCTTGCGTTCGTTTGCCTGTTCCCATTGCCCACAAAAGCTTATTCAGTTTTTGCCCATGAGGCCATTATCGATGCTAACTGGGATAAATCTATCCTGCCACTGCTCAAAGCAAAATTCCCGGCTGCCAGAGATACTGACTTTAAAGTAGCCAGGTCTTATGCCTATGGCGGGTCATTGATAGCCGATATGGGTTACTTCCCGTTTGGCAATCCCTATTTTACTAACCTGGTGCATTATGTGCGCAGCGGAGATTTTGTAGAGAACCTGCTTTCCGAATCGCATAACTTAAATGAATATGCATTCTCGATAGGGGCGCTTGCACATTACCTCACCGACAAATACGGCCACTCTTTGGGTACCAATGTAGCAGTCCCCATATTATACCCGCAATTGGGCAAAAAATTCGGACAGGTGGTGACTTACGATGAGGACAATACCTCGCACAAAAGGATGGAGTTTGCATTTGACGTTCTGCAAACGGCAAGAGGCAATTATCTACCACAATCCTATCACAGTTTTATTGGATTTAATGTCGCCCGCCCGGTATTGGAAAGAGCTTTTTTTAAAACTTATGGTGAAGACATTAACGAGGTGTTCGGTAATCTCACCCTCACAATATCGACCTTCAGATGGTCAGTTAGAACTTTACTACCCGGACTAACGCGGACAGCCTGGCACATAAAAAAGACAGATATCCTGAAGGCCAACCCATCCTATACCGCCCGGAAGTTTCATTATAAGCTAAAGAGAAAAGAATATTATGAAGAGTTTGGACGGGAGCGCGAAAAACCAAAATTTAAAGAGCGGATGTTTGCGTTCCTGATACAAATATTACCGAAAGTGGGCCCGTTAAAGTCGCTGAAATTTAAAGACCCTGGCCCTGAAGGCGAAAAATTGTTCATCAAAAGTTTTGATACTACATGCGTTCATTACACCATGGCTTTGAACGTGCTCCTACATCAAAATCATATAAACCTGGCCGATATCGATTTTGATACCGGCAAAGAAACCGCTCCCGGCGAGTATGGCCTTGCTGACCAGGCGTATAGCGAAATGCTTATCAAGCTGCAAAAGGAAAAGTTCCATAACCTCACACCTTCGTTAAAAAACAACATCCTATTCTTCTACAGCAAAGCGGATACGACCACCAAATCAAACGAGCATAAAAAGGACAAGGTTGATTGGCAAAAAACTTACATGGCCCTACAGCAATTGAGGGTCGCAAGGCCCATCCCCGCGGATAGTTTGAAATTTCCGGTTGATTCCGTCGCAAAAACTACCGTTAAAGCTGGGATGTAAAATCCTTGAATATTACGAACTTTGGCACTATGCTTGAGCCATCAGTAGTTTAAATAATCAGCCCTATGTTTTTACGCGGAATTAATTATGATGTCGGTACTGAATTCAAAAAAGGTACGTTAAGCCGACCAGATTTTGATGAAACTATTATAAAAAAGGAAATAGCGATCGTCAAAAGCGAACTGCACTGCGATGCGATCAAGATAAGCGGATACGACATTAGCAGATTATCGAAAGCCTCTGAATTTGCGTTGGAGCAAGGCTTGCAAGTATGGTTTGCGCCATCTTACATCGACGCGACGAAGGAAGAAGCTATCCGCTATTATATCGACTGTGCGATAGCCGCCGAAAAACTCAGGTCAAAATACGATAACGTAATATTCGTTGCCGGTTTCGAAAGTTCGCTTTTCCTCACAGGATTTGAAAAAGGCGACACCATTTATGACAGGCTTGCCACTATGTTCACAGCATGGAACATGATCTTAAATAAATTAGGATTCAGGCAAAGTATTCATAAAAATCTGAACATTTTTTTGAACGGGGTCGTCGGGAATGTAAAAGCACATTTTAACGGGAAGCTCACCTATGCATCCGGAACCTGGGAAAAAATAGACTGGAGCATATTCGATTTTGTAGGAGTAGATCACTATCGGGCATTCTTTAACAAGTTATCATACGCCAAAGAACTGAGAGGATATTACAAATTTAACAGGCCGGTGGTGGTGCTTGAATTTGGCTGCTGTGCCTATAAAGGCGGGGATGATAAGGGCCCAATAGGATGGGCAATCACTGAAGTTATAGATGGCAAACAAATAATAAAGGGGGAGCCACCGGTAAGAGACGAAACGGTACAGGCAAATTATATTACCGAATTGCTGGATATTTTTAAACATGAACCCATACATGGCGCGTTTGTATTCACTTTCGTCAATCCGAGGTACAAATATAACAACGACCCCAAACTTGATCTTGACCTTGCAAGTTATGGGATTGTACGCCCGGTTGAAGGTAAAGCCTACAAAGGATTGCCGTGGGTACCTAAGGAGGCATTTTACAAATTGGCGGATTATTATAGCCGGATGTAACTAACGCCTGTGATTTTTAGCCCCCGCAATTTATATCTTTATAAGATGAATTCTCGTTTCTTCCTGATCCTTCTATGTTTAACGATTGCCTGTAGTGCATCTTCATTTGCTCAGGATATGCCTGGTGCAGTAATTTTTCATATCCAATCCGCACATACGGCGTTCCCGGATACCGGCAGAGCGAAGGGGCATATGTATGACAAAGTGCTATATTCAGAAGCTGAACATTATCATGACAGCACGGTGCTCATCATCGCGCCAAAAAATTTGGATGCAAATAAAACGGTCGACCTGGTATTCTGGTTCCACGGCTGGCGCAATAACGTGGATAGTGCGGTTTCCTATTACCAGCTTACCAGGCAATTTATCGCCTCGCATAAAAACGCCGTATTGGTTTTAGCCGAAACAGCCCGTGACGCACCCGACAGCTACGGCGGTAAGCTGGAAAACCCAGGAATATTTAAAGCCTTGGTTGGTGATGTATTGAAAGCATTGAAGACAAAACACCTGGTAGGTAAGAGCTGCAAGTCGGGACACATTTTGTTGGGCGGCCATAGCGGTGCTTACCGCGTAATGGCCAATATCATCCAAAACGGCCAAATGCAGGTTGATGAGGCGATGTTGTTCGATGCCCTCTATGCCGACACCGATAAATTTATGGCCTGGATAAAAGCCGATCCTGCTCACCGGTTTATCCACCTGTATACCGATCATGGCGGTACGGATGGTGAAAGCCATCAAATGGTGAAGCTGCTCAACCAGGATCATGTCCCCTATGCAGAAACGGAGGAAAGTAATCTGACCGCACAGCAAGTGCAGGCTAACCGCTTGTTATTTATTCATAGTTTGCATGAACATAATGACATTATCTGCAAGCCTGATAATTTCCTGTTGTTTTTGGAGAATAGTCCGTTTTTGAGGAAGATGAAATAGGTATGCACAAAATTGTAATCTTAAATTTATTTTTTATTTCATTGATTTTAATCCACACGAGTTGCTATGCGCAAACCAACAAACAAAATGATATTGCAGCCATAACCGCATCGAGAACAGCATCTAATGCTGCCATTGCCCGACATGATATTGACAGCATGGCCAAATACTGGTTAAATGATTTTGTGCAGACTATTGGCAGGGGCACATCCCTAACCGGGAAGGACACGATAATGGCAACATGGAAAGCATTATTCCGGACCAATTCAACAGTTTCCTATGTTCGTAAGCCCTCAAAGATCATCATTGGTGACAATGGGGTAATGGCATGGGAGACAGGAACGTGGACTGCCAAAAACTCTTACAGCAAAGGCGGGAATTACTCAGCCATGTGGCGTAAAGTTGATGGTACCTGGAAACTGCAGGCTGAGCTTTTTGTGTCTTTATACAAGCTGTAGTTTTAGCTGTTTGAATGCCGGGAAGGCATAATAATATTTCAAAGAACAGTTTCGGTCAATTTCCACAAACAACCAGATATATGATGGAATGCCGGAACTGTTAAGGACGGCATGAAAGATTTGTTGAGGACTGCGCAAGAGCATCATTTTGCTAGCTTCCGGGCGATTAGACTCACCCGGTCATCGCTACGCTCGACCACCCTCTCTGCTGCGCAAAGAGGGTTTAAGATATTGAGTATACAAATATACAAAGAGGCTTTTGATAAATTACTGACACTGTTTTGTCAGTAATTTCATTCACTCCCCGTGAAGCGAGGGGTTTAATAAGTTCTTTTTGATATTGGCTAATAATTGAAGTGGCTGAAAAGGTTTCAGGATGCAATCTACAAAACCGCTGGCGAGCAGGTCGGCCAGCATTTTTTGATCCACCAGTGATGCGGTGAATGCGATCACGGGAATATAAGGGTAAAGGTTTCTCACCTCATAAATAGCCGTATAGCCATTCATTACAGGCATTTCGAGGTCCATCAAAATAATATCGTAAGCGTTGTCGTTCACCAATTCGTCGAGTGCCTGCTGGCCGTCATAAGCAGTAGTGACGCTGGCCTTATAACCGGTTAATATTTTTTTGGCCACCATCATATTCAGCTGGTTATCCTCTACCAACAGGATTCTCACTCCGTCAAGATTATCTTCTTCCTTTTCCTGGCCTTTTACTACTTCCTGCTGGTCGTCAGCATAATTAAATTTAAGGTCGAAGCTGAACTTACTTCCTTTGCCTTTTTCGCTCACCAGGGTCAGCTTACTATTCATTAATTTTAGCAGGCGCACACAAATAGTAAGGCCCAATCCTGTACCGGTAAATTTTTTGGTGCTTTCGTCATAAACCTGGCCGAAGCTGCTGAATATTTTTTCCTGATCTTCGCTATCAACTCCAATCCCGGTATCTTCCACGCTAAATGCAGCCTCGATGGATTGCTTGTTCCTGCTTTTACATACTACGCTTAATTTCACATAACCTTGTTCAGTGAATTTTAAGGCGTTGGATAAAAGGTTATTAAATACCTGTATCAGGCGTACATCATCCGCCATTACCATCACATCCAATTTAGGGTCGATCTCCATTTTTAATTCAATGCCCTTTTCCTGGTAAAGCGTGATAAACGGTGTGCCGGCATTCAACAGAAGTTTCCGCAGGTTTAACTCCACTGGGTGGATCTCCAGCTTATCAGCTTCTATTTTATTATAGTCCAGGATATTATTCACCTGTTGCAGCATATGGTCCGAGCAGTATTTCAATATCTGGAAATATTCTTCTTGCTGTGCTTCGCTATGCGGTTGCTTTAGTAAATTGATTACCCCAATGATACCGTTCAGCGGCGTACGCAATTCGTGGCCCATGGTAGCCAGGAATTGTGTCCGCGTATCGATCACCTTTTTACTTTGCTCCATTAGCTCATGGATGTATTTCTTCTCAAAGAAAATATAAGCCACCGCAAACACGATGGTGGAAGAAATGGCGATGATCCTGTTGATGGAGGCCAACCTGGTGATCTGGATGACATTAAAATCCTCCAGGTGGTTTACATGCCGGCCGATAAAAATGGTAAGCCCGAAGGAAACAATAATAATAACAATGTAAATGAACGACTCCTTATACTGGGTTTGCTTCAGGTTAACAATGATCGGCACCGCGACGAGCAGCGGAAAAAAGTAAATATATTGTTCCGATTGCAGCCCTTCCATAAATGCCGAGGCGATGAGCCAGCTACAGATCATGGAAATGATGAAAATGGTCAGGTTTTTTATGGCATCATTATACTTTAAAAGTATACCCATCAAAATGGAAAAGCAAAAGCAAGCTACCAGGAACGAGGAAACGTACAGGCCCAAAAAGGAATCGTAAATAGAAAGTCCGATGCCGGTAAAAAGCGCGGCAATACCCAGCTGGTATGTCCGTTTAGAAACATCCTTAATGTCGAAAAGCGGGTTGAGGTGCTTGTCGTCATTTTTTATCAGCTTATGGTATTTATCTGTAACTTTTCTCATTTAGCGGAATAGGGTGTATTACATTCAGTATTAGTGACATAAGCTAAACCCGCAAATTTAAACAAAGTTTCCTTGTTTTAGGGATGTTTAACGTAGTACGATTAATATTCGTACAGGTTGCAGTCTAAATACATAAATAATTGAGGCAAAAGCGTATTTTTAGTTCAGCGACCTGCGAAATGAAGAAATTAGGCCTGTTTATATTATTGATTCTACCGTTTGCTATTGCACCTGCAAAGTGTCAGCAAAAAACATTGCCTGATGGATTATACTATGCAAATGTTTCCTATTACAATTACGCAACCTTTGTTTCAGCCGATTACAGTAATCTTAAAGTACGGGTACGCGACGGGATAGTTATCATTGTCCACTTAGTTAATGGCGGTGTGATACACTACGGCGTCAATAGCGAAAACTACATGTACACAGGCGGCAAGCTTTCCGCCCATGCGGATAAACACACCGGCCAAGTGGAGTATACCACGCAGGTTGCCATCTCCAACGGAAGAAATATCAGTACTTATAGCATCAGTATTTTAAAAGAATCACCTGATGACCCACAGGCTGAAGACAAGCCTTAGTCTCCTTTTACCCTAACGTACTTCTCGATATTTATGCGGTTTACACCAATACTATCGATCTTCTCAATACCAGTTTGCGTCAGGGTATCATTTTTTATGGTGATGGTAAAATCAAACTTATTGTTCTCCCATTCGCGGGCATTGCAGTAATCCAGGTATTCAGTGTATTTATCGCCATTCAAGGTGTAATGGCCTCCGCCAACATCGAACAGCGGAGTTTTCTCTTTTCCTTTGGTCAGGTCGTGGATCAGGAATGAGAAGTGCGTGCCATTAACGATCTTTATTCCCTTTTTACCTTTTGTATAATCCGTAAATGTCGAGTCCTTTTTCTGGATCGTTAGTCCTGAAACGATCTGCCATGTACCTACCAAAGGCAATACATCCTTTTTGTCTTCAGTTTTGTCTGTTTTGTTATTACTGCATGATAGCAGCGTCGCGGCTATTACAACAAGGGCGGTTTTTACTTTCATTTTTGGATGAGTTTGGGTTTATTGATCGGTTATAAGTCGTGGTACTGCTTTTACCGCCTTACCGTTCACCAAATATAATTGAAAATGAATATCAAACAACACCCCTAGCTACACAAAAAGGTGGCGGAATATCAATTATCAGCGAACAGGTCTTCTTTGTAACGGCTTTCGATATGCAGGCCCACTTCGTAAATAAATTCATCGGGCAGCCTGCGGCCAGTTAACTGGATCCATTTTTCGTATTCGTTCAATTTTATGATGGCCACATCTGTCCCATCCAACTGCACATAGTATCTGCTGTCCTCCGGGATTACTATGCAAAGCATTAGTTTATTATAAAGTTTAACTAAAAACTTCATTTCACTGCCAAGTTCCATTTCTGTATCCAATTTTAATTAATCGGTGTATCTTGCTGTTTTTTAATTAGATGCGATTTCTATCGAACAGTTTAGTAGTGCTGTTAAATATTTTTTTATAAAAGTAACCGCATCATTCCCGGTTTTCATCACAAAAGGCCAGAAAGGCGCTGCCTGCACATCAAATGGCTTTATTGGCACATTTTGCTGAAGTAAGGCTGCTGACATTTGATTAAAAATAATAACAAAATGAAAACACAAATTTTAAAGGTTTGCCTGGTGTGTTTACTGGCAACCTTCAGCATCAAAACATACGCGGATTCTCCTAAAAACGATTATAGCAAGATCATACAGGACTATATCAACAGCCACATGACCGCGAATTTTAAAACCTTAAATAAAATCATGGGCGACGATGCCACTTTCAAAATTCCGCGCGGCGAAGGTGTTATCGTTCAAACTAAATCAAACCTGTTGGCCGATATGAAAGCGATGGGCGAGGTAAAACAGAATTGCAGCGCCAATTTTGAGATATTGGCAAAAAGCAGTTCCATCGTTATTGCACGGGTTGATTTTGATTATGACAATGCCGTTCAGCAAAACTTTATCACCCTTGAAAAAGATGCGGATAAGGAATGGAAAATAACCCAGGTATGCAAAATATTTAATGATAAGGACGTTTCTGAGACACCTCAAAAAGCGATAGCGAAAAATTAAAACTGATCTATAAAGACTTCTTAATTAACTAAAACAATAAGGAATCACCTCAAAAGGGTGATTTTTTGTTGCGCTGAACGCAGCTAAAAAAGTGCCGTTTGTACCCTCCGGATGGCATTTTATACATTTTAGCAAATTCCCCCTAATGGGGTGATACAAATAGTATTGAGTGCAATTAACTTTGAGTTATACTATTGCTGATAACTGATCTTCGCCTAAAGTATACAAATCCTACAGACTTTAGAATTTTAACGTGTTGATAAACACGGTTGACCTAACCCAATAAACCTGGTATTAATTATGAAGATTAAATACATACCCATCTTTACGGATGACCTTGAAAAGCAGGTAAACTTTTTTACTGAAAATTTAGGGTTTGAAATACATGGTAAAAAAAATATCCTGCCCGGGCAGGAATCCATCCTGCTAAAAACCAATAATCCCGATGTATTTATGGTGGTAATGAAAGATACTGCCTATGAATATCGGAAAAACCGCATCGTTTTAAATACAGATGATTGCCTTAATGACTATCACGCCCTGAAAAAAATGATCGGTATAAAATTTTTCAACGAGCCGCAGTACCTGCCCATGGGACTTGGAGCCGAGTTTTCGGACCCGGCGGGCAACCGTTATTTACTAATAGAAGAACGCAGTTACATATAAAACCACAAACCTGAACAACATGGAGTACTTAAAAACATTACGGAACAACAATGTTATATACAGTGGTACCCGCAACACAAAATATAACCAGCAAACCATATCTGACTTTAGCATCAGGTTTGTTTTCAGCGGCAACGAGAAATATAGCATTGGCAAGAGACAGCTATCGATACATTCCGATTCTTTCCTGATACTGAATAAGGGGACGCAATATTCCAGTGTGGCCGAGAGCGCTATACCGGTGCAGTCCTTCGGGATAAGTTTTGATGACAAATTTTTGCAGGATTTTAAAAACAGCTGGCAACTGAAAGACGATACTTTGCTCAACATTAATAAATATCCGTACTCGGGCAGGTATGAAAACGAGTTTGATGAAACGATCTATCCTTTTAAGGGCGACTTGTTTTTCAACATCAACCACTTAAAATATCACCTCGACCGTGGCCTGCAGGATGAGTTGCTTATCAATGAATACCTCCACCATTGCCTGATCAATTATTTCAAGATATTCAATGAGGAGATATTTCAGAAGGCCCAGCGTCTCAACTTTCTGAACAGGAGCACGAAAATTGAAATATTGCGCAGGCTAAACCTGGCTAAAGAGTATTTGTATACCAATTACAATAATAATATACACCTCGAAGAGCTGGCCGAATACGCGTGCCTGTCTGTCACCCACCTGCTGCGCACTTTTAAACAGGCGTTCCACGCAACGCCACACCAGTTTTTGGTGCAGATACGCTTGCAAAGGGCAATGGACCTGCTTAAAAATACCGATTACCCGGTAAATGAAATTGTTAATATGATAGGCTTTGACTGCCCAAGCTCGTTTATCAGGCTGTTCAGGGACCGGTTTAAAACTACTCCCCTTAAATACAGGCAAAGCTTTTAATTTGATGTCGGCGGCGATCTGGAAATGATCGCCGTTTCATTTTTCCTTATCTTTTTTTTAAAATATGCCAAAATCTCACAAATGGAGATTTTCGCATATTGGTCAACTAATCGAATAGTTAACATTGCAGCATTGGTATGAGTTACCGGTGACTGATCTTCGCCTAAAGTATACAAATCCTACAGACTTTAGCATATTAATGTGTTTTCAGTAAACACAATAAACCTATACAATTAGACCTTGTAATTAATTTATGAAGATTAAATACATACCGATTTTTGCGGATGACCCGGAAGAACAAATAAGTTTTTTTACCGATTTTTTAGGATTTGAATTAGCCGGTACAAAAAAAGTCCTGCAGGGCCAGGAATGCACTTTGATAAAAACCAATAACCCCGACATCTTCATCATCGTAATTAAAGATGTGATGAATGAGTACAGGAGATGTCGTATAGTTTTAAACACGGACGATTGCTTAAATGACTATCACACCCTGAAAATGGCCGGTGTTGTCTTCTGCAACGAGCCATATTACTTACCCATGGGCCTGGGCGCCGAATTTACAGACCCTGCCGGCAATCATTATTTATTAATCGAAGAGCGCTGCTACAATAGCATGATCTGAATTAGCCAATCCACTAAATTTCCCTGCCAGATAAAATCAGCTATCTTCTTTCGCTACACGGAAAGCCATTCTTTTTTGCGCCTTAACTGTAGAAAGCAAACCCGTTTTCCAGCCCCAAACCTACCTGAATATGCCAAAACGGTCACAAAGGAGATTTTCGCATATCGAGTGGCGATCTCCGCATATCCGTCTCAAGGGCTTATAACTACCATTGTAATTAACATCGCCCAGACCCGTAGAAAGCCAATTTTTTGTGGTCTGTACAATTGACAATTAACTTTTAGTGACCACGATGAAGCGAGCACCCACATAACCAACCCCGGAATATTTATTCAATAAAATTCAGCTTACACTAAAGCTGCACAGCTTTTTCTCAATAATAAAACTGACTATGAAAAAAATTCTACTCATCAAACCCGTGTTGCTACCGATTACCATTTCTAAAGTAATTGCGCAAACAAAAAGCATTACAGGTAAAGTGGGGATCTCGCCCCCTCCTTAAACAGCAACTCTATTTAGAGCGCCATACATATTCAAGAACAAATTCTTTTTAAAATAATTAACATGAAAAAAAAAATACTCTTAATTATAGGTTTTTGCCTGGTTGTTTTCTGCCAGGCTTTTGCACAAAACCGTACACTTAATGGTACCGTTACTGATCAACAGGATAGAACACCGATCCCAGGAGTAACAGTCAGTATAAAAGGCACCCATGAAGGTACCCAAACCAATCCATCAGGTAAATTTACACTAAGTGTACCCCAGGATGCTACAATTGTGTTCAGCTTCCTTGGTTATCAGCCAGTTGAAGTCAAGGTGGGTTCCTCCAACGAGATGAACGTGTCTTTATATTCCTTAACAAAAGGACTCAATGAAGTAGTTATAACTTCTCAGGGTATCAAGAGGGAAAAAAGAACTTTGGGTTATTCTGCACCAACCGTGAACAATGCTGACTTAACACAGGGTGGTAACCCAAGTGCGCTTTCCTCATTAACCGGCTTAGTTGCAGGTGTTAACATCACTTCTACGTCAAATACGCCTGGTAGCTCCACCAGGATCGTTCTTCGCGGTGGGTCGTCTATTACCGGTAACAACCAGGCTTTAATGGTTGTTGATGGTATTCCTATTGACAATTCAAGTATCACAGGCGGCGCCAACAGCTTAACAGCCATTGATTTTGGAAACAGGGGCAATGATATTGACCCGAATGACATTCAATCTATCACGGTGCTAAAAGGGCCTGCTGCTGCGGCTCTTTATGGCTCCAGGGCTTCAAATGGCGCTATATCGATCACTACCAAATCGGGCGGAAACCGTGCACAAAAGTTGGAGATAACGCTTAACTCTACAAACACATTCTCATCAATCCTGAAATTTCCTACTTTTCAAAATGAGTATGGCCAGGGGTATATGTCCGGTTCGGCTACAGACCCAGGCTACGTTACAGGTATAGATGACGCCAGTGATAACTTTAGCTGGGGAGCGCCCTTTACCGGAAAGACAGAACCGTGGGGACAGAAAATTGATGGCGTCACCCAAACAAAGCCATATTCGGCCCTGCCAAACAACGTAAAAGATTTTTTTACGACCGGCTTTGCCGCTGACAACAATTTAGGTATTTCATCGGGGAATGATAAAAGCAGCTTCTATTTATCTTTAAACTCGTTAAACTCCAATGGGCCATTTCCGGGCAATAGCGATACTTATAATAAATACGGGGCAAGGTTTAACGGTAAAACTCAACTGGCTAATAATTTTACCGCAGGTATAAGTTTTAATTACAATAAAATTCAGGCAAACACGCCTTCCAGCGGGCAGGGTACAAACGGTATATGGAATTACTTAATGCAAACCCCCAGGGATATCCCTATTAATAAAATGGGCGATCTAAACAATAAGTATAATGGATATGATCCTGTTACTAATACGTACGGTTATTATGGTGCATTTACTGTAAACCCATACTGGGTCCTTCAAAACTATAGTAACCTTGATGATGTTAACCGTGTTAACGGCAACGTTAACCTTTCCTATAAACCCTTTAACTGGTTAAATATAGTAGAACGCGTTGGCATAGATTCTTACTCAGATCGCAGGAAGCTTATTTCACCTAAATATACATTCTCTCCTGCTGACGAATCCGGAAGCGGACTCTGGGGTACGGTTACCAGCAATGGATCTTACCAGGTGGACCAATATAACGTGAACGAGGTAGTGCATGATTTTATGGTTACTGCAACTCATCAGTTTGGTAAAGATTTTAGTGCATCATTATTGTTGGGTAATAATATAAGAGAACGCTCTACCAATACCAATCAAACAAGCACAAATACCAGCGGTGGTTTGGTAGTCCCCGGCTGGTATAACCTTGCAAATAGTAACGGGCCGGTAGCCGTACTTACAGACAATATCAGCATAAGAAGACTGGTAGGTTTTTATGCTGATTTAAATCTTTCGTATAAAGAATACCTGTTTTTAGAAGGCACGTTAAGAAACGACAGGTCCTCTACGTTACCTGTAAATAACTACTCTTATTATTACCCAAGCGTAAGTGGGTCATTTGTATTTAGCGAATTGCTGAAAAATTCCGGCATCGCTAATTTTCTAAGTTATGGCAAATTACGTTCGAGTTATGCACAAGTAGGCAGCGATACAAACCCTTACGTATTGAAGACTATTTATGGAAGTACTACCATTAATGGTGGCTTTGGCAATACTACATTTCCATTCGGAAATGTCCCCGGGTTACAGGTTGGAACAACCCTTGGCAACCCTACACTTAAACCAGAGCAAACAAGCTCATTTGAAATCGGTACAGAATTAGGACTCTTACAAAGCAGGCTATCCATCGATTTCAGCTATTACGTTAACGATTCTAAAAATCAAATTATACCCATTCCCATTCCTAACTCAACAGGATATGGTTTTAATACAATAAACGCGGGTGAAATTCAAAACAAAGGCATCGAGTTATCTATCAGCGGAAGTCCTATTAAAACAAATAATTTCAGCTGGAATTTATTTGGAACGTTTACCAAAAATAAGAGCGATGTCCTTGCCTTGCCAAATGGTGTTTCCCAGGTAGCAATTGGTGGCTTCGTTGGTATGGCAATAGTCGCCGCAAAAGGAAAGCCTTATGGCGAATTTTATGCGGTAACCAACGAAACAGATGCCCAGGGAAGAACTATTGTAGATAAAAATACCGGGTTGCCTATACCTACAACAACGGCCCAATATTTAGGTTCATATGAACCTAAATACCAGGCATCATTAGGTACAAACATAAGATACAAAGGTTTTGCTGTAAATGTATTGTTTGATGTTAAACACGGCGGCGTATTATTTTCAGACACCAAAGCTCTCGTAGATTTCGTAGGAACTTCAGCTGAAACCGGCGGCCCCCGGGTTGGCCAGCCGTTCCCAAATTCGGTTTACCTGGATGCTAATGGCAAAAGCGTTGCCAACACCACCGTTCCCTACTCCGTGTATAATTATTATACAAGCGTAATACCAACGGGTATGAATATTGTTGACGCATCATACGTTAAGATGCGCAGTGCCAGTATATCCTATACTTTAAGCAAAGCGCAATTAAAAAGCCTGCCTTTTGGTTCATTAACCATTGGGGTATATGGAAACAACCTGTTTTTATGGACTCCAAAAAGCAATGCCTATGTAGATCCTGAAGTAAATTCAAGTGGTGCCGGTAACGAGCAAGGTTTGGATTTTGCAGCAAACCCATCGGTTCGTAACTACGGTATTAACCTGAAAGTTTCATTCTAATAACAATCATCATGAAAAGAAAATATAGATTTAATTTAAAACAAGCCTTATTTATAGGGCTTGCAGCTGCGGTCGGTCTTTCGGGCTGTAAAAAGTATTTGGACATAAACGAAAATCCAAATAATCCGGATAACGCTGATCCCACATTGCTTCTGCCTACCACTGAGGCTGCTATTAGCCAGGTAATAGGTAATTCATTCCAGGTACCTGGCAATATGTGGGCGCAGTATTGGACCCAAAGTCCACTGGCATCACAATATAAGACCTTTGATCAATATAGCCCAACAACTGAAACATTTGACAACGCATGGCTTAACTTATACCAGGTTACGTTAGTAAACGCCGACCTGATAACAAAAAGCCAAAGAGTACAATTAGAAAATGTTAAAGGTATTGCCTACGTGATGAAGGCTTATGCGTTCCAGGTAGCAACTGATGCTTTTGGTGATGTCCCGCTTTCCGAGGCATTGCAACCAGCTGTATTTCAAAATCCCAAATATGCTGCCCAGCAGGTAGTTTATGATAGCGTATTTATGTACATAAATAAAGCACTGCCTTTACTTAATGCAACTTCCGTTTCGCCGGGAGGGCAAGATTTGATATTTCAGGGTGATATGACCAAGTGGGTAGCTTTTGCCAATACACTTAAGCTTAGGGCATATTTACGATTGTCTAATGTTGATCCAGCCACTGCCCAGGCAGGTATCGCTGCATTATATCAAACCAATCCGACGTTCTTAACCGAAGATGCATCGATAACCTATTCTCCTACTGGTGGCAACGAGAACCCGTTTTATAATGAAGCGGCAAGCCCGGTGTTAGGTAAGGTTCAAAATGTGGTGGCAAGCTCAACTGTCGTAAACGCTTTTACCGCAAATAATGATCCGCGCTTAGGGAAGTTTTTTGCTCTATTTATTGATAAAACTGCACCTACTGATTCTCTTGAGTCTATTCCCCAGGGAAGTTATTTAGCAAACACCACTAAAAAAGTTTCGCCACCATCTGCACTGGTTGGTGGTAAAGCGGATGATCCGAACTCTGCTACAGCGCCTGTTAAATTACTTTCTGCTGCCGAAAGCTATTTTTTACAGGCTGAAGCCGTAGCCAGGGGCTGGGCTACAGGTGATGTAACAACTTTATACAAAGCAGGTATTACAGCGAGCTTTGCTGCCACCGGCGCAGGCGACCCAACTACATATATTAATACGGCACCGGCTGGATTGCGGGCATTAACTGCGGCAGTTACTGTTAACGACAAGGTTAAAGCCATTATCACCCAAAAGTATTTTGCGATGTGTGGATTCCAGGGTTTTGAGGCCTGGAACGAATGGAGAAGAACAGGTTATCCTACTTTCTTTGTCCCTTCCGCAGGGTCAATAATTGCCGCCGGACAAAAGCCATTGCGTATGAGGTATCCGAACTCGGAAGCAACTTCAAACCTGAACTATCCGGGAACTATTCCTATTTATACACCTGTTTGGTGGGGAATTGCAAATCCTTAATTTAAAAAATCACTGAATACCAAAGAGGCTGTCCCGAAAGAGATAGCCTCTTTTATTTTTGCATTGAATTTATTTTTCAGTTGCCTTTGCGGGAATAATTTTTCAAGGAAGTTAAAGGGCTGAAGACGGCTGTTTCAATTACCTATACTGCTTGCTAAACAAATGCTAACCCGCACCTGGTTCAGAATCCAAGCTATTGATACAGTAGTAATTATATATCAAAGTCGTTCCTTACGAGACGGCTTTTAAGGTCAAAAAGGCCATTTATGACGATTTTCGCATATCGCGGCAAGCATCAATAATTTATGTTTGTAGCAGCCAGGTAGTTTATCGTTAAAATATTTGGTCAGTTAATAGTTAATTAAAAAGTCAGCCACGCGAGGTGGGTGACTTTTTTGTTTATGTGTGGTTGGGAATTTAGATTGAGTTTGGTAATATCCCTAATAAAAAAAACTTTACGATTTGATTCGTAAAGCTTTAATTACTTTAGTCGGGATGGCGGGATTCGAACCCACGACCTCCAGCACCCCATGCTGGCGCGATACCGGGCTACGCTACATCCCGAATAACCGGGATGACAAATATATTAAATACATCATTATTTTGAAATGGGATCGGTATAAATTGAAATGGCCCGCCTGATGATTTCAGTCGGGCCATTTCATATTTGTATAAGGGTATTATTTAAAAGTTATGATGGATGCCGGGAGTATGCTCGCATTAATATTGGCATTCAGTATGTTAGTTGAAGCTCCGATAATTGATGACACTGCAGATGTTAAGCTGCTTCCAACATTCATTACCCTGCTTGTTGAACCTCCATATTGGTCATTTGGCATTCCGGATGTCCAGTTAACTTTGTTACCGCTAATGGTAAGGTTATTACTTGGCTTACCGGAATAGTTGGCACAAAGGATACCCATATGCGACCATGGGAACGCCGCGCTGTAAATGGTGTTATTAATGATCGAGATATAAGTTCCACCTGCTATCTGCGCACCACCTGCACCTGAATTCACAATGATATTATCCTGGGCCACTTCGTAGCTGCCGCCCTGGTCGCCCAAAGTGATACCGCATGATGAAGTGCTGGTTCCGCTGCCTAATATCCAATTACCTTTAACAGTGATGGGGTCGCCAGGCAGGCCATTACTTTTGTATAGGTTGATCTTATCTTCAGGATTACATTGGCCTACAACATTTTGTATCCTGTTATTGTCAACGTGATTGTTGCCACCGCCAACAGCGCTGAATTGTATGCCGGCACCCAGAGGGAATGGCCCTTGTGTATTCAATATTTGATTTGATAATATCCTGATCGAGCCATTTGGACATCCAATGGCTAATACGCCACTGGCTACCTTAGTAATAAAGTTGCTGTCAACCAAAATATTAGAGCTGTTGCCAATCAAAATGCCATAGCTTTTTGAGCTGCCCAGTTTACATTTTGTAATGTGGATGTTGGTACAGTTAATCAATTGTATACACGGTTGGCTACCACCTGCTATAGAGTCACCGCTGATAGTAACGTTGCTCTTATTGTATAAATAAATAGGGGCAACTACTTTATAAGCTGACGTACCTGTTGTTGGCGTGGTTGTCGGCGTAGTCGGCTTTGTTGCTACCGGGGTAGTTGGCTTCGGCGTTGTGGTTACTGGTGTAGTTGGCGTAGTCGGCTTTGGCGTCGTAGTCACCGGTGTAGTTGGCGTAGTTGGTTTCGGTGTAGTTACCGGCGTGGTCGGCTTCGGAGTTGTTGTCACCGGGGTTGTTGGCGTAGTCGGCTTTGGCGTCGTAGTCACCGGGGTAGTTGGCGTAGTCGGTTTCGGCGTAGTCGTCGGCGTGGTCGGCTTCGGAGTTGTTGTCACCGGGGTTGCTGGCGTTGTTGGTTTC
>Ga0105237_10001137_pt1 | contig 35733 bp, 34 predicted proteins | sample KBSC24metaG_FD_81520 | JGI IMG/M metagenome (GOLD analysis project Ga0105237, IMG submission 81520) | Corn rhizosphere microbial communities from Kellogg Biological Station, Michigan, USA - KBS C2-4 metaG | ecosystem: Host-associated > Plants > Roots > Rhizosphere > Soil | place: Michigan, USA... | reverse complement strand
GCGCACGACCGCGGCGGCCATGAGGCCGATCGGGCCCGCGCCGGTGATCAGCACGTCCTCGCCGAGCACGTCGAAGCTGAGCGCGGTGTGCACGGCGTTGCCGAAGGGATCGAAGATGCTGGCCACGTCGAGGTCGATGCCCGGGCGGTGGTGCCACACGTTGCTCATCGGCAGGGAGAGATATTGCGCGAAGGCGCCGGTCCGGTTGACGCCGACTCCTACGGTGTGCGCGCAGAGATGGCGCCGGCCCGCGAGGCAATTGCGGCAGCGCCCGCAGACGACGTGGCCTTCGCCGCTCACGATCTCGCCGGGGAAGAAGTCATTCACATTTTCTCCGACCTCGACGATCTCGCCGACGAACTCATGGCCCACGACCATCGGCACGGGGATGGTCTTTTGCGCCCAGGCATCCCATTTGTAGATGTGCAGGTCGGTGCCGCAGATGCCTGTGCGGTCCACCTTGATGAGGACGTCGTTGATGCCGCAGGTCGGCTCAGGGGCGTCCTGGAGCCAGAGGCCGGGTTCGGATTTCGCTTTGACGAGGGCTTTCATAAGACGAGGAAAAAAGGCAATGGCGGATGGAAAATGGAGAATGGAAAAGGCGTGGGCGTCAGATGTTGTCGAAAATGATAACTCTGCAAGGTTAAGCCGCGTTTATGACGCAAGGAGGTGAAGGACGTCCCGGCGCTTGGAAACCTCGCGGCATGATCCTATCGGGTGATGGGGTGGGAAGCTGGGCGCTACTTTTTCCCCGAAACCGGCAGCGTGCCGCCTTCCTGCACGAGCTGGCGATATGTGCGCGGGGGGATGCCGTAGGCTTTCCGGAAGGCGCGCGAAAAGGCGTAGAGCGATTCGAAGCCGCAGCGTTCGCCGATCTCGGAGACGTTCAGGTCGGATTTCTGGAGGAGCTGCGCGGCTTCGGAGAGCCGGCTTTCACGCATGTATTTTCCGAGACTCACGCCGAGCCGGTCGCGGAACACCGCGCGCAAATGGCTCACGCTGTAGCCGAGTTCTTCGGCGATGTTGGCGATGGTGACGGCCCGGCCGAGATTGGCCCGCACATATTTGTTGATGCTCTCGAGGATGACGTCGCGGACGTCGTCGCTGGAATGGATGTCGCGGCGGTCGGTGGGCAGATTTGGGCACTCGCGCAAGTGCAGCAGGAGACGGCTCAGGAGGTACGAAATCTCGAGGGTGTCGCGCGCGCCCGCCTTGGGCTGGACTACTTCGCGGACCAGCGCTTGCAGGAGATCGAACCCCGCGGCGTCGAGGACGCGCGGCGAGTTATGCAGGGAGCGGATGGCCTCGGGACTCTTGAGCTCGAAGGTGATGAAGAGCCAGTCCAGACTCGTGCGCTCGACGTCCATGAAGTGATGGAACTGATTCGGGAAAATGAGCGCGCACTCGCCGGGATGCAGGTCGTAGGTCACGCGATCGATGCGCGCGGGCGCGGCGGTGTCGAGCACGGTCACGAGCTCGAAGCGGTGGTGAAAATTGACGCTCACCCCCTCGGGTTTGAGCAGGGTGGTATCGGTGCGCTGGAAGAAGATGATATTCTCGGGCGCCAGCGATTGCTGGATGGTGAGGCCGGAGAAAAGGCTGACCGGCTCGGGGATCTCGCGGACGAGGCGCCGGAGGTTCTGGGTGGTTTTGCTGTCGGTTTTTTTCACGTTCCGTATGCGGGGTAGCTGCCTGTGCCCACGCACTTCTCAGCCGCGCGGCAGGTCCTTTGTAACGTCCACGCAAAAAATTACCACTCCTCTGTAGAGTCGGAACTTTCCAAGGCATGGGAGCGGTTCGCCGGTCCACGGTATCGGAGGGACGCGCTCCTGCGCGTTCCCTAATGACCATCCGCCCCGGCGCCTCTCGCTCATCCTCACGGATTGCCTCCCGTCCACGAACTCATTTACGCTTTCCCATCACTTGCCCATCGTTCCAAGCCACAAACACCGCGTACTGGTGCCCCCAGCGGCGGCGGTCATTTCATTCTCATCACCATCCATGATCCATCCACGTTTCCAGAAATGGGTGAAGGCAGCGTATGCGCTCCGAGCGGGGGCCGTGATTTTGGTCCTCATGGGGCTTGCTGGCTGCGCGCATCACTACGTGCTGAATTCCCCGGCCGACGCCCGGTCGCTTCCCGTGCGGCGTGGATGGGAAGGGATCAATGTCGTGGCGGTGACGCCGTGGCGCTACATGGGGTCCCGCTACCAGACGCACGAGTTCCGCTATTACTTCGATCGCGACGATGCGCTCAAATATCGCGAGGTGTCGGTGGCGCGCGACCGGACGCAGTTGCGCTTTGAGGAGAAACCGGTCGGCTACGTGAAGGGCAAGGAGTGGGTCACGCTTGAGACCGATGGGCAGACTTTCTATTTCTCGCTGCTGCCGATGCACTGACATCCCATGAACGATCACACCGAACGCACGTATGCACTGGCCGCGGAGCGATATGCCGGGCTGGGCGTGGATGCCGAAGCCGCGTTGCGCCGGCTGGCCGCCATTCCCATCTCGCTCCATTGCTGGCAAGGGGATGACGTGGGTGGCTTCGAGAACGCGGGCCGGGAACCCGGGGGAGGCCTCGCGGTCACCGGCAATTATCCTGGCAAGGCGCGCACGCCGGAGGAACTGCGGGCCGACCTGGACAAGGCGCTCTCCCTCATTCCCGGCCGGCACCGCCTGAACCTGCACGCCTGCTATGCCGAATTGGGCGGCCGAAAGGTGGAGCGCAGCGAGTACGCGATCGAGCATTTTCAAGGCTGGGTCGATTGGTGCCACGCCCGCGGGCTCGGGCTCGATTTCAATCCCACCTACTTCGCCCATCCACTGGCGGCGGACGGCTTCACCCTGGCGCACCGGGACGGCCACGTGCGGCAATATTGGATCGAACATGGCAAGGCCTGCCGGCGGATCGCCGCGCAGGCCGGGCAGCAACTGGGCAAGGCGGTGGTCACGAATGTGTGGATCCCCGACGGCAGCAAGGAGGCGCCCGTCGATCGCAAAGGGCCGCGCGAACGCCTGGCCGCGTCGTTGGACGAAATCTTTGCGGAGCCGATCGACCCGCGTCTCAATCTCGACGCCGTGGAATCGAAACTCTTCGGCATCGGGAGCGAAAGCTACGTCGTGGGTTCGCACGAATTCTACCTGGGCTACGCGATGCGGCGCCAGAAGCTCTACTGCCTCGATGCCGGCCACTTTCATCCCACGGAATCGCTGGCCGACAAGATCTCGTCGATCCTCCAATACGTGCCGGGACTGCTCCTCCACGTGAGCCGCGGAGTGCGTTGGGACAGCGATCACGTGGTCCTGCTCGACGACCCGACGCGTGCGATCCTGGAAGAACTCGTGCGCGGCGAGTATCTCGACCGTACGCATATCGGCCTGGATTTCTTCGACGCGAGCATCAATCGCATCGCCGCCTGGGTGATCGGCACACGCAACGTGCTCAAGGCCCTCCTGGTCGGGCTGCTGGAGCCGGTTGCACAGCTTCGCGAGATGGAAGCCGGGGGCGATCTCACGGGCCGCCTGGCCCTGCTCGAAGAAGCAAAGTCACTGCCCTTCGGAGCGGTGTGGGACGAGCACTGCCGCCGCGCCGGGGTGCCGATCGGTGCCGCCTGGCTGGATGAGGTGCGCAGCTACGAGAGAGCCGTGCTGGCGAACCGGGCTCCCTGAACAGCGCCAGGGCGTTGCCCGCTCTCGTGCCCGGGCTCTCCCGGATGGCTGAACCTAAAAACGTGAATGGAGGCCCCGAAAGGAGGGGTTGGGGTTCAAACACAACACTTTGCGAACCAGAGCCTTGTCACCCAAAAGATTCATTGCGGAGCAATGGGAATTTGCTGCACGTCAGCTGCTTCCGCCTGCGGCGGTGAGTCCATTCCCGTTTTTAGGCTGAATCGACCGACGGCACTACCTTGACACAATTGCGTTTTACTCTGGACTGTGCTTGATGTTTCGTGCTCGGTGAGCACAATTCGCATTTTTGGCCGGACATTGACTGGAGTCTTCCGTAAGGAATCGATCCTGGCAGAAATCACGGCGAATTCTGCAACCCGGGCGATTCGTTGAGGGAATTGAAGAAGTGAATCGATTGGTTGACCAGCCAGTACGTGAATGCAAGGCAAATCACGGCGATTGCAAAACGACGAAACTTTCTAATCCGTCGGAACCGTTTCGCGCGGTAATGCCGAGTCCTGGATAGCTTTCGCACGGCCTGCCGATCTTCTGGAGGCAGGGCTCCCTCAGGTGGTCGAAACGGTGGTTCGTGCTCGGTCATCTTCGGCGGCAATCCAACCCCAAATTTTGCGACCGCGCCAGCATTCTGATGGCTCCCGCTCCTTGCAGGCGAGCGAACCGCCCTTTTCCTCCTCCCTTTGGCCGCTATCGCAGCGAAATGCCGCTCCAGCCCTGACGAGCTTCATCGAGCGACAGGTGCAGCCATTTCTGAAGTTCTTCAGGTTTTTTTCTTGCAGTGGCGGGTTTTTCGGGTAGAACCCCCCCGTGCAACCGCCAAAGGAGTTCCATGCGTGCTGTGTTGGGACGATGGACCTCTTGAGGCAAAACGGGCTACCACCACCACTATGATTAAATCGTTATATGCGGTCTTGGGGACTTTTTTGGCCTTGGCCAGCGGCGCCCTCGGGCAGAATTTGGTGACCGATGGGACGTTCACCAACCCATCCAACGCCACCTATAACAATAGTACTTTCAGTGGTGGCAACGCGGGGACGGCGGGGTCGGGGACGACCATCGGCCAGTGGCAGTTCGGAACGGCGCAAGGTGCCGCAAACACGGCGCCGGGCACTGCCCAAGGCACTGTGGCGCCATCCTCTATCACGCCGGGTAGCGGGATCAAATTATCGGCCCCTCCCAAAAACAACGGCACCAGCAACGAAGAGTCGTTTGTCCAGCAAGATCTCGGAAGTCTGGCTCCGGGCAGCTATACACTGACGTTTAGTTTCGCCACTGCTACGAGCAACAACTCGAGGCTTGAGGTATTCATGAACGGCGTCTCTCTCGGGACTTTCACCAATGCGGCTGCTACTTTCACGACCGGTACCACTACATTCACGGGAGTAGCAGGATCTAATGTGCTCACATTTGAAACCGACCGGGTCACGGCCCCCGCCGGCTCAGTTGCTTTCGATTTGAATAATGTTTCGGTGGCCGCCACGGCACCCGAGCCCAGCTCTGTCATCACCGCCATGCTCGTGTTCGTGGGGATCTGCGCTGTGGAGCGGCGGCGAATTGGCGGGGTCTGGAGAGGCTGGGCGGGAAGATGGATGCGGGTGCAAGAGTGAATTGGGCGCCGGCTGGCGGGCTGAGTTTTAAATGACGTTTCGCCGTATCCTGATCGGGGCCGCTATTGGTTTGGCGCTCCTGGCCGTGCTCGCTTGGCTCAATAAGCCGGTCTATCATCGGCTCATGGCGAAGCGGCTGGTGCGAGCCGCCCAGGCGGCCGAGCTTCGGAAAGAGTACCAGGAAGAGGTGCGACTCTATGTACTTGCGCTGGAGCGAGACCCCGCCAACGTCGAGACCCTGCGCTCCCTGGGGGGCTTTCTGGCGAAAGCGCACAGTCCGAAACTGCTGGAGGTGCGGGAGCGGCTGTATTCGCTGGAGCCGAATAGCGTTGACGCGTTCCTCGACTATGTTGAGTCCGCGCTGATGTTCAAACAGCCGGGCCTGGCGCAGGGTTTGCTTTCCTCCACGGCGGCCGAGAAGGCGAAGGAGAATCCGCGCTACTACCATCTGCTGAGCGTCTCGTTGTTCCTGGCGGGGGATCTGCCGCACGCGGACGCGGCCTGCGATGAAGCGCTCAAGCGCGACCCGGCGAACAAGAACTTCCGGATCAATCAGGCGACGATTCGTCTCTCCTGCCCGGAACCGACGGTCCGGAAGGCCGCGGCCGACTTGCTCGAGGAGTCGCTGAGCGATCCTGAAACCCGATATAGCGCAATCCAGGCGTTGCTCTACGACGCGGCGGTCGCCCCAACCCCTCCCGATCGTCTCGACGCTTGGCTGGAGATTGGGCTGAAGGTCATCCCGCCGCGAGACACCTTTTTCACCAGTTGCCTGGGCGCGCTGCATCGCTGGAGACCCGAGCGCTTTGCGGCACTTCTGCCAGAGTACCTGAAAGCCGCGGCGGGGGAAGGTGGAAGCGCAGTAACCGCGCAACAATGGCTGACGACGCACAAACTTTGGCAAGAGGCGCTCGATTTTCGTGACTCGCTCCCGGCGCAGGTGAAAAACTCCACCGAGAGCCTCCTGCTGGCGGCGGAAGCGCTGTTCCAGTTGCAAGCGACCGACCGCCTGGCCGCTTTTCTGGAGACGCCTGAATGGAAGGGGATGCCGGCGCTCCGGATGGCCTGGCAAGAGCGACTCCGGAGATTGGCTGGACCGCCGATCGGCGCCTCTCTGGAGGCGGAGGCGAATTGGCAGAAGATTCTCAATCTGGCCTCCAACGATCCCAAGCTGCTCTCGACTCTGGCGCGATTGACGGAGGGCTGGGGGTGGACGACGGAAACCGACGACGCGCTTTGGGCGACGGTGGACAAAGTGCCGGCGATGTCGGAGACGGCGCTGCAGGAGCTTTCCCAGAAAGCCCTGAAGCGGGGGGACGGCAAGGCGATGCTGCGCGCGGTGAGCCGGCAGCTCAAATCGAACCCGCAGGACGCAATGCTGGCCAACAATCTGACTTTTCTGAGCTTCCTCTACCAGCGCGATATAGCCCAGGCCACCAGAATCAGCGAACAGCTCTGCGACCGTTATCCGGATTCTCCACAAGTACTGGCGACGAACGCGTTTGGCCGATTCATCCAGGGTGATATTGAGGGCGGCTTGACGCGGTTTTCGAAACTCGATCCGAAAAGACTCGCCGGGACGGCACCCGGCGTCACTTATGGGCTGCTCCTGGCGGCGAATAAGGACCCGCGGGCGGCAGAGTTTTTGACTGGGGCGGAACGATTCCTCCATTTCCCGGAGGAGCAGGCGCTCCTCGAAAAAGCGCGAAAACAACTCCAGTGAAACTGCCCTCGGAAGGCGTGGGAACGCTTCTGGCCAGCTATGGGGTACGGGCAGCCGTTTTGCTCGTGTGGACTTTTCCGTGGCTTCTTCTGGTCTGGCATTTGCAGACTTTTTGGACACTTTCGCCGAATTACCAGTACGGGTGGGTGGTGCTGCCGCTGAGCATCTATTTGCTCTTCCGCCGGTGGTCGATGCTGCCGGCCGCGGGGGGGCGGACTCACGGAGCCAATGCACTGGCTATGATGATGGCGGCGTTGCTCCTGCCGATTTGGTGGGTGCGGGTCGCCACGCCGGATTGGTGCGTCATCAGCTACGCCCTGGCCGGCACGGTGATCGTCTATACGTACGCGCTCATGGCCAGCCGCTCGAGCTGGTCCGCGGTCTGGCCGCTGGTGTTTCCGCTCTGTTTCATCCTGACCGCCGTGCCGTGGCCGCAGCGCGCCGAGATGGCCATCATTCAATCACTGACCAGGATCATTGCTGGAGCGTCGGCGGAAGTTTGCCAGTGGCTGGGCATGAGCGCCGTTCAGCAGGGGAATTTGATCTCTACCGTGAATGGGACCGTGGGGATCTCGGACGCGTGCAGCGGGATCCGCTCCATCCAATCGCTCCTGGTGGCCACCCTGGCGCTGGGCGAGATTTATTTTCTGAGCGTGTGGCGTCGCCTCGGGCTGATGTTCTTTGGCCTGGCGCTGGCCCTGTTGTTCAACCTGCTTCGGAACGTGATCCTCGCGGTGATCGGCGCCGCCTCGGGGATCATGACGCTGGAACGATGGCACGATCAGACCGGCTGGGCGATCCTGCTGATGTCGCTGCCGCCTTTATTTCTTTTGGCCCGCCATTGGCGAGCCGGTGTTCAGATCGAGGAAAAACCGGCTCTGCGGCTGAGTCCCTTATCGAGGTGCGCCGCGCTGGCGGGGTTCCTGTGGTTTTCCACCATGACGGCGGGGATTGAGCTTTGGTACCGGGCACACGAGCGGCCGGCCGCGGAAGCGCACCGGCTGGAAGTGCGCTGGCCAACAAACCGAAAAGACTTTGAGAAGCGGCCGGTAACCGATCGCACGCGGGATATCCTCCTTTGCTCGAATGCGGAGAGTGCCGTCTGGAAGGAAGACGACGGGAGTTCGCGTATGCTCACCTCCCTGGAATGGGTGGCGAAACAAACCTCATCGCAATCCGCGCGGGTGCACCGACCGGAGGTCTGTTTCCAAGCGACCGGCGCGCAGTTTCAAACGAAACACCCGGTGTTGCCGATAGAGACGGATCGAGGGCCTCTCTATTTCGAGTCTTTGGAATTTCAAATCGACGGCAGACCCGTATACGTTTTTTACTGCCTGCACGAGGAGGCGAACCAGGACGACCGGTCCGAGTTTTCCCAGACGCAACGGTCACGGATCATGCGCGCGTTTCACGGGCAGCGAAACCTGGGACAGCAGGTGGTGGAGCTAACGGTGAGTGGGTTTAACGGTTACGAAACGGCTGCCGCGGCAGCAAAAGCGGAACTGCCTGCGCTGCTGGAATTGCGGGCGGTTGGCGAACCCAAATAGCTGATCGCGCAATTACCTCCAGCGCCTCGGGCTCTTGCAGGAGCTCCGCGATACGGCTGAGGAGGCGACCGGCGTCGCCTCGATCGAAGACACTGCGAGTAGCGCAGAAAACCTGCAGAGGTAGCCTACCGCTCCCGGCTCCACCGCACTTGGCAGAGGATGACCGGGTTCAGCCTACGGATAACGGGGACGGGGCTGTGGAGGTTTCTCGTAGCAGGGGCGCAGCTTTCTGCCATCTGGCGCGCTGAGATGCTGCCATCTTTGCCCGGGTAGCGGCGGAAAACTTTCTCCGGGTCTTCGGCATGGGATCGGTTATCTTCGACACATTCAAAGCACAATAAGGTTCAAGTAGCGCAGAGAGACGCCCTTTCAATTGATCCAACTGCTCGGCAACTTCGGCCGCTTCTCTGAGAACTTTCGCGGGAATTTCGGAATACATGACAATACTGATAATAGGCCGGAAGTTTTTTTTGCAAGCGTTCATTTGCGGGCGATTTCCGCTACATGGACAGTCATATGCCATCCGCCAAACGCGGCGCAGCCCTGAAAATCTATTTCGCCGCCATGTGCACCGCGCGTGGTCCATCCTGACCGTGCAGATCAGCGGATCGCGACCCGAACAGCCTCGGTGTGAAGGGGTTGTAACCCGGAATGCGGGATTCACAACCAGCGCCCGCTCACTCCCTCGTGCGCGGTTGGGTGCGGAATTGCACCGGAGATTTGGGAAGGTCGATACCCGCCGCACCGAAGTCCTGCGGGTCAAAGAGCGTCGGGTCGGTCTTCGACTCGCGTGAGGAAGTAGAAGACGGGAGGGGTGTGAACACACTCCCATCGACATGTGGACCAATATGACCCGTTTTTGTATTCTGCGCGATCAAGGCACTCTGGATTTGCAATGAATCACTCAATACGTAGCCCGTAAGGCCTGCAGGCGTTTCAATAAGGCTATAGCCCAATGCCCGGCCGCGGATCTGAACGGCCTGTCCTGCCGGTACTTCGAAATCCGCAGGGCGCCCCTGAGCGGGCCCATCCTTGAAAACTGCCGCGCGTCGCAATGCGATTGCTGGTTGATTCTTCACTGAGCTGACGGCACAACCGAGGATTGCAAAGCAAGCTGCAATTGCGCCCGCTGGCCCAGTGATTTTACGTAGAAGCCCTTTTAACATGAATTTGTCCATAAATTTGCCCTTTTCTAACGCAGTCATATAAGCGGATATGCGGAGGAAAAGTCAACATCCGAGCGCATCGAAGGTCGGAAATTTTTTCTAGCCTGATACTCTGTTATATTGGCGGTCTACGTACGTAATTAACCGTTGTAATCGAACGAGTTGGCTAAGCCAGTTCGCCTGACCGATTTAAAAAGCAGTGACACGAAAAGTTTCTTGCAATCTCGGGGCGAAAAGGCCACATAGCCGCCCGGTTTGGGCCCCGTGGTCACATTTTATTTCCGAAGTAGGTCGAACTTTTGACGTTCCGACCAAGGGCGGCAGCGTGTCTCCAGTCGATACTGACTTCATTTTCTTTTGAAGAATTTGAAACCTCGAGCTTTGAAGGGGGGGAATCGGAATGGGGTCCGGGCAGCCACCGCTTCTCTTTCCAAGGGCGAAGGCGCGACTCCAGGGGCTGAGCGCGAAATGATTCAAATGTTCATTCGGCTTGCGGAGACTTTGTCTGTCCCTCGGTCCGTGGGCGAAATTTACGGGCTATTTTTTTGTTCGTTAAAGCCGCTCTGCTTCGAGGATGTCGTGGAGCAGCTCAGGATCAGTTCGGGTTCCGTGAGCCAGGGCATCCGCTTCCTTCGTAGCATCGGAGCCATCCAGTTGATCTACGAACCCGGCGACCGCCGCGATCATTATTCCCCGGAGACTGGCCTGCGAAAGCTGGTCGGCGGGTTTCTCAATGAGAAGGTTGTTCCCCAAGTTCGCGGCGGATCTGAACGGCTTTCTGTGATCGAGAATCTCCTTCAACAGGATTCTGCGCCTCAGGCTCTTCACCTTTCAGCTCGATTGGACCTTCTCCGCAATTGGCACCGCAAAGCCGCCAGGCTTCTGCCCATCCTGGCCCGCCTGGTCGGTTGACCGTGATTTTTCTTCAGTCCATCATGCCGTATTACGAGTATTACTCCCCGGATACCCACAAGATTTACACATTTTTTGCCCGTCGTATTTTGCATCGCGATGAAGTGCCCAAGTGTCCGGATGGTCCTCGCCATCGCATGGAAAAAATGGTTTCCCGTTTCGCTATCACCAAGAACCTTCAGCCAAAGGAAAATGGGTCGCGGGATGATGCCGGTGAATTGCGACCGGACCAGGAAGCCGCAATGATGAATCTGGCGCGGGAAATGGAGGGAATGAGCGAAGAAAACCCTGACCCGCGTCAACTGGGTCATCTGATGCGGCGAATGTCGGAATTGACCGGTGAAAAGGTGCCTGCGCCGATGGAGGAAATGATCAAGCGGATGGAAGCGGGCGAGGATCCCGAAAAGCTGGAGGCTGAATATGGTGATCAACTGGACGATCCGAGCGGTGCGGATGCGGGCGGAGGGGGGACTGATATGGAATCCAGGATCAAGCGTGCGCGGCGCCTCATGACACAGCCGCGGCGTGATCCAGTGGTTTACGAGGCTGCGGATTACCTGTAAGGGGTCCTATTCCGGGCGAACACAACCATCTGAAAACTGCGCTAATCACCGGGATAACCGGTCAGGATGGATCGTATTTGGCGGAACTGCTGCTGGCCAAGGGATACGCGGTGCACGGCATCGTTCGGCGGGCGAGCATGTTCAATCGTTCGCGAATTGACCATTTGCGTTTGGACCCCTCGATCGGCCCCGACCGATTGGCGTTGCACTACGCGGACCTGCACGACTCGACAACGCTCCGGCGATTGCTCCATCGGCTCCGTCCAGATGAACTCTATCACCTGGCAGGACAGAGCCACGTCGGGCTCAGCTTTGAAATTCCCGAATCGACTTGCCAGGAAATCGCCCATTGCACGCTGGCTCTGCTCGAGATCTGCCGCGACTTGTCCCACCCTGTGCGTTTTTACCACGCTTCTTCTTCCGAGATATTTGGGCGCCCCGTGGAGCATGACGTGCCGCAGAACGAATCCACACCGTTTCGTCCGACGAGTCCGTACGGTTGCGCCAAGGCGTTTGCGACGAATCTCTGTCAGGTGTATCGGGAATCCTACGGCATGTTCGTCTGCAGCGGCATCAGCTACAACCATGAATCGCCACGCCGCGGCGAAAACTTCGTCACCCGGAAGATCTCCCTGAGCGCCGCGCGGATTAAAGCCGGACTTCAGGAGGAACTCAGCCTTGGTAATCTCTCCGCGGCGCGAGACTGGGGGTATGCGGCAGAATATGTGGATGCCATGTGGCGCATGATCCAGGCTGCGGAGCCACGTGACTATGTGATTGCAACGGGCGCCGCTCACACGGTCCGAGATTTCGTATGTGCAGCGTTTTCTGAGTTGGGTATCACACTGGTGTTTGAAGGCACCGGGGCAGAAGAATTGGGTCGAGACTCCGCTTCCGGTCTCACCCTCGTCCGCGTGGACGCACGTTTCTTCCGTCCCGCGGACCCAGATCGCCTCATTGGTGACCCTCGTCGCCTGGTAAATGATCTCCAATGGCAAGCAAAGATTATGACCCCCGAGCTTGCTGCCCTAATGGCTCGCGCCGACTTCGGGGAACTTGCTGGCTCCAATTGACCGAGTCGCCGTAACAACATGAAATCAGCATTGATTACCGGGATTACCGGTCAGGACGGATCGTATCTTACCGAGCAACTTCTCGATCGCGGGTATGCCGTCCACGGCATGATTCGGCGATCGAGCAGCTTCAATACCGGCCGCATCGATCATCTATTTCGAAATCGCGCCGTCTATGGCGAGCGGCTGTTCTTGCACTACGGTGACCTGACCGATTCCAGCAACCTGAACCGTATCCTGGAAAAGGTCGGCCCTGATGAGATTTACAATTTGGGCGCCCAGAGTCACGTCAAAGTATCCTTTGAAGTCCCCGAATACACCGCTGAAGTCGATGGTGTAGGCACCTTGCGATTTCTCGATGCGATCAAGGAGGTCGGCCTGAAAGACAAAACGCGGTTTTATCAGGCCTCCACCAGCGAGCTTTACGGGCGGGTTCAGGAAGTGCCGCAGACCGAAAAGACCCCCTTTTACCCGCGGTCGCCCTACGCCGTCGCCAAGCTCTACGCCTACTGGATCATTGTGAACTATCGCGAAGCGTACGGCATTCACGCTTCCAATGGCATCCTCTTCAACCACGAATCCCCGCGCCGCGGCGAGACGTTTGTCACGCGCAAGATCACTCGCGCCGCTGGGCGGATCCGCGAAGGACTCGAAGACGTCCTGGTCATGGGCAACATCGATGCGAAACGCGATTGGGGCTACGCTCCGGAATACACTGACGCCATGTGGCGCATCCTCCAGCAAGACCAGCCCGACGACTACGTCTGCGCGACGAACGAGACTCACACTGTCCGCGAATTCATCGAACTCACCTTCCGTCACCTCGGCATGGAACTCGAATTCAAAGGGGAGGGGGTAAATGAGGTCGGGATCGAGAAGGAGACGGGCAAGGTACGGGTCAGCATTGACCCTCGTTATTTCCGCCCCACGGAAGTCGAACTCCTCATCGGCGACCCCGCAAAGGCAAAGAATAACCTCGGATGGGAACCGCAGGTCCGGTTCGAGCAACTCGTCACCATCATGGCCAACGCCGATCATCAAATGGCCAAGCGGGAATTACGGGAAGGTCTGATCGCTGGCTGAATGTCCTCAATTGCTCGCACCGCTAAGCCCGTTAAGGCATCCTCAAGGAAAGTATCATTTTGCCATAATCCAGGACGGCTTTGTACTTCGCCAGAAAATCGGCACCGATAATTCCGTCGATTTGTTTGTCCGCGGACTGACCTGCATTCACAACTGAAAGATCCATCAGGATTACCTGCTCATTTTTCAGCAAGATGGGACCGAGCGAAAAAGTGTGTACGCTGGAAAACTCTGTGGGAAAAGCACTCGAGCCGAGTCCTTGGGCCGTTTGACCGGGGACGCCAGATGGGATTTCCAACCGCGAACTCGCCTTTCGATCCACCACCGTTCTCGGGGACCCTGTATCCACCAGGAAATTTGCGCGATGGCCGTTAATTCCGACTTCGACTTCTAGGTGGCCCGTCGCTGTCAGTCGAAGCGGGATTGGCGCAATCCGAGAATTGCCGATGCGGTCCTTCGCACTGGACTCATCCGCACCGCTCAGAGGGAAGAGAACACAAGTGAATGCCGCAATCACAGTGAATGAAACAGTTCGAATCACGTCTTTGTGGCGAGCTGCTCCGTAGGCTCTCAAATTCCGGCAACTTGAAAGGTTGGGATAATCCAGTGGATGCGGCATATGATTTGAAATCGAATGATTGCAGGACTCCATAATTGCGCGTTGCATATCTTGAGTCGAGAACGTACGCCACTGGAGCCGCGTTCACAATTCAATGCAACGTGATCGGCGAACTCTCGATGCATGGCAATGCGGGAACCGCTGTTCAATGCGGCGAGATGCGTATAAACTCCGCGGCGGAAAGCGGGCAACCCATCAATCCGTTCTCCGGCGCATTGGGAAGTGTAATCCATTTTTTATCTACCAAGTCACGCAGGGTGGTTGCGATCACGGCTCTCCTCACGATTTTTCTCTCTGGATACTTGGATTGGGTAGCGGGACAGGAGGTCACGGCTTGTCTTTTCTACGCAGTCCCGCTCATGTTGGTCGCGCTACGTGGAGATGTTAAACTGGCTTACGTATTTGCTGCCGTTTGCGGATTCGTTTGGTGGCAGGCAAACATGGAGGACAATCGTTTCAGTAGCCTTTTGGGATTTAGCTGGGCTGTTTGTACGCGGGCCATTTTCTTTTTCCTTACAGTCGCAGCGAGCTTGGCCGTCCACAGGCACTACGTTTCAATGCTTAAGCAGTTCGAGACCTATAAGCGGAGTCAATGCTTGGAGCGCGATCTGGCGATTGCAGGCGAGCAGATTGTGACGACAGCGGAGCGCGAACAACAACGTATTGGTCGGGATTTGCACGACGGGCTTTCCCAGCATCTTGCGGGTATCCGGTATGCTGCATCGGCGCTCGCCGAACGGCTTGAAGGCAGGTCCGCACCGGAAGCGCAAGCCGGCCACGAAATTGAAAATCTCGTGGAGAAAGCGACCGAGCAGGTGCGCGACCTGATCCGGGGCATAAACCCAGTACGATTGGACGAGACTGGCCTCGCAGCGGCCCTCCAGGAACTTGCCATGAATGTGAGCCGTCGATTGGGTATAGAGGTCGAGTATCGCACAGCGGGTAAGCCTCGCTTGAGTTCCTCGGAGTCTTCATTGCATCTGTTTCGGATCGCCCAAGAAGCTCTAAACAACGCCGTCAAACATGGAGATTCGGCGAAGATTGTCCTCTCGCTGGCGTCATCAGATCACAAGCTTTCTATAACCGTGTCTGATGACGGCCCAGGTTTCGGCCCCTTAGCGATAGATCAAACAGGCATCGGACTCAGCATAATGCAATACCGAGCAAGATTGATTGGTGCAAAACTCCAGATTCTCAGCAGCCCCACGGGCGGTACGACGGTTACCTGTGAGCTGCCTGTTTGAAAACCCAATATTGCTCCACAAGGTATGACAGCCGATAATCCGGCCGATCTGGCCATGCAGGCTCAAAGCCAGCGGTCTGGACCCGATGGTGAAATATCCACCTTCGATTCGCAGTCGAAAGCAGACTGTGCTCGGGTCGTCCTCGTAGAGGATCACTTGATGTTTCGCGAGCAACTTGCGCGAGTGGTTAACGCCGAACGCAATTTTCTAGTGTGTGGCGAAGCTGAAAGCGCAGGTGAGGGGCTGCGCCTGATCAAGGAATTGAAGCCAGACCTTGCGGTGATTGACATCAGCCTGGGGGATTCGGATGGAATATCACTGATCGAATCGATCGCAGACGAGCAAATCTCGGTGTCCATTTTAGTGCTTTCGATGCACGAAGAAGTTCATTTTGCAGAACGTGCTGTCAAGGCAGGTGCGAGAGGTTATGTAAGTAAGCAAGAACCGTCCAGGCAAGTAATCCTCGGTATGCGCGAGGTGCGAGAAGGCAGGATATTCTTGAGCCCGCGAGTCAGAGCTCGGAGACCGCAGATTGACGGCTCTGGAATTCCGGCGCCAATCGGCGTCCTCGGGGAGTGGGTAGTTTACGTCCCGAAATCCCTTGAATTCGATTACGAGTCTTTGCGTCTCTTCTCGGCCAAACAAGCGGCTTGGACCAAGAAGCCTTTGCCAATCCTAGCTGTGAATGACACTGCATTGGACTTGATGATCAATCGAGGTACGGAACGCGATTGGCTTTCGGAGGACTGGCCGCCCGTGGAACTAAAAATCACTGTCGCGCGGCTATCTTGACTGGCCGTTCGATCGTGTATTGTCAGCGCGGGTGTGCTTGTTCAAAATTTGGTGCGTATTTGCAAAATTGAAAAAAGCGATAATTAGTGGGGTTGTGGGCCAGGATGGTTCGTATCTCGCGGAACTTCTGCTTTCAAAGGGTTACGCGGTCCTTGGTCTAATGCGGCGAGCCAGCTATCCCCACACGTCACGAATCGATCATCTCGAATCGCGATACGATCAGAACGATGCGGAAGCGCCATTCAAGACGGTCTACGCGGACCTGACAGACCCGTCGAGTTTACGCCAGGCAATCGATGATTTCGAGCCTGATGAGGTATACAATTTGGGCGCTCAAAGTCACGTTGCTGTCAGCTTTATGACGGGAGAGTCCACGTTGGATATCAACACTCTCGGATGCTTCCGCCTGCTCGATCTTCTGCGGCGTCACTGTGATACCTCAGTTCGCTTTTATCAGGCGTCCTCAAGCGAAATGTTCGGCGCCTCGCCTCCTCCGCAAAATGAACACACTCCGTTCCTTCCACAGAGCCCGTACGGTGTTTCGAAGGTGGCAGCGTATTATCTAACGCGTATGCACCGTGTTGCTTATGGGATGTTCGCTGCGAACGGTATTCTATTCAATCATGAGTCTCCCCGGAGGGGCTTTAATTTTGTGACGCGGAAAATTACCCTTGGTATTGCAAAGTTGCTGGTCGGCGAGGCGGAGTCGCTGCAGTTGGGAAATTTGGATGCATCACGCGACTGGGGCTACGCTGGTGACTACGTTGATGCCATCTACCGTATCATGCAGCACCACCAAGCCGACGACTTCGTGATTTCCACGGGCGATGCGCACACCGTGCGCGATTTTCTTGCCGAAACCTTCGGAATGCTCGGCTTGGAATGGCAGGACTTCGTGGTCGCAAATGCACGATATCACCGACCGGCTGAGGTGCCCGCTCTTCTTGGGGACTCGAGCAAAGCACGCCGATTGCTTGGTTGGGAACCGAAAGTGAGTTTCCGGCAGCTTTGCGCGATGATGTTGGAGAATGATCTCCGCGATCGAGGACTCACGCTTGACCGCGCGCGGCGACGGGCAGCCGAACTTAAACCTGCCGTGACGACTCCAGTTCGCTAAGCTGCATATTCGATTGGTGGCATTTAATTTCGATTTCTGGAAGGGGCGAAGTGTAGTGGTAACGGGTGGCGCTGGATTTATCGGCGGCCAAGTGGTGCGAATGCTGAGAGAAGATATAGGACTGCCGGCCGATGCTGTTCGTATTCCGCGCTCCGCGGATTGCGACCTGCGAGATCCGGACAATGCACGTCGGTCTGTGAAAGATGCTGATATTGTGATCCATTTGGCAGGCGTCACAGGCGGAATCGGCTTCAGCCGCGCCTATCCTGCGTCTCAGTATCGAGACTCGACCCTTATCGACCTCAATGTTTTGGAAGCGGCTCGGTTAACTGGCGCAACAAAGGTCATCCAGATGGGCAATTTATTTGCATATGCTGGTGACGCGCCCGTTCCGTTGATGGAGCCGAGTCTGTTTTACGGCTTGCCTAGTTCGAGCCACAGGGGAGTTGGCTGGATGAAGCGAAACCTCGCCGTAATGGCGGACCTTTATTGGCGAGAGTTTGAACTACCCGTAGCAACCATTTTCTCGGCGAATGCCTACGGACCGTGCGATTCTACAAATCTGGCCCACGCGCACGTGATTCCAAGCCTTATCATGAAATGCCTCAGCCAGCCATCGCTTGAAGTCTGGGGAGACGGCTCTCCGACCCGGGATTTCCTTTTCGTTGAGGACGTGGCACGAGGACTTCTCCTTGCTGCTGAGCGCTTGGTAGCTCCGGGCTACTTGAATCTCGGATCTGGCGAAGAAGTAAGTGTGCGACAGATCGTGGAATGGATTGTTGAGTTTACCGGGTTCAAGGGTACCGTGTCTTTTGATGCGAGCAAACGGGGCGGGGATGCGCGCCGTTGCGTCTCGCCCAATGCGGCAGCAGAGCAATTGGGATACAAACCAGAAGTTCGAATGCGTGAGGGGCTGCAACGGACGGTGGAATGGTACCGCTTGAACTGGAAGCCTTGAGAGACCCATTGCGACTTCACCTCGGCTGTGGCCGCCGCTTCATCCCAGGGTTTGTTCACGTCGACGTTGCCGAATTTGCGCATATCGATTATCGCCGGCCTATCGAGGATTTGGCGGTGTTCGAGGATCGGTCCGCAGACCTTATTTACTGTTGTCACGCATTTGAGTATTTCGACCGAAGCGAAGCACCCAAGGTCTTGCGAGAGTGGAAGCGAGTTTTGAAAACCGGTGGCATCCTGCGTCTTGCGGTTCCCGACTTTGCGGCGCTGGTGGAGGTTTATCACCGAAGTGGTGACATCGCTCGAATTCTCGGACCGCTTTATGGACGGATCGAAGTCAATGCTTCGGCTCCTTCCATCCTGTATCACCGGACGACATACGATTTTTCGTCGCTTCGTTCAACTCTTGAAGCTGCTGGATTCACTTCCGTCAGGCGCTACGACTGGCGGACAACTTCTCACAACGACGTCGATGATTTTTCGCAAGCCTATTTTCCGCATATGGATAAGGAGCACGGCTTGCTGACAAGTCTGAACGTGGAGGCGCAGAACGGCTCCATTGGAATCAGACAACGCGCTTTCGCCGAAGACATTCGGAAAGTGATCTGAATGGACGATCTGGACCGAATCCCGCAATACGAACCCTCCATCGGAGAGGAGGAGGTCATCCATATGACGGACTACCTGCGGTCAGGCGGATGGCTGACGGAACACCGGAAGACCGCCGAATTCGAGGCTGCTATTGCCGCAGCCACGGGTAGTCTATTCTGCATGGCGACCTGTAATGGTACAGTGACAATGGCGATCGCGCTTTGGGCGCGCGGGATCGGTCCTGGCGACGAAGTTCTCGTTCCCGGCTTTACGATGATTGCGACGCCGAATGCCGTTCGCATGGTCGGCGCAACGCCGATCCTCGTGGACATCGAAGCGGAGACTTTGTGCATGGATTTAAATGCGGCTCGGGCGAAACTGACATCGCGGACGCGTGCAGTGATTCTCGTCAGCCTGAATGGTCGTGCCCCTGTGATGAAGGACTGGCGGGAATTCTGTGATCAACACGGGCTCTTCTTCATTGAAGATGCTGCACAGTCTCTTGGGTCTTGCTATGCCGGTCATCAGCTCGGCACATTCGGCGATGTCGGCTCGTTCTCGTTCAGTCCACCGAAGATTGTTACCACTGGGCAGGGTGGGGCGCTCGTGAGCAATGACCCGGAACTGTATGCAAAAATGAAGCGAATCAAGGACTTCGGACGCAGCTGCGGAGGCATCGATGTTCATGAGGATCTGGGTTTCAATTTCAAGTACACGGATATTCAGGCCGTAATCGGAATCGAGCAGATGAAAAGACTCGGTGCACGAGTTGAGCGCAAGCGTGCGATCTATCGACACTATTTCGAAAAGCTGAATGGGTTGACCAATCTGGAAATGCTTCCTTTGAGAGAAGGACACACACCGTGGTTCGTGGATATTTATGTCGAGGATCGTGACGGCCTCGCTGATCACTTGAAAAGGATGAGGATTGCGACGCGACCCGTCTACCCAGCGCTCGCTGACCAACCGGTATACGCCGGCCAAGGCGAAATCCCTGTGGCGCAACACTACTGCGCCCGGGGTCTGTGGCTACCGTCCGCTTGCCAGTTAACTGACGCTCAAATTCGTCGTGTTTGTGATTCCATTCGTGATTTCAACCAGGAACCGAGTGCGGAGAGAAGCCTGGCTCAGGATCGAGTTTCAAACCACTTAATTGGATGAGCGCTGCATCGAATTCTTCTGCTTTGAATCCTGGACCTCGTGTCAATGATTGGGATCTGATCATCAGGCCAAAAGATCGCTGGCTCCAGTTGCATCTGGAGGATCTGTGGAACTATCGGGACCTGCTCTGGATGTTCGTGCGGCGGGATTTCGTGTCTGTCTACAAGCAGACTATTCTAGGTCCCCTGTGGTTCTTCATACAGCCGGTGTTCACAACGCTCGTCTTTACCATCGTCTTCAGCGGAATGGCGCACATTCCGACCGGCGGGCTACCTCCGGCGCTCTTCTATTTGGCCGGCATTACAGCTTGGAACTACTTCGCAGCCTGCCTTACCAAGACATCGACCACCTTCACCGCGAACGCCGGCATTTTCGGCAAGGTTTACTTTCCGCGGCTCATCACACCGCTTTCCGTCGTGGTTTCAAATCTGATCCAGTTCCTCATCCAGTTTTCACTGTTCCTTGGTTTCTTTGGATGGTACCTGTTCAAAGGATCAAACCTTGAACCGGATTGGTGGGGTATTCTCTTGTTGACACCCGTATTGTTGATAGTGATGGGCTTGCTCGGGCTAGGTTGTGGGATCATTATTTCGTCTCTGACTACCAAATATCGGGACATGCAGTTCCTTGTAGGTTTCGGTGTTCAACTTTTCATGTATGGGACCCCCGTTATTTACGGGTTGGCTACCATACCGGCGAAGTATCAACCGTGGGTTCAAGCCAATCCCATGACTTCGGTTATCGAGTGTTTTCGAGCTATCTACCTTGGCTCCGGAGCATGGTCTGTCGGCTCGCTCCTTTACACCATCACATTTACTCTGTTCACGCTCATTCTTGGTCTCCTCATTTTCCATCGGGTGGAGAAGACCTTTATGGACACAGTTTGATCAGGCGCTGAAAGTCTGGGCGAACCGCCATTAATCAAGAACGTTGAACCACTAGAAAAGCAGAAAGATCCACCCCATGCCGTCGTTACTTGTCACTGGCTCATCCGGTCTCATCGGTTCGGAAGTCTGCCATCATTTTTCTCGCATCGGTTGGAGGATTGAGGGCGTTGACAACAATCAGCGCGCGGTTTTCTTCGGTTCGCAGGGCGACACACGTTGGAATCAAAGAAGGCTTCAAGAAACACTGCCCGGATTCCGACACCATGAACTCGATATCCGAGACCGCGAAGGAATGAGAGAACTGCTTAGGGAGCTAAGGCCTGATGCAATCGTGCACGCAGCCGCTCAGCCTTCACACGACCGCGCAGCAGCGATTCCTTTTGACGACTTCGAAACCAACGCCGTCGGTACATTGAATTTATTGGAGGCGTGTCGGCAGGCGTGCCCGGAGTCCCCGTTCGTCCACATGAGCACCAACAAAGTGTATGGCGATCGGCCGAACACGATCCCGCTCGTGGAACTGGAAACCCGATGGGACTATGCCAGCCCCCAGGATGTGCAAGGGATTCCCGAGAGTTTATCCATTGATCAGTCGAAACATTCCCTCTTTGGCGCCTCCAAGGTTGCAGCCGATGTCATGGTGCAAGAATACGGGCGGTACTTCGGTCTGCCAACTTGCTGCTTACGAGGCGGCTGCCTTACGGGACCAAACCATTCCGGCGTGGAACTTCACGGATTTCTAAGTTACCTCGTCAAGTGCAACCTTGAGCGTCGCGAATACAAGGTATTTGGCTACAAGGGCAAGCAAGTCAGAGATAATATCCACAGCCTTGACGTTGCTAAATTCATTGAGGCTTTTGTTAAAAGTCCTCGGAGCGGCGAAGTCTACAATATTGGCGGAGGTCGCAGTAATTCCTGCTCGATTTTGGAGGCATTTAAGATCGCCGAATCGTTCACCGGAAAGCCGCAGATATATGCTTACCTCGATGAAAATCGCGTAGGTGACCACATATGTTACATTAGCGATTTGACTAAGATGCGCGCCCACTATCCATCTTGGAAAATCAGCATCAATCTCCAGGAAACAATCCGCCAGATCGTGGAAGCGTGGCAACTTCGGGGTGAATGAAGGCAGTCGTCTTGACAAAGTAGAACCGTCAAGCCCACTCTGATGCCAGAACTAGTGACCGCTTCGGCTGTTTTGTCCAAAGTTCGCAAGCTTTTCGCGGCCGGATGTGTCTGTCGTGATCGCAACGGAGTGAGCAAGGACCGAGAATGAGCAATAATGTTGTCATAAGCATACAAGACATCTCCAAGATTTATCGCCTTGGTGAGGTCGGCACGGGCTCGTTGGCTCACGACATCAACAGATGGGTGTACCGGATTTGCGGAAAGGAAGATCCCTACACTCAAGCTGGTCAAATCAATGACCGCACAAAAAAAGTGGAAGGCGATTGGGTTTGGGCGCTCAAGGACATTAACCTTGAGGTGAAAGAAGGAGAAGTTCTTGGGATCATCGGTCGAAATGGGGCTGGGAAATCAACACTCTTGAAGATACTATCGCGCGTAACGGCGCCTACCACGGGAGAGGTGAGGGTTAAAGGTCGCATTGCAGCGCTACTAGAGGTAGGTACCGGATTTCATCCGGAGTTGACCGGGAGGGAAAACATTTATCTTAACGGAACCATCCTCGGATTGAGAAAGAAGCAAATTGATCAAAGACTGGATGGTATTGTGGATTTTTCGGGGTGTGAGGCGTACTTGGACACTCCGGTTAAACGCTATTCTTCGGGCATGCAAGTGCGGGTTGCCTTTGCTGTTGCAGCTCACTTGGACCCTGAAATATTGGTCATCGATGAAGTCCTCGCGGTAGGCGACGCAGCGTTCCAAAAGAAATGTCTCGGCAAAATGCAGGATGTTGCCCGAGAGGGCCGGACAGTTCTTTTCGTCAGCCATAATTTGGCCGCAGTGACCCATCTGTGTCCTCGAGCAATCCTGATTGCGAATGGAAGGCTTGTGATGGACGGGAGTAACAGTACGGTCATTGGTGCGTATCTTTCTGACGGGCAGACTTTGGGTGGAGATCTGGCGAATGTCACGGCTCGGAAAGGGAACGGGCAGATTAGGGCGCAACGAATCAGAATCTACGATTCAAACCGTCAGCCGTTGGAGAGTGTATGCGCGGGACAGCGCATCGATATCGAGATTGATTTTGAGTGCGTCGAGAAAGCTTATCCAGGAGGCGTTACAGTCGGCCTATCTATCGGCACTGGATTGGGCACCCCAGTAACCCTGATCCACAATCGACTTACGGGGGTCGAATTCGAACAGCTGCCAAAACGTGGTACCTTTGTTTGCAGCATCGACAAAGTGCCTTTTACCCCCAGTGCCTACTCGCTTTCGCTTTGCATTATGCCAAGCTGGGGGGTCTGCGAGGCCGATTACTACGACTTTGTCGAAAACGCTCTGGATTTACTCGTGATCGAGGGTGACTTTTATGGGACGGGAAGGGGGATTACTTCGGGGCAAGGGATCATGATGGCGGACTGTGGTTGGAGTATTCGGCCTAGGGAAGAATAGAGACCGATCTCAGGAAATCCGAGCCCAGACTGTGTGTTTGAGTTGGCAAATGACCTGATTTAATATGAAAGCTCCCACGACTTTTTGGTCGGTGTTATGAAGCTGCTTTTCAGAGGCCTACGGAGGCAAATTCAAATTGCGACCTATCTTTGCCGCGCGAACAAGCGGGAGCGGTCAGCTTGGTTTAAGGTCCGCAAAGCCGCGCGCCGCATTGAGTGCGAACGGCGGACTCAAAATGTTCAGGATCTTTGGTTGGAGAAGATAGCCGAAATTAGACGAATGCTACTGGGTGGTGACCTGAGGAATTTCCTATCGTGGCCCGCAGTAGTGGCAACCATGGTGTTCGACCCACCTCGAGGCGTGCTTGAGGCAATCCAATCTTCAACAGAGTGGAATGTGCTTGAACCGGCATTGCATGAGGTCAAGTGTGGTGGACCCAATTTATACGAATGGTGGCCGCAAACTAGTGGGAATTTGCTGCACCAAGTGCATCACATAGCTCGTCTCGGTTTATTTGCGGGTGGACTCCAGCGACTGACAGGAGTCGCGCAGGTGATCGAATTCGGCGGGGGGTATGGTTGTATGTGTCGTCTCTGGTTGCGCCTCGGTTTCAAAGGAAACTACTTGATTTACGACCTCCCCGAACTTTCAGTGCTTCAAGAGTACTTTTTGAGTAGCTGCGAGCGAGACGTCTCAATTAAAGATATTCCTTCCTTGGAACCATTGTCTGTGACGTTGACGCAGAATTTGGAAGCCGTTAGGAAACAGGTGGCCATGGCAAATGGCTCCGATTACGCGTTCATTGCAATGTGGTCACTGAGTGAAGTGCCGCTTGCGCTTCGCGAGGAGTTCATGCCTATCATCAATAACGCGGCGGTCGTATTGGTGGGATTTCAAGATCAATTTGAAGATGTAAACAATAATGCTTTTTTCCAGGCGCTACAGACGAAATGCGGGAGCCTCGATTGGAGGGTGGAGCCGTACCCTGGGATCGCGAACAACTACTACTTGCTCGGGCGACGGGCCATTTGAAGGACGAGTCGCGGCCGCAGATCCCGTATCGAGGAATTTGAGTCAACCAACCATTTCTATCAATGAGGCGGGTTATCGTTTTTACCCACGGAGGCGGGCGGCTCGGAAATCAGCTTATCAATTTCGGACATCTACTAGCCGTCTTCGAGGACTGGAATCGAGAATTCAACGTCGTTAACATGGCGTTTTGGCCATTCGCTGACTATTTCGAGTGGAGCGCAAGGAACCCACTGTGTGCCGTGGCGGAAGGGTCATGGAGAACGTTGCCCTTCATGACGCATTTGCGGAACACATTCGGAGACGAGGCATCGATTCACAGCGAGAATCTAGCAAAACATAAGCTACACAAATGGGCGAAGCGCATTCCGTACTGCCAAAGTATTGATTTGGGAGTATTGGTGAATGGATTTCATGATCTCTTGGGCCCGCTGCTTTTGAAACAGATAGGTGGTGCGCGCTTTACTGCACTTAGTGGGTGGCCGCTACGCCAATGGGACTCGTTCAAGCGACATGAAGAAATGATTCGCAGGTTTTTTAGGCCGGTATCCTCGTTTCGCCAGAAGGGGGAAGGGTTTGTCAAAGAACTTCGTTTGACACATAAAACAATTATAGGAGTTTACATAAGGCAGGGCGACTATCGGCAGAATGGATATATGCACTATCACCCGCCGGACTGTTATGCGAAATGGATGCGCCAATTCCTGGCGCGGTACCGATGTGAAAGCCCCATGTTTTTGATATTTAGTGATGAGCATGTCGATCTATCAGTCTTTGACAGGATGCCTGTGAAGGCCGGAACAGGAAATGGGGGCGGTTCAGGTCACTTCATGGAGAACTTAGTGGAATTGTCTGAGTGCGACTGGATAATATCTTCCCCGTCGACCTTTGCGGCTTGGGCCAGTTTCACAGGGAAGGTGCCGCTGTTGCCGATTGCGAGTCGGGAAAGTGATTTGAGCGAAGCTGTGCCGATCTCTGGATGCCTAGATGAGATGAGAATGCATCCGGCGTTCGGATCCGCTGTCGTCTAGAGCAAAATTGGGGCTGGAATCGTGCTTCTGTCCTGACATTATCCCGACGTTGGACAGGTACCTCCCTCATAGTCGGGTCAATCTGCGCTGTTCCAAAATGCATAACGGGCTCTAGGGCGGAGAACCTTTTCGGCTGATCGGGTTGCAATGGAATCCTAGTCGGCAAACCAAATGAATATATTGACGAGATTAACCGGAAAGGTCCAGAGGCGGTTGGAGCGCGTACGTATCGCTAGACTGAGGAAGTCATGGACGCTGCCCGAAAGAGACTTGAGAGAGTTTTCTGTTCACGCGGAGGGCATCCTCGAGCCGCTTTTGGACGATATCTGCATGCCTCCTTTCGGGGGGCCGACGGACCACGACGACTACACGCCTCTAATGGCCATTGCGAAGAGCTTGAATTGCCGGAAAATCATTGAACTTGGGACGGCGTATGGTAACACAGTCGCAAATCTGGCGCGGCACTGCCCGCGGGCGAAAATATTGACGGTAAATGCGCCGGTAGAAGTTCAAACCGGAGGAGCGGTGACGTTTGAACTAACCCGGGAAGAGATTGGCCGAGTCTATGTTAAATACGGCTACTGCGACCGTATTGTGCAAATCTTTGCGAATACTCTGGATCTAGATCTAGCGGCGTCGATGGAAGATGAACCCGCGGATCTTGCAATCATCGATGCCTGTCATGACGAGCAATTTGTTCGAAACGACTTTTCAAAGGTTATGCCGTTTGTGTCTCGGGGGGGATTCGTCGTTTTTCATGATACCCATCCCTGTATGCAGAATCACCTGTATGGAAGCTATGCAGCGTGCATGGGACTTCGAAAAGACGGGTTTGATATTTGTCATTTGCGCGATACTTGGTGGGGGATTTGGCAAAATGTATGATCACGCATCGTCGGGGGATGGGAGTGCCGTGTGGCCTGTGCGCCTAGATTCAGATGTCGGTCAGGCGACAGAAAAGGGCTATTTGGCAAATACCACCAAAGCGTCAATTCCGATATCCAAGCTGAGCTTGATTGGCAACCATTGGATGTGGGTTCATCTCATAAGCGCAGTGACAGATCAAGGCATTCATGTTGATTCGTAATCTGTATCACCTTTCGGCACGGGATATCGTCGAACGACTGCGGTGGCGATGGAGAATGCCAAAGAAGGAACTACCTCAGCCGTGCAGGGTTGCGGGTGGTCCTTTGAGGAACGGTCATTTGCTGTTGGTGCGGAGCGGCTGCGATTTTTGGGCGGAAATGGCAGACGGCACGTACGACATTGCTGTCTTGGATTGGTGTGCGCGCGAGTTTGCGCAACGTGCTGCTAGACCTGTAGCATGGGATATCGGTGCTCATTTTGGCTATGCGTCGCTTTGTTTTGCACGAATGGTGGGGTCCGAGGGCATGGTGCACAGTTTCGAACCAAATCCGGCGAACCTTGAGCGATTGCAAGCTAACTTGCGCTTAAACTCGGAGGTAGCAGAGAGAATCACGGTTCATCCTTACGCGCTCGCTGCGGCGGAGGGAAGCGCCCGATTTGGATGTTCCGAGGATGTGGACGGTTCGCGTAGTTCTGGAGCCCACATTGTTGGGACTCAGCTGCCATTGCCCGCCGCCGCCTATTCAGGTTTTCATGAGATAGAAGTCAATGTATCGAGCGTCGACGAATTGCTCGCACGGGGGGAGGCGGTGCCGCATCTAATGAAAATCGACGTCGAGGGTGCCGAGGCTTCGGTCTTGAAAGGGGCTTATAGTTGTTTAAAACAGCACTCTCCGGCGCTGGCGATTGAGGTCCATCATGTGTCAGCGATGCTTGACTGCTGCCGTATTCTGTTCGGACTTGGATACCAAGTGGAGATGTTTGATACCCCCGCACCTTCTACATCAAGAGCATTCATATGGGCGAAGCGAGCGGAGTGAATGTCGCGCTTCTAATTTTTAATCGCCCCGAATTGACCCAGCGCACGGTTGAAGCGATTCGTGCTGCCAGGCCTGGACGGCTGTTGGTGGTTGCAGATGGACCACGCCCATCACACCCTGGAGACGAAGCGCTTTGTCGCGACGCTCGCCGTGTCGCGGAGAACTTTGACTCGGACGTAAAAGTGCAAACGCATTACGCAGACACGAATATGGGTTGCCGGCGCAGGGTCAGCTCGGGGCTAGACTGGGTTTTTTCTCAGGTCGAAGAAGCTATTATTTTGGAGGACGATTGTCTGCCCTCTAGCGACTTTTTCCCGTTTGCGCAGACCTTGTTGGAGCGCTATCGGGACGATCAGCGCGTGATGCATATTGGTGGCAGTCGCCTTTGCCCGGATGAGTTTGTCTCGGAGTACACATACTTTTTTACGCGCCACGTTCGAATTTGGGGTTGGGCGACTTGGCGCCGCGCCTGGCGGTATTATGACGAAGCACTAAGCGCGTGGCCAGATTTTCGCGAACGTGGGTGGCTTGATGCGATCACAAACGATCCCAAGGAGGCGGCGGGATTGCGGCAGGTTATGGACGCTGTCCACCATGGGCATCTCGATACCTGGGATTGGCAGTGGGCGTTTGCGTGTTGGACGCGAGGTGGGCTTGCTGTCGAACCGAGTGTAAATCTGATTTCAAATATCGGCTTTGGCAGCAATGCAACGCATACGAAGGAAAATGATCTGCATGCGAACCGGCCGATGATTCGATTGCCGTCATGGGCACATCCGCCATACGTATTGCGCAATCTCAGGGCGGAGGAAATCGAAAGGAATGCGAATGAGCTGCGGGGAAATGTGACGAGACAGGCAAATGAAAGAGGAACCTTTGGAAAGCACCTGCTGCACAAGCTGTTAAAGGGTATGCTTTCTCGATAATGGTTTCCGTTTGCCATCTTAGCTCGTTCTCCGGCCAGAACGGGTCGGGGCTTGCAGCGCTTCGCCTGCACCGGTCTCTGCGTCGATTAGGAATGGAGTCAACGCTCTTTTGCCGACATGGAGTTGCCGATGAGGCTGGTGTGTTGGCATACTCGCCTCCCCATCACCGTTGGGGTCGATTGCTTGCTAACTGGCGCGCTCGGCGGATTGCGCGTAGTCTCAACCGGATTGGGGCGAACGGTGAAAAAGCCGCTGCGCTGTTTAGCGGTGATCGTTCGGATGCGATGGATATGCCCGATCAGATTCCAGCCGCCGAAGTTCTGCACTTGCATTGGATCTCTGGTATTCCGCAGTTTGGCGTGGGTGCACTCATTGACCAACCGACTTTTTTCAATGGGGTGAATCCTTCAATCCCGATGGTGTGGACATTCCACGATCTTAATCCGATTACCGGTGGGTGCCACTACCCAGGTGCTTGTGATCGGTATCGCTATGGGTGCGGACAATGTCCGCAACTTTCAACCCGCGGGCGGCCCGAAGTGTTCACGTCGGCTTTACTGAAGAGGAAGAGACGAATGTTTAAAATGCTTGAAGCGAGGCCATTGGCAATAGTAGCTAATAGCCGGTGGACGGCCGCACAGGCAGGTGAAAGCCGGGTATTGAGGGGGCTGAATATCGAGATTCAGGTTATATTTCCTGGAGTGGATTTAGCCAGTTTTCGCCCGGCTGCGAAGGAGGCATGTCGGAGAGCACTTGGACTCGATCCAGACACATTAGTGGTATGTTTCGGCGCTGCTGCCGTGCTGGATCCTGTGAAAGGGATGGACTTACTACGTGAAGCATTAGAGGGTTCAAAATTCCGCTCTAGAATTCATCTCTTGACATTTGGAAATGGGGGTGCGCCGGACGTTTGTGGATTGCCGATCAAGCACGTCGGGACAGTTACGAACGACACGGCGCTTGCAAAAATCTACAGCGCTGCAGACGTCTTCGTCGCACCTTCACGAATGGAAGCATTTGGCCAGACGGCTGCAGAAGCGGTCGCGTGCGGTATCCCTGTAGTTGGGACTCCTGTGGGCGGCATTCCCGAGATTGTCAGGCATGGTGAAACCGGACTGATTGCGCGGGAGTGTAGCGGATATTCTCTGAGGGTAGCTCTAGATGAACTGCTTTCGGACGCCGCTTTGCGTTCGGAATTCTCAGCACGTTGTCGTACTGCCGCAGTGAAATTGTTCGATTCGGATGTTCAGGCCAAGCGTTATGTTGAGGTCTATAATAAGCTCTCAACCCGGGAATCAAGGGGCCTTCGCCGGCACAGCCGGGGAACTGAATAGAGCTTATCCGACTGAGAACGTAGCACCCTCAAGCAGCTATCCAATTTGGAAATCTGTATCCGAATATGAACGCTGCGCACCACCTTAGAATTGCGTTTGTTAAGCAGGAGGTTTACCCGGATCTCTACGTTCACGTACCGGCTGAGTTTGACCCCGAAAAACTTCTGATGTCATCCATGGCACGGGTTGGCCCGATCGGTCTATTCTCTCTGTTTGGCGCGCGCGCATATATCGTCAAGCTTGATCCTGCGGCTGAGTGTCACCTATTCAAAAAAATCTGCCCCCCTGTCGCCTCGGTTGTTGAGGAACTGAGTCATAAGACTCTTGATCAGCTTCAGGGTCAGGAGTTTTGGAGGCCCGGCTCTCCCGTGCCACCTGGGCGGCACGCGGTCTCTGGTTGGGATGTCAATTGGGGTGAGTATGACATTGTGATTTGTATCAATATTGCCCTGGCGCGCGCCAATTTGCGACGATATCCACGGACATTGTTCGCGTACATGATCGGCGAGAACAACTTATTTATCGATTACCCGCGATTTGGTTATGACGTCTGCCTTGTGCAGCGACCGGGTACGCGTATTCGAAGACATATGGGCGCAGTAGAGTTTCCATATACGTTCATCGGACCAACTTGTCTGGAGAGGCTTATGGAACGCAGGCTTGGGAGGCGCAGTTCACGCACGGGCATCTATGCAGAGGTCAATATGTGTCCGGAGAGGCCAGTGCAGTTCTCTCCGACCGTGCTCGAACCCTTCGCAACCCTCGGAATTCCGATTCGCCTTCATCGACAACGCATCGATGAGAACCTCGAGCAGGTGTTCGATGCGAAATACTTTGTGAAAGTTGGCGGCCGGAATATCCAGGGTAATGCCATTGCGGAAGCTATTTCGTGCGGGACGGTTGTGCTGGCGAACCCAAGGGAAGTGCGTCATTGTGAGCTTCTCCCGCGAGAAGCTTGCGTAAGCAACGGCGCCGAGTTGGAAGAAAGAATCAAATACTTGGAGCAGAACCCGGGGGCTTGGGAGGCGCTTCGTTCCGAGGAGAGGAAATTGCTCCAGACGCATTACGTGGACAATCCCATAGCGAGTCTCATAAACTGTCTGGAGCACAAGCGCCAGTTAGCCGGATACCCTTTTGCGCTGTCCGGCTATAGGGCGGTGCGAAAGATGGGTGGAGAAACCTCCAGACTTAAACATAAACTATGGGAAGCGCTACGATCGGCAAAACGGAGACTGACGGCCTCCACCGCGCGATTTGTTGTATCCTCGTGAAACTGTGTCTCACGCCATAACGATCTCAGTAATAGTCCCCTCGTATCAACAAGGGAAATTCATAGGAGAAACAATCACATCGATTGTAGACCAAAAGTGGCCTTCCCTCGAACTGATGGTATTTGATGGCGGCAGCACAGATAGGACAATTGAGATTCTGCGCGGCTTTGGTGAGGGTGTGAGCTATTGGGAAAGCCGAGCGGATCGGGGACAAGCGCACGCTATCAACAAGGGCTTCGATCGTGCATCTGGTGAACTTGTAGCCTGGCAAAATTCTGATGACTGCTACTATCCGGGCGCATTCGCGGCTGTCGCATCCGCTGCCGCTATGCATCCTGATGTGGATGTGTTCTATGGTGACAAAGATTATGTCGACTTCGAAGGGCGCTTTTTATTTACTGCGTGGGCGAGGGATCCTCATGACTTCTCGAATATGATTCCCTGGCCGTGCGTGCACAACGAAGTTACGTTCGTGCGCCGGAGAGTGTTGGAGACAGGTCTGCGGTTGAACGAGTCGAGGCGCCATTATATGGATTACGAGTTTTTTTGGGACCTTTTGCTTGCGGGAAAGCGATTCATGCATGTCCCTGGAATTCGGGCTGGATTCCGGCAACATCCAAATGCAAAAACATCAACCCAAGGAGAAGTTGCCCAGCGGGAGGCATTTGAAATATACGTGAAAGTGTGGCGATCGGGGAAGTTGAATGGCGCGTCTATGTCCGCGATGGCCGCTGCAATATGGAATGAGTGTCGGAATGATTTTGCCGCAGCGCGTTGGAGTCTTTTCATTGAACACATGCGTCAAGCGCGGGGAGTCATCGGTCGGCCAAGGTTGCCTAGAGATCTTCGAATCAAGCGACTGCTAGTTCGGTTGCCGCCTACTTTCCGGGACCGTCTCATTGGATTCGGCCGGGGTCTCCGAGAAAAGTGTCGCCAAGCGGGATCGTTGAGGCGAGTATGAATAAATGCTGGACAGGGATTTCGCGCGGAGCGACCAAATAGCACATGATTTTGTCGAAAATGAAGATTGGAGTGGGAGTTATTGGCACAGCTTGGCAGCAACTTTGGGCTTAACCACGTGAGCACGTTAATTGGCTGGATCGATGCGAAGGTGAATGCGGCGAGGAGAGTCTTAAAGGCAAACCTAGTTCCGAATAATCCATTATATCGGTGGCTTCGTGGGCCGAGCATGTGGTGGAGACATCTGGTGCCACGCTTGATAGCACGTTACAGGAGTCGAAGTGCGAGTGGGATCTTCTTCCGCGAAGACGAAATGGGCATGTGTTCATTGTTGCCCGAGGGAATTCTTATTGCCACTTTCGAGCACATCAAGCCGTTAACGGTCTTAGACGTCGGGTGTGGCACGGGGCAAACGCTCGGATGGTTTTTGGAGCGGGGTTGCGAAGCCATCGGTATTGAAGCCTCGGATTTGGCGATCAAAAAGTCCGGTATGCGTAGTAGGATTCGACGGCTTGACCTACGAAAACCTGTTGATTTGCAGCGTGAGTTTGATCTCGTGTGGAGCTTCGAAGTGGCGGAGCATCTTCCGGAGGACGCGGCGGACAACTTTGTCGCCACTTTGATCCGTCACTCGAATTGCGTCGTTATGTCGGCGGCCCCGCCCGGGCAGGGTGGTGAAGGACATCTAAATGAACAACCGAGCCAATATTGGATAAATAAGTTTGAGGCGCGGGGTTGGTCGTATGAGGATGAATTGACGACAATTCTTCGTGAGACGAACGATATGTTTGCACAGAATATGATGGTTTTTCGGCGGGTAGCGTGCCAAAACAATGAATGTCAAGGGTGAGAACTATGGTGTTGTCATAGCCTGCCACCGGGGGGATTATCGGCTGGCGAAGGGGTGCATAGCCAGCATCCGGCGTTACTGCGGTGAGGTCCCCGTTTGTCTCCTGGCAGATGGTGATTTTGTAACGAACGATGCCGAACAGTGGCATGGCGTGCAAGTAATGCGACGTGCAGACGTAGGTGATCCTTGGTTGCGCCAGAACAGCTTTGGAGGTTGGGGCTATTCGCATCTCATTCCATTTTGGGAGGGGCCATTTGACGAGTTTCTATACTTGGATGCCGATTGCGTGGTTCTGGGTGACATTGTTAGCCGTCTCCGAGCTAATGGTCGTGGAATCGTCGTCCCGGGAACGGGCCGCATTATATACGATGAGCGGATCATCGGTGAGCACTGGTATGATTGCGAACTCGTCCGGACTGAGTTTCCTGAATTTGACCCAATCGGGCGGCCATTTTTTTGCGCGGGAACGTTTTGCGGGATACGGAACACTCTCGACCTTGACTTATACCGTAGGGTGTTCAACCTGCAAAAGCGAAGCCCCGGGAAAAGCTTTCACTATGGCGATCAGGGACTGTTGAATTTTCTACTGTTTCACGCGAAGGACGAAGGGCGGGCACCGCTTTATACAGTCGATTACCAGCAGTTTCCTTCCGAAATGGACAAAGGCGCGCGTCAAACTGCAATCCAAATTCTGCAAGCCGAAGCTTCATTGTTAAGGGCGGAACACGCGATGGTCTTGCATTACGCACAGGTGAAACCGACAATGTTTCATGCTCAAGATCGGGCAGGGGGAGATGGGTTCCTGCAACGAAGGTTCATGCCTGGGCGGGTTTGGGCAGAGCCGATGAACGCATTTCGTCGTGATTTTGCACAGCCTGCATCGACGGCCAGGTGGTTGATGAATTACGCGAAAATGTGGGCTGAAGACTCGGTCATCTTATTCGGAGCAGCGCGGAACTCAATCACTAATAAATTGCTTCGAAGCAAATGAATGCCTGGGTTCGCAGAATCCTGACCAAACCCTTATGGTTGTGGGAGACGAAGCGATACTATGGAATGCGCGAGAAGGTGTTTTGCCTACCGCCTCTGGGCGTTCGCAGCAACGGTGGAGTGCCTACACTTGCTGTGCTGACGACTCCGAAAACGATCAACAATGCTGCGTGGGCGCTTTATTCAATCGCGCGGCAGCTTGAAAGCGAAGTTTCAATGGAGATGGTGGTAGACGGTCAAATTGGGAAACATCGAGTGCTGGAGATATGCAGGCTGCTTCCAGGAATTCTCATTTCCTCTGTACGAGATCACGTAGATAGATTGGCACCGTCAGCGCCTGCCCTGTTCCGTTTGGCGAAAACTCACCCCATGGCAGGCAAGATGGCCGCAATCCTGAATTTGCAAAGAAGAGCGCATTTGCTCTTTAGCGATGACGATGTCCTCGCCTTTCGCCCGTTGAACGATGTGGACAGATGCATTGTTGCTGGCGTTCCGCATGCTCTGTATTTGCGAGAGCAGTCGGGTGGCAAAGTTCAGGAAGAGCCGTCGATTAGAGTTGGACTTGAGAAACTCGGCTTACCTTGGCTCCACGATATCAACGTGGGTTTCATTTTGATACCGAAGGATTCTCTTGATATCGCGATGTGCGATCGCATTTTGGAGGAATCGCCGCCGGTTGAAACTTGGTTTCCAGATACGATGATACTGGCTGCGCTATTGCGTCAGAAGGCAGCACAGGTTTTGCCTGATTCATACGTCGTATCTACACAGAGGCAGTTTTTCTACGAGGCAGACGTCGACTATACGAAAGTCGTACTTCGTCATTTTGTTACTCCTGTCCGACATTTGATGTACGCAAAAGGAATGCCGCGAATCTGGCGGTGCGCGGAAAGGAAACGCGCAACTCGAATTGAACCTAACCGGTGAGAATTACGTTTTGCGCGAACGAGGATAGCCGTTCTGGAACGTATTTCCGGATGCATGGCTTAGCGAGTGCCCTGGCGGCGCGTGGAAACAGTGTCACAGTAGTTTCACAGCATAGCCAGCGCGGGGTCGCGAGTTCCGTGCAGTGGCGCGAAGGGGTAGAATATAGATTGGCACGGTCCTTTGGAGTTCCTCGATACCTCGCGAATGGACTTAATCCAGGGGTGCTTCTCATGAGAGCCTTGCAACGAATACCGACCTCCGACGTGGTACATTTGTTTCAACCTTTCCTTCCGGGTGCCATTCCCTGGTTAGTTGGGCGACTAAGGGCCCGTCGACCGCTGATCGTCTACGATTGGGATGATCTTTGGTGGAACTCATGGGAGCAACAGTTGTTTTTGGAAGAGAAAACGACTATGCCTTGGCGGAAACGACTTGCGATCGTGCAGCGGAACTGGATGGAGAAATATCTGCCAGCGTGGTCGGATTTGGTTACGACCTGCAGTCAGCCATTGGCGAGAAGAGCGAGCGAAAGAGGGGCGGCGCTCGTGCAGGTCGTTCCGAATGGCGCTGACGACAGGGACTGTTTTGATGAAGGCAACATTCGGAAGCGATTTGGGCTTCGAGATGATGCCTTCTACCTAGGCTTTGCGGGGTGGACCTTGATGCACGTTGAATGGTGCCTTGAATTGCTTCGACGTGTGCGGGGATGGCTTCCTACGGCTCGGCTTGCGTTTTGCGGGGCCGATCCCCGGACGCTTGGCCTATCGGATTTACTTCTGTCAGAGGCATGTGATTTTCTCGGGGTCCTGTCTCCCGGCGATTGTGCAGCATTCTGCCGCGCTGCGGATCTTTTGCTGTTGCCGCTACTTGACAATGACATTAATCAGGCTCGCTTTCCCATGAAATTTGCAGAATATGCCGCATCTGGCACGCCTTTCCTTTGTTCTGCTGTGGGTGAGTGTTTAATTTGGGCGGACCGAGTTCCTTCCGTCAGGTTAGCCCCGCCCAGCGAAGATGGCTGGCTGGAAGCAGGCGAGGCCTGTGTGCGGGCTATAGAAGCGTCGACTATGAACGCGAAAGACAATCAAAACACCCGATGCCGCGAACTCCTTTGGAACGAAGTAGTCGGAGTTTTGGAAGAAGCTTATCAGCGCGGTTGCGAATTAAGACGAAAGTAGCCGCCATGGAAGCTGCCG
>Ga0105237_10001136_pt1 | contig 35738 bp, 34 predicted proteins | sample KBSC24metaG_FD_81520 | JGI IMG/M metagenome (GOLD analysis project Ga0105237, IMG submission 81520) | Corn rhizosphere microbial communities from Kellogg Biological Station, Michigan, USA - KBS C2-4 metaG | ecosystem: Host-associated > Plants > Roots > Rhizosphere > Soil | place: Michigan, USA... | reverse complement strand
TCCAAAACAGCGGCGAATTCGGTTTGCACATTGGGCAAGGTATCCAGCATAGCGCCTAATGCCTCCAAATTATTGGCCAGCCAGCCGAAGTGTGCTGCTATGAATATCGTATGCCTGTGTTTGGCAAAAATATGATGCTGCTCACTCATCACCTGTTTCCAGCTCGGATAGCGTGATGATGGCCTTGCCCGGTCAGGATGCAATTTCAGCTCCAACCAGCGCTCGTTATTCGCATCCGGCTTATCAAAGAACGGGGCAGGCTCACCAGTGTGGATCAGTACGGGAATATGCAACTCGCCGCATTTTTCCCATATCGGGTCGATACGCGGGTCATCAACAGCGATGCGTTTGCCATTCTTGTCTTTTATCTCCAAGCCGAGTTCCTTGTACACCTTTAAACCTGCTGCGCCATTCTTTACATCTTTTTCCAACTGCGCCACAGCGTTTTTGGTCCAGTTAGGATCATCGATACCGGTCCAGTCCACATTGGTAAAAACCAGGATACGCCCCTTGCCATTTTTGCGGACGTTATCCAGCGAACGGTTCAGGTATTCAGGGCCATTTACGGTGAATAGGGTGCCGCCGTGGTAATCGATCTCTTTACCACCCCTGCCGCTTAAGTTTACCATTACACCCATGTTTAGCTTATCCATGTCGCCCAGCAGTTCACCCAGGTTTTGGTTGGGCATGTCCCATTGATGGTTGTGCACATCGATAAATTTGTATTTGGCCCTTTTGACCGGGTGCTGCTTTACAACCAGCGTTGATTTTGGGTTGTAAGTTTCGAAATCCATCCTATCCTGTGCAAGGCACACCGAAGTCGTTAATACCAAAACCGACGGGATAAAATATTTGAGGAAATTCATGATAAGCTCTTTCTAACGGTAAACGCTAAAATTAAAAGGAACTATACAAAGTAAAACGTGCCAAAAACATCTTTTTAATGATCAGAGCACTACGGTTACGATGACCCTCTTATAGCGTGTTAATGCAGGTGTGCCTTTATCGGTCACCTTTAAAATATGCGGGATATTTCTGTTTGGACATAGGTTTTGTTGGAATGATTGGAGTATGTAATATACGAATAATTTCCGGGATTACGGAGATAAATTTTGCAATACCCTCATAAATTGATCAACTTAGCCGACCGGTTTAAACCATTATGCTCAAGCGTATTTTCCTTTCGTTAATCGTAGCAATAAGCTGCCTGGGCGTTAATGCTCAATCCCAATTCAGGGTGATCGGTTATTTACGTACGCAGGATATTATCAATGGGCAGGCCAACCAGGTTGATTTCAGCAAGGTGACCCACATCAATATCGCGTTTATCAACCCCGATTCCACAGGGAATTTTGAAACGATGCCGGGTTTAAAAGCTTTCAGCGATAATATGCATAGTCGCCATATCAAAGTGCTGGCATCTATTGGCGGAGGTTCTGCACCTGAATATTATTCTGAATTGTTATCTGATGGAAAAAGGGGTGACTTTACTAAAAAGCTCGCCTCGTTAACCGAATCGTATGATCTGGATGGGATCGACGTCGACCTTGAAGGCAAACGGATCGACACCAATTATGAAAGTTTTATCACCGGGCTTTCTATTGTGCTTAAAGCTAAGGACAAGCTGATCACTGCTGCTGTAGCTACAGCCTACAAAAAAAGATATACCGATAAGGCCTTAGCGAGCTTTGATTTTATCAGCATCATGTCGTATGACAAGACAGGGCCTTGGAAGCCGAAAAAGTCAGGTCCACATGCGCCGTATAAAATGGCCGTTAAGGATGTAGATTACTGGACCGACAAGGGTATAGCCAAAGAAAAGCTGAATGTAGGCATCCCATTTTACGGCTATGGATTCGGACCAGATGCGCCTGAAAGCATGTCGTTTAGGAAAATTATCAGTACTTATCCTGCTTCAGAAAACCAGGATGAAGTCGACTTGCCTGCGGGCGGAACTATTTATTACAACGGCATACCGACTATAAAAAAGAAGACCAAACTGGCTTTAAAAAAAACAGGTGGCATTATGATATGGCAATTATTGCAGGATGCGCAGGGCGATCTGTCACTGCTTAAAGTTGTAAATGATATGATAGAGCAGAAGAGTAAATAATTTACCGCTTTGCCACCACGTTGATGTCTTTCACTTCTAATATTTGTTTATCATAGCCGTGGAGCGCCACATTGATCATCGCTATTCCGACGTCTTTCAATGTACTCACCGCATTGGGAAATATCCCTTTCACGATAGGGTATAGCCAGGAAATATACTTGACGTATTTGTTTACATTTTTTAATCCTGGCGTAGGATGCATGTAGCCCGGCCGAAAATTATATTCCTGTTTAAAAGGCAATTTGGCCAGGTCATTTTCAGTTTTGCCTTTCACCCTTGCCCACATGCTGCTGCCTTTTTCGGAACTGTCCGTACCGGCGCCTGATACATATTCAAACGTCATATCCGGGTTTTGCTCTGCAAGCAGGGTTGCAAAACCAAGTGTCAAAGTATGGGTAACTTTGTAATATTCAGGTTCTTTCATCCCAACCGAAGATATACCAAGGCAAAAGAAGCAAGCGTTATAGCCTTTCAACTGATCTTTGATTGCCGTAAGGTCAAAAAAATCTTTGTGAATGATCTCCTTCAATTTAGGATGTGTCACACCACCGGGTTTCCGGTTAATCACCAATACCGATTCCACCTGGGGGTGGAGCAGGCACTCGTGCAAAACACCTTCACCAACCATGCCGGTCGCGCCGGTAACAATCACCCTTAATTTTATATCTCCGCTCATGCTGTAAAGTTAGGAAGAAGATATTTACTTATTCTTCATTTCTTCCGGCATCACGATGATTTTGTCCGGTTTATCTATTTCAATGGCATTCGGGCGTTTTGTAACTATTCAGTTTCTTCCTTAGCCTGGCAATGACAAAGTGGTGGTAAGTTACTCATCTTCATCATCCACCCTCACCTCCCTGTCATTACGAATTTTAATGGTGATGATATTGGGGTCGTCGTTTGCCGGGGCAAGGTCTTTGATCTTTTCATAGTGCACTTCGTTGTCCTCATCGGCCCAAATATAAAACTCAACCTGTTCGGGTATTACGCCGATGAGTTTGGTATTGGCAGGCACGCCAATGTACTCAAGCATTTTCAGGATCAGTGTTTGCAATTCGATTATCTCATTGTTGGTTTCGGTAAGTTCGTCATTTGCTTTTTGCGCCTTGTAGCAGTAGCGCAGTACCTGGTCAATATCCGTTAGGTAGGTTTGGCCGATGTAGGGCACCGGGTTATCCATTAATTCTTCAAAGTGTTCTTGCTGCAAAAGTAGGCGTTCATTCAGGCGGTAATATTGGCCGCATACTTTGTTTAGGTATTCTTTCATGATTTAGTATTGTTATTATTCAGATTTTAAAAGGCGCTGCATAGTGCATCTATGTCAAAGCGCAGCAGGTGGTCGGCCATGTCAAGGCCTTGTGTTTTCTCGTCGGTAAAAGCGTGTCGTTCCAAAAAGTCCGACACCTTAAAATTCATGGATAGCTGATTTGCCTTTTGCAGCCAAGGGGTGTAGGCACCCAAGTCGGGGAACAGCGTTACATTCCTGCCCTTTAATATCCGGCACTTGTCGGCAGTAAGGTTGCTCAAACTCCCGGTAGCCAGCCATATCATTTGAGGCAGATAAGCGCTTGCGATAATGGCCGTTTTCTCACTCTCCACTATCGCTACGGGCATATCAGGATGCTCTTTCAGTAAGTGTTCACCGAACAGGCATTGCTTTAATGTGAATTCTATGATGTTTTGACCATGGTCTATGGTCCATTGTCCATGGTCTTTTTTTGACTTTTGACTTAACAACGAATGCACCCACGTAACATGATTAAAAGGCTCCTTCACCCGCTTACCTGTGTCGGCATTGTACAGCATTACCTTGCCTGTGCGTACAAATCCTTCGGTATCCAGTTGCCAAAACACCGTTGCACCCGGCCAATGCGCCGATGTGCCGATGCGGTATCGACCTACCAGTGCATCAGCCACATCAAAACCCAGGCGCTTAATTAAATACTGCACAAGGTTGTTCTGCTGATAATTGGTAAAGCTGTCGTTCACATAATCAAATTGAATGTAAGTTGGTTCACTTTGGGGTCGATGGTCAATAGACGATGGACGATAGTTTGTTTTATCCTTGTAACTGCTTTTTGCTATGGTCAATGGACTATGGTCTATCGGCCTAAAACTATGGCCTATCGACCTGAAATATTCAGCCGGCTTATAATGATATCCGCAATTCACCTCACGACTGCAACGGCCTACATGACTGGCAAGGTATTCGCTGGTTTCGGTATCGATGTAGCGGCTCAATGTTTTGCGCTTGTTGCAGGCCGGGCAATCATAGCGGCTTGCAGGGCCTGCGTAGGGTTCTAAGGTGTATTTGTGCATGGTGTGGGATTGGTAACAGTTGATAACATGAGTAACACATTACTATGTTACTGCTTGTTACTAAGGCGTTTTACTATGCGGGATACCCTGACTTTGTAACTATTAAAATTCCCGCCTTCAGGGCAAATACGTTTGGCAATGGCGTAGGCAGTTAAGCCCGGTTCGGCTTGCAGCAATGGCGTTACTTCTGCTTCAAGATCATGGCTATCATTCTCGCTTGCTGCTTTCAAATGCTCCCGCTCCGTACCGAAACCCGTAAACTCGAACAATACAAAGTTGTGGGGTTGATGCACGGTGCACACCATTACGTTGCCTGTATCGTACTGCATCTCGCAACTACGGGCTTTAATTTGTTTCAGGTAGCGGGTGTGGCTGTCGACCTGGCTCTCGCCGATGGCAAAAATGCTGTCGGTAAGGTTTGATAAATGCTTGCTGCCCTGCAAGTGGTTGCGGGTGATGGGTTGCGACAGGTCGCGCTTGGGTGTATGTGCCAGTACCAATATGGAAAGCTTGTATTTACGTTTAAGCTGTATCAGCCTTTTCATTAATGGCAGTGCATCCTTAGCCTTTTCGGTTTCGGTTTTAAGGTAGGTTACGTTATCAATTATCAAAACCCTGATACCTGTTTCAATAATATTCTGTTCAAGTTCATCACTTAAATAGTCCTCGAAAGTGTCAAAGCCGTGTTCTTTATAATCGGTATTGTCAGGGTCGATCTCCGCACGTAAAAAGCCGGGCGAGAAGTTATAATGATGCTGATAGTTGACAGAATAGCGGGCTTCAAACTGCTTGTCGGTCAATTCAAAATCAAAGTATAATACGGGCTGCTTATCTGATTGTAGCCTGAACCCTGCTATGGGTATACCCTTGCTGATGCTGTTGGCTATTTGCACCGCAAGCAGCGATTTGCCTACCCCGTTCTCGGCAAACAGGATGCACAGCTCACCCTCGAACCAAAACTCATCAAAGAGCATGCGGGGTATAGGTCGTTCCTTGGCCTGCTCTATCCAGTCGTCGGCAGTTTGAACCATGAACAGGCCTTTAGATTTCTCATGGTTTTGGTTAATAATATCATTTACATGATGAAGTGTTTGGGCAGGCGTGAGGTTGCCGATGCCCTGGTTTTCGGAATGGGTCATAAATTAAAATAGGTTAAGTTGGGGATTGTGGTTAACTTTTCGCGGATCAGTGGTGAGATACCAAGCTTTGAAATCTGTTTCTTTACAGGTTCGTTTTGCCAGTTGCGATAGCCTGCCGCTTTCTTCGAGTTCGCGTTTATAACGGCAGATGTTTTTTTGAGGCACACCCGTAGCCGTAGCTACCATTGATGCCGTAGCTACATGGTTTTGCAGGTACTCGAAAACCGTGTTTAACTGGTTCTGTGAGGATGTAGAATTTTCCATTGCGTCTGATTATTTGATTAATACAGACCAAAATTGGGGGGTAAACAAGGGCTTGGGGTACTCTACGGGAGTAATGTAGAGTACCCTATATTAATTGAAGGCGCATTATTAATTCATTGCCGTTGGCTTCAGCCGACGGGGTAAAAGCTTTGGTTAGTGGCTTTAGCCTAAATGTAAATTCGGCTAAAGCCGGACTTTGGGTATTTCATTATCCGCCCCATAAATGGGACGGCAATGAAGTTTATTTTTTAGAGGCTTTTATTTTTCATTAGCTCTGCTGATTTCCTCATCTATTGCCTTTACCGCTTCTTTCAACTGGACTTTTTCAAACAATGGCTTTATATCTTCAAGGTCTCTAATCAATTCCTTATTTGTTTTAAAATTGGGTGCCTGGCGCAGCTTGTTATAGAAGTCAGAGCTGGTAGTAGCTTTAAATTCTTTACCTGTTATTAAATGCATAAACTTGGCTACAGGTGCAAAATCGATATTATTGCGAATGTTGATGCCAATGGCTTTAAAAAAGTAGTAAAATATGAGGACGGTTTGACTGTTGTTGTGTTCTTCTAATGCGTAGGTTGATGATTGTTGGTGAATTGGCGCTGTTGGTTCAGGAACTTTAATGATTTCAGCTTTTGGAAATAATTTTTCATCAATCTCACTTAACTTCTCTTCGATATAATTAAATGATTGTCGGCCTACTGGGGAGAGCAATACCCCTTGATCGCGCTCACTATAATTATAATATGTAATTGCCGTAACGAGATAGGTAAGAAAAGCATGTAGCTGCAATCCAGGTATCTCTATTTTATCAAATTCAGTTTCGAAATAATAATAATCATCCTGATGTTTTTCAAAAAAATCATACCATTGATATAAGACATTAAAAAATTCCAGATAAGAAGGGAATAATTTCGGATGATCTTTTTTCAAGCCTTGATAAATGAGAACATTTAATTCGTTACCGCGTAAATAATCGTTGAGGGTTGATTCTTGCATTTCAACCATAAATATCCAAAAATTTTAGCAATTTCTGAAATAGTAACAATGGGTACATAGTACATGTGTACCTAATGTTACTAAGTGTTACCACTTGTCCTTAGCAGGGATGGCGTCGCTCCATGACAAAAAAGATAGCCACCCCTTTATCACGAAGGCTATCGATCACGATAACGGGATGGCTAATTTTTCCGTCCGGTTGGAGAGCGGGATACACGGAAAGTCTTTTTTGGGGAAGAGATCTTTTGCCGATAGGTATGGGCCTGGATAGCCTGCCCTTTATAACCTGTCAGCTTGATAATACCCCGGCTATGCATTTTACAACAACCAAAACACATTTCATAGTACCGGGGATATTATTTACCTAACTAAACATTGTACACAGTTTAAATTAATTATTTTTTTTATTAGAGATACCTTTTATACGGCCCGGCAAGGGGGCATTTTTGTAGAAGTTATTGTGAAACGTTTGTAGTGGTTTGGTCTACATCGGCCATGATATTCCGGCTTCTTCCGGAACTAAACGGAACGGAATAATGCAGAACATTTTATTAAGGGATTTCTTTTGGGGGAAGGGGCTTTCAGTTATGGTGTTGAAGAGTCGGCTATTTTAATAACCCTCCGGCTGTGCGTTTTACACTTATCACAATCATCGCACAGTACCGGGGGGATTATTTAACTAACTACCTAATTGTACCACACCTTAAATAAATCATTTAAGATACATGCTTATACGCCCCGGCGGGAGGGCGTTGTTGTAGGCGTTATTATGAAAGCCGTGTAGTGGTTTGGTTGACATGGAAAAGGTGACTTTGGCGCATCGGTTATGCGCTGATTGTTCAATATCTTTGATACCTAACCTCAACTCATCATGAAAAAATTTGCATTGGTATTGGTCGTATTATCGGGCTTGTTTGCGGGCGGGACATCAGCACAGATGGTTACCAAGTTTGGCGATAACGTAAGCACGCTCGACGGCATCATGAAAGCCTATTACGATGTGGTTACCATTAAAAAAGGTGAGAAGGCCAGCTTCGAGCGGGATAGCCTGCTGCATTACCCCAAAGTAACGGTAGGCATATCCAGTCAGCGGAAGGACGGCACCATGGCGATGAGGTACATGAGCCTGAAAGAATATCACCGCCTGTCGGACCCTTACCTGGAGCAAAACGGCTTCTACGAAAAAGAGATATCCCGCAGGGTGGAACAGTTCGGCTCTATTTGCCACGTGTGGAGCACTTATGAATCCCGAAACGAGCCGGGCGGCAAAATAACCGACCGTGGCATCAATAGTGTGGAGCTGTTTTACGACGGCACCCGGTTTTGGATAATGGGCTGGTTCTTTGATTCGGAACGGAAGGATAACCCTATCCCGAAAGAGTACCTGCCGCAATAATTAAATAAAAATTTTATCTTCGATTTTCAACCATCACTGATCTCATGAAAAAATTAGTCCTCCTGCTTATACCTGTAGCGGTGCTGTTCAGCTGCAATCAAAAACCACAATCCAATGCCGGTAGCTCATCGGGTGATGAGGCTTTCCAAAAACTATCAGAAGAGTATATTAAAGGTTACCTCGACTGGAACCCTGAACAGGGCGTAGCGCTCGGCTTTCACCAATACGATGGCAAAACAACCGACGTAAGCAAGGCATCCATAGACAAGGAACTGGCAAGGCTAAAGGACTTCGACCAGAAGCTGAATACCACCGATACCGCAGCATTAAGCGCACCGGTGTTTTATGATTTCAGGATACTGCACTCGGCTATCAAGCAGGAGATATTTAATATGGAAGACCTGGCGCAATTCACCAAAAACCCGATGGTGTATGCCGGGGCGATGGACGTGAGCATCTACATTAAACGGGACTTTGCGCCGTTGGAAGATCGCCTGAAATCGATCATTGCCATAGAAAAAACCGCCCCGCAACTCTTCGCGGCAGCAAAAGCAAACCTGGCTGATACTTTAGGCAAACCTTTGGTTGAAACAGCCATGCAGGTAGCCCAGGGCACCACACAGTTTTTAAATGGTGATTTGAAAGTCGCCCTCAAGGGTGTGAAGAACGATACGCTGATGAAAGCCTTCAACGCAGCCAACAAAGCCGCTATTGATGCCACCAACGACTATGCCGCCTGGCTCCAGAAAGAAAGACTACCGAAGGCCAACAACAAATACGCCATCGGCGAAGCCAATTATAAAAAGATGCTGCTTTACAGCGAGGGCATTACCCTCTCGCCTGAAAAGATACTGGAGATGGGATTGAGCGAATTAAAAAAGGAACAGGAAACCTTTAACACAGCCGCAAAAACCATCAACCCCAATAAAAAACCAATTGATGTATACCACGATCTGCAAAAGGAACACCCTACAGCCGAAAACCTGATACCGGATGTGCGTAAGAATGTGGAGTCGATACGTAAGTTTTTGACGGATAAAAATATTGTAACCATGCCCGCCAACGTCAACCTGAAGGTTGAGGAAACACCGGAATTTGCCAGGGCAACCAGCACGGCATCCAATGATGATCCCGGCCCGTTTGAAACCAAGGCGACAGAGGCGTTTTACTACGTTACCCCGGTAGATGCCAAATGGACTGCTCAGCAAAAAGAGGATTGGCTAAGGCAGTTTGACTATTACACCACGGATAATATTACCATCCACGAAGCCTATCCCGGCCATTACACGCAATTTTTACACCTGAACGCCTCGAAGGCCACGAAGATCGAAAAGATATTTGGCAGCTATGCCTACGTGGAAGGCTGGGCGCACTATACCGAAAAGATGATGGCCGACGAAAGCTACGGCAGCAACGGCGACCCGGTAAAAGCAGCCAAGTACCGCCTGGCGCAATCAGGTGATGCTTTGCTTCGTCTTTGCCGCCTGTGTGTGTCCATCAAAACCCATTGCCAGGGAATGAATGTGGATGACGCCACCAAGTTTTTCATGAACAACTGGTACCAGGGCGATAAGCCGTCACGGCAGGAAGCTATTCGCGGTACATTTGACCCCGGTTACCTGTTTTATACCATCGGAAAACTGGAGATACTAAAGCTGCGCAACGATTATCAGAAACAGGAAGGCGCGAACTTCTCGCTCAAGAAATTTCATGATGTAGTGCTTGACCACGGCATGCCGCAAATACGTTTGCTAAGGGAGATCATGTTGAAGGATAAAGCTACCTGGCCGGATGGACTGTAATTTCACCGATTATTGAAGGGTGATTGCACAGATTATCGGTGTAATCAAAAACAAATCGGTGGAATCCAACACTATTATTTGTAAATTTGGTTATAAATAATGCCATGCATAACAATGTAATTAATATCGACAAAGAAATAATGGGCGGAACACCTGTTTTTTCAGGTACTCGCGTTCCAATTAAAAATTTATTTGATTACCTGGAAACAGGCGATTCAATAGAGGTTTTTTTGGAAGACTTTGAAGGTGTGAGCCGGGAACAGGTAATTAAGGTGCTGGAAATGTCTAAAAAATTCATTGAAACATCCTCGAATATACTCAATGAAAGTTTTGCTTGATGAATGTGTTACTAAGAAACTTAAATCTTATTTAAAAGAGTTTGAAGTTTATACGGTAACTGAAATGGGATGGAGCGGAGTAAAAAACGGCAAACTCATGACGCTTTGTGTTGAAAATGGATTTGAAGTTTTATTAACGATCGATAAAAATCTTGCCTATCAACAAAACCTTGACAAGTATAAAGTTTCAATAGCGGTATTTAATACCATCACCAGCAAGATTGAAGAATTAAAAGCGTTTGTCCCATCATTTAAGGAACAGGCATCCAATCTCGAGCCACACAAAGTTTACATTATTGATAAATAAATGATTACACCGATTGATCTGTGAAATCACAAACAAATCGGTGTAATCCCAATAAATTATGCTCCCGGTGCTGCAGGTGCAGGTGGAGGCCCTGGTAGTGCGTGTTTGGGCGGAGCGCAGCCTGTGGCTACCATCGCGTATATTGCAGTAAGCAATACGATACCCATTAGTTTCTTTTTCATAGTAGTAGTGATTTTACACCTTATAATACCACATCACCGCTATATGTTTTAAATTATTGGCTCAGGCTTGGTAAAGTACGTTGACCGGGTGGCAGGGCCTCAAATTTCTTGTAGGAGTCGTTAATGTAAACCGCCAGCGACTCTTTATTATTGCTTGTCACAAAGGCATAAGTTGGGCGGTACATGGTCATAAAGTCCTCTAAATCTTTATCTTTCAGAGGTGCTATGCTACTCACATAAGCCCGCGTCCATATCTGGTCGACCTTTCTTTCCTGTTCTTCGTGTACAAAATAGCGTTTTAGCCTGCGGGCATCACGCCCTTCTTTGCTGAACCAACTTGAGGGTGACAATGGGTAAACTTTACTCTTGGTATACACATCAGGGTATTCTTTATGCGGATCAAAGGTTTCTTTCCTGGACGTAATATTCACTTCGCGAAGCGATATGCTCTGTGTTTTTAGTTCGACACGCTTTGGGGTAAGGTCGACCACATACATGGTATCGGACACATAATTGGGGCACGAGAAAACGAGGATGTGGCCCGTCTCAGTTTTGATCTCGAACTTGCCCGATTTATCGGTTATGGTGATTTGCTTGTTGGTTATGTCCTTCACAAAAACATCCGGCATCTTGCTGCCGCTTCCTGACTCGTAAACGGTACCTTTTACCAATATTTGTGCACGCAGGCTACCGCAAACCAATAGCAACATGGCGATAATGTAGAGCTTTATCTTCATAGCAGATTAAATATACCGTAATTATAAGTTAAAAACCCTTTATCACAGCCAATAGTTTTGTTTTTAACATTTAATTTAACACTTGGAAGACTGTCCAACAAAAAACCCGGCATAACCGGGTTTCTATATTATTGTTGTGGCTTTGTCCAGGTGTTGTTATCCTGATTAAAATCAGGTAACACTTTATCAGGATCATAAGTAACCGATTGTATAGCTTCTGTTGATGGATATTTGAATGTCCAGGTGCTGTTACGCTCCCAGATTTCAACCGGCAGTTTCACACGGTCAGTTTTACCGCTCACGGTTTTTACTTCCAGGATAACCGGCATCGCCATTTTCTCCAGGTTGTCGATGGTGATCAACGCGCCTTTGGTTGGGTCATCATTCACATACTTAACATCGCGTACAGCAACATCCAAACGCCAGTTGTTCAGGAACCATCCCCTCCAGAACCATTGCAGGCTCTCGCCGGATGCATTTTCCATAGTGCGGAAGAAATCATCGGGTGTAGGATGTTTGAACGCCCATCTTGCCACGTAAGTCCTGAATGCGAAATCAAAGCGCTCAGGCCCCAATATCTGCTCCCGAAGCATAGTAAGTCCCATTCCAGGTTTGAAATACAGCAATATGCCGGTATTTCTTTCTTTCAGATTTGCAGGCTGACTCAATACAGGTTCAAGTGCTGGTGCGGTAACAATATTTGCTGTGCGGTGCATGTCAGTTGGTCTTGTCGGCTTGTATTCACCATTGTTAAAATCAGCAGTCGATAGGGTATTGATGAAAGTATTAAAACCTTCGTCCATCCAGCCGTATAAACGTTCGTTTGAACCAACGATCATCGGGAACCAGGTATGGCCGAATTCGTGGTCGTTAACGCTCCAAAGATTTCCTTTTTTAGATTTGTATCCGCAGAAAACAATACCCGGATACTCCATTCCACCTACATTACTTGCAACCGCAGTAGCCGCAGGGTAAGGGAACTCGAACCATTTAGCTGAGTTGAACTCGATAGATTTCTTCACGTATTCAGTTGAACGGCCCCAGGCATCAACCCCATCACTCTCAACCGGGTAGGCTGATATGGCAAGGGATTTTTTACCACTTGGCAGATCCATTTTAGCAGCATCCACAATAAATGCAGCCGATGAAGCCCATGATGCATCACGCGCGTTCTTTATTTTAAAATGCCAGGTCAGTTCTTTTTTACCTGCCGGACGTGAAGAGGCTTGTGTAACCTCATCAGCCGAACGGATGATCACTGTTTTCTCACTTTTAGCAGCTTCTGCCCAGCGTTTTAACTGCTCGGGAGTATACACGTCCTGTGGGTTCTGTAACTCGCCTGATGCTACCACTATATGGTTAGCCGGAGCAGTTATGCTCAAATCGAAATCACCATACTCCAGGTAAAACTCACCCGGACCAGTATAAGGTATGGTGTTCCATCCCATTACATCGTCATACACGCACATGCGTGGGTACCATTGTGCAATGGCAAATATTTTACCGTTTTTGGTATCCTGTATACCTGTACGGTCTGAACCGTAGTTAGGCTCTACGAAAGAATATTCTATTTTCAGTTTCACCTGTCCGCCATTCGCGGGCATAATTGATGGAAGGAATAGTTGCATCCGGGTATCGCTGATCAGGAATTTAACGTCCGTAGCAATTCCTTTTGCATTGACCAATTTTACCGATTTGATCTTGTAACCGGCATCAAACTCTTGTCCGCGGCCCCAGTTACGGCTGCCTGTCAAAGGAACGATCGCAGTACCACGTGAATCAGGTTTGAACAGGTTTTGCTCCAGGTTCATCCATAAAAAGCTAAGTCTTTGTGGGCTGTTGTTGGTATAGGTCACTACTTCAGAACCGGTGATCTCGCTGGTTTGATCATTTAGTTTGGCGGCTAATTGATAGTCCGCCCTGTTCTGCCAGTATTTCGGGCCAGGCTGACCATCGGCTGACCTGTATTCATTTCCATTTTTAGAAAAGAATGGCGGGCCAAAAGCTTCGTGATAATCATATTTGGTATTGGGGGCAACGGCTTCCGGTGGTGGCGGTGTGCGTTGTGGCGGAGGAGCCGGTGACTCTGTCTTCGGTGCAGCGGCAGGCGGCGGTGTTTGCTGTGCGTTTACCGCATTGGCAATTGTTAAAATAGCCAGCGATAAACCAGCGATCAGTTTTAGTTTCATTATGTTCAATTCAGTTAGTTATTGGCTCGCAAGTTAGTACAAATAAGGGAATTGCGGAGAGCGTAAAATAATTGTTACGGGAGAGTAAATAATAATTGTTGGAATGTTGTAAAGTTGAAATGTTGTAAGGTTACATCGCCCGTTGGCAAATCAACATTCCGCCTTTACAACATTTCAACCTTTAAACTTTAAAATGCTTCTTATAAGCTTCTTCGTCAAACCCGAAAAACAAAAAGCCACCATCTTCAATAACCGGCCTTTTGATCATGCTGGTTTTCTCCTGCATAAGGGGTAATGCCTGGGCTGTTGATACCACACTTTCTTTCACTTCATCATCAAGGTCTTTCCAGGTGGTGCTTTTCTTATTCATAAATTTCTCATAGCCCGCTTTTTTGTCCCACTCTTTCAATTTTTTGGGTGTGATGCCTTCTGTTTTGAAATTATGAAATTCAAAATCGATGTTATGCGCTTTGAGCCAAGTAAGAGATTTTTTTACTGTATCGCAATTGGGTATTCCGTAAACTGTCATGCAGCAAAACTATTGATTTCCGCCGGAACTTTGGCCACCGCTTTTGGTGTCGTCATTCTGAATGCCGTGCTCGTTCTTTTTGATCTGGCTGTTGAGCTTACCAAATTTAAAGTTGAGACGGAAAGCAAACGAACGGTAATAATTTTGATTGAAAGATGTCTGGTAAAAATCTGCCGCGTTGGTAGTGGAACGGAAATTATTGTATTTGCTGTACGGGTTATTGGCAACTAATACCAAAGTGAATTTCTTATTAAAAAACTCTTTTGAAAGCAGGTACTGGTTGAAAACAAAGGAACTGGAATTACCCTGCAGGTTCACGTTCCCGCTAAAAAAACCGGCGTTGAAGGCGATCGCGAAACCGTTATTAAACTTATAACGCAGGTTGCCAAATGCATTGCCTGTATAACCGTCATTGTGATACATTTTATCATCAAATGTTCCGCTCAGCCAGATGTGCTGCACCTGTCCGTTCAAACTCATGGTAAATTGTTTGGTGATGTTCATGTTGGTATTCACGTTCAGCCCCAAAGTTTTGTTGGTTCCCAAATTCTGGAAAGTGGTATAGGTAACGCTATCCTGCCGGCTGGATACATTCTGGATCGAATTGTTGGAGAAAGCGTAGCTCAGCCCGACATTGATAGAGTTTTTACTGAAATTGCTATACGTAAATTCAAAAGTATTATCTAACTCGGGCTTCAGCTCCGGGTTACCCGAACTAACGAACAGCGGGTTACTTTTATCAACGAAAGGGTTCAACTGGAATATACCAGGGCGTTGGATACGCTGCGTGAATCCGAAATTAAGGCTGCTGCTTTTAAAGCTGCGCTGGATGGATACCGACGGGATCAGGTTATTATAGCTTGGCGCAGTAGTTACCCCTGCCGAAATAAAGTCGGCGCTCAAAGAGGTACGCTCCAACCTTAGTCCCGCCTTGCCTGTCCATTTTTCAAGCTTTAACTGGTACGAGTTATAAATGCTGTAAATATCCTGGTGATAAGTGAAGTTATTGGTCTGCTGGTCGTTAAGTACATATTCATTGGTTACGCTGTCGCGATCCTTCACATTAAAATTGCTGTAATTGTTGCGCAGGATCGCCTTGGCGCCCGCCTCTATCGAAATTTGCTTGTTTAGCGGGCTGGCATAATCTACCTGTATGGTGTGATCTTTATTTCCGGCGTCATTATATTGCTGAAAATCAGGATAATCGTGCTGCGAATACCCAAACCGGTCACTAAACGCGTTATCGGTAAACTGTTTATTAGGCGAATAGCTGTATTTATAGGAAATGGTCAGCAGCTCATCCTTTGATTTCTTAAACCCTAACTGGTAGTTCACTGAAGCATCAAACCCCACAAAGCTGCCATTACCGGAGTTTTGTAAAGTATAGATCTGCGAAGGTATGCCCAGGGTATCGGTATTGGAGAATTGGGAGCCGTGCTGGCTTTGTTTGTTCCCGAAAAAGTCGATTGAAGCCGTCAGCAAATTGAGCGTATCGAGTTCATAACTCAACTCGGTACCCCCATAGTGAAAATTGCCTTTTTGTTTATTGATACCGGTTTGTTCGATATTACTAATGATAGCATGCGTTTTAGGGTCGAAGATATTTTCCGTGGTCCCGTTGGTATTTTCCAAGTTACCGTTGCTGCCAAAACCCGTGAACAAGGACATCCCGAATTTGCCCTCCTTCAAGGTTCCGTTGAGGTTATAGCCTGCCCCAAAAACTGAGTTAAAGCGGGTGTTAAGGCCGATATTATATCCCTGGTCAGCATTTTTCTTGGTGATGATATTAATGATACCGGATAATCCCTCCGCATCATATTTGGCAGGTGGTGTAGTGATCACCTCGATCTTCTCGATATTGGTAGCCGGCATCGACTTTAATATATCCGATGGGTTTTTCGCAACCAGTGCCGACTCTTTACCGTTGATGAGTATCTTATAATTACCACTCCCTTTGAGTTTAATGTTATCATTCCCGTCCACCGACAATAAGGGCACTTTGCGCATCATATCCAATACGGATAAAGCCTTGCTGTCAGGGTCAGCCTGTACATCATAAGCGATACGGTCCACCTCCTGCTTCATTAATGGCTTTGCTGCTGTAATGGCTACTTCTTTAAGCTGGCTTGATGATGGCGACAATAATATCCTGCCCAAATCGATTGCGGTACCGCTACCTTTTACAGGCACGCTTTTCCCTTTGTAGCCCACAAATACAAACACTGCATCATAGGTATTATCCGCCGGTAGCTTGAAAGAGAAGCTGCCATCATCCTTACTCAACCCGCTCTTAATGCCATTATGCGTTTTCGAGTTTTGAATAGCTACCGTTACATAACCCATTGGCTTATTGGCGGCCGAATCGATCACCGTACCCTGGATGGTAATGGTTGGTGCAGCAGTTTGCGCCATTGCCAGGGTTGACAAGCAGAGGCATAAAATAAGGGCGGGTAAAGAAAATTTCATGAAAAGGATTTAGGGTAAAGGACGCTACAGGGTTACAAACGTTACAAGTAAATTCAGAGTTTTAACATATCAGCGGGCAATTTTAACACTTTTTAACTAAATGATTACCAAGGTTAAATCAAAATCACCCTATAAGGGGGATGACTCAATTGAATCACTCCCGCAACAAAAGATCAGTTTTTTTAGCACGCTCGCATCGGTCTATGGATCATCCCTTTCAATATCTATGCCGATGCCCATGCTGCCGGTTTTAACATCATAGTGCACACCAAAATTGGGATCTTTTATTATTTGCGGGTTGAGTTCGTAGCCTGACCTAGAAAGATATTTGTTTTTCAATTTTTCATAAATTTCAGCGGACTGTTTTTTCCCGTTCACCGTCAAAAACCGGTTTGTTAATTTAAATGATGCCAGGTCGCTCTTATCTTTTATCACATTTTCACCCACAAGGTCATCAGTTACATTTGCAATAATGTCGTTTAGCGGAACCGTCGGATGAAAAAATCCTTTCTGTTGTGCATCAAGTCGCGCCATGTTGCGCTGCTGCTTAAACTGCTGAATCCCTGGCTCCGCATACTGCAATTTATCTTGCTGATCCTGCAGCTGTTTGCGGGGTAATGCCAGCCTCCCTGATTTAGCCCCATACGCTTCAGCCTGATCTATAAATACTCCTTTGCCCGTCATTTGCACCGGGCCATAATATAGGCCATAGTCCTCTCTAACTCCGTATTTGGCTTTGAATCTTTGCTGCCTTTCATCTGCCTGCTTTTGCCCGTTCACAATAAACTCGGTACTGCTCAAACCAAACCATTTTATATCGCTGGCTTTAGAGACAACTTTCTCAGCCACCAGGTCCGCGATCACATTGCGCATTCTCGAAAGGTCTTCAGCATAATTTAAACTGTCATCATGCCTGCGCTTCAATATGTTTTCAAGCTTTCCATATTTTGGATCAGGCCCTTTTTGATCGGTAAGAAATTTAGCTCTGTCATTATAAAATTTAGATTGAGTGTCATACGTTTTAAACCGCAACGAATCGTTCTTCTTGTCAAACTTCTTGAGTGTGGCGGCGGGTGAACTGGCCTTAAAGCGATCAATTCCACCAGCTATAAAGCGCCTTTTTTCAGCAATGACCCGGTCAATATACCTGATCATGTATTGGTAATTAGCAAGCTGGCTTTCATTTACCTTTACGTCATCAATCTCCATGGCAACCAGTTTGTTATTCGCAACAATAAAATGGTAGCGCTTTCCATTCACATCCATAGCCTTAATGTCGTTATTGGCCAGATCAGCATCGCTGTGTTTAAATAATACGCTGGTAAACCGCACAGTGGTATCCGTTACACGTATTGTATCTTTTTCGTGCGTCCCGGGTTTGCTGTTGTTCACCCTTTGGCCTTTTGGCAGGCGATGCATCGAGACCGCCATGGTTTTGGTAACGACCTTCCCGGATCTATTGGTGAATTTTACGATCAAATGCTTAATAACCGGGTTGTCTTTTGATATGGTGGTGAAGGCTGACAGCAGGACCAGGCCGACTGCCAATACAACCTTTTCGGCGACGCTTAATCTTTTATTTTCCTGGTTTACCATACGTTTCAACCTGTCGCGCAATTGATTTCCCGAGCCTATGCTCATCGCTAAGACCGCACGGCTATTGTCTTCATATCCAAAGGCCAGCAATGCTTCAAGATAATTAGCTTTACGGTTCATCCGGCTCAGCACGATATCGTCACAGCAAGCTTCCCGTTCGGCACGAATAAGGGATGACAGCCACAGCAATCCCGGATTGAAGAAGAAAATCGTTTCAACCAGTCCCTGCAAAATATTCACCAAATAATCGCGGCGACGGATGTGGGCCAGTTCATGCCACAATATGCTTTCCAGTTGCTCGGTCGACAATTGCAGCAAGATACCCACCGGCAGCAGGATCACCGGCTTCAGCCAGCCTACAGCAACCGGCACTTTAACCAGTTCAGATTGCATCAGGCGTACCGTTTGCCTGATGCCGATCTGACTGCCAAATAGCTCAATCTTATGTTTAAACTTTTCCGCCACATCGTGCACTCTGTAGTTTCGTATCCGCTGGATGTATAGTAAGCCTCCCGCCATTTTCAGGCTTTTCAATATAAAAAACAATAGCCATACCAGGAAGATAATATTCATATTCTGATTAAGGAAACCAACCGCCTGGCTAACCACGCTCTGGTGAGGCAAGGCGCCCACATGCTGAATAGGAGCAAAATCAGCATGCTTAATATTGACATTATGGGTATTGATGACCTGTTGCCCGACATCCGTCGTTCGTACCTGGAAATAATAGGTGAGCCCCATTGCCATAACAAACAATACCAGTATGCCGCATAAGCCGCGATAACGTATGTTTGCGCTTGATTTCCGGATAAATGAGATTAGCATGCCCACAAGCACCGCGCCGATTACTCCTATCCAAAGCGAGTGGATCAATGTCCAGCAGATGGCTTTGATCTCATGATCAGAAAACCATTGGGTTAAAAATGAGGCTTCCATATTATTAATCTTTTTGATCTAACTTTTTAATCAGTTCCTTAAATTCTTCCATCTCCTGTGGAGATACTTTTTTATTGCCAAGCAGTTGCATCATCAGGCTGCTTGCCGAACCGTTGAACAGGTTGTCGACAACACGGTCAAGCATAAAGGCTTTGGTTTTGCCTTCGTCAGCAGCAGCCTTATAAACATGAGTCATTTGGCTGGCGTCTTTCGTTACAAATCCCTTATCAAGCATAATGAGCATTAGCTTTTGGGTCGACATATAATTCACCTCGCGCTTTTGCTCATTCAGCTTATCGTTCACAAATCTTACCGTCGAGGGGCCGAACTCCCATAGTACCTGGAGTATCTCCAGTTCTGATTTGGTAGGCTCTGATGATTGGTTTTTATCGTGTTTAAATGATTTCATAAAACAAACGTAAGAAACATTTCTTATATTCCAAATAAAAAGTAAGAAAAATTTCTTAGGTTGATGAAAAAGCAAGATAACACGCAGGAAATCAACAATAAAAATTTAAAAGAGTTTATTTATTGAACTGGGTCATGGTCAACTCCGTACCAATGGTTGCAAAGCTCTTGACCATTTCGATCGAACGTTCGATAAGGGCTGGCAGCTCAGGCAATTCGTCATCATCAAATCCGCTCAGCACATAATCTACCTGCCGACCTTTTGGGAAATTATCGCTCACACCAAAACGCAGGCGTGCATAGTTATTGTGGCCCAGGGTATATTCAATGTGTTTCAACCCGTTATGCCCGGCAGCGCTGCCTTTTGGTTTTAAACGCAGGGTTCCCAATGGCAAAGCGATATCATCCACAATCACCAGCACATTTTCAACAGGAATTTTCAACTCCTTCATCCAATAATTCAAGGCTTTACCGCTCAGGTTCATAAAGGTGGTTGGTTTTACCAGGTGCAGCGTGCGGCCTTTGTGGGATACTTCGGTATAGTAGCCATGCTTCATATTATAAAACTTCGCGTTCTCCTGCTTAGCCAGTTCGTCCAGCACCATAAAACCGATATTATGCCGGGTATCCGCATACTCTGCACCAATGTTCCCTAAACCAACGATCAGATATTTCATAACTTTCGGCTTTTGCCAAAGACGGAGGAAATTTTTGTTATTCAAATTAAACTGCGAAGATATTGTTTTCAAATAAAAACAGCGATAAGTATAAACCTATCGCTGTTATCAGTGTAATCACACCATGATCGGTGAAATCCCCTAATTATTTTTTACCGCCTGCAGCAGCATCCTGCTCAGCCTGGCGCAATGCACGTGAAGTAGTTACTGATACGATGGTATCTTCAATAGCATTTGTGATGGTCATGTTAGCGACTTTAAGGTCAGCCACACGTACAGATTTACCAACTTCCAAACCTTCGATGCTCACGTCGATATTATCTAAGTGATCTTTAGGTAAAGCTTTGATACGCAGCTTGCGTAACTTTTGAACTAGTTTGCCACCCATTTTAACACCCGGAGAAGTACCGGTTAAACGGATAGGAATTTCGATAGTGATCGGCTTTTTCTCATCCAGCAATAAAAAGTCCACGTGAAGGATCTTTTCTGTTAATGGGTGAAACTGCAGATCTTTAATGATAGCCTGTGATTTAACACCAGCTACTGTAATGTCGATGAAATGAACAACCGGTGTGTAAATGATCGGCTTCAAATCAGCTGCGGACACTGAAAAGTGGGTTTGGGTTGGCCCACCATAAAGTACTGCAGGAACAAGTCCATTGTAGCGCAGCTCTTTAGCATCGCGTTTCCCTACGTTCTCTCTTGGAGAACCGCTAATAGCAATTGATTTCATTTGTTTTTATTTATGTTATTTATATTTATTTAAATAGACCATGGACAATAGTCCATAGACCATGGTTTTATTTTCTTTTTACTATGGACCATCGTCTATCGACTATGGACCCAAAACGCTCAGTCCACCTTAAACAACTGGCTGATCGAGCCATGTTCATTTACGTTCTCTATCGCTTTAGCAAATAGGTGGGCAGTTGACAATACTTTTATCTTGCTGCTCTGATGTTTAAGCGGGATCGTATCCGTAACGATCAGTTCTGTCAATACCGAGTTTTCGATCGTTTCATAAGCCTTGCCTGATAATACCGGGTGCGTACAAACCGCCCTTACACTACGCGCGCCACGCTCCATGATCAACCCGGCTGCTTTTGCCAGTGTACCAGCTGTATCGCAGATATCATCTATCAGCACGATGTCCTGGTCGGTTACATCACCTATCAGGGTCATCGATTCAATCTCGTTCGCACGTTTGCGGCGCTTATCGCAAATCACCACTTCAGCATTAAAGAACTTGGCGAAGCTGCGTGCCCGGTATGATCCGCCCATATCCGGCGAGGCAATGGTTAAATTACCCAAACCCAAACTCTTGATATAAGGCACAAAAATGATGGACGCATCCAAATGGTCAACCGGGATATCAAAAAATCCCTGTATCTGTGCCGCGTGCAGGTCCATCGTCATAATGCGGTTAATGCCCGCAGCTACCAATAAATTGGCAACCAGTTTTGAACCTATCGCCACACGTGGCTTATCTTTCCTGTCCTGGCGGGCCAATCCGAAATATGGAATAACCGCGGTTACATAATGCGCAGATGCACGGCGTGCGGCATCGATCATCATCAGCAACTCCATTAGGTTATCCGTAGGCGGATTGGTTGATTGGATCAAAAACACATCGCAACCGCGTACCGTTTCGTTGAAATGCGGCTGAAACTCGCCATCGCTAAATATCGACAAAACAACTTCGCCCAGTTCCTTCCCATAAGAAGAAGCAATATTATTAGCCAGCTCTGTAGTTGCAGAGCCTGAGAATAATTTGATGGGGTTAAATTGTAATGGCATTTTTTGATTTCGGATTTCGAAATTTCGATTTCGGAATTATGTATGTAACCTTATTAAAAACAATTCGGATTTCGGGGCGTCAATCAGAAAAATCCGAAATTGAACATCCGAAATCCGAAATCATTCTTCTTGTTGCCCGACCAGGATTCGAACCTAGACAAACGGTACCAAAAACCGTCGTACTACCATTATACTATCAGGCAATCTCCCTTCAGTTTGTTATCCATTCTGAAATGGAGTGCAAATATAGGATGAAATCTTTAACTTCAAAAGCAATTTTTAAAAAAGAGTAAATACGCCAATTATATTGAAATTACCCGTTAAACCATTTAAAAATAAGCTTGTCTGAATAAAATTGGCCGGGCTGTTTATTATTTTCGGGCTATTCATTCACGCTTTATCATCACTCTTTTACCGCAAACCTGTTATGGATGTTCATTTCAACCTGTTTAATATCATATTGCTTTTAGGGTCATTGCAGGGCGTTATTTTAAGCCTGATGCTTTTGTTTACCGGTAATGATAAACGGCAAAGCAAATATTTCCTGGCGGCGTTTATGCTGGTGCTGGCCTATAACAGCTTTGGTACATTTTACTGGAGCGCGGGACTGAATATTCCGTCCCTCAACTTTTTTGACAGCGTATTCCCTTATACCTTCATCCTTTCCACAGGCCCAAGCTTTTATCTTTATATAAAATCCACCATTGAAGCGGATAGAATTCCCCGCAAAACGATTTTCAGGGCTTATTTACCGGCATTGGTCGACTCCATTTTCCGCACCTGTCTGCTCATCTATGCACTGGTAAATCCCAAAGGAACATTATTTGGCACAAGCGCGGGTGCAATTGATGCTTTATATCAAACAGTTGCCCCGGTATTGATGCTAGTTATTTTCTGGGGATATCTTGCTGCCGCGATCATACAATTCAGAAAATGGCATTCGGACATACAGTACATTATTGAGGCCTCATCAGTAACCGAACAAAAATTGATCAGTAAGTGGACGAAGATCCTGTTGATCGTCATGAGTACCATAGCCATCGTATGGACTGTAACTATTTTTGGCGCAGTGCTGTTTAATATTACAGGCATCACTTATTTCGCACCTATCGAGATCATCCTGGTGATCTTTGTTTACTGGATCGGTCTCAGGGGCTATCATCACACCAGGATTGTTTATGTAAGCACGCAAAAAGCGGCCAAAACATACCTCGATGGCCTTGAACCAGGCGAAGCGGAAACCTGCATCAGCCTTTTGAAAAAAGCGATGGAAGAAGATAAATATTACCTTGATCCCGAACTAACGGTTAATAAGCTGGCCGCGAATATCAATGTCAATCCAAAGATCATTTCCGCAGTTTTAAACAGGCAATTAAATAAAGGCTTTAATGAATTTGTAAATGAGTACCGGATCATCGAGGTAAAAACAAAAATGCTGCGATCTGATAATAAACACATCACCATCGCTGGGCTGGCTTTTGAATCGGGGTTTAATTCGGTGGCAACTTTCCAGCGCACCTTTAAAAGCATGGAGAACATTACACCCCGCCAATTCCTGTCATTGCAACAAAAAGCAGTATAAAACTGTGCTCAAATCCGGATTTGAGAAGACGTGCATAAAGTATTGCTTTAGACTTGCTCAAAAAATATCAACATGAAAAAACTTACTATCCTTCTGCTTATCTGCTTCGCTGCTATCAGCGCTAACGCCCAGCTCGCCAATACCTCATGGAAAGCTAAAGTCACCATTGATGATACGGTAACCGTTGTTTTTGATTTCGGAAAAGACGTACTACGGGTTTATCGTTTTGCGAATAATGTGCCTCTTGAAAACATGTCTTACACCGCGACGGACTCCACTTTCACCATAAAAAAGATAGACGGGCAAAGTGATTGTGACAATGACGTAGTCGGAAAATATAAATACCGGATCAAAGGAAATACCTTATCAATCAAAATTATAAGTGACCCATGTGACGACAGGTCGCACGTGATCGAGAACACAAACTGGTCAAAATTAATTTACCCACCCGAGATAAAAGTGGATGTTTCGATTTTAAAGCAATATACGGGTACCTACGCGATGGATGCCCAGCACCAGCTCACGATCGCCGTCGAAAACGGCAGGCTAGTGGCTGACTCCCAAACTAATTTGCAGGCTAAAACGCCAATGTATGCCCTAAGTGCAACCAGGTTCAGTCTGAGAATGGGTGATATCACTTTTGATTTTATAAAAGGGGCAGATGGCAAAATAAGCAAGTTTGTCGCCTACCAGGCCGGGAAGAATTATGATTGGAAAAAGACCAAATAAGAATTAATTCTAATGCCATTTCATCTTTAAAGAACAAATTGTCTTAATTCTTAATTTGGAGATCAAAATCTCTTAGGATCACGACTCGTATGAAATACAGCTGTGACAAACACTATTTTTTGATTTTCGTCAAAGGAATATACAATTCGAAAAGGAAAATGATCAAGTAACGCGAAACGGTACTTTCCTGAAAATTGAATTGCAAAAAGGTATGGATTTTCAGAAATTAAATCAAGATGGTTGTCCACCTCTTTGATAAACCTATCACCCAAACCAACACTCTGTTCTTCATACCAATCGTACGCATCTTGCAGATCGGCAGTAGCCGTTTCAAGTAATTCGATGGAAAACATTCACTAACGAATGAAACGTTTTCTAACTTCTATCCAGGACTCTGATTTTATTTTACCAGATTTGAAATCCGCTTCTCTGCGAAGGATTTCCTCTTTTTGTATATCAGTTATATCATCAGGTTGAGCGGTGGTGCTATAATTATATTTCAAGGTATTCAGAAAAGCTAACAAAACCCTTTCTTCCTGTTCATTGTCAATATTAACCGTCAATGTAGTCATACTAACAAATTTATGAAATTAATCTTCAACCACAACTCCCATCGAACAGAACTTGTCGATCCTTTCGGCCACCAATTCGTCGATATTGCGGTCTTTCAAGCCTTTGAGGTCTTTTATAAGATGTTTCTTTAAAATTGTCGCCATGGCAACCGGGTCCTGGTGCGCACCGCCGAGCGGTTCTTTGATCACACCATCAATCAGCTTATTTTTAAGCATCTCATTGGATGTCAGCTTTAATACCTCGGCTGCTTTTTCCTTGTTTTCCCAGGTTTTCCAAAGGATAGTAGAGCAATTTTCAGGAGAAATCACAGAATACCAGGAATTTTCGAGCATGAATACTTTATCGCCTATTGCCAGGCCCAAAGCACCGCCTGAGGCGCCCTCACCAATGATCACGCAGATCACAGGTACTTTCAGCACCGACATCTCCATCAGGTTGCGGGCGATGGCTTCACCCTGTCCGCGTTCTTCAGCCTCAAGGCCGGGGAATGCACCAGGTGTATCGATTAAAGTAATAACAGGCTTATTGAATTTTTCCGCCAGCTTCATCAGTCGCAATGCTTTGCGGTATCCTTCCGGGTTAGCCATACCGAAGTTGCGGTATTGGCGCTCCTTGGTGTTGCGGCCTTTTTGGTGGCCTATAAACATGGCAGTTTCGCCATTGATGGTTCCAAACCCGCCGATGATCGCCTTGTCATCACCAACTGTGCGGTCGCCGTGCAGCTCGATAAAATCATCACACATCAACTCCAGGTACTGTAAAGTATAGGGCCTTTCGGGGTGACGGGATATCTGGACTTTCTGCCAGCCACTGAGGTGGGAATATATCTGTACCTTGGTGGATTCAAATTTTTCCTGCAACTCATTCAGGGTTGCCGACATGTCCACCTTGGTCTTTTCTTCAACCTGCTTCACCTTGTCAATCTGCTGCTGCAGATCAGCCAAAGGCTTTTCGAAATCAAAAGTGATCTTCATACGCTTTGTAACGGGCTGCAAATTTAAACAACTAAAGTCAGAATAAGTTGATTAAGTTGGAATAAGTTGATTAAGTGACACAAACAGAACAACTTAATCCAATCAACTAATTGTTCTTCTCTAATGCCTCCAACTTCTTCACCTGGTCGTCGCTTAAAATTCTTTGGGTTTCATAGCAAGCCATTAAAATGGCGCCTTTCAGTTCGCCGTAGTATAAGCCGGAGCGGTTGGTATAGAATATAAGTGTCCCGTCGACTATCTGTTTGCTATGGAAAAGGCTGTCCAGCATTTTTTCATTGCGGATCATGTTATCGCCCATCTCAATCCTTTTGCGATGAAGATTCGCGGCCAGTTCCTTTAGCTTCGTGATCTGCCCGGGATTAAGACCGATCTGCGCTTTATATTTGAGCGCTTTATCCGGTAGGGGGTAATGGTTCATTTCTCCCACAAGCGCCATGCTGTCGAGGTCATCCCCTTTCAAATAGGCATTGTAACGGCTATCACTCAAAGTTTTTATAGGGGAATGTTTGATCACCACCGCCGGCACGGATGGCTTAACATCACTTTTTACCAATGGAATTTTGGCAACCTCCACTATAGGCGCCGACCGGGAAACACTATCCGCCTTTGGCTGAGCAGGTAGAGTTTCAACCATCGGGTTGGGTTTGGTTAAAGAATCAACTTTTGTTTGTTTGGCGAGACTATCAGTATGATGTGTTGCTGCCAAACTATCAGCACGCCATTGCCTGGCTAAGGTATCAGGTTTGCCCTTAACAGCAGGGCTATCTACTAAACTGTCGACTTTCGGATGGGCCCGGACGGTATCTGTCGCCATGTGCCTGGCTACTGTATCAGCAGGCGGATGATTAACTACGCTATCTGTTTTGGGGTGCTTGATAACCGTATCTACCGGTTGATATTTCACAACCTTTTCTACGGGCTGATGCTTCGCGCTGTCAACCGTTTGCATTTTGGCGATACTATCCCGGAGCGCTTTGATGATGGTATTATCTACGGCGGTGCTTTTGTTTACGGTGTCTGCGGCCGGGTGCTTGATGGTAGTATCAACAGCCGACCTCTTAACCACACTATCCGCATTGGTTTGAGCCTGGGCAGCAGTGAAAAATAACAGGAATAATATAAATACAGGCAGATGTTTTAGCATAGTTTGTATTTCGCTTCAAAAATGCTAAATTTTAACTAATAATTTACTGTTCAAGATTTTTCAAAAACGAACTTCACTAATATACAAGCACTTATACCTTTGGCAATTTATATCCATTATGATACTCCTTCATCAAATATTCCTTATTGATCGCCTTATCGGTAAACTCATGGTTTGCATCATTCCATTCTAACTTTTTACCGCTGCGGTAGGCGATGTTTCCCATTTGAGCCACCGTAGCCACATGAGCACCCGCTTGTATCGGGCAATGCAGATCATCCATTTTGCGGGATTTCACCACAGCTACAAAGTTTTCCCAATGCTTATCCAAACCATCATCTGATTTTGCGACAAAGGGCTTGCTTACTTTATTGCCGCTTTGCCGCTCTTCTATCACTTCCCATCCTCCACGGTTAAGGATCAGCGTGCCGTTATTACCGATATAGGCTATACCATGGTCGCGATTGTAGGAGCCATTGTCTATACCCATTGCCGAATCCCAAACCATATTGAAGCCTTCAAATTCATATAGGGTGGTTAACGTATCCGGTGTTTCTTCGGATAACTCGGGATAGGCAAATCGGCCGCCCAAAGCTGAAATTGTTTTTGGCACCGGTGATTTCATCCCAAGCAAACCATAGTCCAGCAAATGCACGCCCCAGTCGGTCATCAAGCCTCCGGCATAATCCCAAAACCACCTGAAATTAAAATGGAACCTGCTTGAGTTGAACGGAACCGTTTTCGCCGGGCCAAGCCATGCGGCATAATTAACTCCTGCCGGTGGTGTAGAGTCAGGCACCATCGGCCCCGGCTTCATCCATCCCTGGTAACACCAAACCTTTACCGTACGGATATTGCCTAATTGCCCGCCTTGCACAAAATCAACTGCATCTTTAAAATGCTGCTGACTGCGCTGCCATTGGCCGCCCTGCACCACTTTATTATACTTTTGTTGTGCAGCCACCATTGCCCGGCACTCTCCTATCGAATTACCCACGGGTTTTTCTACATATACGTCCTTCCCCGCTTCCACCGCATGCATCATGATCATGGCGTGCCAATGATCCGGCGTGCCGATCACTACCGCGTCAATATCTTTCTGATCCAACAGCGCCTGGTAATTATCATACCGCTTTACCTTCGAGGCATCATGACCCATTTTGGTATAATCGGCCATGCGTTTATCCATCACATTCTTATCCACATCACAGATAGCCACCAGGTTCACGCCCGGCACTTTTAAAGCAGCGGTTACATCCGCCCAGCCCATGCCGTTGATACCGATAGCCCCTATATTGAGCTGATCGCTTGGCGCGATACGGTTTTTAAAAATGGCGAATGCCTGGTTATTTAATGAAGAAGCTAATAAACTGCCGCCAGCCAGTAGGGCCGACTTTTGTAGAAAATCCCTGCGTGAATTCATGATGTTTAATTGGTCAGCTAAATATAGATTTTATTTGGCTATTGTCTGAACTAAGATTTATAGGATTGAAGGATTTTATGATTCTTCAAATCAGAAATCGAACATCCGACATTCGAAATTAAATCACTCTAACCCGTATTCCTTCAACTTACGATAAAGTGTGGCTATCCCGATATTCAAAAGCCGGGCGGCTTCGGCGCGGTTGCCCTGGGTATGGTTCAATACGCGCTGAATATGCAGTTTTTCAACAGAAGAAAGATCAAAAGCAGAGGAGGCCTGGTTTTGATTTAAAGGCTGGATGTGCTGTATCTCGTAAGGCAGCAATGATTCGTCCAACTCATTGGTATCACACAGGATCACGGCACGCTCAATGATATTCTTCAACTCTCTTATGTTGCCGGGCCAGTTGTAAGCCTCCAGCTTTTCAACAAAACTTTTGGACATGCCGGTAACCTGCTTATTTACCTTGGCGGAAAAGTGCTGCATGAAAAACTCGGCTAACAGGCCGATGTCCTTTTTCCGCTCACGTAATGCAGGTAAGGTAATTTGGAAAACGGAAAGGCGGTAAAACAGGTCCGACCGGAAATGATTCTCCTCGATCTCTTTTTGAAGGTTACGATTAGTAGCGGCTAATATCCTCACATTTACCTGCGTCGGCTTAGTATCGCCTATCTTGATAAATTGCTGTGATTCCAACACGCGGAGTAATTTTGCCTGCAATTCATGATCCAGTTCGCCTATTTCATCCAAAAATATGGTTCCGCCACTGGCTTCTTCAAACAGGCCTTTTTTATCCTTTACAGCGCCGGTAAATGAGCCTGCCTTATGGCCAAATAATTCACTCTCCAGTAATTCCTTTGTAAACGCGCTGCAATTAACGGCCACAAATGTTTTGGTCTTGCGGGCGCTTGCCTGGTGAATGGCTTCGGCAAAGATCTCTTTACCTGTTCCGGTTTCGCCCAACAACAAAACGGTGGTGTCGGTCAGCGCTACCTTTTGCGCCAGCTTTGTTACTTCGATTATCGATGCCGACTTGCCAATGATCCGGTCAAATCCAAACTTATCGTTCAGTTTATTTTCCAGTTCCTGCACGCGGTATTGCAGTTGGGCCTTGTCCATCGCCTTACTCACCAGCGGGATGATCCGCTCGTTATCATCGCCTTTGGTGATATAATCAAATGCACCGGATTTAATAGCCCTGACTCCGTCATTGATGGTGCCGAACGCAGTAAGTACGATAATTTCTGTGGCGGGCCAGTTGGTTTTTATTTGCTCGGTCAGTTCGATGCCATTGCTGTCGGGCAGCTTCACGTCGCTTAGCACCACATGAAAGGTTTCCTGCTGCAATTTCTTCAGGCCTTCCCTGCCATTGGCAGCAGTGATCACTTCATAGCCTTCGAGTTGAAGGATACGGGCAAGCAGGTTTCGCAACCGCTCCTCATCATCGATAATTAACAACCTGCCTTTCTGCATATCGTCAGCAAAAATGATAAAAATTAGCTGAAAATCTCTATATCATAGCTAAGATTAAAAACACATTAGAATTTGTGCTTTCTATAGCTAACGTTAATCCTTTTCGATAAAATTGTATCAAATCTGCAATGATCCGCGCAATGCGGGTTGGTAATTAAATCAAAAAAATACCATGAAAAGAAAATTTGCAGGTTTAGCACTTCTAACCATACTCATCGCCTCCATTACATCGGGATGTGTAGTGCGCGAGGGACACGGTTATCACCATGATCATCACTACCACGAGTATCGCGGTTATTAAGGATAATGGTTAACAAACATTTGTGCGAAAAAGAGTTTTGAAAAGGTTCAGAACTCTTTTTTTATGCGCAGGACATTTATTTATATTTAGGCACTTAACAATTAAACTTAAACTTTTATAGGAATGAAAAAAACATGGCACGATGTACACAGGGACTCGCTTGCGTTCGGCCAGCGGCTTGCTGATTCGGTTGCAAACGGAATGGGATCCTGGAGATTTATCATTATTCAAACTGCCATCGTCGCGGTTTGGATGATATTGAATGTAGTACTCTATGTTACAAACCGATGGGACCCATACCCTTATATCCTGCTTAACTTATTGTTCTCCACCCAGGCTGCTTATGCTGCACCTATTATCATGATGGCCCAAAATCGCCAGAGTGAGCGCGATCGTGCCCAGGCTGATGCGGATTACCTGACCAATTGTGAGGCTAAGGAAGAAATTGAAGAACTGCAAAAAAGACTAAATGCTATTGAAATAGATAAACTGGATAAAATCATCGTGATGCTGGAAGAAATAAAGAAGAAATAAATATCTTCTGTCTAACTTTATAGGATAAGTGAAGATATAAAATTGCGGGCCGTCGTTACCGGTGCGACAGGCATGGTTGGCGAAGGTGTTTTGCACGAACGCCTGCTTCATCCACAGGTGGAAGCTGTGCCGGTGATCAACCGGAAACCCGGCGGGCTAACACACCCTAAGCTGTAAGAGCTCATTTATAAAGACTTTTTTGACCTTACGGCAATCAACGATGCGTCAAATGTGTTTCCTGGTTGTACTCTATCGTGTGAGGTGCCGAAACAAGTCCGGCATTACGGCGGGGTAGGGCAACGTTTTAACCAATGTAACAACTCCAACTGAAACAACGCATCCCCAACATTTCAACCTTCCAACTTTACAACCTCTCAAGCCCTCACAAGGGCAAAAAAACTTTTTCACTCAAGCCCTTGAAAATCAAAAAATAAGTCCGTACTTTTGCAGTCCTTAAAATAAGTACGCCGTGGTGGTGTGCGAGCCTGCCTTTGTTGGCGGGTGAGAGGATAAAAAAACAAAAAGCAAAAAAAGCAAGAATGCCTACTATTCAACAATTAGTTAGAAAAGGTAGAGTAGCTCTGGTTGACAAGAGTAAGTCGCCAGCGTTGGACAGCTGTCCACAGCGAAGAGGCGTGTGCACGAGAGTGTATACCACTACCCCTAAGAAACCAAACTCAGCAATGCGTAAAGTGGCCCGTGTGCGCTTAACCAACGGAAAAGAAGTGAATGCCTACATCCCAGGAGAAGGCCACAACTTGCAGGAACACTCAATTGTGTTGATCCGTGGTGGTCGTGTAAAGGATTTACCGGGTGTACGTTACCACATCATTCGTGGTGCACTGGATACCTCAGGTGTAGCCGGCCGTAACCAACGCAGAAGTAAATATGGTACTAAACGCCCTAAACCAGGACAAGCTGCTGCAGCCCCTGCAAAAGGTAAAAAGAAATAATTAAAGGAGGATAGTAAAAATGAGAAAGTCAAAACCAAAAAAGAGAATCCTTCTTCCTGATCCAAAATTCAATGATGTTTTGGTAACCAGGTTTGTGAACAACATGATGTTTGATGGTAAAAAATCTACCGCTTACACCATATTTTACAATGCAGTTGAGATCGTAGAAAAGAAAACCAGCGAAAACGGTTTAGATACCTGGAAAAAAGCGCTGAATAATGTAATGCCAGCTGTTGAAGTGAAGAGCCGCCGTGTAGGTGGTGCCAACTTCCAGGTGCCTACAGAAGTAAGGCCTGAGCGTAAAGTAGCTTTGGGTATGAAATGGCTGATCAGCTATGCACGCCGTCGTGGTGAAAAAACCATGATGGAGAAATTAGCCGGCGAGATCATATCAGCAGCTAAAGGTGAAGGTGCCGCAGTGAAGAAGAAAGAAGATACGCACAAAATGGCGGAAGCTAACAAGGCGTTCTCACACTTTAGGTTCTAATAAAAGGATTACACTGATTTATTTGTGATAACACCGATTTTGTTATGATTGCAAATCGGTGTTATCACAAATAAATCGGTGAAATCAAAAAGAAAAAAAAATGTCAAGAGATCTTAAATATACAAGAAATATAGGTATTGCCGCTCACATTGATGCCGGTAAAACCACTACTACCGAGCGTATTCTTTACTACTCAGGCGTGAGCCACAAGATTGGTGAGGTACACGAGGGTGCAGCTACCATGGACTGGATGGCGCAGGAGCAGGAGCGTGGTATCACCATTACTTCGGCTGCTACTACCATCGACTGGAAATACCGTGGCCAGCAATATCACATCAACATTATCGATACACCCGGACACGTGGATTTCACGGTTGAGGTGAACCGTTCGTTGCGTGTATTGGATGGTTTGGTGTTCTTATTTTCAGCTGTTGACGGTGTTGAACCGCAATCAGAAACCAACTGGAGGCTTGCCAACAACTATAACGTAGCGCGTATCGGTTTCGTAAATAAAATGGACCGCAGCGGTGCCGACTTTTTAAATGTTGTAAAACAGGTGAAAAGCATGTTGGGCAGCAACGCAGTGCCATTGCAATTACCTATCGGTGCTGAAGAAAACTTTAAAGGTGTTGTGGATTTGATCAACTGGAAAGGTATCGTTTGGAATGAGCATGATAAAGGGATGACCTTTACCGAAGTGCCTATCCCGGAGGATATGATCGAGGAAGCTACCGAGTGGAGAGAGAAATTACTGGAATCAGTAGCTGAATATGATGAAGGTTTGATGGAGAAATTTTTTGATGCTCCTGAAACCATCACCGAGCGCGAAGTGCTTGACGCTTTACGCAAGGCTGTGCTTGATGCCAAGATCGTGCCTATGGTATGCGGTTCGTCGTTCAAAAACAAGGGTGTGCAAACCATGCTTGATTATGTAATGGAGCTGTTGCCTTCGCCAATGGATGTTAAAGGTATTGTAGGCCATAATCCTGATACCGGTGATGAAATTATTCGTCAGCCATCAGAAAAAGAACCATTTGCTGCCTTAGCGTTTAAGATCGCAACTGACCCGTTTGTAGGCCGCTTGTGCTTTATACGCGTATATTCAGGTAATTTGGAAGCAGGTTCGTATGTATTTAACATGCGTTCACAAAATAAAGAGCGTATCAGCCGTATATTCCAGATGCATGCTAACAAGCAAAACCCTATCCCGAATGTGGGTGCAGGTGATATTGCAGCGGTAGTAGGCTTTAAGGATATCAAAACAGGTGATACCCTGTGTGATGAGAAACACCCGATCGTACTGGAATCAATGAACTTCCCTGAGCCGGTTATCGGTTTAGCTATCGAGCCTAAAACACAGGCCGACGTAGACAAGCTGGGTATGGCTTTAGGTAAATTATCAGAAGAAGATCCAACCTTCCGTGTGAAGACAGATGAAGAAACCGGCCAGACTGTAATATCAGGTATGGGCGAACTTCACCTGGATATCATCATGGACCGTTTGAAACGTGAGTTTAAGGTAGAGGTTAACCAGGGCGCTCCGCAAGTTGCGTACAAGGAAGCCATTACCGGTAGTGTACAGCACCGCGAAACTTATAAGAAACAAACTGGTGGCCGTGGTAAATTTGCGGATATACAGGTTGTTATATCACCAACTGATGATAATGCACCAGGTTTACAGTTTGTGAATGAAATTTCAGGTGGTTCAATCCCGCGTGAGTTTATTCCATCTGTAGAAAAAGGCTTTAAATCGGCTATGGACAATGGCGTATTAGCCGGTTATCCATTAACCAGCCTGAAGGTTCGTTTAATTGACGGATCGTTCCACGCAGTCGATTCAGACGCTTTATCATTTGAAATTGCAGCCCGCAGCTGTTACCGCGAAGCATTGCCAAAATGTAAACCGGTATTGCTGGAGCCGATCATGAAGATAGAGATATTAACCCCTGAAGAAAACATGGGTGATGTTATCGGTGATATGAACCGTCGTCGTGGCCAGCTTTTGGGTATGGATTCACGTGCAGGTGCACAGGTAATTAAAGCTACTGTACCACTTTCTGAAATGTTTGGTTATGTAACCCAGTTGCGTACCATCACATCAGGCCGTGCTACTTCAACCATGGAGTTTGATCACTATGCTGAAGCGCCACGTAACGTACAGGAAGAAGTAGTTGCTAAAGCTAAAGGTAAGAGAGCAGCAGCGAACGCATAAATAGAGATTAGTTGATTGGTGATTAGAGATTAGTTGCCAATCAATTTAATATAAATAAACAACCGGTTACACCTAACAAATAGCTCTTAGGGTAATCACAAAACAAAAAACAAAATGAGCCAAAGGATCAGAATTAAATTAAAATCGTACGATTACAACCTGGTTGATAAATCAGCTGAGAAGATCGTAAAAACAGTAAAGCCTACGGGCGCTGTAGTAAGCGGACCACTGCCGCTGCCAACTGAAAAGAAAATCTTTACAGTATTGCGTTCACCGCACGTAAACAAAAAGGCACGCGAGCAATTCCAGTTATGCTCTTACAAGAGGTTGCTGGACATCTACAGCTCCAACTCCAAAACTGTTGACGCTCTAATGAAGCTTGAATTGCCAAGCGGAGTTGAGGTTGAGATCAAGGTGTGATAGTACCGGAAGATCAGATATTAAAAAGGCCATTCGTTTATTCGGATGGTCTTTTTTGTTATATTTAACTATGCGAACAACCCTGACCATAATAATACCGTTCGGCATATTGTGCGGATGCAGCTCTTCTATTCATTTTACCCGAGAGCAAAAAAGATTATTTGAATGCCGGGATGGTTGGCAGTATTTTACTTTGAAGGACACTTTGTATGGTGAATTGATATATCAGCAGAATATTGGTAAATATTGTGGAACGGAAGCTTTCGGATCAAATACCGTTGTAAAAATCAGTTCGGGAGATACATTAAGAATTATAGAACTGTGCAACTCTAATGAATTCAAGCCAGGCGACAAAATTAAGATTGTACCTGCTACGAAACCATCTTTTGGGGTTGTAATATCTCAAAGTCAGTTTGATTGTGAGATTAAAAAGACCTGCTATGGAGTTGTTTCTAAAATCAAATAGTTATCCATGTTTGAATTATTCTGAGATTTCCGGAAGGTAAGTGGAAGGAATAATCACCATGTCGTCCCCTTCAGGATGCTGTCTGTGAGGACACAGACAGCGGGTGTGAAATAAATTCAGCGTGACGTTATTACTTACTTCCCCACTTCAGAATGATTCTAAAGCACAATTATCCGTTGGCCATCAGCATCTGATTTGTTTGTTATCTTTAGCTGCCGGAAATCTATTTGGCATTACCACAATTGGGATATCTAC
>Ga0105237_10001135_pt1 | contig 35745 bp, 27 predicted proteins | sample KBSC24metaG_FD_81520 | JGI IMG/M metagenome (GOLD analysis project Ga0105237, IMG submission 81520) | Corn rhizosphere microbial communities from Kellogg Biological Station, Michigan, USA - KBS C2-4 metaG | ecosystem: Host-associated > Plants > Roots > Rhizosphere > Soil | place: Michigan, USA... | reverse complement strand
TGCGCGATCCATAACCCGAGGACTTCCTTCAGCCCGCTCACGGTGATGCCAATCGCTAGGTAAATCGCTTTGTTTCTCACGTGCCCGCCATCGCGCACCTTGAACTGGATGGCGTCCAGATACATGATCGGGTAGACCGGGTCCAGTTGCCGGTTTTGCCACGTCTTCACCTCGTCAATCACTTCATCCGTCACGCTCGAGATCAACGCCGGCGAGACTTCAACGTGGTAGATCTCTTCCAGATGTTGCTGGATCTCGCGCGTTGATAAGCCGCGCGCGTACAGTGAAATGATGTTTTGATCGAAGCCAGTGAAGCGCGTCTGATGCTTCTCAATGATCTGCGGCTCGAAGCTCCCGTTGCGATCCCGCGGTACCTCGATCGGCATCGTGCCAAAGCTGCCCTTGAGCGTCTTCGCCGATTTGCCATTGCGTGAGTTGCCGCTTTTGTGTCCGGCCGCGTCGTGCTTTTCATAGCCGACGTGCTCGGTCAGCTCTGCGGACATCGCCCGCTCCAGCAACTGCTTCGTTAGTTGCTTCAGCAGCCCGTTCTCTCCGATGATGTCCTCAGGCTTTTTGTAGTCTTTCAGCAGATTGTCAATGAGCTCGTTGTCTATGGTCATTTGTTCTCCTGCGCTAACCTTAACCGGTTAGTCGCTGAATGACCATTTACACAAAACTATTTACACCCTCGGTCCTCGCGAAGTTCCTCATCCGAACATAACTGGATTTTCTCTTTCCCTTAACCCCGAACTTGATGACACACAATCACTCATTGGCTTTATCGACAGTGTTTATGTACATCCTATGCTTGAGGAAGACTCGCTGATAGTACAGGCGGTTTCAGAAATCAATAGATGATTTAACGCAGCCGCTATACGAGTGGTCGCAGAGAAGATCGAGGCTCTCGGAAGTGACGTCACTCTGCCATAGTGAAAGAGCGAATTATTCTTCCAGACGTCGTTCGAGCATCCTCTTCCGTCTTCCTAGTTACTCACTACCTCGGTGACTCACAACATGTTTCTTTGGGCGGCACTTGCCTCACACTTTTACATGACACAAGACTGGACGTCGCTTTTTACATACATTTACGGCGTTGCTTATTACAACAACCGTGATCTAGGCAGGTTAAAGAACCAACGAAATCAAATGCCGCTTTAGGCAATAAAATCACATCTATTCTCAATCCTTTTAGATACCGAAAGCACTTGCCGCAATGCGGCACGTAGATTGTTATTGGCCTGAACGTTATGAGTTCAGTTAATCAATCTAACTCTTTTGCGAAACATGGTCATCTAATTGGCCCAAGCGAAGGAGCCACCGATTTACTTAATACTGAGGAATCGTGGAGAAACGTTCGGAACGGATGAACCTTCAGCGATCAAACGAAACTATTAGCTATAACGACATTATGAAGGATTTGGATACAAACGGATTCAGCAATGTCTTCGATGAGCATATTCGAAGCATTTCAAAGCAGGTGATCGAAGAGGAATTTGCTAAGCGCCAAATCTGCGAAGATTCGGTTATTGTCGATCCGGAAGCGATAAAACTACAACGATGTCTTCAGCGGATAATGTCCAAAGAGTTTCTCTGCCAAAGAAGCCGCTGTACTACTCAACTGTTCAGAACGTCACATTCACAATCTTGTCGACAGCGCTCGCCGGCAAATCGGTGACAATCCAATACCATTTCGTAAGATCGGTGAAGTTACTACCTTTCTCCGAACCGAACTCCTCGAATGGACCAAAGGACGATCAAGTAATCATCTGAGAGCAGTCAGCTAAATGCTGAAAACAATTATCAGCCGACAATGGTATATTTGTGTCGCTCAAACGGCTGTCATCCGCAAGGAGGACAACCATGTCAGTTGATAATCGCGGCACAACGGACGTGCCTCGTTGGTATTACAGTTTCATGATTCGGGGTGTGAGGTATTTCGGTTCGATCCCCGAAGCACGAACGAAAGCCGAAGCTTTAAAGGTTGAGGCAATGAAGCGGCTCCAGGTCTACGAAGGGCGCTATGGAAAGGAACCAGGGGTAAAGGATTTCTGCGAGTTTGTCGATCAGGTTTACATGGAATACGCCAAGAGCAACAAGGCAACGTGGAAACACGATCTGTTTAGAAGTGAAACGTTAAAGGAGCATTTTGGAGGGCTGCGTTTCGGGATATCACCCCAAGGTCGGTCGAGAAATTCATTCTCGGCAGGCTCGACAGCGACAGTCGTCGCAAATCAAAGCGCAGTCCTGTAAGTGTTCACAAGGAGTTCAGTCTTCTCTCATCGATCTTCAACATGGCAATGCGGGAAGAAGTTGCTGCCTGTAATCCATGTTTGAAGATCAGCAAAAAGGTCAGGGAGAAGATCCCTGCCAGAAACAAACGCGATCGGTTCATGTCGCTTGAAGAAGAGGACAAGCTATTTAATTTGGGACTCGTTGGTTCGCGTGCCCATTTTCGACCGATCGTCCGACTCGGTGTTCACCTTGGAGCGAGACTTGGCGAACTCATGGCAATCAAACGGGCCGACATCAACCTCAGTGCGAAGCCTTTCTCCGTGAAGTTGAGGAGCAAAGGACAGGACGTGAAGGTTGAGGTGAGACCAAATCACGTGCTGATTCCCAAGAGCAAGAATGGGAAGCCGCGAACGATTCCTTTGAGCAATGTAGCAAAGGACATTTTCGCGGACCTTCTCGGCGATGAAGCAGGATCCGACTACGTGTTCGCAAATCCTGACACCGGCCGGCCATACACGAATGTTGGTAAGGCGTTCGGGGCGGCATGCAGGGAAGCGGGAATTCAGGATCTGACCTTCCACGATTTGCGTCACACCTTCGCTTCACGACTGCGAGAAGCTGGCGTCGACGGAATTACGAGAAGGGATCTCCTGGGACACAGCACAGTAGAAATGAGCGACGACTACACGCACTCATCAGCGGAGTCAAGACTACGTGCAGTGCAGTCGATTGCTGATTACCGCAAGCAGGATTACAGCAACTTTACAACAAATCAGGATTCGGAGACTTCTGTTCGGATTGCGAGTTAGTTGTAAGTCTTTGAAAATAAAGCCGGAAGGTTGGTAGCGGGGGGCGGGATCGAACCGCCGACCTTGGGGTTATGAATCCGGCTTCGAGATAGTGCGCCAATTACGATTTGGCCACATTTACTAACATTTTTCGCGGATCGCAGCCTGTGAGGAGTGTACCAGTTTACGTCTATAACCACCTATTTCCATTCAAGACCGACACAATTTTCCCCACACATTCGGCTAGCCTTGCGGTGCCAATCGCCACGACTCGAGGCTGGACGTGCATCCAACCGGCATATTTCATTTATGGCAATCAAACGCATTGTTGTGCTGAGAAATACGGCCAATTTGACTTGCTATGACCGCTTCGTCATGTATAATGTCCGCAACCTTGCAAGCGCGTTCAAGTTCGGAATTCTTGCTGCCTTAACGTCGGAGATAAATACCAATTATAATTGTTGAACTCGCTGCCTCAGGGTTCTTACTGAACGTAATTGCAGTTGGACTCTAACCAGATCTGGTAATGCTTATGCCCCAAGCGCCTAGATCCTTCTCCAAGGTGCGTCTCCATACTAACCCCCATCTTCAGGAGGCTCCATGCAACGTATGATTATCCGGCACTTGACTGGCTCCAAGGCCAATCAAGTTGAGGAATTTCCACTCAATCATTTTAACGAGGTCATATTCGGGAGAGATCCTTCGTCATCTGTAAAATACGATCCGGATCGAGATGATTTGGTCGGCCGTCAGCATGCGAAGATTGCCCTAGATCCCAAGGACGCTAATAATTTCATTGTTAGCGACCTCAACAGCCGCAACGGCACTTACGTCAACAAGCAACGAATAGTTGATCCAACGAGAATAGTGCCCGGTGATCTCATCCAACTCGGACCAGGTGGGCCCGAGTTTCAATTCGACCTGGAACCACGACCCGCTAATGCGATTAAGCCAACCCGGTCCGCTGCTGTTGATGCGTTTGCACCGACGGTTCAGGGAGCCTCCACAGTTCCATCTACACGGCAAATTGATCTGCAGGTACCAGCCACCCGTTCAGTGAATCTCGGGCCAGTGAGCAGCGGCACCGGCACAGTTGGTAAAGCAACTGTCGAGCGGATGATTTCACAGAACATCGCGATCACGAAAAAGTCCGAAGGTCGAAAGTACATGGTCGTTGGGGGCGCAGCACTGGCAGCAGTTGTGATTCTTTTTCTGGGTGTTGCGGCTTACTTTTACTCCCGAAGCTCCGTCTCTGAATCCCAGCTTGGCGCAGTCAAGAAAGAGCTCTCGGCCGCACCGATGGATTCAACCGCGATCGCTAAAGCAAATAAGAGCGCCGTCGTCAAAATTGACGTTTCATGGAAACTTATCTCACCTCAAGGAGGCCTTGTTTACCATCAGTATTGTGACAGCCCAGATGGCTTCTTGTTACCGTGCTTTGTTGAGCTCGAAGACGGAACTATTGAGCCCTTGCTCTCTTATGACAAAGAGCGATTTGGCAATCGGAGTGCGATAGGGGGCAAATTTAGTGCGTCCGGAGTGGTCGTTTCTAATGACGGATTTATTTTAACGAACCGACACGTTGCCGCTGCGTGGGAAACCCCTTACGAGTTCCCGCCGGATATTACTGACGTAGTAGTTAAAAGCCTGAAGGGTAAACAAGATGCTAAAAGAAACATTAAGCGTGACCCGGTTAGATGGATTCCCTCTGAAACCAAACAAATCATTATTACTCTTCGCGGTAAGGACAAGATAAAAGAAGGCGAATTTAATGGACAAAACGAACGCTTAGACGTGTTCTTTCCGAACATGATGGAGCGAAACGTTGCCCAACTAAAAAAATCGCATGAAGACTATGATCTATCGATGATCAAAGTAGATCTCCCCGCAGGCCTGGCGAAGGCTGAGCTGTTCGACAGTTTGAAGGACGTCAAGCAAGGAGATGCTGTTTTTGTAATGGGATACCAGCGTGTATCAATTCCCATTTTCGGCTATAAGCAGGAAACGACAGCACGGGCCTCCCAACAAAAAGAGATTCCCGATCCAAATGTTGTATCGGGCAATATCGGCCGTTTGATTCTGATCCAAGATTCACCAACCGCTCGTCAAAAACTTGTGAGCGACATCGGGAATGCTTACCAACTTTCGGTGAGTACGCAAGATCCCGGCTACGACGGTGGACCGGTCTTCGATAATCGCGGACGCGTGATCGGCATTTACAGTCTTGAAAAGAGATTAGAAGTCCCGACTACGGTTGCAATCCCAATTCACTACGGGATGCAACTCATGTCCGTCGCAGATTCGGGCAAATAGTGGCACAAGGCATTCAAGTCGGAACTACAGTAGGAGAATATCGCGTCACAGGTTTTATAGGGGCCGGCGGTATGGGAGAGGTATATTGCGCCGAGCACTCGAAGATCGGACGCCGAGCCGCCGTAAAGATTCTAACTCACACCTCCGGCACTGATGCATCATTGGACCGGTTCTTCAACGAAGCAAGGATTCAATCCAGTTTGCGCCATCCGAACATCTCTACGCTTTACGACTTTACCGAGATCAACTGTCAGCCTTGCATAATAATGGAGTATGTAGATGGTCCAACTCTCGCCGAGCGAATCAGACCGTCTGGTCCATTGCCGCTCCGCGAAATCGTCTACATTTTCGAGGCAGTAGTCGAGGCGATCGCCTATATTCATAATAAAGGCGTAGTACACCGCGACATCAAGTCTAATAACATCAAGATTAGTTCGAATGGAGAGGTGAAGCTACTGGATTTTGGAATTGCGAAGAGCGAAGCCAGCCAGCAGCTCACAGCAACAGGAGCCGTTATCGGAACACTACAATATCTCTCCCCTGAGCAGTTGATGGGCGGAGTCGCGGATGCGAGATCCGATATTTGGGCGCTTGGTGTTCTTTTATATGAAATGGCTGTCGGGCGTGTCCCGTTCGAAGCCACTACTTTTGGCGAATTATGCCGAAAAATCCAAAGGGTGGAATACGTTGCTCCTGCCGTACTAAATCCCACGATACCACCGGAGATTGCCAACATCATCAACCGGTGTTTACGGAAGAATCCATCTGATCGCTATCGAGTGGCGCAAGATTTACTCGCAGACACAAAACGATTAGGCGCTCTCACAGACGATCCACTCATCAGTCCAGGCATTCCTAATCGCGAGCACAACCGGAACAACACGATCCGAACTGCGCTTACAAGTATTGATAAGAAGTTGCTGGGCGTGATGGGAATCTTGATTGTAGTGGTCATATCGATGGGCACCGGTATTTATCTCGTGTCAACTAATCGCGATCGGTCTACTAACCCAACGAAAGATTCGTCGCCGTCAACTTCCGAGTTGGCAGTTGGATCATCGTCTACACAGTCGGAGGAATCAGGTGCTCACAATACGTCGATTACCATTGACGTCGTCGGAGCTAAGGCCAACGTCTACCGGGATGGCAAATTTGTCGGCGAGACTCCCTGTCCCGTTTCGGCGGACATTGGTGAAACCGTTAACGTCGAACTGAAGCGTGAAGGGTATGAAACTCTTTCCGAGACATTCTCGGTCACTGCTCAGACGAAGACGAAGACATTTGTGATGCAACGTCTTGAATCGCCAGATCACTGATATGTCCATTGGTTAAGGGCGTGGAACGATGACCAAGAGCAAGCACGACGGCGCACTGAAAGAGAATGAAATAGTCGCATCCATTCAAACCGATGTCGGATGTGTTCGCAGTTCCAATCAGGATTGTGGGCGTTTCATCAGACCTACCGATGCCGCGCAACGAGAACGAAAAGGAGTGTTAGCCGTAGTCGCCGATGGTATGGGTGGTCATTCCGGAGGAGAGGTTGCGAGCAGTTTGGCAACGGAGGTGATCGGCCGCGCTTATTACTCTTCAAATAGCACGCCGGTTGAAGCTTTGACAGAGTCGTTTGACGAAGCTAATCGGCAAATCTACGAAGCGTCGAACCGTGACGAGATGTTAAAGGGTATGGGCACTACCTGCACGGCTCTCGCGATCTACGGGAATCAGGCTGTTGTGGCGCACGTTGGAGATAGTCGACTGTACTTATTGCGCGACCAAGAGATTTATCTCATGACGGAAGATCATTCGGCGGTAATGGAGATGGTGAAACAGGGACTGCTGTCACTTGAAGACGCCAGACATCACGAGGACAAGAACGTAATCCTGCGCGCTTTGGGCACTGCGGCTGTTGTTGAAGTTTCAACCTGGAAAGCACCTCTGACAATACATATCGGCGATCAGTTCATCCTCTGCTCTGATGGCCTATACGATCTGGTCGAAGATTTAGAAATCAAGGAGATCGTTTCGGCCACTCCGGATATTCATTCCTCATGTCAACAGCTAATTGATCTCGCCAAGAGACGCGGGGGGTACGACAACATTACGGTTGGAATTCTCAAGGCTGAGTTGGCCGGCACAACTCAAAGAGTAGTACGCGAAACTCGGGAATTTGAGGTAGTCACATGATTGGAAATCTGATCGGAAACTACAAAATAACAGAGAAGATCGGCGAAGGTGGGATGGGCGCCGTCTACAAAGGCGTCGACCTGATGCTGGAACGAGAAGTAGCTATTAAAGTACTCAAACCAGAATTAGCCAACCAGCCACAGGTAGTAGAGAGGTTTCGCTCCGAAGCGGTAACTCTTGCCAAGCTCAATCATCCGAATATTGCTACGCTCTTCAACTTCGTTCGCCAGGCTGATTCCTTTTTCATGGTTCTCGAATTTGTAAAAGGCACTCCTCTCGACAACATTATCGAAAGTCACGGTTCTATAGCTTGTGAGCATGCAATACCACTATTTTGCCAAATGCTCGAAGGAATAGAACACGCTCACGGTTTCGGAATAATCCATCGGGACATCAAGCCGGCAAACATGATGTTGACCGACAAAGGAGTGTTAAAGGTACTTGATTTCGGAATTGCGCGTGCTCTCGGCAGCGCCAGGCTGACGAGGGCAGGTCATCTTATTGGAACAATCGAGTACATGTCGCCCGAGCAGGTACGCGGCTCCGAGACAGATGCACGGTCAGATATTTACTCGCTTGGGATGGTGCTCTATGAAATGTTGACCGGTCGGGTTCCCTTTCAAAGCGATAGCGAGTTTGAGCTTATGAAAGCGCAGGTCGAGCAGTTGCCCACACCGCCGCGACAATTCTCTCCTAATATTCCCGAACAAGTTGAATGGGCCATTTTATGCGCGACTGAAAAAGATCCGGATAAGCGGTTTCAGACAGCGGCTGCGTTTTGTGATGCAATCGAAGATTGTGTAAAGACAGCGATTGCGAGCGGCACGCTTTCCGAAATCAATCTGAGACGGTCGGGTAACACGCTGAGCACTCTTCCTTCTGGTCGACTTTTGAAGCAGAGTCATTCTTCTCAATCGAGCGGAGGAATTGTTGTATCGCGCCAAGCCAACGTGGCCGGAAATGTGGAACCTCGTACCAGGCCAGAGCAATACCCACCACCGACCCGCTACGCTGAGCCTGAAAGTACCCATGCGTCCGGCCAATACGTAAAGGCAACTAGACTGGGAGATCCATCGCCCGTCCAAAGAGTCGAGCACACCACGACATCTTCGCAGGCGCCTGTAACAGCTTCGCAGTCATTATCGAAGTTTAGACCGATCCACGTTGCCATAGCTGGAGGGGTGTTAGCGATCTTTTTTGGATTGATTGGCGTTGGTGGTTTAGTGGTTTATAAAGTCCGCAAAGGCAGAGTTGAAATCACGAACCAGCCGCAGGTACAGAGTCCGGTCGAGCGCCCGACTCCTGCTGCTCCGATTCAGGCAAGCGAGCCAAGTCCTCTCACACACGGCGAAAGTGGGCCGAGCGAGTTTAAAGAGCGGCCGCCGTCGGAAAGTCAGGCAGTTTCGGAACCGGCGGCGCCTTCTGTTGAAACTGAAGCGTCAGCCAAACGCGCACGACCACGCCCTACTACTAAGAAACCGCGCACGACCGCAAAGGGTATTATGGATAACTGAAAAAACAGATGCTACAAAGGGGACGATAAGCCATGGCTCCACAAGCGAACTCACGAAAGCCCTCCACACCCTGGCGCACCTTGAAGTTTAGCCTTGCCTTTCTACTAACTATAGCAAATCTCCATCCGTTAACAACTGATGCTCAGAGTAAGGCGCCATATAGTAAGAAGCAGTTGGTAGATGCTTTACGCAAGAACCAGAAGGACCATAGCCTCACTGCACAGGACTTTGTCCAATATATTGAACAACGCGGAGTTGATTTTGAGCTTACAGGCTCAGACGAAGCTGACCTCAGGGAAGCCGGTGCTGAGCCGGAAGTAGTTTTAGCGATCGTTCGCAACTATCGCGAACCACCTCTTCCAAAAGGATCCGGGGCCGTCACGATTAATTCAGGATTAGCCGATTGCCAGGTATTTATTAATGGACAGCTTCGCGGGAGTACGAACGTTCAAGGGAGGCTCAGACTGCGTCCGCTCAAAGCCGGACCGTACAGCGTAGTTGTGAGGAAAGATAGGTACGAGGAGCAGCAGCGATCTATTTTAGTAACGTCCGGAATTGAGACTAACGAAAGCTTCTCGCTAGCGCCTCTGAAGGGAAGTTTGACAGTCGTCCCCAACCTTTCCGGAAGCAAGGTTATCGTGAATGGAAGTGAATACACAGACGCAGTTCGAAATTTGACTCTTGAGCCCGGTATCTACGGAGTTAAAATCACCAAGCCTGGCTACAAAACGGTTTCCCAGAGTGTAACAATTGGTCCAGGACAGCCGGTGAATGTTCCAGTTACATTTGAGGTTATTAAGGTAGAAGAGTTGTTAGCCAACGCCGGCGAGAGTTTTCGACTCGGAAACTTTCCGCGTGCAATTGGATTTGCTAAAGACATTCTCGAAGTGCAACCAAACGATCCGAAAGCAAACCTCTGGCTGGGTTTGAGTTACTTTCATAGCGAGAATTATGACGCAGCGGTGGCTCCCTTAGTTAAGGCGATATCACTAGGCGAAATGGTGAGTATCAAGCTACAACGTCATACGAAGTACGGATTAGTTGGCGAAAATGATCAGCTAACACCAGGTACCCTGTTAATCGGAAAAAATCTCCTGGAGTTTCAAACTCTGGCTGGGGCCAAACTATTTAGCGTGCCCCTGGACAAGGTCTACCGCGTAATTCCTGAAGATAATCGAGGAGGCCGCTTGCAAATTAAAGTTGGTAATCCGTCGAAGCAGAAAGATAGTGGCAAGGATTTTAACTTCCATCCCATGCAGGCGCGTTTGCAGCAAGAAGTCATCGGAACCAGTGTTGTGCTTAAGATTTACTGCAACGGATGCGTCCCGAGCGTTCACGCGATTTATCAAATCATCGAGCAGTCAAGGCAGGGAATTGCGCAAAGTCCCACGGTTGCAAAGCCATGAAATGTGGCCACGACTGTCAGCTGCGACCGCAAACCTTTGTACGTTCGAACAGTAACGCAGTTCCGCTGAGATCCAGCCATTCCCTCACACCTAACAGGCTTGAGCCCAAGTAATGCGGGTCCTGCGTTGATCGTAAGATACAGACTGTAGTTCCTCTTCTCGAACCATCAATTAAACAGAACTCACCGTCCAATCATTCAAGTGTCGTTGCCCATCTGTCCATGGGTCGACAGTGTGCGCATTGAAGAGATCTCCAATGGGCGATGGTGGACGCCGGCCGTAGAGAAACCACAGATAAAGGATAACTAAGAATTATCACCCACCGCGCATCCTCCTTTCGGGGCAAGAGCCACATAACTGTGGTGCCGGCGCCGCAGAACTCAGTTCTTCCCGCTGCCGTTGCGCACGTCTATTTCGATCTGCACCGTCGTCCACTCGTGGCTCGCGTTCGCCTCGACGGTGAGGTCGCGGAAGCCCGGGCCGCCATTCATGAACGCCGCCAGAAACTCATCGAGCGGAGTAGTGGACGAGCCGCGCCACCCTGTGTGGCCTTTGTCCGGTTCGTCGAGCGCAGGTAGGTCGAGCCAACGGAAGTTAGATGGTCCAACCGTGCTCATCACTTTCAGCACGTCGCGTCCCTCGTCGTAGCCCTGCGGCAGGCTGGCGCGCAGCGGCAGTTCAAGGCTCTGGCCTGGATCAAGCGGTTCGAAGAAGGCCGCGCCCGCCGGATAGAGTTGGCCGATACTCCAGTTCGGCTGCAAATCAAGTACGGTAATGTTCAGCACTTGGGACGAGTTATTACTGATTTTCAGGAACGTCCACTCGCCCGCTTGGAGCGGCGCGCCCTGTGCCAATGGCTGCGGGGCGGGCTTGTCACCCATAACGTAATCTACCTGCACGCCGAGCAGTTCAACCGAAAGTGTACGGCGCAAGGGCGAGAACGGATCGCAGTTGTCCAGTTCATGTACGTTCAGATACTTCGACAAGTGGACAAGGCGTTCGACCAGGTAAAAAGGAGCACTCACATCAGCACCGTTGAGGGCAGGCCGCAGATGCGGGAACGGCGTGCCGCGCGCATCGCCGACGACGAACTCGCCCCGCTCGTTGACGGAAACGAGGAAGTCGGCTCGCTCGCCGTCGGTAGTCGGCTGTAGGAAGCTACCGCCGCGTCGCGTGATGTTGTGCTCCACATCTTGCAGCGCCGCCGCCAGTTCTGCGGGCGCATGGCCCGCAACGGGTGCAATGAGGCGTAACGTCCGGCGCACCTTGGGTCGGCCCGATTCGAGCAGCACCGCCTGATCGCCTTGTTGGACAGCTTCGTCGCGAAACCGCTCGACGATTGTTGCGCGGCTGCTGGTTGCGCCGAGCTGCTTGATGGTGGCCAGTGCGCGTCGCCGCTCTACGCGCGTGAAATTGGTTTCGCCTTGCGGGTAGATGGCAAAGCGCGCGTCGCGACTCACTCCCTGCGCCTGTCCGACATTCAGCTCGACCTCGTCGTGGGCCACTTGCAGCACGGTGACAGAACTGGGCGTGCTGGCCTTCTTGGGGCCGAAAAGCCCGCGGTCGGTCACCCCCTGGAGTTGCGGCGTCTGCTGCCGAAAGTAGCTGTGTACTTTAGCCAGGACGCGGTCATACAACGTCTTGGCAGACGCGTCGACCCCCAACTGCTCAAGGGAATTGAGTAGCCAGTAAGTGAGGGCGCCGCTCGGCCCCACTCCGTCGAAGACTTGTTCGTAGGCGTACTCAGAGGGGCGGCAGGCGGCCAGGAGTAGGTACCCTTCCGGCTCAAGCTGCCAAGCGTTCCCAACCTGGAAGTCGCGCGTAGGTTTCGCCGCTAACCCCTGACAGGCTGCCGTCAGTTCCGCGTCGGTGGCGACTGGAATGCGCGGGGGCGGTAGACTGTCTCTCACGTCCTCGATCGTACGCACGGCAATGCCGTTCTGATCGAGGCTGGGGGAGCCCGATTCGGTGCGGGTCGCCCCGCCGGAGTGGCAGCTATCCAGCACCACCGTCACGTTCAACTGCCGATCCACGTACCCGCGTAAGATGTGCGCGAGTTCAAAGTCTCTTAAAAAATTATCCTCCGTCAGACTGTAATCGGCCGGGACGAGCACTTCGTCCATGTCTCCGCCCCATTTGAGATGCTGGAAGCGGGGCGGCGTTCTAACGCGCCCGCCGTGGCCCGAATAGTGAACGTAAATCTGATCACCGGGCGCAGTCACTTCATCGAGCCAGCGGAAGGCTTTAACGATGTTCTCGCGCGTCGGCCATTTGTCGGGTTGCTCAGTGGGCAGGGGCGCGCCGGCATCCGTGGCGGTCAGTTTCAGAATGTGATCAGCCGGCAGATCGAGTTGTGTGCGGAGAAAATCTTCCGTGCGGTTGATGTCGCCCACACACCCGCGCAGGTTCATCGGGTTCGGCTTGTCCGAAGGATTAAGTGGCAGGTAACAATTGATCCCGATCAGCAAGGCGTACAGGTTAGGCTTGGTCTGTTTTTTCTCAGGCATGTGCTTTATCTCCTCCTGCGACCAATTTGCAGACCGCGGGATCTGCGAGCAACTCCGTCCGGCAAATCGCGACCGTGCAGACTGGTTTCGACAACCTATGCTGAAGATGTGGAAACGTTACAGGCGGGAGCGGGAGGATCTGGAAGGGATTTCTATCTCAGTACTCGGAAGTAATAATCGGCGACGCTATCGGTGCGCCCTTCCGTCGTCTGGCCGTTCAGTCTCAAAGTGTAATCGCGGGGCGTCAGGAGGTGCGCGGGTAGGCGCAGATTAAGGCGTCGGCCAGCTTCGGTCTGCTGTGCGCTGAGGTCGCCGACGGTGAAAAGTTCCTCGCCGTTTGTAACCCGGAGGGTTGCCTGATAGCTCTGGTACGGCGTGGCTGGCAGGGCGAGCTGAAGCTGAACGATGTCTATGCCGGTGGGGACGGCGAACTTCTGCCCCTGCCCGCTCGCTCGGTCCAGGAAACTGGTTAAAGGGACCGAGAGGGCCGGCTCGGCGTTGTACGGCGGCTTGTTAAGCCGGGCGACGGCATCGGCGGTGACTAGCTGAGGCTCGTTCCCATGCCTACTGCTGACCCACCAAGCCAACAAACCGGCCACTGCGACGAGGAGCAGCATGGCGGCGGCCACCGCGGGAAGCCCGCCGTGGCCCATAATCAACTCGACCAGCTTGCGCCACGTTGGTTCGGGTGCCACCGCCGGCCCGGCCGCCGGGTTCGCCAGCGCATATTCCCTGATGGTTTGGGCCAGCGTTAGTTCCTGCCGCTGGCGAGGGCCCGCCAGGTAATGCGCGTCGAAGCGAGCCTGATCGTCGGCCGACAGCAGCCCGGCGAGAGAGTCGTCAATCAACTCCTCTTCGACGATGAGCGCCACCTCTCTGAATTCGGCGTCCCTGACAAACTGCTCTTCAAACTGCTCACTTCCGGCCTCATCCGCCCGTCCCAGTAGGTATCGTCTGATGGTTGATTGCTTTTGGTCCAGGTCTATCATCTGGTCTGCTCTCTCGGGCGTCGTCGCCAGGTTTTGACGATAATGTGTCAATCTTTAATTCGTTTCACCCTGGGGACTCGTTTGCAGGCATTGTTTTATGCACTTCTTCAGGTGAGCACGAATTCTGAAGACCTTGACGCGCAGCGCGTTCGTGTTCAGCCCGAACTGACGGGCCAGCGCCTTGCGGTAGTCAATCTTGGCCTGCTTGCTTTTCTGGTAGTAAGCCAGGATCAGCATCCGGTCGTCGCCGTCCAGCTCGCGCAGGCATTTTTCCAGGCATTCGTCTCGGCGATCGGCCGCCAAGTCTTCCTCCGGCTGTATCGCAGTGTCCGGCGCTTTCATAGTTTCGTCGAGCGGATGGGGCTGTTCCCGGCGCTCACGCTCCAGGAGTATCTTCTTCGCCACGCCGTAGAAATAGAGCGCAGGATCCCCCACGTAGTTGTCGACCAACCATCGTATCTTCGTGGCTACGCGGTTGACGACCTCGTCGGCCAGATCCTCTGCGTCGTCGTAGCCACGCCATGAGAATATTTTGATCAGACTCTCACGGATCGCTTCGTACTTCTGCCCGGCGTGTTCCCGATCGTCATGCAGCCACACCAGCAGCTTATCAAAATTCTCTTGCTTCAAGACAGACAGTCCGCTCATTGAGAATGTAGGCGAGAGGTGAGTGAACGTTTACGAGCTATCAACACTTTTATGGTCAGCAAGGTGGCAAACAGCAGGAGTATACCAAAAGCGTACTGTCTCCGGCGCGTGGGTGTGCGTGCCGGCTTAATACTCTCCCGATACTCACCTTGTAGGACGAAGGACGCCCAGTAGTATGGCGCGCGCCAGCGCGGTTCGCGCCACATGGCCTTTTTAGCCTCGCGCAACGCCGCGGCCAGCGGGAGGCCTTCGTCGAACATCGCCCGATAGAAGTTGCGCATCAACTCAGCGGTGGCGCGGTCGTCCACCTGCCACAGGCTGGCAACGACGCTCTTGGCCCCGACATTCAGAAAACCCTGCGTCAGGCCGACAAGGCCCTCGCCGCGTATCTCCTCACCCAGCCCCGTGCGACATGCGCTGAGCACGACTAAGTCAGCCGACAGATTCAGCTTATAGATGTCGTGGAGTTGCAGGAAGCCGTTCTCCCGCTCGCCGCGCTGGTTGAGCATGGACAGGATAATGCCGGACAGTTCCGGGTGCTGGGTGTTGATTACCCCGTGCGTGGCGAAGTGGACGACGCGATAGCGGTTCAGTTCGCCGCCGACCGCCAGAGCGCGGCTGGCGTCGAAGCCGGTAACCATGCGCGACTGCCCGGTGGGGGCGACCTCCATAATCGCCGTTGCCTCCTGCAACGTGAAGGGTAAGCGCGACAGTCCCGAATCAACGTCCGCTTGTCTTACGCCTCGTAGCGCCGAACGCAGTTGCGCAGACACCATCGGTTCGGACCGACTGGTTTCGGGCGGAACGAGCGGCGTCTGAAGGCGCGGGTCGTCCGACTCGAACACGGGATCGGCCACGACCACGACGAGGCTGTCCGGCGTTGACTCCGGCCGCGCGGTCCTGTTTCTGAGTGCCGCGAGTGTTGAAGCCGACGGCAGGTTGACGACCTCATGCTCGATGACGAGTGGGGCTGCCGGCGGAGTGGACGTGGGATCGGGCAACGCCTCGAAGGGAATGTATTGCAACGGGCCGTCGGCTACTATCAGCAGTCGCTTGTGTCCGAGTTGCGCGGCCACTGGGTTGAGCAAGATGCGGCTCATGGCCGCGGCCGCCCCCCAGTATTTTTCAACGAGTGTGGCATCGCGGTCCGCGCCGGATGGGGTCGGGGCCTGGGACTGCGCCGGATACTCTGACAAGAGCCGATAGACTTCGCGGGCCGCAGCCTCGATCTCGGCACGCGGCGGCAACTCGTGACTGCTCAGCGAACTCTTCGTTACTGCCCATAGGTAACTTTTCTCGTCGCCGAGCGAATATTCAAGCAGCAACGTGTCGTCGTCGAGCAGTTCGCGCTGAATGTCTGCAAGCCGCATCAGCGAGGCCGGCACGAAGGCCGCGCGACTTAAACACTGCTCCCTGATTTCACCCTTCACCTCATTGTATTCGGTCGTGAGCTGGCGCATCTCGTTCGCCGCCGCAGCCGACTCATTGCCGTGCTCTCCTTCGCCGTTCGCGAGCACCTGTCGTTCCGCCTTGTCAGCTAATGACTGTTCAAGCGAGTGTTCGTGCGCCAGCAGCTCGGGCGCGACCCCGCGTTCCGTGCTAAGGTGAGCGGTAGCCAATAGTTCGACCAGCGTGCGTGCGCGTGCCGCTTCGCTGGCCTCTAACGCCTCAACATCAAAACGCTCGGTCGGTCGTCGCGCGTGCAGCCGCATCAGGAGGTCTATGTAAAGCACGTACTGATCGTTGACGGAGGCGAAGTAGGCCGAGCGCAGATCGTCCCTGACGACTTTGGTACGCAGTGATTCACTAATTTGAAGCGCCGCCTTGATATCCGTAAGCGCTTGCTGCAGGTCGTCACTGTTCCGCTCGGTGCGCGCGATCTTATAGAGCGTCGATGCCTCTTCCAATTGATCTTCGGCGACACGACTCAGGCTCAACGCCTGCCTGTAATAGCCGAGTGCCTGTCGCCAGTCGGTGGCGGCGAAATAGATATCGCCGATGAGGTTGAGGGTGTGAGCATGCCCGCGTCTGTCCTTCATGTCGCGATAGAAACGTAACACGCCTTTATAACTATCCAGCGCCTGCTGCCTCTGGCCCTTGGCCGCGAAGATGGCCGCGATCTCATTCCTCGCGTAGTTCTCAATGCGGGCCTTGCCGAGCGAGCTACTTAACGACAGACATCGCCCGTATGATTCGAGCGCCTGCGCCTCGTTCTTCAGCGCGTTCTGCGCGTGACCGATGTAGCAGTTGGTTACGGCGGCGGCGTCGGTATTGCCGCGCGCCTGAAAGAGTTCCAGGGCTCGCGTGTATTGATCCAGCGCGGTCTGAGGTTCGTTCAGGTCTTCGTAAGCATTGCCGATGCTATTGAGTGACGCGGCCTCGCCCTGGTGATCACCGATGGTGCGGAACAGTTGTAGCGCCTGCTGGTAAGCGTCGAACGCGCCCTGCTTCTCGCCGCGGAACGAGAGGACAGTGCCTTGGGCCGTGTGAGTGAGTGCTTCGCCGCGCTTGTCGTTGACCTCGCTCCAGAGAGTTACCGCCCGCGCCAGATGCGCCGAGGCGCTGGCCAGATCGCCTGCATCCGAATAGGTGTAACCCAAATTGAGATAAGCAAGCGCCACGCCTCTGCGATCCCAGGCCTTTATGTGTAGCTCAAGAGCGCGTTTGTAATACTCCTCCGCCTTAATTAGATCACCGCGGTAATAAAAGACTTCGCCGACATTATTCTGGGCCGCGGCCATGACCCGCAGGTCTGAAGGGTTCCGTGTTGTCGGGCGCAGCCGTTGGTAGAAATTGTAGACGCGACGGAAGTAGGCCAACGCGCGTTCGTTGTTGTCTGTGTTGACGTGGATGTAGCCAATACTGTTGAGCGCCTGCATAGCGCCGTGCTGGTCGCCGACGCGGCGGCTGAGTTGCAGCGCGCCATGGTAAAACGCGAGCGCGTCGCTGTTCTCGCTTAACGCGAATAACGTGTCGCCTGCGGCACGCAGTGCGCCGGCCGCTTCGGATGGGCGCGCGGCTGCTTGCCAGTTGGTTGCGGCTTCGGCGTAACGTTTGACCGAAAGGAGGGAAGACTCCTCGGACCAGTCAGCGCGCAGCTTTTCCGCCTCCGCGTAAGCCTGGACTGCCGCCGCGTCTCGGCCATCACGCTCCGTGGCTGCGCGCACAGTTTCAAGTTGCAACACGAACTCGCAGCGCGCCGCGCAGTGGTCGAGCGCCTTCGCCTCAAGCAGGTGATCGCCGGGCGTCGTAGCGATGAAAGAGAAACGCACGGGACCGTAACTTCTGCTTACGAACTCGCGTGAAGGTTGACCGTCCGGCGTCCGCACCAGCAGTTCCAAGCTCATATCTCCTTTTGTAACAAGCAGACTGACGTACTGGTTTGGAAGTAGCGAAAGGCGGAACGTCTGCCTTCCTTCGCTGTTGAGCGAGAGAGTGATTGCCTTACGCGGCGTCAGCGGGCATGGGCCGGAAGAGCAATCCGCGCCCGGTGCTGTCTCGGCCGAAGCGGTACACAGCGCGATCAGGCTCATCGCCCCGAGCAGTATGAGGCGCAACATCAACGTGCTGAAAGAAGGTCCCGTTAATGACATCCGGCTGCATGAGTGCGGCGGCGCGGTAACAGCGAGGGACGTGGGATGGGCAGGCGACGTCGAGCTAAGCTTGGCCACCGATACAAGCTATGGCTACTACCGACAGGAACTCAAGCCTACCTAGGTGCTCGCAATAAGCGGCACATTATAAGTATTTAACCGCGAGACATTCAATTCTTAGATTTACGCGAAAGTGAGACGGAGATAGCCGCAAGCGACTACCTCCGTTGGGGTGAGGAGTTGAAGATGAGAGCGCCCGGTGTTTCGGTGCGCGGTTGCTTTGTGGTTCCAGGCTAGTTGTTAATTCTCCGGCGTCGTCGTCTGTTCCGACTGTTCCGGCCCACGTTCGACCTCCGGTTGCTGCTGCGCGCCGGCGGCTGCGGCGTTAGAGTTAGAGTACGCTTTGCTTTGCAAGGGGCCGCCCGATCCTCTGGGATCGGCCGTGTCAGGCAGTGATTTGCTTTGTAAGCCGCCGCCCGATCCTCTGGGCGTGGCTGTATTCTCGGTCGTGTCCTTAAGAGTGTCCATCGTGTTTCCTCCTTCTGGCTGGTTGAGAAGTAACTTCACCTCCTCATGACGCGGAAGCCAAGACATTACAGCGCGTGCCAACAACTCTTGCGCCCGCTGTAACGTTTTGGCTGTTTGCTCATGAAGGTCGAGAGAGAGGTGTGGACCAGTACGCGCGTACGGTGAGCATGATGAGTAACAACTGTCCCGAGTGTAATTCCGAACTGAACGAGCAACTTGAGTGCGAGCGTTGTGCGCAGATAGCGACGGACGCCCGGGACTTTACATACGGAGGCATGCCGACTGAGCCAGACGAGAACGGCGAAATTGATCCGGCAGTTGTCACTACCTCCGCTGATGAGTTTTCAGGCCTCGACGTCGAAAGCGCGGCGGAGTCGGAGCACGCGGGCGTTGACGAGTCACCGTATGAAGACGCGGGAGATGACCGGGGTGACGAAGAATCGGACGGCGACGCGCTGTCGGACGAAGCCAGCGACATAGCTGAAGAACACGGGTTGCCGTCTACCGCCGAAAGGTTCAACACGTTGGTCCGGGACCGTGCAAGAATCGGAATCAACGTCACCACGTCCGGGGGAGGGTCCGTTGTCATTAACCCACCGCCTGCACCGGCACCAAAGGATGACGAGCGAACGCTGATTGATTTTACGAAGGTTCTGCCGCCTAAGAGTCCACAACTACCCGAGTTCGTCTTCGACGAGTTGCCGGAGTATCTAGCCAAGTTAAAAAAAGAACGGTTGGTGCTGATCAGTTGTCCTGACGAAGATGTCGCCTATTCGGCCGCGCACGCGTTGATTTATGGACTGAACCTTCCGCATGACAAGCAAAGGCGGCTGCTCAACATTGACCAGGGCTCCGGAGAGGATTCGCCGGTCAGCATTCACTACCTGAGCAGTAAGCGAAAGTCCAAGAACGAAGTGGTTGTGGTTGTGGATGCGACGACCGAGCGGGCGAAGCCGTTCCTCGAACCGATTATCAGAGCGAACCGGCTTTTATTCGACACCATTCAGGATGACCTCAGACGCAATAAAATGTACATGCTCTGCCTGGTCGAGCCGGCCCTATTGGACGACGACCCGCGTCCGGATGACGAGTTGAAGTTCCCTCGCTGGCGTATACAGTTCCTGCACCGGCTTCTGGCGCGCTACATCGAGCAGCCTGAGGAAGTGGAACGGCAGCTAACGGCTCAACGCGCGAACGGGCTTTGGAGTTTGAATGACAGCCCGTTCTATTTCGAGCTGAAGAGTTACTTGTTGCGCCGCGAACTTCCCGCGGAGCTTGAAAGGCGTGCCAACACCCAGCAGCGTTTACCCGAGGAATTATTCAAGGAGGAAGACCTGCTGTCCGCCGCCGTCTTGTACGTTGCCACTTACTTCCCCAACCTCACGCCCCCGGAGTTCAACCGCCTCGTACCGCTGCTCTGTAACGACGCGGCGAGCCGCGCAGACGGCAACGGCGGCACGCAGGAACATTTGCAGGCCTGGTGGATGGCGCCGGACAAGATTTTGAAAAACTGTAGCGTGACCACAATCCCGCTCAGCGACGCAACTCGTGGCGTCAGCTTCAGCAATCACAAGCTGGGCGGTCAGCTCAAAGAATATCTTGAGCGCGAGTACAACTTTTTTCTCGAAAACAAATTTCGGGACGTGCAGAAGCTGGGATTGATCTTCAGCCCGTCCGCTCAGGTCGCACAGAACGCCGTGCAACTCTGCGTAGAGAAGGCTGCGGCTTACCCCGAGTACTATGGTAGCGGCTGGCTCGCTGAACTTGTGACCGACTTTGAAAAAGCGTTCTCCAACGCCGAGCCCGGCCAAACCTTTGCGTGGCGGTTCATCTCCGCGCCGAATGCAGTCAAGGCGCGGAAGCAGTTCTACCAGAGACTTGCCGAGTTGATCGGTTCCCTGACCGAAAACCAGCTGGCGGCGGAGGTCGCCGACAGTTTTTTGCAACAGCTTCTGTTGGCTAAATACCGCGGCGCGGTGCTGGAGATCGTCCGGCGACTCCAGTTCGTCAATTCTTTCGATCCGTTCAAATGGTTGAAGCAGTTATTCGATCAGGGCACCCAGCCGATTCGCGAACAGACCTCCGACTACCTGCGCGGCCATCTGAAAAGAATTAGACGCGGCATCTATCAGGCGTTGAGCAGTCTTGAACTGTGGCTGCCCAAAGATGCGCGCCCGGTGGAGGACTATCCCATCCCGGCCAGATATGCGTTACGGCTGATGAATGAGTATTTTCGTGAAACCAACTCGCGCTTCGACGCCCGAAACTTCGGAGTATGGCCCAGCACCCACCCACTCTTTGCCTTCACTGACGCGGCGACGGCGGTCGACAACCTGGGTTTGCTCGTGCGGCTGGTGTTTCATCCCGGCATGTACAGCGTCGCCGTGACCAACAGACGCATCACTAATTGGTTTTACGTCTTGGAGGGCAAGGGTGAGGCCGTTCCGCAGGAGCGCGGCAATAACGCGGAGGCGACTGAACTTGACGCGGCGGCTGTGAGTAACTGTCTGCTGAATAAAATCGCTGACGTAAATCCAATCCAGGAGGACGCGCTGGCTGCTTACTGGAGGGAAGAGAGCGAACGGCTGCTGGCGGTGATGAGTAGCACGCCCCACGGAGGTGCGACGTGGCAGAGCCTCTCGTGGAAGCGTGATTTGGTAATTGGATTAATAAAGCGTTTCGAGCCGTTGCGCCGCCGTGCGATGGGCAGGTTGTGACGCGCACGGGCGCGCCGAGGAGAGCATATATGTCTGAAGCGAGTTGTCTGGACCAAGTGATCCGTACAGTTGATGCCGTCAAGCAGGCGGAGCGTACCGGTGAGAAGCGTGTCATCGTCAACGCTGTCACCCGAACTGCGGTCAGCGTCGGGCAAGTTCGCCAGGCAGCCGCGCTGAAATACTTTCTGGTTTCGGCCACCGCGTCCGCGCGCTGTCAGACCTTCGTCAACCTCAGCGGACGGACGGGTGGGCTATGTGTCGAGTTCAACGCGAGTTGCGCCGAGGGCCGTGAGGAGCGCGTGGCTGAGGCACTGTGTGACGACCCGAGCCCTGGAGACGTGTTCGTCAGCAAAATCAGGGGATGGGTAAGTGAGTACGTCGGCAGACGACCCGAAGCGTTCATTGGTCGGTTCTTCCAGGCAAAGGGCGAACTCGAAGCCCGGCTCGCAGCGCGTGCGCTGGCCGAGACGGGTCTCCAAATGACGGCGGAGATATCCCTGAGCAGCGAGGACAAGGTTCCAAGCCTCGGCAGTCACGACAGCATGACAACCGAATCTTACGAAGCGCGGGAGGAGGTTGAGTCCCATGTTGCCGGGCACGCGGCGCCGTTCATCGTCAGCAGTGAGATGCAGCTTAGCATCACCGACCGCGCGACTTACCTCGCCGGTGGCTCGCCTTCGCTCGGCGCGTGGTTGAAGGACAACTTCGAGCAGGTTGTCCGGCAGACTCTGGGTCTGCTGGAACTTGAACCCATCGCCCGTGACATCATGAACAGGATGATCGTCAGGGCGGCCAGCATCGGCTGCGAAATCCGGCAGCAGCCGTTCATCGCCAACGGCAGTATCGAAAACTGCTGCGACCTCTCCGCATCGGCGACCTGCGAGACAGGACTCGCCGGCTTCCGCGTCGGGCTGCGATTTGAAGCGGTGGTGGTGCTGACACAACTGCAAGGAGTACGGCATTACCTGGAGCGCGGCCTCGACCTGAAGACTCTGATGGAGCAGAAGGCGGTCGACGTGATGCGGCAGACACTGCTGACTCTTCACCCTGAACGCCTGTATGCGCGCAACGTGCCGGTCGGCGGCGAAGACTCGTGGAAGATTTTAGTCAGCCATAAGGTGCGGGAGGCGTTGGCGTGGCACTTCGACGCTGAAATCATCTCTGCCTTCGTTGAGTTGACCGACACGGAGTTTGACCGCTGGTTCAAAGAGTTGCGGCGCGAGCCGATCAACTTCGAGGTCGAAATCGCTTCGCACGATCCAAACAGCGCTGGAGCGTTCATCTTCCACGGCGACTGTCAAATCGAAGACATCGCGTCCGGCGGATGGGATAAAGTGTGGCCCGCGACGTGGGATGTCGACAGGCTCAAGCGACAACTGAGTAACGCAGTGAAGGCCGGGATGGAGACGCGTGCAGATCTAGACCTGGCCTGCATGGACGGCGCGACTGCCGAGCAGGTGCGGGACGAGATCGCGCGGCTCGTCACGGACTACGCCAAGGACGAGTTGGGACTTGCTGTCAAAGTGTCAAACGTGCGCCGCCAGCCGACTGACGTAGAGAAAAAAGTGCGCGGGGCGGAACTGGCCAACGAGTTACGCCGCTTGGACCTGCTGTACAAACTTGAGGAGCGACTGCTCCAACTCATCGCCAATGGGAATGGCGACGATGAGATCGCCCAGGTGCAAAAAAGCCTCACGCTCCTGCGGGCTCACAGGCCGCACGACGCGGTCGCGACGATGTCTGATGACGGTAACGCCTACGCCAACGGACAAGCCAGCGATCCGATTTTAACAAGCGGCGACCAACACTAGAGCCATGCACATGACCAAGCAGATCAAAATTCTCTTTGTCGCCGCCCATCCCGCCGACACAACGCGGCTGGAACTGGACAGTGAATTTCGCGCTATTCAGGACCAGTTGCTGCGCGGCAAATACCGCGACTCTTTTAAACTACTTGAGCCGCAGTTGGCTACGAGAATACAGGACTTCACCTCGGCCCTGATCCGGCACCAGCCGCATGTGGTCCATTTCTGCGGCCACGGCAGCGTTGAGCAAGGCCTCGCGTTTGAGGGACCACGTCGGTCCGGCCGGCCGGCCGGCCGAGAGGAGTTGACGAATTTGTTCAAGGTGCTGGCGCGCAACGCCCGCCTCGTCTTCCTCAACGCCTGCCACACGCGCGAGCAGGCCGCGGTACTCAGCCGCATGTTCGACTACACCATCGGCACTAGTAGCCTCATTAGGGACGTCGATGCGCGCGACTTCGCCGGCGAGTTCTACCGCGCGTTGTTTGACGGTGCGACTGTTCCGGGCGCGTTTCTGTCCGCGCAGTCAGCGCTTGATAATCGCGTCCGCGGCATCTCCGTCTTATCGCAAAAGACGACAGCTGATAACTCCGTCCCTTTCGTCTCTCAAGTCCTGTCTAAGGTGAGGCAGCAACATAACTGCGGCAGCGTGATCTTTCAGACGACCGTTCAAGACGAGGGCGAGATCGGCATAAACATCAACTCAAACCGCGGCAAAATTATTGTCAACTCACCGCCAAACAAGACACGCTGACAAAACTAAAAAAGATCTCCGGCCGTGTGTAACGTTTCGCCAGATTCCGCATGACAGGTGGACGCGGACATGAGCGCGCTGTCGCGACGCAACCCGCAATGCAGTCGATGCCGTTGGGGCGTATGCCCCGCAGGCGACAAACACAATAGGCCTTTCCGAAGGAGATCATCTAATGGCGAAACTGACGATTCGCATTCCGACTAACGGCGCGGAGTTCGAAACCAGCGATATAGACTTTACGCAGTTCACCCCGCAGCAAATCATAGACAACATGCGCGACAACCTGCCGGACGCGGGCGAGGATAGGGGCTGGAACCTGCTAAAGGGCAATCAAGTGATCGAACAGCACGCTACCCTCGACCAACTTGGCTTCAAGGACGGCGACACGGCCATCGTGATGTCCAAAATAGAGGCCGCGTAATCGTCTGCGTGGCTTCTCCCCGCGGTAGTCCGTCCTCAAACTACAGAGGGATAAACGTGATGACTAACAACTTCTACGAAGAAATCATGCTCAAGGAAGAGTTCCGTCTTATTGTCAAGCTGCAACAGAAAGCTGAATTCTCGAAGTATGTAAGCGTCTCTTACGAGGACAGAGAAACAGGTAAGGTGCAATCGGTCGACGTCCCGCCGTCGGGTCCACGGTATCCCGAGAAGTACATCGTCGAGTATCACATGCCCGTCTACGTCTCGCGCGGGCAACTGCAGCCGGACTGGCGGGGCATTGCAACGATGCTTTTGTCGGACATTGTCCTGACGAACGAACACTCCCATCAAGCCCCGCACGTAACCTTTCACAGCAACTTCACGCCCTTCAACAACCACGTGACGGACGACTGGATTTGCGTTGGAAATGCCTGGGCCGTGGCGAGAGACCACGGGATCTGGCACTTCATAATCTCGCTGGGGGCGACCATCAACCAGGACGCGTTTGTAACCGCCGACCAACTTGGGCATGTAAACAGTGAAGCGTACAAATATTGGGTCGCAAGGAATCGATTGCCCGTCACAGACATCAAGTGGCCGCTCAACTTGTTAGACGAAGGCAATATCGTGATGACGCCGATTGCCCCCCTAGTCGAGGTACCACCTGCCGCCCCTGAGAGGCGGCAGATCACCATCACCAAGATGTCCGGTAGGCTTGAAATCAAAGCGAAGACCACGTCATCCCCCATCGTGTTCACCCAGAAGAATCGATAAGTTATGGACTACTTCGCACGACAGGAATTAGTGCTGAACGGCGAGACGGGCAATCGCATATGGCAGACTCGAGTCCTCGTCGTCGGCGCGGGTGCGGGCGGGAACGAAGTCCTGAAGAACCTCGCGCTCATGGGCTTCGGGCATTTCACGATCGTCGATTTCGACCTGATAGAGGCGAGCAACCTCGCACGCACGACGCTCTTCTCGAAGGAGCACATCGGGCAGTCAAAGTCGGCAATCGCGGCGGAGGTCCTCGGCAAACTCTCGCTTCACGAAGCGCCGCAGATTAAGTCCCATAAATTGCGGATACAAGATTTGGGCAAGCAGGTCTTCCTGGACAACGACATCGTTATCTCCTGCGTGGATACGAATAACGCCCGCGCGTACCTGAACGACTGGTGCGTGCGGCTCAAAAAACCCTTCCTGGAGATGGGATTTGAAAAGTTCGTGGTGCAGGTCTGCTTCTTCCCGAATGCTGCGCCCGGCGATGCCTGTCTCAGGGAAGTCATCGGCTACGGCGTGTTCAACGGGAGGCGACACAGCTGCTCAAGTTTGAAGATGGCCGACACGCACTTGCAGCATATCCCCACGATTCAAGTGTCGTCTGCACTCGCGGGGGCATTCGTCACCACCGAAGTGATCCTCCATCTACAGGGCAGGAGCAAACTCGGAAACAAGTTCCTCCAATACTCAGCCGATTATCACCAGTGCGACGTATTCGATGTTCCGCAGAGCGAGAAGTGTCTCCTCCATCAAGAGGACGAACCCGCGCTGGTTGACGCCGGACTCGACAGCACAGCCACAGTCCGCGCGCTACTGGAAGGAATGAAGGAGATGGTGGGCGAAAATTGCATGCTGCGCCTTCCGGACGAGTTCATCTTCTCAATGGAGTGCGAGAGCTGCGGCGAGGAACTCCCGATCCGGCGGTTTAAGGCCGACGTGTACGACAAGGAGAGGTGGTGTGCCGCCTGCCTTGAGGCTGGCAAGTATGAGACGGTTGGGGTTAGCAGCAACTGGAAGATGATTCGGGAGATGCACCTGCTCAACCAGAAACACGCTGAGTTTCTCGGGCTGAAGCTCGCGGACTTTGCAGTGAAGCCGAAAGACCTCGTCCGTGTGGACTCGCTTAACGACCTGAGTAAGAGCTACCTGGTCAAGATTGACTGAAGACCCATGCAAATCGTCCAGACAAAATTCACGAAAGCTCTGCCCATTCAGGAGGCGCAGGGAAAAGAGTTCCGCGTTTTCAGTGATCGCAAGTCGCTTCATCGAGGCAGCGTGCCGGTCTGGTTTGTCTACCTTCACGAGTACGCGTGGGAGGCGTTCCTTAACCACACCATGGAAATTTACTCCCGCACAGGTCACGAGGGGCAGGGCATCTTTGTAGGCAAGTACTTTCGTGACGAATTCGGCGAGTTCGCGGTGGCGACTTTTTACTTCGGGGGCGAGGGTGAGTCCTCGCATTCCCACGTCGAGATGTCCGAGCAGTGCCTTGGACTCATCTCCAGTCAGTGCATCGCCGAAGACCTGCTGATGCTGATCTGGGTACACACACACCCGAAGTTCGGCGCGTTCTATTCGGGCACGGACATAAATTGCCTGAGAACGAACTTCTACATGCCGTTCCAAATCGGCATCGTGGTGGACATCGTCAGGCAGGAGCTAAAAGGCTTCCGGGTCCGTGAAGGCGAGGTCATCGGCTTCGACGATTTCGCTCTCTACAACGGCGAACCGGCGCGTCTCTTTCAGCCGTACGAGAACGAGGGTTTACCGGCATTGCGGGCGCAGAGCATTGAAATCACGAGGAAGGGCCGGGAAACTGCCCAAGCGCCGGCCGATGAACTTCTGCGCGAGGTTAAAGCTATTAACGCTTCACTCCCTGCTATCAGTGACCTGCTGGAAGGTCTGCTCGTGCGCGAACGAGAGGCGAGGCAGGAGGACCGGGCCGAATACGGCGGACCGTTCGCGGAAGAAGTTACTCGGCTCCGGAAGGATGTTGAATTCCTCAAGGAGCTGATCCGAAAGGGCGAGCCGAGTAGGAGGGAGCAAGATGTTTTGGGTTCGCTCACCCCGCCCCTTGAGCGTATTGAAGCTGAGGTCAAGTCTCTCGGGCTCATGTCGGATAAAACTGACACGCTTACGACGACCATCCAATCTCACGCAAAGGAACTGAGCAGGCAGTCCAAACTACAGGTCGGCACGTTAGCCTTGGCAGCGCTCGTCTTCCTCCTGCTCCTTATTAAAGTGGTTCTTAGACCTTGACCGGAATCAATCAAAAAACAGAAAGAGGCAGATGCACCTTCTGTAAAAGAAAAAAAGGCGTCGCCATCGCCGAACAGGTGGCGACAGGCATGCCGTGCCCCTCGAACAGCTGTGAGTTCGCCGCCGAGATTGCGGAAGCGATTGAAAACATGAATCGGCTGAGAATTGTTCCGAAGGAAAAGAAGCTGGTTCAAACCACCGAGAAACAGAGCCAGAAGATTGACCTCGTCAAACTCAAGTAGCGGCGGACAATTTCAATGCGATTCAGAGAGATATTTTCACCGCGGCGGTGCCGATTCTGTAAGCGGACAAAGGATCAGGCAGAGCGTGAGCAGGTGGGGAGGGGGAGTGTCTGCCCGACTGACCAGTGCGCGTTCCAAGCTCATATCACGGCAGCAGTCAGGGAGGCCTGGAAGCTCGAGTTGCTGAGTTTCAAACTTTCAAGCGAAGACGTTTTAGCGGGTGAGGCGATCATAGTTAGCTGGCAGACAAAAAATTGCGCGAGCGTGTCGATTACCGACTACGGTGAAGTCGCCCTCTTCGGCACCGTCACGCTGGAGGCGACGCCGCGGATGCGTCAGATCGAGCTTAACCTCGTAGACCTATTTGGCGAGGTCTCCAGCCACACACGAAGTTTGCGAGTCCGGCGCAAGCCGACGATACAAGCGCTCACATACAACGACCGTGTGCTGACGGGTGAGCAATCTCTTATTCGTTTCAAGGCGACCAACGCCAAAAAGATTCTCCTCCGCGACTTGAGCGGCAGCGCGTTCACCCGAGATCTCACGAACGAAGAGTTCTTCACCACCGAACCGTTAACGCAGGACGCGAGGTTCGAGCTCTGCGCCATCGGCAAGGACGGCGGCGAGGCCCGACAGGAAATAAACATCCGCGTCTTCGAGCCGCCGCTCATCAATCTCTTCCTGGCGGATGCCGCCGAGACAGTAGACACGTTGCCCGTGAACTTTTCCTTCGAGTACCACAACGAAAGCCGGGTAGAGATTTTTCGCGACGGGGTGTCGCTGGCGGATGTGACCGGCGAAAAGGAGTACACATACTTTGCCGAGAACAAGACTGCTGCCATCGCCGTGCACAAGTTCTCGCTGGTAGTGACGGGGCTGACGGTGACCACAGTGACATGGGAGTTAGACGGCGAGTTGTTGGTCTACCCGCAACCCTCCATTAGGCGGATCGATTGTCGACCCGGCCACGTCATCCTCTTTCCGCAGACGGCGACCTTCACAGCCAGCGCCGACTTCTGTGAACAGATACTGCTCTCAGACGGGCGCAACATCCACATCGTGAATCCTGGCGAGCCGGTCGAGGTGAGCCCCACGTCCGACACGCGGTACGTTCTCACGCCAGTCGGAAAGCTCGGCTTCCGGGGTTGCTCGCGAACGGCGACGATTGAGGTGCTCTATCCAGTAGAGATCGAGGCGTCAGCAAGCAGAAGGGTCACGCTGTCCAACTTGCCAGTCACCATCACCTGGCGCGCGAAGAACCACACGCAGATTCTGCTTGAACCGGGTGGCATCGACGTGACCAACGTCGCCTCATACGACATAAGGCTCGAGAGAAGAATGACCGTCAGGGTGTGGGCCGTTAACCAACTCGACAGAAAAGTGGCCGAAGTCTTTGTGGACGTTTTGAGCTACCCGAAGTACGACGGGCGACTGTTCGGTGGTCTGCCGCTACCGGAGCTGCGGCTCCCAGAAACCAGTCAGGCCGAGCTGCCGGCGTTGGGGCGTTTGCCCTCGCGGCCCGCGCCCGCCTTCGGGTTGCGTCCCCTTCTCGAACTCCCGCGCGCGCTCCCGAACCTCTCGGCAAAACTCCTCTCGTCGTTCAAGCGGGTCATCCCGTTGAGCGAGTTCAATCTGTTCCGGACGCTGCGGGGCAGGCTATTCAGGGAACTCAGGGCAATAGCGGAAAGGAAGTAGGCGCATGAAGTATTCAAAGGTTCAGTATTTCTTCTGGGTCATCTCCGGCTCCGAGATTTCGGTGCTGAAGCAGTGTGAGAACGAGTACAACCGCCATGCCAACATCGGCATGATGATTCTGATCACGATGGTATTCGCGTTCTTCACGGCCTGCGTGACTGGCTTTACCTTTGCGGGGAACATGTTTGCCGTACTCGGCTTCGCAATCGTTTGGGCGCTGCTGATCTTCGCGATCGACCGCTCGATGGTGAACTCGATCAAGAAAGACCCAGATGCCACGAAACAGCCGTTCTGGTCGTTCTTTTTACCCCGCCTGCTCCTCGCGACGATCCTCGCATTCTTCATGTCGATCCCGCTCGATCATATTGTCTTTCCCCAAGCCATCGAGCGGCAGATGAAATTGAACGTTCACAACGACTGGCTGCGGCGGCAGGAGGAGTTGACGCGTGGACTCAACGTCGCCGGCACGGGCACTGCGCTGAAGGCGGTAGAGTCTGAGCTCTCCGGTCTTCGCGGGGAACTCGACTCCGAGTGCCCGCTGCCGGACTACAAGGCGGCGAAGCAAAGCTACGACGAGTCCCTGCTGCAACTCCAGACGCTACAGACCGACTACGAGAACAAGAAGAGGAATGCCGCGAATTACTTTAACCGGCTTCCCAGGACGGAGCGGGGGACGCGGATCGTCGATCAGACATACGCGGTCCTCCGGCGCGAGAGGAACGAGGCGAAGGCCGCCGTGGATCAGCAAACAGAGACTTCTAATGGTTACCGGGACGAGGCGCGCCGCATAGACTCGGACTGGCGCACGGCCAAGCAGAAGGAGATCGACGACAAGGCGTCGCAGCGTTCGAAGACGCAGGAGAGGCTCGACAAGGATCAGGAGACCGTGAGAACTCAGTCAGACACCTTCAGAGATGAACTGGCGGCGATGACGGGCTTCGACACCAAATTCACAACCCTCTTCCTGATGCCCAACTGGGGCGTGCAGGTGTTGAAGTGGGCCATCTTCCTCGCGCTGTTGGTGATTGAGATACTCCCCACCTACTTAAAACTAAAAACTCCCGTCGGCCAGTACGACATGAAAATGCACGAGCGGGAAGTGATGACGCGGAACGACATCAAGGCGCGCGTCAACTCTGAAGAGCAGATTGCGAACCAGACCGAGGCGCACCGCGTGGCCGCCGAAGTCGAGCTGAACAAAACGGTGATTGACCGAGTCGCCGACATCGAACTGCGGCTGGCGGAGGAGATGCTTGAGGACTGGGAACAGATAGCGAGAGCACAGGCGCAGCGCAACGTGCGGGAGTTATCTGAGCCGGCGTCGGTCTAAGATGCGTCAATTGAAGGTGCCGACGGCAAATCTAATTCGATCGTGTTATTTGCTATAGTTTCCAAACGACGAGGATTACGAAGATACATGGCTTCGAGCCGGAAGGTATCGAGACACCGCCTGCGTATTTTGTTTCTTTGTAGATCCATCCTCTTTGTTCGCGCACTACGATATCCACATCGTAGCGGCGGTCTCGCGTGATGCTTGCTGATTTACCAAAGGTGCTGTATCAGTGCGGACTATCTCGACGACTAAGTCCTCAAACCTCTCAGAAGGCAATTATCGAGAGACATAGCTGCTGACTGAACTGCTTTCAGCAAGTCGCTCGTAGTGGACATAATTCTTAGTTATTCCAAGTATTTGCGAGGCTGAGCAGCATGACCAGGTTGCAAGGACGCAAGGCTCGTAGAGGTCAGCCTCAGTAAGTCAGCAGCAACATAGTTCTAGACCGTACAAAAGTCAATGGGCTTGCAATTTAGGTAGTGCTCTATTTGCTGTGTTGCTGGCAATAGAGGAGTTTCAGACCCAACCAAAATGGAGTCTCACTTGTGCGGCCAAATCGTTAACCGGCGTCGGCTCCACAGTCGGAAACGAGAGAATCGAGCCGCTGGGGAGTGACGTAGTTATTCGAGAGACCGGAATGCCAAGGCACGCCACTCGAATAATATTCCACCCATGTCCAGCGAGATATTGCAAATAAGTATCGGCATCAGGGCATCCGTTGCCAGTGTGAGGCCACAGCGAGAACAGGACGGCATCACAATCCTCTTGCTCAACCCTCTGCTTAAAGTCGGCGGGAGTCCTTTTATGCTTCTTATCTTCGTGAAGCGACATGATGTGAACGTACAGTTTGATGTGCGCCGAAAGTGTCGCAATTATTCTTGTTCCACTACGATAAGAACCCGTAAGGCATCGAGTCATGGATGATTTGCCAGAGTTTTCTTCACCGATAATAACGTATGCGTCCATAGTCAGGATTTTACCACTGTTCTAAAACCTCCCGTATAATGCGGTCTACACTTTCGGCTCGCCTCGACTCTGCTTTATCCGGCCAGATAGAGACAGAGGACAAGATGCGACTTCCTGAACGCTTCAGGCGAGCCGATTACCCATTCAGGATCACGGCTAACAGGAAAGCCGATCATGGCAAAGCTCACCGAGCGCTCCGAACGCCTGCTCCTTCAAGCGCTGGAAAAATCCGACATAGAAGAAGCTAGCGAGACTAACCAGCTTCCGCCTTTGCTTGGCGGGACGACCGTCGTCTACTGGCGCAAGACTGCCAACGACGATATTGAAATTGTGCTTAATTCGTCTCACTGGTTTGCGGGCAGCCTGAAGTGCTCAATTACGCTCGGCAACCTTGCTGACAGTGCAATTCGATACTTCCCCAATGATGCGGACGCAGTAAGCACATTGGTTGAGGTGCTTGCATACCTGCGTGGAAACGTCTCTCTGTTACTTCCTGAAACACGGCAGGGAATCTTCCTGCGCAGATACAACCTCGCGATCAGTAAGATAGCGATGAAGGATCTGGCCGAGGCACAGCTGGAATTGGTTGAATCCATAATTACCCCACAAATGATTGAGGCCACCGCTCGGTTTACAGAGATGAACAAACGGTTAAGGGCGGAGCCGAAGCGTGGCGGCAGCAAAGCTAGACTAGAACATCGGCAGAGACAGTCCTTGCATGAGCAATATGATGAGGTTCAGCAAATCGCAAAACCCGTCAGGAAGAGTTACGTCACCACGTTCAATATATTCGAAACAACGCATAGCCGAAGCGGTTACAACTGGGAGCAGTGGCAAGAGTTCTGGATCAAGTACGCGACTGAGTTACACGGGCACGAAGCTGAATTCCTGTTGCTGTTTGCGGAACGTGATAACCCATCAGCCTCCGAGATCGCCTATAGGTGGCTGGCAGCGCAAACGGGCCACACAAGATCGTATGTGGAGACTCTTGTAATAAGGTCCCGTAAAGAGGCCGGAAAATCGAAGCCTCGAAAAACTGATAATCAGACTCTGAATGACTATCAGTATTTCCGCAGGTCTTTTTCCTGACAATGAAACATCGGATTGACTATCGGCTATTACGGTCACAGAATCACAATACTAAAATCGCCGGAGTAACTAGCCGGTAATTCCCGCCGCCAAACGCATAGCCAAAAATACTTTCGAGAAGATGCAGACGGATTAGTCTGCTTTGCGGTTTACTCTTGAGAATGAGAGTAACTGCGATCAGAAGGAATGCACGACAAGTGCATGCCCTGCCACGAGGGCCACCACGCGGTAGTGAAAGCCAAAGGAAATACAAACCAGGGGAGTAAGTCTAACGGCTTCTCCCCGCCTTGGCTACCTTCCGCTGTCGGGGCTTATTCCAATACGGACTCTACAAGCCAGGGCCAGGCTCAACGACGGTGTAACCGTACCCTGATTCGAATCGCGCAAGCAACCGCAAAATCGACGGTTTCCTTTAGGGGGCACGCTGGTTACGCTATGCTAGAATTCCAAATCGGAGTGCATACATGAACTTCAGTGAACGCATCACAATGAATCCGGAGATTTGCCACGGCAAGCCAACGATTCGCGGCCTCCGATATACCGTTGAATCCATTCTCGAATTATTAAGCTCCGGAATGGCTGTTGATGAGATCCTGGCTGACTACGAAGATCTGGAGCGAGAGGATATCCTCGCCGCATTAGACTTCGCCAGGCAACTCAGCCAAATAAAGCGTATTGAGCCAATCGTGGCATGAAGCTTCTAATTGACGCTCAACTTCCACGACGTCTTGCTCACCAGTTACGCGCGGCAGGATTTGAAACAATTCCTACGCTCGATCTTCCTGACGGACAACGGATCAAACACTAATCACGTTCTCGTTAACAGAACAGTGCGTTGTCGTTACAAAGGACTTTGATTTTGTTGAGTCATTCTTGCTGAGACACGAGCCGTGGAAGTTGTTGCTTGTGTCCACGGGTAACATCGGAAACGATGAGCTGTTGAGTTGTTTCAGCTGAACATTGCGCAAATAGCCGAATCGTTCAAGACCTTCGACTTTATTGAGCTGAATCGAACAAGTATGATTGCCACTTGTGATGGATTCCTTTCGAAGGGCTTTGGATGTCATATGCGGCTCACAAACCCCCGTCGCGCCAGCGTGAAGGTATTTTGAAGACTTGCTGTTGTTCCGTCTGCATCCGGGACGCGCCGCTTCAGCGCTCGTGACAGTCTACGGTGGTCATTTGGGTGGTCAAGCTTTCTTAAACCACTCGTCCTACGGACTCGTTGAAAGCTTGACCACCCAAATGACCACCGATGAACCATCAACAAGCGCTGAAGCAAGAGCTTCTGAAGCGCGGGAACCAGGCTAACGAGCTTGACATGGCCCTTCGGTTTTCTTGAATAAGCAGGGTTACAGTGAAAATCCGACGAGCCTCGAGAGTTCTTCAAAACAGTTGCCGGTCTTCGCTTGTCGCGTGAACCGTGAGGTATCACGGTCAATCAAGGGCTACGAGATAGACCTAAGCCCCAATGAAGGATGACGTTCTCGCAGAACTTGTACAAGATGATCCTTCGTAATATGGGTATATCGTTGTGTTGTTGCGATTGACGCGTGTCCCAGGAATTCTTGGACCACTCTAATGTCTACGCCGTTGCGTAACAGGAGAGTTGCTACAGTGTGTCGCAGCATATGCGGCGTGATATGCCTTTCGATTCCGGCGTCTTTCCGAAATTGAGAAATGATATTCGCAATGCCCTGAGTCGAGAGCCGTTCACCCGACGCATTCAAAAATAACGCATGACTGCTCGAAGCAATACCAGATCGCAATTCGAGATGCTCTTGTTGTATGTGGCGGCTCTGCTCATCCACTAAAAACGCCAAGCGGTCCCGTCCACCCTTGCCTTTGACGCGAAAGACTGATTCTAAGACGCCAAAGTCTTCTAAATTAAGTCCCGAAACTTCACCCACGCGCATACCTGTTGCGAAAAGCAAGTCTACGAGTGCCAAGTTGCGTAACGGACGGTAGTGATTTATGAGAGCTCTCTGCGTAATTCCTCTAGCCAATACTGCTCGTTTGCGTGGAACATTTGCCACGGAATGACTTTGTTTAGCTTGAACGAGCAAACCACGGATCTCCGCCTCGCTTAAGGATCGTGGAAGTTGGGCAATTCTTCCAAAACTTAGCTTTACTCGCCAGAAAGGAGATTCGTTAAGCACACCCTTCCTGACCCAATAGGAGCAAAAAACTTTTAGAACAACCATTTTTCGTCGCATCGAAGCGGGCGAATAATTCCGCCGGCGCAAGTCTGCTGCCCAGTTTTCAATGAACGACGCGTTCAAGGAGACAAGGGCAAAGTCATCTCCCGCGTGAGCAGCCATTTGGTCGAGATCAGAGCGATAGGCGATTCTCGTTTTAGCGCTACGTTCATGGGTTGAAAAATATCCATTGAAGAACTCGTCAATCGCTTGGACTAGTAGCACCGGCAAACACCTCCGCAAACAGTCCTCTTCGGCACTGTTCGAGATATTTTGCAAAGCTTTAGGAGCGTCTTGGTGGGTAGGAAGCCGTTAAGAGTCTAATTAGACTTAAAGGCAGTTTCAAGCTGACGAAGTCAGAAGAGCCATTGCACCTTGAAGAATCTAAGGAAGCTACTACCAAACAATTCGTTGGGCTTGGACCAATGACATAAGCATTTGGAACCCTCTCATGCGTATGACCCCCTACACCAACTGATCAAAACCATGTCGGGACTCGTCAGAAGTGTCCACAATTGATCAAAACGATCAAAACCATTGACTTTTAGAAAATTCAGACCTATCTTGCCGTCGAGTTAACCTGAGGCTGTACCTCTACGAGCCTTGTATCCTTGCATACTCGCCTCTGCTCAGCCTCGCTCGAACACCTTTAAGCAGAGCTTTGAATAACTAGAAATTATGGTGGCCCCGATCAGAGGACTCGCAAATCAGTTCCTACACCGAAGTCCAATGCTCTTGCTGGTAGTTGGAGTTGCGGTTTCTGGTCTTGACTTCCTCCTGTTGTACGT
>Ga0105237_10001134_pt1 | contig 35751 bp, 26 predicted proteins | sample KBSC24metaG_FD_81520 | JGI IMG/M metagenome (GOLD analysis project Ga0105237, IMG submission 81520) | Corn rhizosphere microbial communities from Kellogg Biological Station, Michigan, USA - KBS C2-4 metaG | ecosystem: Host-associated > Plants > Roots > Rhizosphere > Soil | place: Michigan, USA... | reverse complement strand
GTATAGTCCTCGATGACCGGGAAGGTTCGTTTAAACTGGGGGCCGGCTTTCGTGCCGGTGGTTGCGTAACTGCGGAGGGAGCTGCCGCTATTGCGTTCCGTCGTTATCCGGGCGATGCGGGAGGCTTTTTTGTGGAAGGTATCGAAGCTACATTCGTCGGTGATGTACAGACCTATCAGGATACAGCTGGTAAGGCCGATGGTGAGTCCAAAAATATTAATAAAAGAAAATACTCTTTTGCGGGCCAGGTGACGGAAGGCCAGTTTGAGATAGTTTTTGAACATGGAGGTACCTGTTTGGCTTTTTGCTCCAATGTTGATGCCAGATGTGTAAATATCTTATCCACAGGGGCTTACGGGCCTCCGTGGATAAAAGTGTTCGGAAACGGACAGATAATTGTTCGGTTTAGAGTGCTTCGATAGAAAGACGGGTTTGTTTTTTCTTACTGTCGTATTCAGAAATCATCACATGTCCTTCCTTGGCGGGAAAGAGTGCCACGACGCTGTGGCCGTCGCTGTGGTGGATGGTGCGGGCCATCTTTTTCTGGGTGACGTTATAAATAGAGATGTCTTTGATACCGTCGTCGACGACCAGGTAGTTTGTTTTGGTATCCGGGTTGGTTACTGTGTAAGAAGTGCGTTGGTCATAGAGGGAGAGGGGCGCTTTGGCAATGGCCTGGGCGTAACTCGTTATGGGGATCGTAGTCTCCAGGGATATGGCGCCTTTAGGGTCCTGTTTGACAAGCATTACGTTTTTACTGGTATAGATATGCGTTCCCGGGGCCATGAGTATGGCCGGGATGACGACGCTTATTGCGAAAACGGCCGAGGCTGCGACTGCTGCTGTCCGGAACCGGCGGTGAATGCCGGAGCCTATGAAGTAGGTGTTGCCCTGGAAATCCTTAAAGGAGCTGGACATATCCGGGTAGGAGCGGGAGTCTTTATAGTAGCCGTGTTTATCCACCAGCTCGCCCTGGGAGCCGTCCGCCCAGTAAGAGAAAGAGGCCTGGATATCGTTTCTCTTATGGCCGTTGAGGCCGATGGAAAAAAGTCCGCAGTAGGGGCCGTGTACGAGGGCCCGTCCTGTTGCGTAGTTATTGCCTTTAGCGGGGTCGATGACCAGGCCCGAGACATAGGGTTTTCCTGTGACGGGATCGTTACTGAATGCCAGCACTTTCAAGGAATTGCCTTTTTTGTCTTTGAGGAGGAATTTCGGATAGCTGGATGAATCCTGGGTATTAAAGCTAATGATCTCGTATCCCCCTTCCTTCATTTTCTCCTTTTTCTTTAGCAAAAGATCGATCTCAGGTCCGGAAGTGAGCATAAGGAACCCTGTTGCATCTTCCTTAATTGTTTTTTGCCAGGCAAGCTTGCCCGTCGAGTTAAAGACCAGGAGGCTATTTTTACTGTCATCGCCATAGAAGCAGGCGAATCCTTTGCCGGAGATGTTGCGTAGTTCGATGCGTTGTTTGAGCTTACTGGTGCCGACTACTTTTCTATTGCTGTTAGCGGCCTGTTCGGCGTCGGGTTTCACGTCCATTTTCACGGAATACTTACCCAACAACTTACCGTTGAGATTGACAAACTGGGTGAAAAGTTCTGCTTTGGCGTTGTCCTTTTCCCGGCGGAACTGTCTGCCGTTCTTAAATTCTATGCCAATGAAATTGCTTCTCACATATGCCAGACAGAGTACGTCCTGTTCGAAAGAAACGGCCTGGAGGAGCAGGTGTTCCTCGCGGAAATCAACCGTGCCGATGTCGTTGAGATTTTCGTCCATGATGGAGAGCTTGTAATTAAACGAGTCAGCGCTGGCCTTTTCCAGTTGGGTAAACATCAGATACCCTACGAGGTTGCCGTCCTGGCGGATGGTCTCCAGCTGGGAAGAGATATCTTCGGCTACTTCCTTAAAGATCTTTGTCTGTGCCTGTGTCGTGAATGCCGACAGGAGCAGCAGGGGAAGGGTGCTGAACAGGAATTTCAGCAAGGGGTTTTTCTTGGACATGGGGTTGTTTTTTGTAAGGATGATGGGTCAGGGAGTTATTTTTCGAAGGTTTTAGCGAATTCGTAGTACATGCTGTTATTGTTGCCGGAGGCGAAAGCATGAGCGGCGCGGGCCTTGTTCCTGTCTGAATTGTCCGTGTCGAGGGCAAGGGTGTGCAAAAGGGTCCGGAGGTCTTTTTCTGCAGGAGAAAGTCCTTGCCAGAACGACTCCTGCTGCATGGTCTCGCAGTATTGTTTGAGGTTGTCGCGGGGCATCTGTTCCAGCAGGGTTTGCAATCCGTAATAGTCTTTAGAGATGTATTCTTTTGGGGTGACATTGATAGCATTAAAGCGGGCCATTTCCCTGTCCGAATAGTACAATCCGGAAAAAACATTGCTGATCATGAAGTCATACCAGGGGTCGTTATATCCTTTGTCCTTTAACAGCAGGAGGCGGTAGAGACAGGCAGTAAGATTATTATTCGAATAGAGGTTCCAGACGAGCATTCTATTTGCCTTTTCCATGACGGCGGCAGGGATGGGTGTCCACCGGGCATTGGGGGTGGACAGATCCTTTGTTTTATTATAACGGACGATGCAATCCGGGTGGGTCTTGAGAGAGTCTTCGAGGCTGGTCGTATCCACAAAAGAGTAGGCCCGGGAAGATAATCCTTTCGAACGTTTTTGCGACCAGCTGTCCTCGTAAGGAAGATGATAGGCCGTAAAATAGTCCTTGAGCGGGTGTTTGAGGGGTTGTTTCAGGATCATGTCCGAGCTGTCGAGACGGAGGAAATAGCGGGCGTCGAAGGGGATATTGCTTTTTTTCAACAGTACGACTGCCATCGAGTCGGCTTCGCTTTCTTTAAAACGCTGGTGCCGGTTGCGGCTGAAGGAATATCCTTCATAGACTTTTTTCAGCCGGCTATACCTTTCGTATTTAGAGTCCAGTACGGAATTGAGTGATTTTTTGTATTCGTCGGAACTGAGCCATGCGGCCGTCGCCATCATTGAATTTTCGATATGGTGCAGGATATTATGGGACAGTTCGTGTGCAACGATGAGGGCCAGTTCTTCGCGCGTGGTAGCGTAAGCGATGAGGCCGAGGTTCACGGAAAGTACGTAGCCGCCGGAGGCGTAGGCGTTTACTGCGGGGCTACGGTCTATAAACAGGAGTGGTCTGACGGGCACCAGCTGTTTGTTGGCGTCGACCAGCTGGCGGAGGATGCCATCGATGTATCCGTATACTTCTTTGTCATGGACGTAGTCATTGTCGGCGATGGCGTCGGTGACTCTTGCGGTACGTTCTTCCCATATCTCCTTGTATTTTTTCTGGGCAGCTTTTTCCTTGAAGGCGTCGGGGCAGGCCCAGGCTTTTTTCAGGGAGTCTTTTTGTTTTTCATAATAGAAATGGGAGAGGTCCTGGTAGCTATACAGGTTTTTGACCTGTGCGTTGGCGTTGGCCGACAGGACGATAAGGGAGAGTGGCAGCAGCTTTTTTAAGGACATTGGTTGTGCGGGTTTACATTTAGGTTGTTTTGTATAACGTAAAATCGCTTCAAATATTGAGGTGTGTGGGCAATTCGTTGGGCGTTGATATTCAATTCGAAAGTTTTCCACTACGGGTTTTTGCGGGGTCTTGTATTTGGCGGCGCGGTCATTTTAAGGCAATTTTAGCTGGTCCGTTAGGACGGGCTGCTTAAGGCAGAACGGCCGGGGACAATAATTAAATCTTATCACTAAAAAAGTTTGCTTATGAAACGCAACACGCTCGCTCGAGCGATCCTATGTTTCGGCATGATGGCACCGCTCATCATTACCGCCGTATCCTGTAAAAAAGATGTAAAACCTGATGCTGCCGGGGTCGCCAGCACTACGCCACGGGCTGTGACGTATCAGTTGGTCTGGAGTGACGAATTCGACGGCACCAGTGTCGACGGCAGTAAGTGGAACCAGGACAATGGGAATCCCAATGTCAACAATGAGAAAGAGTATTACCAGGCTGCCAATGCGACCGTCACTGGCGGCAACCTGGTCATCACTGCCCGGCAGCAAAGCATGGGTGGTCAGCCTTACACATCTGCCAAGCTGCAGACGTATGGTAAATTCTCCACTACGTATGGGCGTATCGAGGCTCGGATCAAGTTACCCATGGTGCAGGGGACCTGGCCTGCCTTCTGGATGTTGGGCAACAACATCAATACGGGAGCGGGTTGGCCCACCTGTGGGGAGATCGACATCATGGAGCATGTCAATACCACCAATACCATTCTGGGTACGATGCATTGGAATGGGGGTAACGGGCATGTACAATATGGTCTCAGCACCAATACGACACCGGGGGATTATCATGTGTATGCCGTAGAATGGGACAATTCCGAGATCCGCTGGTATGTGGATAACACGTTGTATGTTACCGGCAATATTGCTAATAACATCAACAATACCGGCGCTTTCCATCTGCCGTTCTACATCATCCTGAACCTTGCCATTGGCGGAGACCTGCCTGGCAATACGATAGACAATGCGTCCTTCCCGACGACCATGATGGTCGATTATGTACGGGTTTACAACATGACCACTTCGGGGGGATCGGGAGCGCCAATCGGTCAGACGATAACGTTAAAGGGGAATAATGGCCTTTATGTCAGCGGTGAGGATGGTCAGCAGGCGATGAATTGTAATCGTGCGACGGCGCAGGCCTGGGAGCAGTTCCTGGTAGTCGATGCCGGTAACGGTAAGGTAGCGTTACAGAGCATGGGGCAGTATGTGTCTTCTGAGAATGGGGTTAATCCTATTACCTGCAACCGGCCGGCTTTTGATGCGTGGGAGGAGTTCACGTGGGTGAACAATGCGGACGGGACCATTTCGCTGCAGGGGAATAATGGGGAATTCGTATCTTCCGAAAATGGGGCGCAGCCGATGACCTGTAACAGGGCGACCGCGCAGGGATGGGAAGAGTTTAGAGTAAATCAGTAAACATGAATCGATTACGTCATCCGGCAGCAAGCTGCCGGATGCTTTTTTTATTGTTGTTGGCGGGTACTGCTGTCTTTGGGCAGGAGCGTGTGCGGGTGGAGGTGTCGACGGGCTATCAGCGGCAGGGGCTGCGGTGGTCCATTGCCGGTAATAGTGCCGGGCGGGCGCCGAATGTGTATTCGGAGCTGAAATGGCGGGGGGTGAGTGGGGTTTTCTTTGGGGGGGCTTTGACGTGGAATATGTGGCGCAGGTGGGTGGTTTTTGGGGAGGGGAGCCGGGTGTTCACCTTGTCGGGGCGCATTTCTGATACGGACTATGGGGGCGATAACCGGACCGATCCAACGTATGCCGGGCGTTTTGACAGTCATAAAGGATATGGGTATGCGGTGTCTTCAGGCGTGGGGTATAGGGTCTTTGCGGATAGACGGTTTATTTTGACGCCTTTTTTGGGATATGGGTGGAGTGGGCAGTCGTTGTCCGTTACGGATGGCGGTTTACTGAATAGCTGGTACCGGACGACGTGGAAGGGGGGATTGGTGCGGGTGTTGGGGGAATGGAATGTTCGTGGGCGTTGGGGGGTGTATTTTTCGGGGGGGTATCACCAGGTGAGTTATCGGGCGGATGCGGATTGGAATCTTATTACTTCGTTCGTTCATCCTGTCAGTTTCCGGCATTGGGCGGATGGGTATGGGTTGGAGGGGGTGGCTGGGGTGCGATATGGTGTGGGGAAGGGGGTACAGGTGTTTTTAGCGGGGAATTATTTTTCCTGGCGGACGGGGAAGGGGGTGGATGAACTGTATCTCGTGTCGGGGCAGACGAGTCAGACGCAGTTGAATGAAGTGGTTTTGAGCGGGGGTGGGGTTAAGGCGGGGGTTCGGTGGGCGTGGTGAGGTATTGAAAACCAATTACTTACTTACTAGATGTATGCTCAAATATTTGCAGGCCTTTAAGACATAACCGGTCAGAGGGTTGAAATAATGGGGGATTTTGTGTACCTTTGTCGTGCTAAAGAGTTTTGAGCCTGCATATCTCATCCCATGATGGGTGTTGCCAGTACTGGCACGGGGGCAAAAAGATTTTTTAGCTTTTTTATTTTTCTTCGCCGTCATACAGATTTAAGACAGTTTCATATTTATCCTGTAATGCATCAAAATAGCGGCTTTCTCCGGTCAATAATTTTCTTTGAACTGCCCACATCAAATAATCAACTATACTTAGCTCAGGCATCTCCTTACCTGGTACGATTTCAAGATGGCAATTTATGATACCCTTTGTATTTGATTCTTTAGCCGCTAACGCTTTATCTACTGCTGTCTGAAATCGATGTAAAGAATTATTACCCCTTTGGGATAAATATAAATTGTAGGAGCAGTTACTATCTACCAATCTAACATTTAGTAAATGGTGCAACACATCGAAATAAAACTCAGTTGGATTGTTGTTGTGTTTCCGATTGAAAATATTGAGTTCTTTTTTAGCAACTACAACGTGCGCTTTAAAAACGCGAAACCAACTCTAGGTTCGGTATAAACTCCACCATCGCCGGATTGGGGCAGTCCGTTTAAAATAGGTTAAAGGGGGATTAAACTTTTAGTTTAGGCAGGCGTCCAAACCGCTTCGGGGGACCTATATTATGAAAAAAATCTTATTGGGGGTGGCGTTGGCGGGTTTGGCATGGAGCGGCGGGCCGCAGGGAGGGAAGGTTGTTTTTCCTTACCGGAAGGCGGGGTTGAGCGAGCGGCAGGCGGCGGCGCATTTGTTAAGCCGGTTTACCTATGGGGCCAGTCCGGGGGAGGTGGACGAGGTGGTACAGATGGGATTAGAGAAGTGGTTTGCCCGGCAGCTGGAGGGTAATTTGCCGGATGATTCGCTTGGGGTGATGCTGGACCGTTATGATGCCTTGAAGCTGACCAATGAAGAAGTGGTCAATATATATCCCCGGGCCGGGCAGGTGGCCCGGATGGCGATCCGGGACGGGGTTGTCAATAAAGATTCCGTAAAGACCGACCGGAAGGAATACCGGGATGTTCTGCAGAAGTATATGCAGGAGAAGGGATACAAGAGGGAGGAGGAGCTGTTCCGTCAATTCATCAGTCAGAAAGTGTTGCGGGCGGCTTATTCGCAAAATCAATTGCGGGAGGTGTTGACCGATTTCTGGTTCAACCATTTTAATGTTTCCATTACAAAGAATGACTGTGCGGTGTTCATTCCTGCGTATGAGCGGGATGTGATACGGCCTTTTGCGCTGGGGAGTTTCAGCGAGCTTTTGTTGAGGACTGCGAAGGCGCCGGCGATGTCGTATTACCTTGACAATTTCAATAGTAGCGCTGAGGAGGCAGGGGGCGCGGCGCAGGGGCGGAAAAATCGCGGTCTCAATGAGAACTATGCGCGGGAAGTGATGGAGCTGCATACGTTGGGGGTGGATGGCGGGTATACGCAGCAGGATGTGACGCAGGCGGCAAAGGTGCTGACGGGTTGGGGCGTATATCCGATGAATCCTGATGGGAAGGGTTTTGTACAGCGATTCAGCGAAGATCAGATGGCGGGTCGTGGTTTTGTACATGAAGGGGATTTCTTTTTTAATGTCAACCGGCATGACAAGGGGGCGAAAAAGGTGTTGGGGCATGATTTTGCTGCGGGTGGGGGATATGAGGAGGGGGTGCAATTGTTGCAGATGCTGGCGCATCATCCTTCGACAGCGAAATTCATAACGCGGAAGATAGCGGTACGTTTTGTCAGCGACGATCCGCCGCAGTCCCTGCTGGATAAAATGGCAAAGACCTTCCAGGAAAAGGATGGGGATATCAAACAGGTGTTGATCGCGATGGTGACGGCGCCGGAGTTTTGGAGTGCGGAGGCGGTGCGGGAAAAAACGAAGTCACCGTTTGAATTAGCGATCGGAGCCGTCCGCGGTTTGCATGCGACTATTGATCAACCTTATCCGTTATATACCTGGATAACGCGTATGGGGGAGAAAAAATATTACTATCAGGCGCCTACCGGTTTCCCGGATAAGGGGGCATATTGGATCAATACGGGTTCGTTGTTAAACCGCATGAATTTTGGATTGGCGCTGGCGTCGGGACGTATCCCGGGGGTGAGTATCGATCTCGTGGCGTTGAACAATGGTCATGAGCCGGAGAGTGCGCAGGCGGCATTGGTGACCTATGCGAAGATCATTTTGCCGGAGCGTAATCTGGATGCGACCATTAAGAGGCTGACGCCGATGTTGACTGATCCTGTGTTGGCGCAGAAGGTGGATGCTGCGAGTGCGAAGGTGGGGCCGGCGGGGCAGGATCGGGGAGAGGTGATGGATAGCGTGCCGAGGGCGGGTGCGGCTGCGCGGCGGGGTGAGGGTATGCAGGGGCAGGGGCGCGGGGACATTGATAAGGTGTATGCGAAGGGGTACCGCGAGCCGGCGATGAAGGAAGAGGGGACGGGTAATCCGATGCTGGCGCAGGTGGTGGGTATTATCATTGGTTCACCGGAATTTCAAAGACGATAAACATAAACTTACGATCATGGTATCAAGGAGAGCATTTTTGAAGGGAGGTGGGCTGGCCTTGTTTGGCGTAGGGCTGATGGGGGGGATCCCGGCTTTTATGGCGGAGGCGGCGGCCAGCGATAAGATCGTTTCGCCGTATAAACGAAGGAAGGTGCTTGTGTGTATCTTCCAGCGGGGGGCGATGGATGGGTTGATGGCGGTGACGCCTTTTACCGATGCGTATCTGCAGGCGGCGCGGCCGGGTTTGTCCATGTTGCCTGACGGTGGGGGGAAGGGGACTCCGTTGATAGATCTGGATGGTCGCTGGGGGCTTCATCCGGGGCTGAAAGCTTTCGAGCCGTTGTATCGGGAGGGGCGTTTGGGGATCGTGCATGGCATTGGCTCACCCAACAATACCCGTTCGCATTTCGATGCGCAGGACTACATGGAATCGGGCACGCCTTTCAATAAGGGTACGGCCAACGGCTGGCTAAATCGCGCGGTAGGGTTGCTTGGGCATGATGCGTTGACGCCTTTTACGGCGGTGAGTCTGACTACGGCATTGCCGCGGTCTTTTTACGGCGATCATCCTTCGGTGGCGATCAGCAATCTGCAGGATTTTGCCATTCAGCTCAAGGGTAATCCGGCGGCGGCGAATACTGCTGCGCGTAGTTTTGAAGACCTCTATGATCAAACTTCTCCGGGATTGTTACATGAGACGGGGAAAGAAAGTTTTGAAGCGATGAAGCAGTTACAGCAGGCGGATGTCCGCAACTACCGGCCTGCCGGGGGTGCTATCTATCCTGCCTCACCGCTGGGCAATTCGCTGCGGCAGGTGGCGCAACTGATAAAGATGGATGTAGGGCTGGAAGTGGCGTTCACGGAATCCACCGGTTGGGACACTCATTTCAACCAGGGCACCGACAATGGGATCTTCGCGCGCAATGTCACTGATCTCAGCAATAGCATCGCTGCTTTCTGGAAAGATCTGGATGCTTACCAGGATGATGTGACGGTGATGACGATGACCGAATTTGGCCGGACGGTGCATCAGAATGGGACGGGAGGGACGGACCATGGGCGTGGGTCCTGTAATTTCATACTGGGCAATAATGTGGTGGGAGGAAAAGTACATGGGAATGTGGGTGCGCTGGCGGTGGAGAATCTGGAAGACGGGCGGGATCTGCCGGTGACGACGGATTTCCGGAGTGTATTCAGTGCGGTGGCGGATGTGCATCTGGGGATCGCTAATGATAAAGTTCTTTTCCCCGATTGGAATGGGGAGAAGGCTGGGGTAATGAAGGTTTAGTTGGCGTGTTGCTGCCGATAGTGTTCCTCGCGTTGTTCTTTTTCGTCGTCCATATCGGGGCCTTTCTCTATTTTACGCCAGTCGATGGAGCGGTGGTAACGTTTCATCGAGACCTGGGGGTCGAAGACCTCCTGTGAGGGGAATACCAGATCATAAGGCCGGAAGTCGGGTTTGTCGGTGAAAAAGTCCTGCAGGAGGCTGGCCGTGGCGTCATATTGATTGACGTAAGGCACGTCAAGGATCGTATAAATGGTCTTGAGGATGGAGCCGAAATTGGCGTGGACATGGGAGGTATATCCCCGGCGTACATAGGGGCCTGCCATCATCAGCAGGCTGCGGTGCGCATCGATATGGTCTACGCCGCCCTGGGGATCGTCTTCTGTGATAATAACCAACATATTCTTCCAGTAGGGTGTACGGGAAAGGAAGTGCAGGATACGGCCTATTGCCAGATCGTTATCAGCGACATAAGAATGAATAAACGGGTACCCATCGCCGGGGCGTGGGCTGGCTGTATGGTCATTGGGGACCTGCATGGTGATCAGCCGGGGCATTTTCTTCTTCTTCTTTAGCCACATTTTAGTGAATTCGGATTCGAATTGGTTCATACGGAACTGATCGGGGATATTCGTATTAAATCCGGCATAATTGTGACTGGTCCTTGGCCAAAGAGCTTTTTGCATGGGAACCATTACTGCATGTGCGGCTCCTGTTGCCGTATCGGCCCATTCTTCGCGGTTGTGGGCCGTTTCGTTTGCCTCGCCAAAATTGTAAAAAGAGATATGGCTACGCTCCAGCGCTTCCCAAAGGCCGCCGCGTTCGGCATAATCTTCGGGGTCCATGCTGCCAGTGGTGCCGGGGAACCGTCTGCCCGAGGCTTTGGAAAACAGCATGGCTGTTTTGTCGACGCTTGAATTCGCCTCCACCCATTCGTTGGGGATTACGCCCATCATCCAATGATGTCCATGAATAGAGGCGTCGCTATCGCAATAATAGTTATCCGAGAAAGCGAATTGCCGGGCCATCTTCAGGTGATTGGGCGCAATATTCATGTGGTGCAGGGTCTTGTCTTTGCCAATGACATTCACGTTGAGGCCAAACCGCGCCAGGGTTGAATCGCCCCTGCCGGTGGGCAGCTGACCGAAGACCTCGTCATAAGAGCGGTTTTCCTTGGTGATATAGACGATATAGCGAATGGGGCTTTTGCGAATGTGTTGCAGCGGAGGAAGGGGGTTAGTTCCGTCATCGGCAATGGGAGCAGGAGTGAACGTATTGCCAATAGCCTGCCGGGTATACAGGGCGAGCTGGGGGGGATCGGGCATGGGTATCTTTTGAAAAGTGCCCAATTGTATGTCGCCGATGTAAGTGCCTTGTACCGGCCGGACAAAATGTTCTCCGCCGTTGGGGCCGGCGCCATATCCGCGGCAGGAAATGACATAGAGATCTTTTTCTTCCTGGCTGAGCAATACCCGGGTGGGGCCCCAGCCAGTGGGAATGAGCCCTTTTGTGGTGTGTGTTTCGAGATCGATCACGGCGACGGCATTAAAGCCCAGCAGGGTGACATATAAGGTCTTTTCGTCTTTACTCAGGGTGAGTCCAAAGGGCAGCAGTCCACGGTAGCGGTCAATCGAACTATCTACCCGGATGGGGATCGTCGCGGCAATACTATTATTGCGGTAGTCGATGACGGAAATATTGTCATTCGAAGCGTTGCTGACATAGGCGTACCGTTTGCCAACCGCAATGGAGTTGGGGCTTGCTCCGCCTACTACTTCTGCTCCCTCCACCATCTGTCCGATCTGGTGTCCGGGTTTATACCGGTAAATAGCTTTATTGCTATCGAGATCGATGGCATACACACTCATTGCCTGCGGCGCCAGCGGATCGCCGACACCCGGGATCCTGCGGTCATGCCAGGTATAGCCTGTCTTTGACTGTGGGGTGTTGTCACCATAGGGCTGCCAGGGCAATAACTTATTATTATAGTTTTGGGGCGTGATGTCCGGCAGCAAGGGATAGTCGTACATGCCGACGTTGGCTTCGAAGACTGTGTGGTGGTCGGGGCTGAGGGCCAGTCCGAAAGGCTGGCGTCCTGTTGGGATCGAGGCGGTGATCTTTTTGTTGGAGAGGTTTATACGGACCAGGCGGAAGTTGGCTCTGTCCAGCACCAGGAGCTCGTTGTTGTCGGGATTGTAGAGAAGGTCCGATGTGAAGCTGTCCTGGTAGGCAGTCGTGTCGAGGTGTCCATTGAGACGAGTGTCGGCGGGGCCGTTGAGATATCTGTCGACACGGCCATTGAGAGAGATAGAATCGACGCGCTGCATCGAGTGGATATCATATCCGATGACGGCCCCATTGTCGCCGCCGCTGAGATAGACTGTCCGGGAGTCGGGCAGGAAGGCGACACCCAGGAAAGAGCCTTTTGAGAAGGGGGATGCTATGGTTCCATCATAACTTGGTATCCGGGTGGCGGCGAGAGTAGTATTATCGATGATGGTAAATACGCCATTGTGTAAGGTCACCGTCGTCGTTGCGTCCGGCGAGATGGCCATGCCGAAGGGATCGTGTGTTATGCGGATGGTTTGTCCGGCGGGAGTGAGGTAGCGTCCGCTGGGCAATATGGTTTTCCCGGCTGTGTCGATGTGTGCGTAGTCGGCGGCGCCTGGTACAGAGAGGATAGGATATGTTTTTTGCGCGACTGCGGATGAGGTTGCGGCGAGGAGGATGAGGAGAATATGGTGGCGGCGCAGGATCATTGAGTGGGGTTTTAGGATTCCGTGGCGAAGGACGGGATCTCTTTTATTAATTGATGCAGATTGAGCAGGGATTTTTCAAAGCCAGTCTTTAGCTTTTTCTTTTCGGTGAGGTTGAATAACAGGGGGGCTAGAATCGTTTTCTGCACGTAAAAATCGAGGGTTAGTTTTGTTTGAGAAGGGCTGATCTTTTCGAGAGTAAAGTAAAGAGAGTGTTTTTTCTGTTCATCTGTTTCACTGAACTGGATCTTTTCGGGATGATAAGCATAACTGCTGGCGTATACGATGGATTGTCCGTTGTTAAGAATAAATTTCGACCGCATGCCGATGCGGGGCAGGTAGTGACTTATCTCTTCCACCTTTTGTACGCCTTCCTGCCATCTGCTGCGATAGGTAAAATCCCCGGCAGCGTGAAACAGCGTGATGATATCTGTTTCGTAGGTATCCGACAGGGACAATACATTAACCTTTTGGGCCAGTTCCAATTGGGGGGAAAGGTCCGGGGGCAGTTCATTTTTCAGCTGGCTTAACTGTGTATAATGAAAGGGGATATCGCCGGTGTCCGTCTTTTTCGCGCTGCTATTCCATTCCATCCATTGGGTAAGACAGGTGAGCTGTTGCTGCGGCGCCAGGCTGTTTGTCACGAGCCAGTATTCGTGTTGTTCGATATCATTTTTCAACAACTGGTGCGCGACGATAATATCTCTGCCGATGAGTTTATTAAAATTCCGGACGTTATAGCCCGTGAATTCGCCGTAATGGGTGATGACTTTGAGGCTAAGTGCGATAGCTGATTTGCAGGCTGAGCACTGGCAGAAGCGGCTGTGTTCGTAGGCGATGAGGTGTTTGTGAAACTCGCAGAACATTTTCTCCACCTGCCGGTACAGAACAGAAAGATCGGGGACTTCGCCGAACTTGTAAAAAAGAATGGCGTCACCTTCGATCTCAGAGATTTCAAGGCCAAGCTGATTGGTATTGATGAGTGTTTCCAGCAGCTCCTGGATGATAAGCCGGCTGTGTTGAATTTCTGTTTCGTTGACAAATTTTGTAAAGCCACTTATATCGGGAATAAAAAGCAGCCCTTTGTTGTCCATTTTTCTTTTAAAGTTAGGGTGTTTTTTTACTTAAATTACTATAAAAAAATGCGGGCGTTTGTGGGGCAAATATTTAAATATTTCTTGTTATTGATGGGAGTGATCATCCTGGTAATTATCAGAGAGAGTTTGCCGGTGATCAGTGGGTATGGGGCGAAGGTGGTTTGCTCGGGAGTATTTGTTGCCGGCCGGGCGAAGGTGGATGTGGTGCGGGAGGATCTGGCCAGTTTCCCGATGGATCTGGCTTCGGTGACGGTGGATGAGAGGGACAGTAGTGTTACGGCTTCGGTGTGGGGGATTGCCAGGCGGAAGGCTATTTATCGTCGGGGATTGGGGGCAACGCTGGTGAGTGGATTGAGCGAAGCGGAGATAAGGGGGCAGCGGGTGGATATAGCGTCGATGCCGGCGGTGGATCCGGATACGGTGGATTGGCCGATGGGGGATCGCGGGGCGGAGAGTGCTGGTGTGGATGTGGAGGGCATGCGGGCGGCGGTGGGAATGGCGTTTGCGGGGAGTGGGTCGGCGACGGGGACCCGGGCGGTGGTGGTGGTTCATAAGGGGAAGATCGTTGGGGAGCGATATGCGGCGGGGTTCGACCGGCATATGAGGTTGGCGGGCTGGTCGATGACGAAGGGGGTAATGAATGCGTTGGTGGGGATATTAGTTTCGCAAGGAAGAATAGATGTTCGGGAACCGGCGCCGGTTGGGGGATGGAAGGGGGATGACCGGGGCCGGATCAGTATCGGGGATCTGTTGCATATGAACAGTGGGCTTAGCTGGTGGGAATTATATGCGGGGCCGGGGGATGCGACAAAGATGTTATTCCTGGAGGCGGATATGGGGGCATATGCTGAGCGGTGTGCGTTGCGGCATCAGCCGGGGGCTGTGTTTAACTATTCCAGTGGGACGGTTAATATTCTTTCGGATATTATGCGGAGGAGGATCGCGGGGAATGGGGGGGGAGATGTCGAGGGTGGGCTCGCGGGGGCCGGGAGTAGTGGAGCGGGTGGTAAGGCGGGAGATGGGGGTTATTACCGGTGGCCGTATGAGGAGTTGTTTTATAAGATAGGTATGTATAGTACGGTGTTGGAGCCTGATGCGGGGGGGACGTTTGTGGGTTCGTCGTATTGTTATGCGACGGCGAGGGATTGGGCGCGGTTTGGGTTGTTGTATCTGTGGGATGGGGTATGGGAAGGGCGGCGGATATTGCCGGAGGGATGGGTACGGTATACGAGGACGGGGAAGGGGTATGGGGCGTTGTGGTGGTTGAATGGGGGCGAGGAGGATAGAGGGGAGGCTGTTGGGAGAGAGGGGAAAGGTAGAGGGGCGGCGGGTGATGGGCGGGAGCGGAGGTATCGGGGAGTGCCGGAGGATTGTTTTTCCTGTGAGGGATATGAGGGGCAGTATATATGGGTGGTTCCATCAAAAGATCTCGTGGTGGTGCGGCTGGCGATGGAACATGGGCGGAGGCTGAGAGTTAGTGACTTTTTGCAGGCGGTGATAAGGGCGGTGAAATAAAAACAACCGACCAGGATGACAACCGGATTGCCCGGTGTATCCCAGCCGGTATGGGTCGGGGTATAAGAATTTCCTTTCTGGCCGTGGGCCAGGAGTGGTTTGGGTATAAAGAGATAGCTAATAAGATAAAGTGAAGGTGAATATGCGCGGACGGCGTCAAAGCTACAATTATTTTGTTATAACTAAGATAATCTTTGACGGAACGATCAGGATAATGGACGAATATGTCTATAGGGGTATACGTCGTCCTTCTTTAGCTGACCGGGTGGCGGCTTCGAGGATGCGAACGACTATAAGATTATTGGATAAAGAGGAAAGATCATTACCCGGGGTGGTCTTACCGGTAAGTACGTCTGACAGGTAGGGTATATTATCCTTGTAGACGGCGGGATGGACAGTAACGCTGTCATAGCTGCGGTTGGTTCTTTCCTGAAGAACCTTGTCATTTAGCGCATGCAGATAGCCGGTAGTTCCGAATACTTCCCAGTCTTTGATGCTGAAGGGCCAATTCCAGGACGCCTCGATAATGCCTGTCGCGTCAGGGTATTCGAGGAGGATGGTAGCCTCGTCATCCACTTTGGGATAAATGGCAGGTTTAATATGATGGATGATCGTCGTGACGGAAATGGGGGCTTGTCCATGCATTAGCCAGGTCATAAGGTTGGCGCCGTAACAGCCGAAGTCACGCAGGGCTCCGCCTCCATTCTTAACGGGATCGGTGAGCCAGTTGAGAAAGTCCTGGCTGCATCCAATTTCTTTTGGTCCCTGATGTCCGTCATGCACGATCATTTTGCGGGTGGCGCCGATGGCGTTGTTATTAACCATTTCATAGAGTTGCTGATTGGTGTCATACCAGGTGGTTTCGTAGTTAGTTAACACCTGGATATGATATTGTCGGGCCAATGCCCCGATGCGGTCGGCGTCCCTGACCGTGGTAGCCAGTGGTTTTTCCACCATGACGGAAATGCCCTGGGGGGCGCAGATCTCCACTACCCCAAGATGTTCGGAAATGGCGTTATAAGCCAGTACGGCGTCGGGGTGTGTATGCTGGATCAGCTGGGGCAGGGTAGTATAAAAAAGTGAGTCTGGCAACTGGTAGCTTTTTTTATATCGTGCGATGAGCTGGGCGTCCGATTCTGCTATGCCAGCGATGATGACCTCTCCTTTTTTATACTGGTGCATGATATTGTGTACATGGTCGTGTGTGAGTCCGGCTACCCCCACCCGTAGAATTTTTTGCCCGGAGGAGGAGAGGGTCGTCAACAGTAGAAGGGCTAAAAGAGCGGCTGAGTTCTTGCTGCTGAGGATGGCGTATAATCGGTTGATAGTCATATGAATAAATTAATAAATGCTAAAGGATTAACAGACTGTTTGCAATATATAGGTATTTGAATTAATCTCTGGCTGCAATATTGTATCTAATTAGTAGGATTCAAATTTAACATCATGAAAAAGACCATTTTATCACTCAGTTTATTGTTAGCGGTAAGTTTTACCGTTACGAGAGTGAACGCACAAGTAAGCATTGGAATTTCTATTCATACAGCGCCTCCTGTCATACCCGTATACGAGCAACCGCCCTGTCCGACAGACGGGCTTATCTGGATACCGGGCTACTGGGCTTATGACGATGATGCAGATGGTTATTATTGGGTGCCCGGTTACTGGGAAGAGCCGCCCCAGGTGGGATATTTATGGACGCCTGGTTACTGGGTCTTTGTCGGAGGGCTGTATAGGTGGAACCATGGTTATTGGGGCCCTCATGTAGGATATTATGGAGGCATCAATTATGGTTGCGGGTATGGGGGTAGTGGATATTATGGAGGGGAATGGTATGGCGGGCATTTCCGGTATAATACGGCTGTCACGCGTGTCAATACCACGGTGGTCCGCAATGTATATGTCAATAGAACTGTGATCAACAATGTAACGGTCAACCGGGTGAGTTATAATGGGGGGCCTGGCGGGGTTAATTATCATGCCAATCAGCGGGAGCAGGTGGCTATGCGGGAAAGGCATATCGATCGTACGGCTGAACAGCAGCAGCATCAGCAAACGGCGATGCATGACCGAAATCAGTTTGCTTCCGTCAATCATGGGCGGCCTTTTCAACCGGCGGTAGCCCGGCCGGCTGTTTATCATCCGAGTGCGGGGCGGCCGGCTCCGGCGAATGCGGGAAGGCCTGCTCCTGCTGCGACGCCAAGTGCGGGCAGACCTTTTAATCCGTCAGCGGGGAGACCAGCGCCAAATAATAATGTGAATCGTCCGGCTCCGGCGATGAACAGGCCAGCGCCGGGTGCTGCGCCTAATGTGGGACGTCCGGCTCCGGCGAATGCGGGTCGTCCGGCCCCTGCTGCGACGCCGAGTGCGGGAAGGCCTTTCAATCCGGGGGCGGGCAGGCCGGCGCCGAATAATAATGTGAATCGCCCGGCTCCGGCGATGAACAGGCCGCAGCCGCAGGTGAACAGGCCGCAGCCGCAGGTGAACAGGCCGCAGCCGCAGCCGCAGTATCAGAATAGGCCACAACCTCAGATGAATCGTCCGCAGCCGCAGCCGCAACAACGTCCGCAGCCTCAGCCTCAGCCGCATGGAGGCGGAGGTGAACGGGGTGGTGAGCGTGACCATGGCGGTGGTCGGCCACACTAATAAATAAAAAAATAACCCCTCAAATTTGAGGGGTTATTTTTTTATTTTACTTTAAGTTCGATCTTGCCGACGTCCTGGCCTGTGACTTCGTAATTGCTGCCTAATTTCTTGCTTATCTGTGTCAGCAGCTCGTCCGTTGAACCAGTGTGATTCACCGAGTAGCTGCCTACTCCGGCGGAGAAGGATTTGTCCATCGACTTGAAGCCTGGGACGCCGGAGATGATATTGGCGAGTGCGGTGTAAGTAGTGAAGTTGGCATTGCTGAGGGTGATCTCAGTGCTCTTTTCGCCGCTGGAGTTGCCATTGCCTGCGAAGTTGCCGTCTGCCGTAATATTTAAAGAATCCCTCACTTTTGCCATATACTGTACGGCTTCTATGATCCCGTCTTCCATTACTGCTGCAACGGCCGGGTCTGAATCACCGGTCTTGACGAGTCCCAGCACCGAAACGCCCTTGCTGGCCCTGGATTCCACGCGGAATACGTGTGAAGCGATGATGTCCCTCGTCTCGGGGTTGATCATCTTCAGGTTGAAGCCCATCTTAATGTATTTCTTTTTCGTGCCTACGCCTACGACGGCCACGCCTTTATCTTTCTCGCTGTATTCGATGACTTCTCCTGTGACTACGATCTGGGCGCCCAGTTGTTTGCCGGCCTTGGGTGTCTTTTTACTACTATATCCATTATTGCCTGCGTCGATCTCCCCGGTGAGGTCTTTGTTGTTGCTGAGGCTTTCGAGCACCCGGTAGCAGTTGACCTCCTGCAGTGCGTTAGTGAGCATAGTGGTCAGGTTGTCGCCAAGGATGGGTGGTATCTTGTCGGCTTGCGGCGCGTTGCCTCCGTTGAAGATGGTGCCCAGGGCTTTAAGGCGGTTGTTTGCGTTGGCATTTTGTTGGGTTTGTCTGCCGGGTTGTACGGTTGTTACGGTAAAGCGGGTGACGCTGAGCCGGGCTCTTTTTTCCAACGGCATGGCAGAGCATTGTTGTTTTACTTCTTCCATCTTGAACTTTTCATCCTGTTGGGCAAAAAGGACATGGGAGGCAATGATCAGGCTGCCGATCAGGCTGATCGATTTTAAATAATTTTGTTTCATGGACTAGCATTTTTCGTTGTGGGTTAAATTATTTACACAGTGCGATCGGAGATTGGAAAATAAGAGTGGGGATCGGACTATAATAGAATGAGGTCGTCGCGATCAGGAGGTGGAGGTAAATAACTCTTTGTGGAGGTGGTAAAGTCTAAATTGGTAGGATGATACAATTTCGGTTTTTCTTTTGAGAAAAACAACTATTTAATGGACATATTGGTTTTTGCGAAAAAGGGGGAGGGGGATTATCTTTGGGTTAAGTCTCCCGGAATGAAGGACTGCTAAAATCGATTTTTTGCAATTTGCTGCGTATTATGGAAAGCTGGCTGCTAAAAGAAGGTAATCACGAAGCCTTTGTCGAGGTGTATCATGCGTTGCATGTAAAGCTATTTCGATGGTTCCTGAAAAAAGTTTCCCTATCGCCCGCAGTCTGCTGATAAATCATGTCAAAAAAGAAATAACCCAAAAGAAGGCTTATGCGGCGCATGGCCGCACCATTGTCCTTGAAGTCCCACCTGAAAAAGAGATGCATTTTGAGCAGACCGATGCCGTCAGTGCCGCTATCACGGGTACAGTTGCCCGATAGTTCTGAAATGATATTATCGCAAGGGGCTACGGTTCGCTACCGAAAAGATTTTGCGCAATATGATCGCCGGGAAGTGCAGGTAGAGGGGCAGGCGATGTTCACGGTGATCAAGGATAAGCAGATCCCTTTTGTCGTTCATAGTGAAGGGTTACGTACTACGGTGTTGGGAACCATTTTTGAAGTTACTGCTGAAAAAGGCAATGACCAGATAAAGGTGAGGTTGATGGAAGGGAATGTGATCATCGGATTGGATTCCCTGGTGAGAGACAGCACCAGAAAATATATGTTGTCGCCCGGTGAGCAATTCATTTTTGGGAAATGGAATAAGAGCGTTGTCATTCAAAAGTTCAAACCGCTAAGTGGCGGAGGGTATGGGCCGATGTGTTCGATCAACTATCCATCCTGTATAATATAGATATCCAATATTCAAGCGAGGACCTACGCAACAAGTACTTTATCGGGAAACTAATAGGCTTTGGGGCCATGGCTGCATTCGGCTGGGACTTCGTTTGGCAATGGTATGACGGGAGATGCGGTAAAGCCAGGGCATGGTGGGACGCATGGTTATTTCCCTGATTTTTTTGAGATCAGGATGGGGTTTGTGGCGGCGGGTCCGGGTGTCCGTAAGGGTGGGGTAATAACGGAGATGAGTGAGAAAGATACGGCGCCTGCGGCGTTATTTGAGAAATAGCGGCGGGATTTTGTCTTATATTAGGGGAAAATAGCCTTATGATAAGAAGAAAGTTTTTACGGGCCGCGGGGTTGACTGCGGCGGCAGCGGGGTTAGGTTGGAAGGGTGTTTCGGGGCGGACGGGGAGGCCTGCTGTTGCGGGGGATGCGGCGGCGGTGGCGGCGGCTGCGGCGGTTTCGGCGGGTGCCGGGCCTGCGGATGATGCTTCTGTGGATGCCGGGGCGGCGGGGTTGTTGCAGTTGGGGATTGCGGGGTATACTTTTGCGAAGGTGCCTGTCGACCAGGGTATTGCTATGATGAAGCGGGTGGGGGTGAATGCCTTGTCCATTAAGGATTTTTATTTGCCGTTGGACGCTTCGGCGGAGGTGATAAAGAGTGTTAGCGATAAGTTTGCGGCGAGTGGTATTCATATTTATGCGGCGGGGGTTATTTATATGAAGACGCAGGCCGAGGTAGACCGTGCTTTCGAATATGCAAAGGCATTGGGGGTAGATATGATCGTCGGGGTGCCTAATCCTGAATTGTTATCCTATACCGAGCAGAAGGTGAAGACCTATAATATCCGGGTTGCGATACACAATCATGGGCCGGAGGACAAACTTTATCCTTCGCCGGTGAATGTGTATGAGCATATCAAGGGGTTGGATCCGCGGATGGGGCTTTGTTTGGATATCGGGCATGCGGCCAGGGCGGGGGCTAATCCTGTGGAAGTGGTGGGTAAATATGCGTCGAGACTTTTTGATCTGCACATCAAGGATCTGTCCGAGATCGCCGAGAAGCCCAAGCCGATAGAGCTGGGGCGTGGGGTGTTGGATATTCCGGGGTTAGTGAAGGCGTTGAAGAAGATAGGGTATAAGGGGTATTGCAGTATCGAGCATGAGATGGATATGAGTGATCCTTTGCCGGGGATAGCGGAGTCGGCGGGGTATTTTAGAGGTGTGGTGAAGGGGGAGGATTGGTAAGCGTTTTGCTGTGTATAAGGGTGGCCTGTCCGACAGAGTCAAAAATGAGCTCGGGGCGGGATTGATCTTATCGTGGTGTGGTGTGGAATTGGGGAAAAATGGGTAATCTTTGGCGCAGGCAACTCCTGCCGAAAAAGCGTCGTTTGTTTTCATACCGCTGAAACCATCTTGTTTTCAAATTTCTTGCCGTAGAAAAGCCGGCTGGCTCTCTCTTGCTCCTATGGCCATAGGAGTTTCCGCCCCTCTTTTTTTTAAGCAATGATCATGTCAGGGTGATCATTACAGGCTGTTTATTATCCGGTTATTATCCAGCGATCCGCCAGGATGGCTGAATGGTCGTGCATTGAAATCAATCCAACTTAAAAACGCAAATCATGAACAACTTTAAAAATCGATTGAGAGCGCAGTTCCAGTCACGCATTGCGGTGCTGGTGCTGGCTGTCTGCCTGGTTCTGACTTTTGGTTGCCGTAGGATGGTTATTGACAAAAAGGATCTGCGTAATTTCCAGCAGGTGAATCTCGTTGACAATAATGGGAAGTATGGAGCCAAGCTGAAGGATACAACCTTGCTGAATGCCTGGGGGCTGGCTTTTTCGCCCGGTGGAATTGCCTGGGTAAATGCGAATGGCGAGGGTGTCAGTGAATTGTATACGGCCGAGGGCGCCATTGTACGCGCCCCGGTGAAGATACCGTCGAATACGGATACGGTGGGTGGTAAGCCTTCGGGTATTGTATTCAGCGGCGGCAAGGGCTTTAAGTTGTCAAATGGCGGGGGGGCGGCTTTCCTGTTCGTGGGTGAGGACGGTGTCCTTTCCGGCTGGAATGGGGCGGCCAATACCAGGGCGCTGGTGATAAAGAACAATGCCGGCGCTGCGGAATACAAGGGTCTTGCTCTGGCTGCCAATGGCGGCGCCAATTTCATTTACGCTGCCAATTTCCAGACCGGCAAGGTCGATGTGTGGGATACGACCTTTGCTCCTGTCACCTGGATGCCTTTCAACGATCCTGGTCTGCCGGCGGGGTATGCGCCTTTTAACATTCAGGCTATCGGCAGTTGGCTGTACGTGTCATACGCCAAGGTGGGGCCTACCGGAGACGACGTGAAGGGACCCGGCAACGGGTTTGTGGATATCTACAATACCGATGGCAGTTTTGTCAAAAGGTTTGCCAGCCGGGGGGCGTTGAACTCTCCCTGGGGCATGACGATGGCGCCGGCTGGTTTCCTGGAGTCGCCTGATATGGATGACAGCAGTCACAATAAGGGCGTCAATATTGGTGGCATGAAAGGCGGGCATGATGATTTCGATGCGTCCCAGCCCGTGATCCTGGTGGGTAATTTCGGGGATGGCCATATCAATGTATACACGGTGGATGGTCGTTTCCAGGGGGCATTGGCATCGCATAACCGAACGATCGTCATCGATGGGCTTTGGGCTTTGTCCTTTCCGCCTTCTACGGCTACTGCCATCGACCCGGGCAGGTTGTATTTTACGGCCGGGCCGGCTGATGAGGCAGATGGCCTTTTTGGGTATCTGATCAAGAAATAATGTCTTAAGGCAGCAGGCCTTTGAAATAAAACCCTTCTGGTAACGGAGGGTTTTATTTATTTTGGCGGCATGAGAAAAGCAATTAAGGTCATTTTGATCATTGTAGCCTGTATCATCCTTGTGGTAGGGTTGTTAGCCCTCTATGTAAAAAAAGCATTGCCCAATGTAGGGAAGCCTGCGGATCTCAAAGTGCAGATCACGGCTGGGCGGGTGGCGCATGGTGAGTACCTGGCGAATTCCGTGGCCGGGTGTATGATCTGTCATAGCGAGCGGGATACCGGGTTATATGGCGGTCCTGTAAAAGAAAATACGCTGGGCAAGGGTGGTGAGCTTTTTGGCAGGGCGTTCGGTTTTCCGGGTAATATTTATGCGGCCAATCTCACGCCGTATCATCTGGGCAAATGGACAGATGGCGAGTTGTTCCGGGCCATTACGACGGGTGTGAGCAGGGATGGGAATGCGTTATTCCCCATTATGAATTATCCTGCATATGGCAAGCTGGACCAGGAAGACATCTTCAGCATTATTGCTTATATACGTACGCTGGCGTCTGTTAAAAACGATGTGCCGGCTACCGAGCTGGATTTTCCTTTGAATTTTATTGTCAATACCATCCCGGCAAGGGCAGCGTTGGCTCCCCGGCCTGATTCCAACAATGCGGCGGCCTATGGGAAATACCTGGTGACGATGGGCAGTTGTGTGGAATGTCATAGTAAGGCCGATAAGGGAAAGATCATTGAGGGGACTGAGTTTGGAGGAGGTAGGGATTTTGGGGTGATCAATGGGCAGGCCGTTTACTCATCGAATATAACTCCGGATACCGCAACGGGTATTGGCAACTGGAGCAGGGAGTTGTTCATCCGGAAATTCAAGCAATATACCGATAGTTCGTATAAGCCGAAGCCGGTGGCGCCGGGCGCGTTCAATACGCCCATGCCGTGGTTGGCGTATGCGAGGATGCGGGAAAGCGATCTGGCCGCTATATATGCTTATTTGCGTACGTTACGTCCAATACATAATCAAATAAAAACAGTAACGGGACAGTAAGAGGTCCGGGCTGCTATCTTGCCTTATAAGGTTCCAGGAAGGTGCTTTTCACCTGATCGGATCGCATAATGTATGAGACCCATATAGCGGCATAGATACAGGTGCGGACAAAGCTCACCGTGAGTCCTTCCTTATAGCCATTTAATGAGGCCGGTACGGGCAGCAGGTGGAAGAGCAGGATAAGCAAAATATGTCCTGATAGCAGGAGCCCTGCATACCAGACGAACATCCGGGGGAAAATGTCCCGTCTTTTGAGAAACCAGTAGACGGAGGCGCCGCCGGCGGCGATAAAGCTTAGCTGGATAGCCATTTGACTCAGATAGAGAAATTGTAAAGAGGTGCCGGCTTTATTGTAGGCTTCCCAACTGGCATAGCTGTAATAACCGGCATCAAAAAATTCATACAGGCCCATGCCAAGGCCGCCTATCAGGCCGACACCCAGCAGGATCAGCCAGCCGCCAAGCGGGTAACCCGAACCGGGGGCATAAAAAGTGTCTTCTTCGCGACGGTTGAGCCAGACGAAGAGGCGGGAGAAAAAGAGCGAAAAAAAGAAGGTGAGCCAGATGGCGGGCCAGCAGGCTTTGGCGCCCCGGAACCGACCGTTCAGGACATCGGGGATATCTTTTGGCGCCCGGTCGGAGCCCCAATTTTCCGTATTCGCATCCGGGGCTTCTTTATACAGATCGAAGTAAAGGATGCTTTCCATTCTTTTATAATCGTTCTTGTAATCGGATAGTTCAGACGCCGGGATATGATCTTTAAACGTTCGCAGTGTATAATACAAGGTCATGCTATTTCCAAAAAGCTCGGGTTTGAAATCAAACTCATAAGAGTCATTTTTAATGTGCATAGCTTCCGAACCAAAACCCCAGCGTTCCGGAAGGTTGAACATCACTGTATAATGGACGGAGAGTGGATAAGGCAGTGCTACCGGCTGGTCATTGGTGATGTCACCGGGATCGTGTAATGACTGTCCGATGAGTCTGACCATGAAATTGAAATACTTTTTTCCTTTATCGTTGGTTTTCCAAAGTTGCGGTATGGCGTATTCTTTATTTACCTTAAACTCGTTCTTTATGCTATCGTCGCTAATGGTGATAGGGCCGATCTGGCGAATGTGATCATAGGATGAAGAATAATAATCGTGGTATTTTTCTTCCATGTCCTTCATGCTATTCTCCGCAAATGCCTGGCGGATATCGTTTGCGCTGCCGCCTATATACAATGTGTTGATGGTATAGCGGGAAGTATCGTAATAGCGGGCATCGACCGTCTCGTTAATAGTGTAGTCATTTATACGTCCCGGTGATACGGGTACAAGGCGGTTTTGTCCGTCGCGAAGGATAAGCGAATAGCCATAGGCAGGGATATAAAGGTCGGTCAGTTCGCCTCTTTGAGAAGAAACCGTAGGGTCGACAAAAAGGAGCGAGTCGTTGGGTCGTTGAATGGCGGTGATGGCATGATTGAAGACTCCTGGCGAAGGGGCCGTGTTGATCAGTTGACTGCGGATGGAGGTGCTTACGAGGGCTACATAGGCCGTTATCCCTTCCTGTCGTAGAATGGCTGTCAGCAGCAGGGCTTTGTCCTTGCAGTCGCCAAAGCGCTGGTTAAACACTTCGGCCGGGGGATGGGGGCGATGTGTGTTCACGCCGATCTCCAGGCCGAGATAACGTACTTCATTTTGTACAAATCGTGTAGCGAGGTTGGCAAAGCGATCTTTATCTCCATTTGCCATGAGGCGCCAGGCGGCGATCTTTTTTTGAAGGCCGGCCGGGAGGGGGTACTTATAATGATCGAAGGTAGTCAGTCCCCAGTCGACGACATCGTGCCAGTCGGTGTATTCTGTCAGATATACGGTGGGGGTATTATTGAACCAGACGGGCGTTATCGGTGCGGAGTCATCGCTTTTCAGGGGAGGGTTCTCCCAAAAATAGACAAGGGTGGAACCTTGTTGTTTTTCGACGGGGGCGGGTGCGTGATTGCGTTCGACGATGGTAAGCCTGCGGGCTGGTGTGGTTATAATGGCCTTATAATAATTACAGATGGCGGTGCCGCTGTTGAAATAGATCTCATCTGAATATTTATTGGAAAATACCGGATTAAAGCCGGTGACAGAATACGCCACTTCGATCCTGTCGCCTTTGCGTACGTCTTTTAGTGTAAGGTAGGCTCTTTTGAGACCGTTGTATTCAAATTCTCCGGCCTCTGTCTCTTCCTGGACGACTTTGATCTCCTCCAGTGCCAGGCGATGGAGGACTTCGCCGTCGCGTAAGATATCGATATGGTGGAAAACCACCTTCTGGAATTGTGGGGAAAAGGTGACAGAAACTTCGGAGGCGTTTTGTACGCCGGACTCATTAATGATCTGTTTTATATAGTGGGTATAGCTGGTGTTTGTCAGGAGGTTGGTTTGTTCTTCCAGCACTGAATAATAATAACCGTCGCTGATATCGTGTTGGGGGGGCGTCTTGCCGAGGTCGGGGTGTACCTTATAAAGCCATGAGGGGGATGCGCCGGTATAGACGTTGGGGGCGGCTGTCCCGGTATTGATCAGGGCGGTGAGGCTTAGGATAATGGAAAGTGCAATACGCATAACAGGAATTAGAAGTTAGGTCAAACATAAATAAAAAAGGGCCAGGATAGAAATCCAGCCCCGTTTTTAAATCCAATATCCTATGAAAAACCGAATATGTAAATACAAGCTGCGTGCCGGACCCTTTGCCAAGACCCTAGGGTCCAAAAAAAAAGATTACGATATTGGTTTTTAAGGAATTATAATTTAAAGTATTGTTGTTTGGGCGGCTTGTGCCGGGATATTTGTGTTGATTTTTATCCCATGATTGGAAAAAAATTCCAATGAAGGGAAAGTCTTAATAGCCGTCATTTTGTTTGAGGTTTTTGTTGACGTCGATCTCAGATTGCGGTATGGGCAGGACGAGTGTTTTGTCGTCATAGGGGATTCCGTCGATATCCATTTTCAGGCGTTTGAGGGTAAAGAAGCGGTCGCCTTCGAAGCCGAATTCGCGGAAGCGTTCGTCGACGAAGTCTTGTTGAGTGGCGCCGGCGAGGGGGCCTGCTTTGGCTCTTGCGCGAATGGTGTTGATGTCTGCGTCGGGGTTGCCTGTGCCTAGCTGGAGATTGGCTTCACCGCGAATGAGGTACATATCGGCCAGCCGGATGATGGGGATCGTGGAATAGAACTTCTGCCATTTGTTGGGGTAGGTCCCTTTTTTGCCGGAGATGCTGGTACCCTTTGTAAAATAGGTCTGCCGGAAATCTGCAGGGTCATCGAAGTAGGTGAAATACGCCGAGTCAGCCATGATGTCACCGCGTCCTCCCACATAACCTGTAGGCAGTCCTTTTTGTGGTGCATAAAAGGTCTCGATGCCGCCGTTGGTTGTACCGGAATTACTCTGGGATGTCTGGGCGATGGAGAAGATATCTTCGTTGGTTGCGCCCGAGTTATTGAATTCCTTGTCGTAGGTGTCTGCGAGCTGGTAACCTCCGTTGGATATGACGTCGTCGGCTGTGGCGGCGGCGTTGGTATAATCCCCCATTACGAGGTAGACTTTAGCCAGCAGGGCCTTGGCGGGATAATACGAATCGTCTTTGGCGATAGCGTCTTTGAGGTCGGCGATGATCTGGTCGTAGGTTTGCTGAACCGTTGAACGGCTGAGCTTGGCTTTTACCGAGTCATACTGATAAGTAGGCGCTGTGGTAATGGGGACACCCAGGTTGGTGGCGGCTGCGCCATCCGAATAGGGTTTTGCAAAAAGGTTTACAAGATAATAATAAACCGCTGCCCGTATGAATTTGGCCTGGGCTATGGTATTTGCCTGTACGGTGGTATCCACAATGCTGATCTTATCCAGGACAGTGTTGGAGATGGCGATGATCTTGTAGGAATTTCCCCAAATGTCGGAACAAACGCCATTGGTGGCTGTGGTTTGCTGCTGGTAGATATTCTTGTAGGCGCTGAATGTTCCTGCGAAGATGACCTGGTCCTGGCTGGCTATGATGTCGGGGATATCGATGAAATTTTCTCCGAATGCTGCGGGGTTCTGCATCTTTGCATAACCACCGGCGAGGATGGCCAGCACGTCGCTGGACGTCTTGATCTGGTCGGGTGTGATATTGTTCTGGGGTTGCACATCGAGCTTCTTGTTACAAGCGGCGATAACCAGGATAAGTCCGAAACTAAAAATATATACTAATTTTTTCATGCTGATAATCTTTAATGAATTAGAACTTAGAACCGGGCGGTCAAGCCAACGGTGAGTGTCTTAGCCTGGGGAATAGTATAAAAGTCCTGTCCTCCATAGACTGTGCTTACGACGTTGGTATTGACTTCCGGGTCGCCGGGGTACTTGGTGGATGTAAAGAGGTTCGTTCCTGCAACATAGATGCGAAGCGATTTGATCTTCATGGCATTCACAGCGGATGCGGGGATGCTATATCCAAGTGTAAGGTTCTTCAGTCTCAGGTAATCGCCTTTATAGAGCCAGCGGGTAGAGGGGCCATCGGCGCCTGATCCGAAGTTGTTACCGGAGCGTGGCACGTTTGTCTTTTGTCCGGGGGTACCCCAGGCGTTGACGAGGTCGATGGTCTGGTTGTCAAAGCCATTGTAAAAGCCACCTGTCATATAGGTACCACCGCCGTTGTAAAGCTTGACGCCTGTTACGCCATAGAAAAAGACGCTGAGGTCAATGCCTGCGTAGGAAAACGTATTGGTAAGGCCGCCTGTCCATGAGGGCGTGTATTTCCCGACGTATTGACGGGGCGCCGAGGCATAGTCGTTGGTGGTGCCTCCTTTACCGTCGTCATAGAGTGCGTCACCGTTGGCGGGGTCGACGCCAACGAGTTTGCGGAGGCGCCAGGTGCCGACGGCTTGTCCTTCATAGGCGCCCTGGAAGCCGGATGCGTTCTCCACTACCTGGCCGGCCAATTTTTCGACCCTGTTATTATTATAGGCTGCGTTGAAGCTTGTCGTCCATTTGAAGGCGCCCGTGAGGTTCTGGGAGGTAAGGGATATTTCCACCCCTTTGTTGTTCATTGTCCCGACGTTACGGAAGATGGAAGCAAGACCGGTACTGGTATTATAGTATCCGGTGGTGGATGGGATATTCGTGCTCAGCAGCAGGTCGGTGGTATGTTTGTGGTAGTAATCCACTTCGCCTGTAAGCCGGTTGCGGAAGAAGCCGAAGTTGACACCGATGTCCGCCTGAGCTGTTTTTTCCCAGTGTAAGCCCGGGCTAGCCAGCTGGTAAGGTGCGAAACCGGGGGCAGCCGGATAATTGGTCACCGAGTAGAGCGAGCGGAATTGTTGTTCGCCTATTTCCGAATTGCCTGTCAAGCCGTAGCTGGCGCGGAGTTTGAGAAAACTAAGCGTTTTGAAATCTTTCATGAAGTCTTCTTCCGAGAGAATATATCCTACCGAAGCTGCCGGGAAATTACCGTATCGTTTGGTCGGATCGAAGCGGGAAGAGCCGTCGATGCGGTCGCTGAGCGAAACCAGGAATTTCTCTTTCCAGGACCAGGTGGCTCTCAGGAAATAGGAAAGGAAGGTATACCGGTAGTTGGCGGTAGCTGCGTTGGTGATATTGGTAGCGCCGGTGAGATTTTTGACGGCATCGGAGGGGAATCCTTCGCCGCTTGCGGAGCCGTGCTGGTAATCATTCTGCTGGTAAGCCATACCCAGGACGGCGTTGAGCTTGTGATCTTCGCCGATGGTAGGGGGAAAGGTGAAATAGTTGGTGGTATTGAACGTGACGTTTTGAGAATTGATGAACGATCCTTTTCCGATGCCGGCTCCATCCTGTGAAGCCTTGCCTTCGAATTCATTCTCATTCAGATTGAGGATGTCGGTGCCGAATTCGGACTGGAAGGCCAGAGTAGGAAGGATCTTGAGATTTGCGTAGCCGTTGCCCAGGACCCGGTAAGTGTACTGCCGGTCACGATCATAAAGCGCGTCATATACACCACTGGGATAGAGGGTGTTATTATTAGGAAGATGGGTGACGGGGTCGATGATGGGGTTAATGGGTAGTTGGGCGACGAGCTGGCCCGGTGTGGAGAAAGAGTTGTCATTGGTGACCCTGTTGAGCTGTGAGCGGTCGACTGCCAGGTTCATTCCAAGCGTGAGTCTGTCCGATGCGGTGTGATCGATGTTAAAGCGGGCGCCTGCGCGTTGGAACTTATTGTTGACAACGATGGCGTCCTGCGTGGTATAGAAACCGGAGATAAAGAAACGGGTCTTGTCGTTGCCGCCTGCCGCCGAGAGATTGATCTGGCTGGAAGGCGCGTTCTTGTGGTATAATTGGGCCTGCCAGTCGGAGTTGACTGCAGCGTTGCGCCAGTCGGTGCCCTGGGAGTATGGGTCGAGGACATTGTCGACGTAGTAAGCGGTGTAGTCCGTGAGGGCGTCGTCCTGTGTGGCATATCCGCTGATCTGGTTCTCGAAGTCGTATCGGGCGTCATTCAAGGCAGATTTCTGGATAAGGGCGACATATTGTTTGGCGTTCAGGAACTTCCATTTGCGGGTAGGGTTACTGGAGCTCTGGCTGGTGTTGAGCTCGATGACCGTTTTTTGCCCTGTTTTGCCTTTTTTCGTGGTGATGAGCACGACGCCGTTGCCTGCGCGGGCGCCGTAGATGGCTGAGGCTGATGCATCCTTCAAAACTTCGACGGATTCGATGTCGTTGGGATTGATGTCGGCGAGGGGGTTAGTGTCGTCATTGGTGCCGTCCGACACGCTGACCGATGTGACCGGCAGACCGTCAATCACATAGAGGGGCTGGCTGCTGGCCGAGATAGAGGAAGTTCCGCGGATATTTATCTGGATGGCCTGGCCGAGTTTGCCGCTACCGGAGGAGACGACAACGCCCGGGGCTTTTCCCTGGATGGCGGATTCGAAGCTGGGTGCGGGGACGTTCTCGATGTCTTTGGCGCTGACCTGGGCGATAGAGCCGGTGACGTCTTTTTTCATGGCTTTACCATACCCAACTACCACTACTTCGTTGAGTGCTTTCTGTGAGCCGGAGAGAGAGATAACCATGGGTTCGCTGTCGCTGCCGATGGTAACTTCCTGGACATCATAGCCGATGTAGGAAAAACGGAGGCTGGTGGTCCGGGGGCTGACCCGGATGGTAAAGCTGCCGTCGGTGCTTGAGGCGACCGAGGCTTTGGCGCCTTTGGCGCTAACGGTGACCCCCGCCAGCGGGGATCTGTCTTTTGCGTCCAATACTTTACCGAAGATTTGTCGTGTCTGTGCGAAGGAGACTGTGCATAGGAGCAATAAGGTCCCAAGGAGACAGTGGAATTTTCCCATAATAGTGTGTGTTATTTGGTTGGTTTACGAACAGATTCTGCGGTGGGGTTCATCAGGTTAATACAATAATAATAAAGAACAACGTGATTGAGAAAAAAACATACACGAAAGGTCATTTTCGTGTATAAAAATTCGTAACTTTCTATAGTTACTGCTTGTCGCTATGGGATGGAGGTTCATGATATCATTAAGCTGTTGTATCATCTGCATTTCCTCGCTTTCCGCCCAACGGGTCTTTTACTGTGAGCCCTACAGTGATAGATTCACCCTGAGGGAGGAGTTACTGGGGAAAGTGGGTAATTATTATTGGGTAGCGACCACTACCCGAAAAAAAGTGCCCAGACATATGACAGATGTTTCTGCAGAGGAGCGCAATTTTACGGTATACAATACGCGCATGAACCTGGTGAATCTCATTGGCGAGACATCTTACAAGGGGGATCCAATCAAAGAGTATATTATAACGACCTATGATCATTTTGATCAGGTGCATCTGTTAAAGACGGATAATAAACAGGTGGAAGTGTGGCTGCAGCGGTATGAGCCGGATGGGCAGCCGACGGGTCCGGGCCGGTCAATTGGTTTATTCCCTTTTGATGAACCTGGCAACAGTTTCATGCTGGTGCGTTCGGAGGACAGGAGCCGGATATTACTTGTAGGTTTCGAGTTCATTTCTTCTTCGGCGCCGCGTATACATGCGTTGTTGTTTGACCAGGACTGGCAATTGCTTTCGGACAAGGTCTACAAACATCCTTTTGTCACGCAACCGATGATACAGGACGATTATACCAGTTTCCCCCTGGAGGATTTCAACAATGCGCCTGTGAAGCTGGCGAATAACGGGGAATGGCTGATGATGTCTCCATCGAGAAAGGATCATAATTTTTTACTTTTTCATTTTAGCGCGACGGATACTGCCGTCGACTGGAAGGGGATCCTGTTGCCGGGTACGTCGGAAATGGAGGATGTGTGTTTGTCCATCGACAATGCAAATGGGGTGGCCGTTGCCGGGATATTGTCGACCTTTCATTATTCGACCTTAAAGAATGTGGAGGTCGTGCATTATTCTATGGGAGCAAGGGCTTTTGACTTTGACTCTTCTTACCGGCTGACGACGCTGGGTGGAAAAAAGGTAAAAAATGGCAACCTGGTAAAAGAGAATTTTATGGCGGTGCCGGGCAGGGGTTTTTTATTAATGAAGGAATATGGGCGGCCTTACGATCTGGAAATAGATGATGAGGCTTTTGACGAGGGTTGGGATCCGGCGTTATTATTCTCCACCAATTCGATCGCTGATCCGAATGCCGGTGCTTCGCGTATACGGTTTCCCTCGCCGAAGTATGGGTATGCGCGATTCCGGAGTGCTGCAAACCCGACGTATCATGACCGGGGGGATCTGAGCCTGTATTATTTTCCTGCCAGCCGGAAAGATAGTTGTTGGTCGGGGATGATCAGCCAGGAGCAGGTAACGGAGTTGAATTCTCCGAGTCTTTCTTATATGGTGGTGCCTTTGCAGGATAAGCTATTCTTTCTCTACAATAGTTTTGTGCATGGTCAGAGCATGTATGCTTCTACGACGGTGATCAATCAACAGGGGGAGTTGATCTCTGATGAGGGGATACTTTTCTGGGGGTTGAAGAATCAGTTGAATTTTCAGCAGTCGAGGCAGATGGCGCCGGACCAGGTAGTGATACCGTATGACCGGTATTTGAACGGGAGCGGGAATGTGCAGGGGCGCATTGGCTTTGCCGTGGTACAGTTTTGACAAACAATTTATTTCGAGACCTCGAGAAGCTGTTTGAGGTAGTCGCCCCAGATGGCGGGGTTAGAGTGCGTGCCGTGGCCGGATGTTTTTTCGGTGATCGGCAGCAGGATATATCTTCCTTTCGGTACTTTTTTGATAGCTTCTTCCATAACGCCCATTTCCGGCGGGTTGCATTCGTCGTCGGCGGAGTTGACGGCGAAGAAGGGGCATTTTATCTTAGACAGGTTGGGAGAGGGGTTGTAATACCGCGAGGCGTCGAATGCGTAGATCATGTCATTGGCGTCCTGGTGTTTAATGAAATTTTGTACTGCGGCTTCGTAGGCTTTTTCTGCCTGTTCGCGGGTAGGCAGTTTTCTTTGCATCTGCCAGGGGCTGCTTGTCATCCACATCATCGAAGTATAGGCGCCGCGCAGACCGGCGGCTGGAGGAGTTGTATACTCGCCGCCTTTCCATTCCGGGTCATTTTCTACGCATTGGATAGCTGCGTAGCGGCTGACGCGATTGCGTCCGGCGATCTCCACGGGCAGGCTGGCATTGGCCATGCAGGCGTCCATAAAGTCTGGATAGGTTTCTGCCCAGACCCAGCAATGCATGGCGCCCATGGACGTGCCCAGGATGAGTCGAAGATGATTGATGCCCATTTTTTCCGTGAGCACCTGGTGGTCGGCGCGGACCATATCATCATATGTATATTTGGGGAATTTCATATGCAAGCCATCGCTGGGTTTACTGGATCTTCCGTGACCGATGCCGTCGGGTAAAATGATAAAATATTTGTTGGCGTCCAGCAGCTGGCCTGGTTGGAAGAGGGCGCCGCCGAAACCAGGGTTGATGAAGTTGTGGCTGTTGCCGGTGGTGCCGTGCATGATATAAACGGCGTTGATGACCTTGCCGTTCCTGTCTTTTACGGGCGTGCCGAAAGTGGTGTAGTGGAGTTTTAATACTGGCAGGGTTTCTCCGCTAACGAATTTGAAATTGTTGAGTTCATAATCTATTTCTGTGGAGTCGGGTTGGGCGTGTGCGGTGAAGCTTGCCAGGGCCAGGAGTACCGGGGTTACTAATTTTTTAATGAGCATGTGCTGGGGGTTGAATGAAACATGAATGTATTAAATAAAGGGCGAGATCGATAGATGGATATTACTATTCATTTTGCGAAATTTGCTATCAAATCTAACAAATGAGAAAACTTTTCTTTTTACTCGTGGCGGTGTTTGCTGTCGCGGGCTGCAGTCAGTCTGCTGGTAAGGGTGATATTTCTTTAGCCGACTATTTTGCTGCGCAGGATTCCGGGGTACAGAACGGGAATATCAAGCTGGTATCTATCCGGACGCCGAAGCGGAATTTTCGTGTCTGGACTAAACGGTTTGGAAATAATCCGGCAATAAAGGTGTTGTTATTGCATGGAGGGCCGGGTGGTACGCATGAGTACTTCGAGTGTTTTGAGAACTTCCTGCCTAAAGAAGGGATCGAATTTATATATTATGACCAGCTGGATTCCTATTACAGTGATCAGCCCAATGACAGCAGTCTCTGGACGACGGAGCATTTTGTGGAAGAGGTGGAACAAGTGCGGCAGGCCCTGGGATTGAACAAAAATAATTTCTATTTATTGGGGCATAGCTGGGGTGGGATACTGGCGATGGAATATGCGTTGAAATATCAGGAAAATTTGAAGGGGCTCATCATTTCCAATATGATGGCCAGTATGCCGGAGTACGAGAAATACAATGGGGTATTGCGTTCAAACATGCGGAAGTCGCTGGTAGATTCGTTACAGGCATATGAGGAAAAGGGGCTTTATAAGGATAGCACTTACCAGGCGATGGTTATCAAAGAGTATTATAACGAGCATTTGTGCCGGGTGAAGCCTGAATGGCCGGATCCGGTGACGCGGGTTTTCAAACATCTGAGTGAAGGCATTTATGTTACCATGCAGGGGCCGAGCGAATTCAAAACGGGGGGAAGGCTGATCAAGTGGGACCGCAGCAGGGATCTGCGGCAATTAAAAGTGCCGACCCTGACCATTGGAGGCGAATATGATACGATGGATCCAAAGTATATGGAGTGGATGAGCAAGCAGGTGCAACATGGAAGTTATGTATATTGCCCCGAGGGCAGTCATTTTGATATGTGGGATGATCAGGCGCATTATTTTCCCGGTCTGATAAAATTTTTGAAAGAAAACAATTAAACCATGAGAATTCTTCTATTGGTATTTATTCTTCTGGGGGTGATGGCCGTGGGGCAGGCGCAGCCTACGGAAAAGCCGCCATTACATGGCAATCACTGGATGGCTGTGACGGGGAAACCGCTGGCCGCCGAGGCGGGGGCGCAGATCTTTCAAAAAGGCGGGAATGCGATCGATGCAGCCTGCGGTATGCTGGCGGCTGTCTGTACGATGTGGGATGTATTGAGCTGGGGTGGGGAGACGCAAGCGCTGATCTACAATCCGAAAACGGGAAAGGTGATTGCCATCAATGCATTGGGTTGGGCTCCTACGGGTGCTACGCCGGCATTCTTTAAGAGCAAGGGATATAGTTTCCCGCCGGAATATGGTCCGTTGGCGGCGGTGACGCCTGGTACGCCCGGCGGTCTATGTTATATGCTGGCCGGGTATGGGACGATGAGTTTGAAAGAAGTGCTGGCGCCGGCGATGGAAATGGCGAAGGGATATGCTATCGAGGCGCAGACGGCCAATAGTTTTGAAGCGCAGAAAAGGCGTTTAAAGGAATGGCCATATAGTAAGGCGTTATTTCTGCCGCATTCCGGCGAGCAAAGAGAGGCGCCGGAGGCAGGAGAAGTGTTCGTGCAGAAAGATCTTTTAGAAACGCTGACCAAAATGGTCGATGCGGAGCAGGATGCGCTGAAGCATAAGAAGACGCGGAAGGAAGCCATCATGGCGGCCTTTGACCGTTTTTACAAAGGGGACATTGCGAAAGAGATCGTCCGGGCGAGCCAGGAGCAGGGGGGCTTGTTCACTCT
>Ga0105237_10001132_pt1 | contig 35782 bp, 32 predicted proteins | sample KBSC24metaG_FD_81520 | JGI IMG/M metagenome (GOLD analysis project Ga0105237, IMG submission 81520) | Corn rhizosphere microbial communities from Kellogg Biological Station, Michigan, USA - KBS C2-4 metaG | ecosystem: Host-associated > Plants > Roots > Rhizosphere > Soil | place: Michigan, USA... | reverse complement strand
GTTCGATGTCTCTTCTGACTCGGCGTCGGGAAAATCGCCGAGCAGAGCGAAGTAGACGTGGTTGTCCTGGTTCGCGAGGTAATGGACTTCAAGTCTCTCGACCAGCTCGCGCACTTGCGGCTCGTTCAGAAGGATCGTGGGTACCACGACGAACGTTGCGGCGTCGTCAGGAATGCCGCGCGCCGTCTCCATCCTAGGAAGCAAGCGTGGCGGAAAGTAATGCGTCACGTCCCAGTTGAGCACTGTGACGGCGAGATCGCTTGCGGGAATCAGGGCCAGCAGCGCGGTGAGTGCGAGCAATCTCCAGTCGGCGTCCTGCGTGTACATCGTGTAAAGCAGGAAACCCAGCAGCAGTGTCGTTAAGAAGACGAGCGTGCCGAGGTAGATCGCGGTGTTGTGACGCAAAAGAAAACCTCGGAATCGTTCCGCTGGGCGTGGTTGATAATTGAACTTCGACTCCAGGAGATTTAGGCCGTCGTCGATGAGGTAATAGCCGACGTGTCTGTGTGGGCCGGTTTGATCTTTTGTTTGCGCGGCCAGGTCGACGGCTGCTTGTGCGATTTCGAGTTCGTTGGTGCGTGTGCGTTTGCTGATGCGCTCGATAACGTGCCGGTAGCGATCGCGCGAGAGGAACTCCATCCGAGAATAGACACCGGCGGGATCCTTGCCGAGCAGTGGCTCGATCAAACTGACCTTCTCGAAGAAGTCGTTCCAGTCGAGCGTTGAGAGCAGCCGCATGCTCGTGATGATGTTTCCGACAGTTACCTGCGCCCCAGCCTGGCGTTGGTGTTCGGCGTGGATGATCTGTTCGACGCTGGTGCCTTTCGGCGCGAGTTGATTTTCAATCCAATCCATGACGGGCATGACGGAAGGATGCTGGTCGCGCAGGCGTTGCACGAGCTGGACCACGAACGTTTGCGGCAGCTCTTCTCGTTTTGCGAGTCGTTCGTTGACGAACGGCATGATCGCGGTGGGTTGGCGCGAGGCCAGTTCCAGCAGCCTGTCGGCGAATTTGTCAGCCTCTTCGCGCTCGTCGCGTGCACCCGCGATCGAGATTGCCAGGCGGCGGAGGTTTTCTACGAGCGCGAGACGCAGAGTGATGGCGACGGCCCAGAGTTCTCCGATCGAGAGTGGAGCGACGGTTTGATACGACGCTATAAATCTCTGGAGTGTGTTTGTGTCGAGACGAGAATCAGTGTGCGCGATGAGGGCGAGCGCGACGGCGTAGATGCGCGGGTAGCCTTCGAGTTCGCCTTCTGCGAGTTTCGGGAGTTCGTGATAGTAGCTCTTGGGAAGATCCTCGCGAATCTCGCGCAGTTGTTCTTCGACGATGTGATAGTTGTCGACGAGCCATTCAGCCGCGGGCGAGATCGCGCGGCCTTCACGAAGCGCCTCGACGAGGGTTTTGTAAGCGGCTTCAAGTTTGCGGCCGTTGTCTTCGAGCCGCGGTAACAGTTGTGCGCGGCCCTTGCGGGTAACTGTTTTGTGTTTGGCCGCGAGAGTCTGTGCGAACTGCTCGAGCCGTTCGACACTGAAGAACTCTGCTTGAAACGGCTTCTCGTCCGCCTCGCCCGCGGGTTTACGGAATAATGAAGCCAGCGATTCTAAGAACTCACTCATGATTTGCTAGGGGAATTTAAGGGGGACTTTCAGAATATCATTTTGTGCTTTGTAGTTGGTACTTAGTACCTTGTTTTTTAAACAAAGCAAAGCACCAGGATCTATGTAGTATACTGCCGCGCCATGCGTGTTCTGGGAATCGATCCTGGCAGCCAGACGACCGGATGGGGCGTGGTTGAAGGGGACGGGCGGCGCTATTCGCTGGTGGCGTTTGGTTCGGTTCGCTTGTCTTCGAGCCTTGGATTTTCGACGCGCCTGTTGAAAATATGCAACGCGCTGGAGGAAGTGATTGCGCAACACCGGCCCGATGCGTGTGCGCTCGAAGATGCGTTTCTTGCGACGAACGTGAAAGTCAGTATGAAACTCGGGCAGGTGCGTGGTGTGGTGTTGTTGGTTGCCGAACGCGCAGGGCTCGAGATTCACGAGTATTCACCGCGACTCATTAAGCAGACGGTTGTCGGGTATGGGAATGCGGAGAAGCATCAGGTGCAGGAGATGGTCCGGATGCTGCTGGCGCTGAAGAGCGTTCCGGCGCCGCACGACGCCGCGGATGCGCTGGCGGTTGCGATTTGCCACTTCCATCATGCGCAGTTTCGAGAGAGAATAGCGGCCACGATTTAAGAACCTCACGATTGGAGAACCATAATGCTTCCTCACAAGCTCGCGTTTTTTCTTCTTCTCTTCATTCCGTTCACAACTCTGGCGCAGAAACAGAAGCCTCCGGCAGGCGGTCGGCTAGCTATTGTCGTCGATGAGCGGCTCGCGGCACTTCGTGCGACGCCGCAATTAACCGGCAGGTTAGTCCGGCGACTCAGCCGCGGACGCCTGGTCGCCGTTCGGTCGGTCCGCACCAGCGCTGATGGCATCACGTTCTTTCTCGTCAACGTCACCAGCCGGACGCATGGGTGGATTCAACGCGAAGCAGTTGTATCGCCCTCGCGTGACGATCGCAGATTGATGGATCTTATTCAACGTTCTGAAGGCTTCGACCGCATCTCACGCGCGCGAATCTTTCTGGACCATTTCCCACGTTCGCCATTGCGCCCCGCAGTTCTCTTATTACTCGGCGACAGTGCTGAGGAGGCCGCTGAAGAACTCTCGAGGTCCGTGTCTCGCCGAATGAACCACCTCGGAGGCGCGCCGGAGTTCGCGTATTACCTCAACTACACCGGCCTCGATCGCTACAACCGCCTCCGAGTAACGTTTGTCTTTGATCAATCAAGAAAGCGCTTCCACTACGACGGCGCCGCTTGGCGTGAGGTGATTCGCCGCTATCCAAAGTCCCGAGAAGCCGCCGAAGCTCAAATACGTCTCAAGACGCTCGATAACGCCGAAGGCGTTCGCTAATTCCAGCCCAAGGTTGGAGCGCAAGCGACAACCCTGGGAACGAATAACAAAAGAATTGCTAACCCTGAAAGGGTTTGTCTTGGTCAATGAGCTTCGGAGGTTTTAACCCCTTCAGGGTTGAATACATATTTTGGAATGTACCCAGGGTTGTCGCTGGCGCTCCAACCCTGGGCTGGAATTAGCGAACGCCTTCGGCGTTATTGTCAATGAGTTCAAACTCTATCGTCGATTTAGTCCCTCATCGATTTATTCCACTTCTTTACTCTCATCTGCGTATGCGGTAGTATGCGCCCTATGTTATTACCACTCAGAAAACCTCTACCTGAAGGAGCAAGCAATATGGGCCTCACACGTGTTGCAGTCAAACTACTAAACTCAGACGCTCACGAAACATACAACGCAAATTTCCTTGTGGATACGGGCTGCATGGACACAATGGCGCCGGCGTTCGCCCTAAAGAAAATTGGCATTCAACCGGAGGGCAAAGATCTGTATGAAATGGCGAGCGGCGAGATCGTCGAATACGAGTATGGTATTGCTAAACTGACGTTTATGGGTGAAGTCGTCGCCACTCGTATAGTCTTCGGCCCGGATAACAGTGAGCCACTTTTGGGCGTGGTAGCTCTGGAGTCGGCCGGTTTCCTCGTGGATCCAAAGAACCAGAGACTGACAAAGCTCCGTGCTCGGCCGCTAAAAATGGCGGTTTAGCCAATTTAGCTGTCGCCGCAAGGGCAATCCTCAATTAAACTGCCAAAAATTCGCACCGGCTGTTAATAAACCCGGCAAGCCCTCGTCTATCAGGGTGTAGACGGAGGATACACCGTGCAGGCAGCACTAAAACCCTTGCGATTAGTGACAGAACAACCACCCAGCGAGCTGGAAACCCTTTTCCAGGAACATCATGGCCGGGTTTTTCGGACGGCTCAGCGAATTACGGGCAGCGCCGCTGATGCCGAAGATGTGCTCCAGACCGTCTTCCTGCGCCTGATCAAAGGCCAGGACGACTACGACTGGTCGAAAAACCCGGAGGCTTACCTGTCGCGCGCCGCCATCAACGCCTCGCTCGATCTATTAAGGAGCCGGACACGCGCGCGGGCTGTCTCCATTGAAGACGCCGACGTCGATTCCCTTGCGGGCAGTTTTTTGACTCCTGAAGCCGCGCACGCCGATCGCGAGTTGCAACGCCTCGTTCGCCAGGCGGTCTCGCGACTCGGAAAGACGGCCGGCGAAATGTTTGTTCTGCGTTATTACGAGGGGTTTGACAATAAAGAAATTGCAGCACTAATGAATACTTCACCGCTGGTGGTCGGCGTAGTCCTCCATCGCGCACGTACAAAACTGAGAAAAGAAATCGGGCACTATCTGGAGAAGCATCATGAAAAGAAATAGAGAAGAAGAGATTCTCGACAAAGTTACTGCCGAAATCCGGAACGAAAAAACCGATCCGGTGGCAGTATCAGCAGCAGCCGACCGTGTTTGGGCGCGCGTCTCTGCTGCGGCAGGTGAGACTGAAGTCAAGCTTCCGACAGTCGACAGGATTGAAGGTTGTGCCGACTATCAGTCTCTGATTCCTGCCTACCTGGCAGGCAAACTCTCCGAAGCACGTTCTTTGTTGCTGGTGGACCATACACACGAGTGCATTCCTTGTCGCAAGGCAATGAATGAAGCACGCTCAAGCCGTTCGGTAACAATCAAACCAATAGCATCCAAGTCACGTTTCACCTTGCAACCCGCCGTGATGCGTTGGGCGATTGCTGCGGCCGTGGTTATCGGCGTCGGACTTTTGGCGCTTCCGCTTGTGCAGAAGTTCTGGCCGTATGGCGATTTCGAAGCCACGGTCCAGGCCGCGGAAGGTCAGGTTTATCAAGTTGCCGACACGCGCACCGCGTCGGTGAGCGCGGGAGCAAAACTGCAAAAAGGTGAGATCGTGCGTACTGCAAAAGACGGTCGCGCCGTTGTTCGGTTGGGCGATGGTTCGTTGATCGAAATGAAAGATCGCTCCGAGCTTTACCTGACGAAGAATGGTCAGGGAACCACGATCCACCTGGGTCGCGGCAGCATCGTCGTCGAAGCGGCAAAGCAGAAAGACGGACAACTGTTTGTTGAAAGTGGTGATTCGCACGTCGCCGTGACGGGCACGATCTTTTCCGTCAACAATGGCACAAAGGGATCGCGCGTCTCGGTGATCGAAGGTGAAGTGAAACTGAATCACGCGGGCAGCGATCGCGTGCTTCGTCCAGGCGAGCAGGTCACGACCAGCCCCTCGATCGCGACGATTCCAGTCAAAGACGAAGTCTCATGGAGCCGTAATGCAAGTCGCTATGCGTCACTGTTGAATGGTTTGGCGACGTTGAAGCACGAACTGAACGCGGTCACACGCCCTGACGTTCGTTACTCGACACACTTGCTCGATTTGATGCCCGAGAACACCGTCGTCTACGCGGCGCTGCCGAATCTCGCCGACTCAATTGCCGAATCGCATCGTGTGATTCAGGAACGAATCAGCCAGAACGCTGCGCTTCGTGAGTGGTGGGAAAGAGAGCAGTCCGGAAGAGCACAAAACATGGACCAGGTTGTCGAGACAATCCAGCAGTTCGGTTCATACCTCGGCGACGAGATTGCAGTGTCGGTTTCAATGGACAACCGCGGCGAACCGAGCGATCCGCTCGTGCTTGCAGAGCTGAAGAACTCCCAGGGTCTCCAGCAGTTTATCGAACAGCAGATCGCGAAGTACTCGAACGATAAGAAAGGTAAACCCGAGATCGCGTTCGTTCAGAACCCGCTGACGGCAGTGGCAGAAACTGGCGACAAGCAGGAGAGGCTTTACATCTGGATTCAGGAAAACCTGTTTGCCGCGAGTCCAAAACTGCAACAGCTTCAGAATCTGGCGACGGTAACAGCCAATGGCGGCCAGAGCAGCTTTACGGCAACTCCGTTCCGCAACCGCATCGCGCAGGTTTATCAGGAAGGCGCGGGTCTGGTAGTGGCCGCTAACCTCGAGCAGGTTATGGCACAAACCAAGACGGAACGTGCGAAGGGTGCGGATGGTGAAAAGCGTGAGGCCGCATTGGATCGCCTGGGAATTCTGAGCGTGAAGTATTTCGTTCTCGATCAGAAAGACAGCGACGGAAAGACGCACACGCAGGCTTCGCTCTCCTTCAGCGATGCACAGCGCGGCATTCCTTCCTGGCTCGCAGCTCCCGGACCGATGGGCTCTCTGGAGTACATCTCACCGGATGCAAACGTCGTCGCAGGGTTTGTGGTTAAGAATCCTGCAGCACTGGTAGACGATCTTCTCGGCGTGCTGGAAACAGTTCAACCGGAGTTGCGTACGCAGCTCGACAAACTGCAAACGGAACACGGGCTGAACATCCGCAACGATATGGCTGCGCCGCTTGGTGGAGAGTTTGCTTTCGCGATTGATGGTCCACTCCTGCCGACGCCTTCGTGGAAGCTGGTGTTTGAAGTCAACGATCCAGCACATCTCCAGCAGACGCTCGAGCGCGTGGTTGATGAGGTGAACAAGCAGGCTGCCTACTTCGGCAAGCGTGGTTTGACGTGGGAGAAGACTGACCTCGGTGGACGTGACTACTTCACGCTTCGCTCCGCGGACTTTGGATTGGTGGAAGTGAACTACACGTATGCCAATGGTTACCTGATTGTTGGACCGAGCAGGGCACTGGTGCAGCGGGCTTTGACCACGCACGAAAGCGAACAGTCGCTGCTCCGTTCGGCCAAGTTCACGGCAGGTTTACCGGCTGATGGCAATGCAAACTTCTCGGCAGTGTTCTATCACAACATCGGCGGGCTGGTGCCGGCTGGTCTTGCGAGCCAGGCCGCGAAGCTGCCGAGTGGGCCACAGCAGGCCATCCAGACAATCGCTTCGGACATGGCGCCAACACTCGCTTATGCTTACGCGCAAGGCGACAGCATCACGTTCGCGGCGAACACTGAAGGTGGACCATTCGGGATCGGGCCAGCAACGCTCCTGGGTATGCCGAACGCGCTGGAGATGCAGAGCATCATTCAGCGAGGCATGGGCGGTAAGAAGTAAACATTAGACAGGATTACAGGATTTTTACAGGATTAGCAGGATTGATCGGTCAATCTTGCCAATCCTGTTAATCCTGTAAAAGGTTTTATATGAAGCTCGTCTCTATCTCCCTCATCTCGTGGCTGCTTGGCTTGCTGCTCATCGGATCGCAGTTTAGCGATCTCAACGGCGCCACAGTCACATCGCTCGTCATGGCAGCACTGTTGTTCTCGTTAGCCTATGCGCCGGCACTGTTCTGGTTGCGTCAACGCATGGGCGGTTGTAGACCTGCGGTGCTGTTTCCTCTCGCTTCAGCAGTCGTACTCAACGTTCCTGTATTCCTGATCGAGATTCTTGCGATAGGCAGAACTTTAGCGCCGTCAGAAGCGTTAGCATGCATTGTCGCATTTCTGTTGATGGGTACCGTCTTCGGACTCGGATTCATTTGGAATTATCAGGACAGGGCGCTATAAGAAGAGTATGGCACTCCCCGCTTCGGTTTCGCAGGAACCAATCAAAGCTCAATTGACTTACAGCGAGCCGCCGGTCATCGACCTGCACGGTCTCAGCGTATCGTTTGGCCGCCGGCAGATTCTGAAAAACCTGCGCGGCGATCTGCGTGGTAAAGCGATCGGTTTGCTCGGTCCAAACGGCGCCGGCAAGACCACGTTGATTCACACGCTGCTCGGATTTCATCAACCTTCCAGCGGCACCGCACAGATCTTCGGTCACGACATTACGCACGAGGCCAACAAGATCAAATCGTTGATTGGCTACATGCCTGAGCGCGATTCGTTCATCGCGAAGATGAACGCCGTTCACTTCGTTCGTCTGATGGGTGAACTTTCCGGACTGCCTCCCGAGGCTGCTTTGGAACGCGCACACGAAGCGCTCTTCTATGTGGGCCTGGGCGAGGCACGCTATCGCCGGCTCGAGACTTATTCACTCGGAATGAAGCAGCTCGCCAAGCTCGCACAGGCGATTGTTCATGGTCCAAAACTGATCTTCCTCGACGAGCCGACAAACGGGCTCGATCCGCCTGCGCGCCAGCGCATGATCAAGTTGATACGAGAGATTCGCGACAGTGGTCACGCCAACATCGTGCTCTCGTCGCACCTTCTGCTCGACGTCGAGGAATGCTGCGACGAGATTCTGATACTTCGTGACGGGCAGATCGCCGTCTACTGCAATCTCGAAGAGGAACGCAAATCGAATCGTAAGTTTCTCATGCTCGAAACACGCGGCGATCAGGAGAAGTTCGTCAAAGCACTGGAAAAGCTCGGCTGCGAATATGCGGTCTCGGGTCATCGCCTCAAGATAGTTTTGCAGGAAGGTGTCGAGGTGCGTGATCTGTATCGCCTGGCGGACCAGGAGCAGGTGCAGCTACGGCGTCTGAGTTACAAGCGCGATTCTCTCGAAGACATTTTCCTCAAAGCAATGGAGAACGGCTATGGCCGTCTATGAACAGACTTACAAGCGTTACGACGGAAAACTGACTCCTGAGTGGAGCCGGTTTCTGATCATTCCGCGACACGCTTACGAATCGATTTTCAGTTCCAAGCTGCTCACGGCTTTTTTTGTGATTTGCTTCCTGCCGCTGTTGCTGGAGGCCATTCTCATCTATCTGCATCACAACTACACCGCCCTGACAATCATGCAGGCGACTGTCAAGGACCTGATCCCGATTGACAATACATTCTTCCGGTTCTGGACATATTTCGAGGGATTCTTCGCGTTCTTCCTGGCACTACTACTCGGGCCGCCGCTGGTTGCGCGAGACCTGCGAAACAACGCGCTGCCGCTCTATCTTTGTCGCCCGTTTTCACGCACTGAATACGTGATGGGAAAGATGTCGGTGATCCTGATCCTGTTGTCGACGATCACGTGGATACCGCAACTCTTACTCTTTCTGTTTCAGTCGTACCTGGAAGGATTCGCGTGGTTTAAGGCAAACCTCTGGATCGCGAGTGCCATAATTATCGCGAACTTTGTTTGGATCGTTCTGCTCGCACTGCTGACGCAGACGATCTCTGCACTGGTGAAGTGGCGTGTGGTCGCGAGCGGCGTCTTGCTCGGGCTTTTCATCATTCCGTCGGCGTTTGCGGAGATCATTAACCAGTTGTTTCAAACGCGGTGGGGAAGTCTCCTTAGCCTGGGCGCCTTGATGAAGAGTGTGACCGACGGCCTTTTCGGTTTGTTCGATCGCGTCACCGGGACCATCGCGATTAGAGGCTTCGACGGCGACATCGTAAGAGAAATAGCGTTGATTGAACCGCCGCTTTGGTGTTCGTGGGCCATGCTGTTTTTAGTCTGCGCCATCTGCCTCGCAGTGTTGTCGTGGAAGGTAAAGGCGTATGAGGTGGTGAAATGAGTTCTCCGGATCAACTCATCATCTTCGACAACGTCTCCAAGTTCTACGGCGAGATACTCGGCGTGAATCGCATCAACATTCAGATCGCGCCGGGAATCACGAGTCTTGTCGGGCCAAACGGAGCAGGAAAGTCGACGTTGATGAATTTGATGACGGGGCTGCTGCGGCCGACGCGAGGCGAAATTACGCTTCTCGGAATTCCGACGGACCGGCCGGACGAGCTGTTCCGCAAAGTCGGCTACTGTACGCAGTTCGATTCGTTTCCGCGAGGTGTGACCGGCAGAGAATTCATCAACTCGTTCCTGATGGTTCATGGTTACGATCGCAAACGTGCAAACGAGTTGAGCCACGTTGCGCTCGAACGCGTAAATCTCCTGGAAGCTGCCGATCGGAAGGTTGCGGGTTACAGCAAAGGAATGCGGCAACGTATCCGGCTGGCACAGTCGATCGCCCACGAGCCTGCCGTATTGATTCTCGATGAGCCGCTCAACGGTCTCGATCCGATGGTGCGCGCGGAAACGATCGCGCTGTTCCGCAAGCTCGCCTCTGAAGGGCTTCATCTGATCGTCTCTTCGCACATCCTGCATGAGGTCGACATGATGTCTGACCGCGTGGTGCTTTTGAACAACGGTTACATCGTTGCTGAAGGAAACATCCACGGCGTGCGCGATGAGATGGAAGAGCACCCGATGCAGATCCTGATTCGCTGCGATCAACCCGCGAAACTTGCTTCGTATGTTTTTGAACAGAACCACGTGGTTGAAGCGCGGCTTCACGACGACCGGCGCGGGCTATTCGTAAAGACTCGCGACGCCGATCGCTTCTATTTGATGTTGAATCGCGCCGTTGCCGAGGGCGAGGTGAACGTCGAGACAGTGGCGCCGATCGACGACGATCTCAGTGCCGTTTACCAGTACTTGATTGGACCAACGGGAGGAAGCGCATGAGTTCTGCGGTTGAAACAGTTCCCGCTGGTTCAAATGACTGGGCTCTCTGGTTGCGGCAGGTTCGCGCGATCTTTCGCATGGAAATCGAGAAGAACTTTCTCGGCCGTCGTTCGATCCTGATCTACCTGATCGCGCTCCTGCCGCTCTTTCCGTTGTCGATTTTCGCGCTCGTAACTCCGCCGGGCAGGGAGTGGCAAGACATCAACAATTACAGCCTGTTCTACGCCAACTTCTACAACGGCTTGATTCTGCGCACCGTTGTGTTTTTCGGTTGTGCGTGGATCTTCATGAATCTATTCCGTGGCGAGATTATCGATCGGAGTCTGCATTACTACTTTCTCAGCGCGGTGCGACGTGAAGTGCTCGTCGTTGGAAAATACTTTTCGGGTTTGGTGACGTCGATAATTCTTTTTACGGCGACGACCGTCGTCGCCATGCTGCTGCTTTTCTTACCGCACGTGTACTCGCAGAGCGTGCGTTTCTTCACGGAAGGGCGCGGGCTGGCTCATCTTCTTACGTATGCGGGCATCACGATGCTGGCGTGTGTCGGCTATGGCGCTTTCTTTTTGGTCGTGGGGTTGTTTGTTCGTAATCCCATCATTCCGGCGGTGTTGCTTTATCTTTGGGAGTGGATCAACTTCCTTTTGCCGCCGTTGTTGAAAAAGATCAGCGTCATTCACTATCTCAACTCGCTCGTGCCCGTGCCGATCAGCGAGGGTCCATTCGCGGTCGTGGCCGAGCCGACGCCTGCATATATCGCCATCCCGAGCATGGTGGGGGTCACGTTGCTGGTGCTCATTCTCGCCGCTTACCGCATCCGCCACATGGAAATCCGTTACGGGAGTGACTAGAAGATTATTTAGCCGCAGATGAACGCGGATGAACGCTGATTCGATCAGCATTCATCCGCGTTCATCCGCGGCTAACGTACGGATTATCCTTGACCCAGAAGCGCCACGGCTTGTCGATCCATTTTTCAGCGTAATCAATACCGATCCGCGGCCCTCTTGCGATCTTGCGCTGAGAGATGTTCTCGTACTCCTCGATCCAAACTCTGTCACCTGAAAGATCTGCACCGTTGAGCTGCCGATCGATTCCCATCGCAATGCACAGTTTTCCCGGACCATTAGTCAGATTGTGATCCGGATGTAAATGCCTGCGCGCTCTCATTATCTCCACGCCCTCAACCGGCTCGAGCGCGCGCACCAGAATCGCGTGCGGGACGTCCACCACATTGCTCACGACATTGAACTGGTAATACATCCCGTAAACAAAATAGACGTACGCAACACCGCCGAGGCCATACATCGTCTCGGTGCGTTTCGTGCGGCGTCCTCCGTAAGCATGTGAAGCTCTGTCTTCCGGTCCACGATAAGCTTCAACCTCCACGATCTTTCCCGACACGCGCTCGCCGCGAGCCTCGGGCACAACCAACAGCTTCCCGAGCAGATCTCGAGCGACGACGAGAACGTCAGGGCGTGTATAAAACTCACGCGGGAGTTTCGCTTTTGCAGGCCTCGAGGTTATTGGCGCAGTCTCCAGATCATCACGAAGAAGATTATCCAACCGATCAGCACGATGGCCCTCCGCACCCATTTCTGTCCGACACGCTTCGCCATGCTGGCGCCAAAGTAACCACCGACGAGTGCGCCGCACGCCATCACCAGCGCGTCTTCCCAAACGACGAGACCTGCAAGTCCGAAACTCAACACGGCAATGCTGTTGATACAGATGCCGAGAAAGTTTTTGATGCCGTTCGCACGGTTCAGATTGTGCAGGCCTAGTAGACCCATCGCGGCCAGCATCAGGATTCCATTGCCCGCGCCGAAGTAACCGCCATACGTCGCCGAAACGAACTGAAAAATGATCGCGCCGGTCCACCAGAGTCCCATCGGCTTTTCATCAAGCGATCCGAGACGGAGTCGCTTGTTGATCTGGCCGTGAAACATGAAGAGGATCGTGGCAAAAAGAATCAGGAAGGGAACGAGTGAAGCGAAGACGGGTGATGGCGTCCAAATTAATAACCATGCGCCCAACGCGCCGCCGAGTACGCTGACGAAGCCGAGACGAAAAAGGATCGTGGAACTGTTTTCGAGCTCCTTGCGGTAACCAAAGAGGCCGCCAAAAAGTCCTGGCCACAGTGCGACGGTGCTGGTTCCATTTGCAACTTTAGGATCGAGTCCGAGCCAGATTAGAACCGGAAAGGTCAGCAGTGTTCCTCCCCCGGCAATGGAATTGATCACGCCCGCTGCGAACGCGGCGCATAGCATGGCAAGCACGGAGGAGAGACGCATTGCTCGACATGATAAGATGCGTCACGAAAACTTAGCTAGCACAAAAGCTCAAATGATTTCCTATGCCTAAAGATACTCATGAGATGGACGAGACCGAGGTTCGTTCGCGGATCGTGACGCTTGCCTTCGAGGGCGATGAGCGCAAGTTCATCGGGTTTTATCGAAAGCTGCAACAGGGACTACCGGAAGGCACTGGTATTGTCCTGCGTGGGAGCGTTATCACAAACAAACGTCACGAAGACGGCGCTCCGTTCGATTCGCAAGGCAAGGGGACCAGCGACCTCGACGTCACGCTTGTCGGAAGCAAAGTGATGGAAGCGTGGTCGTCCGACGGTTATTACATTCCCGGACTGCATACAAAACCTTTGTGCGATAAAGATCCGAACATCGCACCCAGTCTGAACGAGTTGCGTGAGTCGTTACAGAAACTCGCCGGACGTCCGGTGAATTTTCAGGCTACGTCGAGTCTTGTTCTCTATGGTCGTGACGTGTTGTTTGGCGAGGCTTACTACGTCGTCGTTCCTCCCGGTGAGACTACGTGACGTTCCGGCTGCTGAGTTACAACATCAGATTTGGCGGGCTGGGGCGGGAGCAGGCGCTTGCGGAAACGATCGTTGCTGCTGCGCCTGACCTCGTCGTTTTTCAGGAAGCGACGCATCCCGAAGTCATCGAGCGTATCGCCGAGGCCACCAAATTTCCGTTCTGGGCCGCACGCAGAAATCATTCGATCGGTTTCCTCAGCCGCCAGCAAGTCGATTATCACGAATGGCATTACCCGGCTGGCGCGCGACACTCGTTTCTCGAGATCATTCCCGCTGGGGCGAAGGCGCGGATTTTTGGTCTGCACCTCAGTGCGCGATTTTCGAAATGGGATGAACGCAGGCGCGCGCGTGAGATTCGATCGCTCCTGGATGGAATCAAACGCCATCAGGACGGTTTTCATGTTTTGGTCGGAGACTTCAACACGCTCGCGCCGGGCGAAGTGTTGGAGCTCGACAGGATGCCGGCGTGGATTCGCGCTCTGATCTGGGTTAGCGGTCGCCAGCTTCAGCGCGAAACGATTCAATTGATGCTCGACGCTGGTTATGGCGATGGGTATCGCATGCTGCATCCCGATGTGAAAGGCTACACGTTTCCCACGTGGGATCCGCATGTGAGGCTTGATTACGTTTTTGTGCCGCGATCGTTCGCGAATCGGCTCGCCGCGTGTGACGTGATTTGTGAGCCTAAGGAGCGCGTTCAGGCGGCGTCGGACCATTGTCCGTTGGTCGCGGATTTCACGGATTAGAGCAGATTGATTCCAGAGGAACGACGTGGCCCAGATAGCCTTCAGGTAATTGAATTTGGGTGGGACTGTGGATACAGAATTCTTTTGTTGGTCCAAGCGTCATTTGGCGACCCCACAAGCCGGCGCCCGGTTGTGATGTGAGTGGTTGTAGGGCGGCGTAGAATTCGGGGTACGACACGCCATTTGGTTTGCTCAGCCAGATTGCGAATCTCGATTGGGCCAAATCCTCCTGGCCTTCACGGAAGCGATACAAGCCGCCGGTGCCGTCCGCTGCCTCTCGCGCGACTCTGTTATGCGGGATTTCACACGCGCCCGTCACTGCGCCCTCGTTGAGTGGATCCATTGCCGCCGAGTCGTCGAGCAGGTACCACTCTTCAAACGCCTCGCCCGTGGTGTTTAGCCAGTTCGCGCCGTTGATACTGAAGACGACGGAGCGTCGAAACCCGGGGGGCTTGTTCGCGGCGAGTGTCCGGTGAAACTCTGCGAGATGGTCCAGGTACGAGCCGCGAGGGATCGTCGACTGTGGCCAATGCCAGAATACGTAGGCAAGCATGATAAGAAGTACACAAAAGGCACAAAAGGAAGCCACAAAAAGGCACAAAGGTGAATTAAAGAACAGGTGCACTAAAGAACACGTGCACTAAAGAAAAGATGAATTAAATAGCGGATCGTCCTTCAATAAACCTTTATGTGCTTTTTGTGCCTTTTTGTGGCTAATGGTGTTCACTGCATGGCTTTGATGTCGTCGAGCAACACTTGCTCGTGACCCTCGGGATTTACTTTCAGATATGTCTTGCGCAGGTTTCCCTCGGGGTCGACGACGAAGCTGGTGCGATTCCAGTACATCGTTCCCTTGTAGTCGCTTTGTCCGACACCTGCAGCCCGCAGAAATTCGTGATTCGGATCGGCGAGTAGATCGATCGTGAAGCCGAACTTGTTACAGAAGTTCTTGTGCGAGTCGACGTCGTCCTCGCTCACGCCCACGACGGCGATGTTCGCGTCGTCGAAATCCTGCTTGCTTGCGGTGAACGATTTCCCCTGGATCGTGCAGCCGGGCGTGTCGTCCTTTGGATAGACATAGACCACGAGCCATTTGCCTTTGAAGTCGTCGAGCGTAACAGTCTCGCCATCCTGGTTGTTGAGTTTAAAGTCTACGAAGCGTTTACCTTCTTCAAGCGCCATGTTTGTCCCCTGTTAGTTGAAATTAAAGCGTTGTATCAGCCAGATTCGATTTGTATTTCGTATTGGTTTGCCGATCAGTCATCTCGATGTAAATGTAGCTCGGCGGAACCAGACTCTCGTCCAAACTAAACCAGATCTTCCCGAGATCAGATGATTTTCCCAGCGCACAGAAACCATTCAATCGTTTTCCATTTTGGTCATACAGATCAACCCACGTGCGCGCCGCTTTAGTGTTGCTGCCACAAGGCGGCAGATTCGGCGATGCGGCGAACATGGTGTCCGGATAGACATCCTTGTTCGCGACGTCGTAATTGTAGCGGATGACTTGCTTGCCGCCGATCGTCAGGTACTCCGCTCCGAGAAAATAGAGCATCGGATTCGGAAGCGGCGGAGCAGATGCGACGCCTTGCGCCGCTAAAACAAGAATGAGAGTGACGACACCGAGCAAGGTTCTTCTTAGCGTGTTCATCGGGGGACTCCTTCGTTGTGAGTTTAAGTTTTACCACGCAACTGCATAGCGACTGCGCCTCGGATCCGCTCCAGCCGCAGCCGCACCAGTCTTCGGATCGTAAATGATCACTGTGGGCGCGGAGAGCGTACCCCATTCTGACTGTACCTTTACCTTGTGTCCTTTCTCCGATAACTCCTGGATCGTTTTCAAACTCACTCGCGACTCGACGTTCAGCGAGCCAGGAATGAACTCATGATCGTCGAACGAGCTGACGTAGTGTTGCGTGTCGAAGCGAGGCGCTTCGACGGCCTCCTGCGGGTTCATGCCGAATTCGATCACGTTCAACAAGACCTGAAGCAGCGCCTGGTCCTGGTTGTCGCCTCCGGGAGTGCTCAGCACCATGAACGGCTCGCCACCCTTCAGCACCAGCGTCGGCGTCAGCGTGATGCGCGGTCGTTTGCCTGGCGCGACGACGTTCGGGCTGTTTGGATCGGTTAGCGATGACTGCAACCGTTGGCCCATCAACACGCCGGTGTCTCCAGCTACGACCGCCGGCAGCCACGCGCCGCTCGGCGTCGCGCTGAACAAATTCCCCTCTTTGTCGACGACGTTGACGCACGTCGTGTCGTTTGCACGTTCGATGTCTGGTAACTGAGATACACGGCCGATGCGCTGCACGGCGCTCGCGAGAATCGCTTTCATGTTCAGCGGATCGCCCGGTTGTTGCGCGAGTGAGGCGTGGCTCTCGTCGATCAACGGCCGTCGCAGTGCTGCGTAGCTCTTCGACAACAGTTCGGCCATCGGAATCTTGACGAACTTCGGATCGCCGTAGTAGCGATCGCGATCGGCCATGGCGAGTTTCAGTGCCTCGGCGAGCGTGTGAATGTAGGCCGCAGAGTTGTGGCCCATCTTCTTCAGATCGAAGCCCTCGAGCATGTTCAGGGTTTCGATTAGCGCCGGGCCTTGCGTCCAGAATCCGGCCTTGTAGACCTCGTAACCGCGGTAGTCAGTTTCGACTGGCTGGCCCACTGTTGCCGCGAACTTTGCAAAGTCGCCCGCTTCAATCAAGCCGCCGTTTGCCTGCATGTAGTCGCCGATGCGACGGGCGATTGGACCACGATAGAAATAGTCGCGCGCGGCCATTAAGCCGGCATGTCGACTATTTCGAGTGCCTTTTGAACCAAGGCGTTCGGCGCGCACGATCTCACGCAGCGTGCGAGCGAGATCAGCCTGGACGAAGATGTCGCCGACTTTCGGCACTTCGCCTCCCGGCAGAAACACGCGCTTCGCGTCAGCCCATTGAGTGAAGATTGGTGAACGGGTTCTGATGTATTGAACTCTCAGCTCGTCGATCGGAAAGCCGTCGGCAAGCTCAATTGCGGGCTGTATGACTTCGGCGAGTGTTTTTGTTCCGAACTTATCGAGCGCGGTCACGCAGGCATCGAGCACGGCCGGCACAGTCGCTGACAGCGGGCCGGTGGAGGGAATCATCCCGGCTCGTCTGGCGCTCGGCATTGTGGTCGCCCCGAGATTCTGTCCGCGATTGACGAAGAACTCACGAGTGGCCTTCATCGGCGCCTGGCCCATGCCTTCGATCACCACCACCTTCTCACCTTTCAACTTGATCAGAATAGGGACTTCGCCGCCGAAGGAAAAGTGAGAAAACTCGATCACCGATGCGGCGAGGATCGTCGCCACGCCAGCATCGACGGCGTTGCCGCCGCGCTGGAGAATCCGCAATCCAGCTTCGACCGACAGCGGCTGACCACCGGCCACAACGCCACGCTTACCTCGAACTACGGGCCTGAAAGTGTCGGCGTGCGATGTTTGTATCGGAAGGCCCGCGAAGATGAAGGAAGCCATAAAACAAAAGACGAACAGGGTTCTTTTGCGGATTAGCATCAGTGGGACACCTCTTGGGATTTTGAACGGGCGAATTGTCAACCTGTTTTCGGCGGCAGTCAATAGAAATAGGTCAGATAGGGCCTAACAGGACTTATACTTTGTGTCACACTTGAATTTGAGAGGATGTTTGCTGGTAAGATTGCTGCAGACAAAAAGAGAGGGCGCTGACCTCCCCCAAGACCAGCGCCCTTGCCTTTATCTCAGTTCTCCCATGGAGAATTAACGACGGGCAGATACTAACTGTATGGACCGTAACGTAGGTTGCATCAGTCTTGTAAAGTCTTTGCGAGGTTGTCACAAGAGTTTTTCAAAGTCTCACGCCCGAACGACTATTATTGTTCGGAGACCAATGAATCGAGGATAGACGTTGTCAAATTCACCGAAGATTGCGCCATACGGCTCCTGGAAATCACCCATTACCTCAGATCTGATCGTGGAAGGCTCCGTCGGCCTCGGTCAGCCGACCTTCGATGGGGATGATATCTACTGGCTCGAGTTGCGCCCGAAGGAACGCGGACGCAATGTTATCGTGAAACTATCGCCGTCCGTAGTTAGTGTCGATATTACGCCGCCGGACTTCAACGCTCGCACGAGGGTCCACGAATACGGAGGCGGCGAGTACCTCGTAAACAACGGAACTGTTTACTTCTCAAACTTTTACGATCAGCGACTCTATCGGCAGGATGGTCGGTCGGCGCCTGAACCACTCACGGCTCCGGGCGACGTCAGATATGCAGATGGCTGCATGGACCAGACGCGCAGTCGCATCATCTGCGTTCGCGAAGATCACACCAACACGAATGCCGAGGCCGTCAATTCCATCGTCGCCGTCGACGTTCAGGGAAGTAACGACTATGGCTCAGTGCTTGTCGAGGGAAATGATTTTTACTCCTCGCCAAGGGTGAGCCCGGATGGAACTCAATTGGCCTGGCTCACCTGGAACCATCCAAACATGCCGTGGGATGGATGCGAGCTGTGGGTCGGTGAATTCGGTGAAGACGGCAAACTGGCTTCGACGAGATGGGTCGCCGGTGGTGCGGCGGAGTCGATCTTCCAGCCTGAATGGTCACCTGAAGGTGTGTTGTATTTCTCCTCGGATCGAAGCGGCTGGTGGAATTTGGAGCGGATTTCGCCCGATGGCGGAATCGAACGAGTTTCGCAGGCAAAAGCTGAATTGGGTATGGCCCAATGGGTGTTTGGGATGTCGTCCTATTCGTTTGCCTCGCCCGATTTGATCGTTTGTAGTCATATCGAGCATGGCGTTTCGACGCTCGCGACGCTCGATGTACACAGCGGAAAGCTGACTCCAATCGACTGTCCTTACACTGACATCCAGTATCTTCGAGCGTCGAATGGGAAGGCCGTGTTTCGGGGAGGCTCGCCGACGGAGGTCACGTCGATAGCAAAACTCGACCTCAGCACGGGCCAGTTTGAAACGCTGCGTCGTTCGAACGATCTCGAGACGTATCCGCAATATTTCTCGGTGCTGGCCGCGTCCTAGTATCAAACAAAAGGCGGGCTGATCGCGCATGGTTTCTTCTATCCGCCGCAGAACCCCGATTACCGCGCCCCGGAAAATGAAAAGCCGCCGCTGATCGTGAAGAGTCATGGTGGACCAACTGCGGCTGCGTCCACGGCGTTGAGTCTTTCAATTCAGTTCTGGACCAGCCGCGGATTCGCGGTGCTCGACGTCAATTATGGTGGAAGCACCGGATATGGCCGGCAATATCGTGAGAGACTTAACAAAAAATGGGGCATCGTGGATGTTGACGATTGCGTTAATGGTGCTCGGTACCTTGCGGATCGAGGTGAGGTGGATCCGAATCGATTGATCATCACGGGTGGTAGTGCGGGTGGTTACACGACGCTTTCCGCGCTGACGTTTCGCAAGACGTTCAAGGCCGGCGCGAGTCATTTTGGGATCAGCAATCTCGAGACGATGGCGCGCGATACGCACAAGTATGAGTCGCAGTATCTGACAGGGTTGCTGGGTCCGTATCCGCAGCGAAAGGACATCTATTTCGATCGCTCGCCGATAAACTTTCCCGAACGCCTTTCGTGTCCGGTGATCTTTTTTCAGGGACTGGAAGACAAGGTGGTCCCACCCAATCAGGCTGAGGCAATGGTTGAGGTGATTCGAGGGAAGGGGATTCCGGTGACGTACATGGCGTTTGCGGGAGAGCAGCATGGGTTCCGGCAGGCGAAGAACATCAAGCGCGCGCTGGACAGCGAGCTCTATTTCTACTCGCGCGTCTTTGGCTTCCAGCTCCCCGAGCCTGTTGAGCCCGTAGAAATCGAGAATCTTTGACAGGATTTACATGATTTATTCAGGATTAACATGTAAATCCTTCTAAATCCTGCAAATCCTGTCCAAACGACTTAGTGTATTCGCGGATCGGAGCTGATGGCGGGGCCGCCGGCGTGGTCAGCGCCACGCAGGACCAGCGTCTGGTCGATGAAGTATGACATCGTTCCCGTCTTCCCGTATTCGACCGGCACTCCGGACACTTCAAACTTATCACCCGTGAACGTGATCTCGAACTTGTAACCCGATCCCTCGACCATCTCCTTCGCAATCAGATCCGCCGCGATCAACTGCTCCAACGTCCCGTAGCTTCCCGCTCCTTTTTCTTTCTTGTACTGCTCTTGAAGACTGGCGATCGCGTACATCAATCCCATCGTGACCCCCTCGTTCCGCTGCACGGGCGTCGGATTCGTTTCGCTTGAAATCCCCGCGACTGCCATCAGGATCAGGTTCTTCGGCACATGAAGTTCGTGTAATGGTCCAAAGCCTTCGTTCGAAAGCGAATAAGTGATCGGTTGCGCCCCCGCCACCATCCGCATCAAAAACGCTTTTGTCTGATCGTTCAAACGCGTGCTCGGACTCTCGATCCAACTTTTGTAGCTTTCCATCAGCGCTTGCGAGATATAAAGCTGTCCATACGCCGGTCGTGGTTGCCACCGCGTGTAGTTTCTAAAGTTGCCGTCGGACGCCAGCGTTTCGTGTTTCAGGTAGGAGTCGACCACGTGACGCGTTGCGGCGGGATCCGACGAAAGCACGAGGAAGTTGCCGATGAATGCGTAAGCGAAAACATTCATGTACGACACCAACTCCGTATCTTCTTTTCGTTCGGTGTTCGCGAATGAGTTTGCTCCCTTGAATCCAAGTGACTCTACGAGCTTCGGCATCACAGCCCGCATGCCTTCTTTGTCTTTCACCGAAATGAGCACTACGGGCGCCGTGCTGGCCGGCGACTGCTGCGGTGTTGAGTTGTCCGTTGCAACTGAAATCGAACCACCAGGTCCTCTCGGAACGCCAAACACGTCGAGGCCGGTGACTGGCAGCCGTATCGCGATCTCCGAACCGAGCAATGGCAAAAGATCGTCTTTCAAACTGATCTTCAATTGTTTTTCGATCGCTGCAAAGGGTGACTCAAATGAACTCTCGTCCTCAGGCTGAACATTGCTGTGACTCAGGCGGTACATCAGGTTGGGCCGAGGCTTGGACATGGCTGCGTAGATCTGCGGCAAGTCGAGCGACATCGACGCAAACAATTCCGTGTCGGCGGGAAGAATCGTGGACGCTTCGGAGACGAGCGGTGGACCAGGAATCAGCATCGGAACGAACGGAATCGTGTCGCTTCTTTCGCCCGGCGCATTGACGAGCAACGCGCGTACATCGAACGAGTCGCCTTCAAACGATAGCGCCAGCCCGATCGCATCAGGCCAATTTGACGGCCCATTGAAGAACGATGAGCCAATCATGGTTAAGGCACTCGAGACCGGATCGACCGACGTCACGACTTTCAGGGTATCCGCGGAAGCACTTAACTCGGCCTCCGTGTGCTTTTCCGGGACAAACGTTTTCTGCTCATCCGGCGGTTCAGGCTCGGGGGGTTCTTCCGCTTTTTGCTCCTTTTTGGAATTGTCGTGTATTGCGACTATGCGGCTCTGTGCCACCTCCTCTGCTACCTTTTTGCGCTGCTCCTCCTGCTGCCGCTCGATGAGCTTCGTATCGATAAACACGAAAATCGGCTCGGAGTTGAAACGATTGCGAGTGGCCCTGAAGCTGGTGTCCTCAGCGAGAAATTTTCCACCGGCAGGTTTGAGCTTTTTGAGATCGAGTGGTCTTGGCGTCAACAGGATCAACGACCCCGCTTGTTGCAGACGATACGCAGGTTCTGGCGCCGGCGCTGGTTTCGCGTTTTCAGCCTGGCCTTCCGGAGTGGGCACCGAAACAGGTGGCAGCACTGTCGGCAGCATTTGATTGAGTTTCGTCGCAAACTTTGCCGCGTCGTCTGCTGAAGCGAATTCGATCGCGACGAGTGCTTCCGGTAAATCCCTGCCGCCCCTGGGCCACGTTGCGACGAGCAACCGCGACGACATCAGGTCTTCAGCATGCGTGTTCAGCCACTTCACCAGCGACTTGAATTCTCTCGGTGGTCCGGCGAGTTTCAGTATCGGCTCGAGGATGTCGTTTACGGCGTTGGATTGAATTACATGACCGACGCTTCTGACCTCACCATACAACGTGTAGCTTTCCGCCGGAACAAGCGTATCGAACGTTGGCGCAGGCGCCGTGGTCTTGGGTTGCGGCTTCGCAGGCGCTGGACGTTTCTGCTGTGCTGTGGCTGTGAGGGTGATCAGTAAAAACAAAGCGGCCAGTGCCGGGTGGGTTCTCATGGTCATTGGAATTACCTTTACAAGAGAATCTTGTCAATCCTGCGACATCTTGCAAAATCCTGTCACCGGTTTTCACAGGATTTACAAGATGTCACAGGATTTTCCAGGATCGATTCGCGATCCGTTTCCAGACGTTCTGCTCACCTTCGCTTTGGATGAGGCGCCGGACCAGATTGTACGCTCCTGCGTAGGCTGTTTGCATGTCGGCGGCAGATTTCGCGGTTGCGAGCGCGTGTTCGACTGCTGCGACAGATGTTGGTTGGCGCTGTGCCATCATCTTGCCTTCACCTGCCACGTAGATTGCCATGCCTTCCGTTAACCAGCGCGGGGTTTGCGTGCTGCCCAAGGCGTCAATCAATGCATGTACGAGTTCGTGGCGCAATGTTGTTTCGAGAATTCGCCGTTGCTTCAGCAGCGTGAGAGGTTGTAGCTCGACGCGCTTGTTTTTGGTCGCGGCTGCGGCCCACGATGGCATGCCTGTGCGCCCGACGAAGTCACCTGTGGTTTCATTGAAAACGATTTCGAGATTCGGAAACGCAGGCTGGAATCCTGCCGCCGAGACACGACTCAGCAGTTCTGATCTCGTTGCTTCAAGAAGGTTGAGCACCTGTTCGACCTCTCGTTGGTCGATCGATTGCGGGTAGGTCAACATAAAGTGAGACGCGGAGACATGGCGACGCGGGGACGCGGGGAAGTACTCGGTTTCTCCGCGTCTCCGTGTCCCCGTGTCTCCGAGTCTCCGTGCCTCCGTGTCTCCGCGTCTCCCCCTCTCCGTTTCCGCCGTAACAGTGGTTCCGGGATAGTAGTGCGTCAGGATTTGCTGGAACGATTGTCCACGCTGCGCCATCACGTGCGATCCTTCCTGGCAGAGGCCCAGGCCGTGTCCGAAACCACCTCCACGAAATACAAATTCCGATCCGGATCGCGAGACGTCAAACCGCGAGCTCTTCAAGAACTGCCAACCCAACGCGCGACCCAGAATCAGCTTGAACTCCCAACCGTTTATCGTCCGTGTACGATCGCCAACAATCGACACGACTTCGGCGCGACCGGTTTGATCGTGCTTCGTCACTGATATCCCGCGAACACTTTCACCGACATCTGTCCGTGAATCGCTGCGCAGCGCGTCGACCAGTTTTTTGGATGCGATCACGTCGGTCCAGCGATAATGCGAACCCGAGTTGCAATACGTGTCGCGCACGCCGCGCAGGTAATCCGGAGCTTCTACGCCCCAGATCGTCTTGAGGTTTGCAGTCATCCCGCCGCACGAAGCGCTGTAATACGCATCGGCCATTTGATCGTGACTGTCCTGCAAAATCAATCCGGCGGTTTCCTGAACTGCCGAAGCAACTGCCGCGCGAGCTTCGACTGTCGCAAAGCGCTGGCAGTGCGTTGTGCTGCAAAAGTCGAAGCCTTCGTCCTGATGGCGTCCGAGGTTCTTCAATGCATACGTGCGCGCCGCGATCGCGAGTGCCTTCAGTGCTTCGGGCTCGTCTTCGACGCTCGCTTCGCTCGCAACCACCTGGCGAATGTAATCTTCGAGCGGCATGCGGCGCCTGGTGTTCTCGCTCACTTGCTTGACTGTCACGTATGGTGAAGAACTTGTAGTAGGCGGCGCATTGGAAGACTCTTCAAAGATCGAACGCGCAAGCTCGGCGGCTTCCGATCCGTGCGCGTTTTTCAGGTAAACAACAACTACGAGCTGCGCATCAGCGGGCGCGGTTTTTGTTCGCGATGGGAAACTAAGACCGGCGAACCATCCCTGCGGGCGAAAGCCCTGAAGTGGCGTTGCCGTCCCGGTCTTACCGATGACAAAAGAGGGAAGAGAATCGAGTCCTGCCTTCTCGGCGGTGCCGAATGTGACTGCGCCGCGCATTCCGGCGAGCAATGTGGCGCGTTCCTGTGGCAGCACTTTGTTCCCATTGAAGAGCGCTGCGTATGCCATCGCCAACTGCATGGGCGTCACTTGAAGAAATCCACCCTCGCCGACAGCGCTTTGTGGTTGCCACCTGCCGCGAGCTATTTGATCGAACCCGAAATCAGCCAGCAAGCGACTTACATCATCTTCTTCCAGCCGCTCGCCGAGTGTGGCGAAGAAGTAGTTGCAGGAGTAGGCCAACGCTTCACCAGGATTGAACGGAGCGAGGTTGCGAGGGTGCGAACAACTATCGACGACGTCCGTACGCTTGTACTTGTGGCGACAGCGCAAACGAGTGTCGGCCGTGATTACTCCTGCGCGCATCAGGGCAAGTGTCATAAAAGGTTTGATAGTCGAGCCTGGAGGGAAGGCGCTTTCGAACGCGAGCTTTGGATTGACGACAGCCAAAAAGCGTCCGGTTTGCGGATCGACGATCACGATCGCGCCTTCGCGGTTTCCCAGTGCGGCTGTCGCGCTTGCCTGAAGTCGTGTGTCTTCACGTATCGGCGACGTTTCCCTGGGTGAGGGATCACGAGAGAGCACAAAACAAGAACCCACAAGAACCACAATCGTCGCAAGAGTTGTTTTATATTTGCTCATTGCGATGGTTCAGAACAGATAGCCCGCCGACGGTTGTGACCCACCCGAGCAGGATGAGAACGGCAGCAATCGACAGTCGCAGGACCAGGATTGAGAGTTCCAGCCACGCGCGCTCCGTTTGGATCGTTTTTATGATTAGAAAATATGGAGCGACCGCGAAGATCAGAAATCCAAGCGCATAGACAAACACTGATTGCGGTGCGAACGCCTTTCGCAGACTCGTGCCGATCCAGAGCTGTATTGCAAGCAGCGGCGCGACTACAGCGATCAGCAAGTAGCGTAACGTGGTCACGACCGTTGCATGCGAATTCACTTTGCCCAGACCATACACGGCGAGCAAAGTCACTCCGATCAACGGCACGCTAACGACAATCAGCTTGCCGATCAGTCTGCGGGAGAGTGGCCCCGTCGCGTAGCTAACACTCAAACCCTGCAACACGAAAAACAGCGCGGGAGCGACGACAACCAGCGTCATCGTCAAAACTATTTGTCCGATCGTGGCCTCGCGTGTGCTCACAAGCAGGTATAGCGCTGCAAGCAGCCCCGCGTATGAGAGCAGCATGATCGCCAGTGCCCGACGATTTTTGAAAAGCGCTCGTGCCGCACTAACGATCGAGATAATTGATTCTGTAAACATTATTTTGTGCCTTTTTGTGTATCCAAAAATTGGAATTGCCGAGTAGCCGTATTCGCATAAACCGACGGCTCATACATCAGCTCAGCGCGCGCGGGCGCCACAACAAAATCACCCGGCACCTGCACTCTCATCGCGTACTGCACCTTCACGTCTCCATCGAACTGATCAAAGAAGAACACCGTGCGGCGATCGCGAAACTCGCGCGAGCTGTACCAGTCGCTCCATCCCGAATCCGTGTAATCCAGATTCAAATTCCCTACACTCTCGAGTTGCTCGGCTCCTGACGGAATCGGATCTTCCAACATCAAGTACCGCGCCTTTTTTCCGCGCAAGCGCAACTGCACCACGATCAGATCGCCGGACCGGATTTCTCCACTTAAAGGCGACGTGGTCCACTTCAACTTGTAACCATCCTGTCCGACTGTGAGCCGCCGGTACTCGCGCGTAACCTCCAGATCAGTAGTACCGTACGCATTCACGTATTCATCCTGCGTGTAGTACTCGACGTTTCCCGCAAAGTAGAGACTTCCTTTGCCGCGTTTCACGACGCGAATGTGATTTGTCTCGCCAACAGCGCCGCCTTTGCGGTTAATCACAAACGTTTGCGCATCCCTGACGTTCTGCGCCAGCACATTCTCACCATTCAGGTAAACTTCCAGCGTATACGACGGCGTCAGCTCGCGACTGACTTTCAGGTAGTCAATCAGTCCGAAGATCGCGAACGCCGTGTCTTTGGTTGAACTCCAGTAATAACCATTTCTCCTTTCAGACACGAGCCAGCGCGCGGCGAGTGGCAGCAATGAACTCTCGGGCTTGATGCGCGCGAGTGCTTTCAACGACAACGCCGTTCCCTCGATTGATTCCCAGTGAGCCGATGACTTCGCAACATCGGCCGAGCGCTCGATTTCGTTCGCAACCTCAACCGCACGCTGGTTCTTTTGCAGCGAGAGAGTCAGCGCCAGCAGCGCGCGACCATAAGGCTGAAGGTTGTTCCGCTCCGCAAACAGCTTGTCGACGTGCCTCGAATCAACCCCACCACTCTCCGCCAACGCATAAACCATGAACGCACGTGTCTCTGCGTTTTGAACGCCCGCATCGAGCATGCTCTGCAATTTCTCACGCGCGCGTGCGAGACGTTCTTCATCGATCTCGAATCCCGCCTGCTTTGCCAGCGTCAGACCATCGACGACGTACGCCGTCATGAACGGATCTGTCTCGTCGTTTTGCCACCATCCCCAGCCACCATCTGCGTGCTGAAAAGAGTAAAGACGGTTTCGACCCTGCTCGACTTTCTTCTTCAAATCGTTCGAGTTGCGAATTGAAGTCGACTTGAACTCCTTCAACGTCTGCGAAACGATGATGTTGGGTAGAAAACTCGACATCGTCTGTTCCGTGCAGCCGTATGGAAATGTCGTGAGATAGTCGAGAGCCCCGAACAGAGTCCCCGCAACCGACGGCGCGACTTCGATTCGCAGTCTGCGTGAGTTCGAGTCAGTGTTCGCCGGCAAATTTAGAGAGAATTCCTGTTGCGCACTCTCGTCAGTGGTGGTCCATCGTTCAGTTTTGTTCTCGCGCAGCCCGCGCGGAACGACGTCGAGAGTCAACTCGACTGCATCCGACTCTGTATCTGTCAACGCTTTCGCCAGGAGTGTTATTTGACCCGTCTGCGGCGCGGAGATCTTCCAGTCGACGCGATGTTCTCCCTGTTTCTCGATGTTTACGGTTTGCTGTGCTGGTCCAACCAACTGCGCACCGGCAATATCAATCGAGATCTGTGTTGACTTATCTTGTTTCAGGTAGTTGTGGACGATTCCAGAGAGCGTCACCGTGTCGCCCTGCGTGAGGAACCGCGGCGTCTCGAGTCGCAGGATCACGTCTTTCCGCGAGATGACCTTATGACTGGAAACGCCCACCATCGTGTCCGTGGTGACGCCGCGCGCGGTTGCACGCCACGTCGTCAGGTTGTCAGGCAAACGAAAGTTGACTGTCGCGCGTCCGTCTTTACCCGTCACCGCGTTGGGTTCCCAAAACGCAGTGTCTTTGAAATCCTTCCGAATCATGGGCTGGACCGGCTCGCCTTCGGACTTGAAATCCGCGAGTTGATAAGAAGGCTTGGTGCTCGCGAGGTCGACAGGTTTCTCACCCGCGAAACCCCGGAAGTAATACGAGATCGAAAGATGCGTCTCGACCGAGTTGTAGCGCATTCCGTAAAACTGCTGGCGAATGTTGCCCGAGTAATCCGGCGACAGGCTGTAGATGGCTTCGTCAACCACACCCAGGCTCACCTCCGCATCGGGCACAGGCGAGCCATTCGCATCGCGAGCAAGAATCGTGTACGACGCGGTTTCGCGTGGCTTGTATTCGTTCTTGTTGGAGATGACTTCGAGGTTCAGCATCTTGTCGCGCGCGGGGACCACCAGGCGCTGATCGCTGGTGTACATGTCGCCGTTTTTTACAAACGTGACGCTGACAAAAACATTCGGCGCGTAGTTCTTCTCGATCGGCACGTCGAGAACCACTGTTTTGCCGGCGGCGTTGACATATCGCGCAGCCATGACGCCTTCGCGCTCCGTCGTCATCAAAAGATTGGCGCCGTCTTCGGGAAGGATCGCCAGCACGTGCGCTGTGTCGCCCGGGCGGTATGATTTTTTGTCGGGAACCAACTTGATCGAGCCGAAGCTTTCGCTGAAGTAAGACGAGTCGGACCATTCATTCGGATCGCCGGTGGACCAGATGAAACCTCCGAGTGAAACGTATTCTTTACCCGAATCATGAACCACGGTTTTGATCGCGATACTGCCGAGCTTCGCGACACGGAATTCAAAAACACCCTGCCCCTCGTTGTTAGTTACGACCTCGCCGGAACTCAACTCCTCTTCATGCATCTCGTAATCGGAATCGTATTCGTTGACCTTGTTTTCGACCTTTACCCAGGTGCGCAACATGAATTTCAAAGACACCTTGCCTGGCACACGCCGGCCCTCGTAATCCCTCGTCTCGACCGTGATCTTCGCGGTCTCGTCTTTGTTGTAAACGTAGCGGTCGGGAAATGCAGTAGCGATAACGTTGCCGCGCGTGGCGATCAAACTCGCGCTCGCGTTCATGCTGCGTCGTGAAGAATCGGTGACTTGCGCTTCGAGCCGGTATTGAAAATCCCAAACGTCGTTCTCGTTGCTTTCGGGAATGTCGAACGCGACTGAGAGATGACCTGAAGCGTCGAGCTTCCCCTCGCCATCGAGCATCATCTCGTCGTAATAGTTGTCGTAGTCTGAATACTCATCATCTTCATCGGGCTCTTCCATTTCTCCGAAGTATGGGTAATACCGCGAGCGATAGACGTAATACTTGACTTCAGCATTGGCCACCGGCGCCCCGAAGAAGTAGCGAGCATCGACGTCGAACTTTGACTTACTACCGGCGGACGCAAACTTCTTCGGTGTAGTTACGTTGACTTTGTATTCCGGCTTTTTGTACTCGGCGACATCGAACGTCCCGCTCGCGCTTCCTTCGTCCGTCTCAGCCACAATGCGGTAATTGCCGAGGGGTGCTACTTCGGCGAGCGTGAAGTCACCATTGAAAGTTCCGTACTTCGAAAGGCGCAATTGCTGTTCGGAAAGTGTCGCGTCGTTGGAGTCCTTGATGGTGATGTTTACGATTTGGCTTTTGAGCGCGCGATACCGCTCGTTATCCGAGGTTAATTTGCGGAGGATTCCCTTGAAGAAAACCTTGTGGTTGGGCCGGTAGATCGGGCGATCCGTGTAGATGTAGCCTTGAATATTCTCGTGGTCTGATGGCGAATCCAGAAAGTAGAACGACTCGAGATCGGAGATAGCGAAGTTGTCTCGATGCGACGCGAGGATGATGAAGTTTTTAGCGGCCGTTTCCTCTGCAGGTTCGTCGTCACCCGAATCAATCCTGGTACGAAACAGTCCTTCTGCGTTCGTCCTGCCGCTGGTAATACTGTTCTTTGCTTTAACGATGTCGACGTGCGCGTCCGGCTGTGGTGCGCCGGTTTTACGATCGACGGCGTAAACAAGCAGGTCGCCGTTGGGCGACGCTTTCTCGACCATCGCGAGGTCGGTTATCACGACTATCGTGTAAGCGCGCAGTTCGTCTGCCACAGCTTCGACCAGATACACGCCCGCTTCACGTTTGCCGAGCGGGATCATGCGCCGGTCGTATTCGTTCTCGAGCGCCGGCAAGGGTTCGCGCCAGCTCGTTACCAACTGGCTCGGATTCAACAGCGGCACGTGCGCATAATCAGCTACGTTCAAAGGAACACGGTTGACGATCTCCGACGCGCGAAACTCATGATTGAACGCTACGCGCGTGTCGTGTTTTAACTGTCCTCGAAAATAGTTTCTGATTCCCGAGTAGGCCCAGACTTTAACCGCCCGAAGGCGTTCGAGCAGCGACTTGCGTTTTGAAAAATTATTTGCGACTTGCTCGGTTTCATCCTGGCCCATCTGATGCGGGTTGCTGAGTTGCGCGAAAAAACGCTGCGGGTCGTTCACACGATAGACACGGAAATCGAGACTGCTCACTCCCCGGTGGTCCAACCACAGAACCGGCTTCTCTGAAGTGCCGAACGTACGATTGCTTGAAAGCGAGAAGAAGGGTTTGTCGATCTCTGTTTCGACGGCCGGAGTAACCGCTGGCGCTGCCGCGGATTGCACTCGCGAATGCGCGATCCAAACGGCTGCGGCAATAACCACAACGTAAACCAGAGTCGATTTCAAATACACGTTCGTTCCTCCAGTTAAGCCGCAGAAAATCTGCGGCTTAGATCTAAAATCTTCAGACGATAAAAACCTAAGAAGTTCGGATTCGCTTGAACCGGGCGCCAGCGTTTATCAGGATGACCATCCAACACTGCCAGGCGCACTTTCTTGACGGTGCCTCCATCTTCAGGCGCAGCGCCCGTGTGATAGACCACCCAGTCGTGTGCGTTTTCGCTCGCCACACGCGGTTCGCCGATAAAAATCATGACGTGAAAAGGAAACTTCTGGACCCACGGTTGACGGAAGAAAAGCAGATCTCCCGGTTTGGCTTGTTCGCGATCGCGACTCACGAATTCGGCATTGAACAGCATCAGCGTTTGCGCGTCGGCGAAATCGGAAAACTTGCCGTCGTCGAGATCCGCGGGACTGTAAGTGCCGGAAGCTGTGCGAAATAGTTTTCCGTGAAGCGGCGTGGTGATATCTGAAGTCAGATCGGGTGCGATTGGATCGTAGGTTTCACCCATTTTCTGAAACCACGGACGGTCGTGCGTGCGCAGTGCTTCACGCCAGGCGAAGCGCACAAGGCCGGCGCAATCGCGTTGTTGCGGGTTCCACTGATCGCTGAGTTTGTAGAACTGCATTTCGGCAACCCACGTGAACCAGCGTCGAAAATTTTCGCGATCGTTGAAGGTCCTGAGTTCCGCGACGTCTGGAAGTCCGTCCTGGTCCAGGTCTGTAGCGGCAGACCGTTTCACAGCAGCTTCTGGAGTGTGCGCCGAAGATCGCGCCGGCCGATTGGTGGAGCGGGCCAGTGCGAAGTACGAGAGGACCAGAAGCGCTGGAAACAGGATTAGAAGGGCCAACCGGCGCGTTGGTTTTTGGGGTAGTCGAAACATGCGGGCATTATTTGTCGCGCGGTTGTTTTCGACTACGAGTTTGGTAACACCGGATGGTCAGGTTAACCCTGCGTTCAGATCGGTTTCGTACGGTCTAGCGGAGTGTGGAGAGCCACATTGTGAGGGGAAGATCTACCTCGCAAAGGCGCAAAGAGATATCGCACATTTCTTTTGTGCCTTTGCGCCTTTGCGGCTTTGCGAGGAAATACTTTCGTTATAAAAAAGTAACGTGGCTTGGCCCAAGAATGTAGGAAAAAGAGTATTGCAAATTCCAGCGCTCGCGGGTAGATTGATTTGGTTGCTACAAGGTAGAGGACCTCTCCCCGGCTCGGGGTGCTCCTTGCCTTCACCTATTGCGGGGAGGAATAAACAGTGCCGACCGGAACGTGCCCTGAATGTGATGCCGATGTCCATGTCGATCTGGACACGGACAAGGGCGAAATAGTGTCTTGTGAAGAGTGTGGAACTGAACTGGAGGTTGTTGGACTCGATCCCGTCGAGTTGGACATTGTAGAAGAAGAGAGTTACGACGAAGACGAGGACGAAGACGAATACTGAAACATAGCCGATTGCCGATCGACCGAATTGGTAACCGGCAATTGGCAATTATTTATCGACTCGCAGCCTTATACTCCGATCGGCTCTGTCGCAATGTTAAGCCACGCGGCCCCTCAACGCGGATCGTGTGCACCTGCCCATCGCGTCGCTTTTCTTCAGGCGGATAAAACGCCAATACGTAAGCTGAACTGACTTCTTCAGCCAACGCGCGAAACAACGGCGCATAATCTTTCTCGTTCGCGTAAACGTTTCTGCCGCCTGTTAACTCGGCTAGACCACTGACGTCGAGTGGCGTCGGCAGCGGTGTTTGCACTGACGACGCCATCACGCGTGAATATGAAGGCAGCGTTACGACAAACACGCTAACATCAGCAGCGTTTGCGCGTTCGATCACCGTTTGCGGGGCGACTGTATCGCCGACGGGAAAACCATCCGTCACTACCAGCACAGCGCGCTTCATCAAGCGTTTCTCACGCGTGCGTGGCGCGCTTCGAACCAGCAGCCGGATCGCGTCGTCAACGGCGTCGTAAGTGTGCGTGGACAATCCGCTTGGTGCGTCACGCTGGATGCGTTCAAACGAGTCATCCAGCTTTTTGGGGTCGGATGTAAATTTCTGGATTGTTTTCACGCGCATTCCAAACGCCATCACCGCGTACACAGCCGGATGATCCGATAAGTGATTTGAAAAAGACCGCAGCGCCAGCCGCAGCCGGTCCATCTCATCCGCAGTCATGCTGCCGGAAACGTCCAGGGCAAAGATGATGGCGAGTGGTCGAGCTTCGCCTTCGCGCTTCTCGATGTTAAAGAACGCAATGGATTGCTCGAGATTATCGGAATAGAGCTTGAAATCTTCCTGGCGCAGGTTCTTGACGGGCCGTCCATCATTGTCGATCGCCGACACGTCAACCGAAACGAGATCCGTGTCGAACTTCAAAACATCTTCGGGTTCCTGCTCTTTCGGAAACACCTTGCGCGGTCGTTGAGTTGTCGCCGCAGGATCTTGCGTTTGCGGCACGCTGGGCACAGCGAGAGCAATCAGAAGCAGTAGAGGAAGGGATAGTTGCGCTACAAAAGCCGCGCGTCTTCTTGGCATTAATTCGTCTTTCCTGGAGGCGCCGCTCAGGATTATACGGGCGCGACCTTTGGAAGCAAACGGTGCTATCATCCCGAGCGTCAAATCCCTGTATTTCGTCGAATCTAGTACGTGAAGTACGTGAAGGCTAATACGTGAAGGATCGTCTATGAGATTCAAGAAAACTCACCTGGTGTTGGTAATAATACTCTTCACCGCCGGCGTTGCGGTTGGTCAGGATAAGACGCTTGGCGCGATTAAGGGGAAAGTTCGGGTTGAAACCGGCACGCCCGGGGGCGTCACGGTGGTCGTGAGACGCGGACAGACTGAGGTGACGCGCTCGCAGACCGAGAAGAATGGCGATTTCGTTGTATCGCGGCTTACGCCTGGAGTTTATGGCCTGACGTTTCGAAAGTCGGGGCTAAGTGTTGGCACGATCGAGGACGTTGAAGTCAAAGCAGGGAAGACGCGCTCGCTCGGCGACCGGCTGATATTGACGATTGACGAGGGGGCGATCGCGTTTCTCAGTGGATCGGTTTTCGATGCGGATGGTCGCAGCGTGCCGAACATTAAAGTTGAGTTGTTCAGAATCCTGGAAGATGGATCGACCAAGAAGATCGATAGTCGAGTTACGACGGAGACAGGTTCGTTTAAATTCAGGCTCGCTCCGGATGCGGCGAAGTTTCGCGTGAGTGTGAAAAGAGACGGTGCAGAGCCGGTGACGAAGGACGTGGAGATTGACGGCGCTGCGGTCTATCGTGTGGCGCTGTCGATGCCTCCGAAGGCGTAAGGAAGATTCCTCGCAAAGGCGCAAAGGCGCCAAGACAGAATCTTTGCGTCTTTGCGAGGAAAGCTGAACCATGGAAGAAAAGGAGCGTGAAGAGTTTCTTACGGCGAAACAGCTTGCCGCGTACTTGCAGGTTAGTGAATCGACTGTGCGACGCCTGGCGGCGAAGCGTCGCATCCCATCCGTTAGACTGACGCCGCGCATCATCCGCTTTCACCTCGACGCGGTGCGCGAAGCGCTCGAGGTGCCGCGTCATCGCATTCGTCACGGTGAATACGCCGAACGCGTGGACGACGCGCAACTGTCTTTCGACGATCTGCTCTTACTCGATTCCCCGCAGTAGACGAGTTACCGCCTCGGGCCGCGAGGCACGTTGAACTCGATCCATTTATTATCCTGCTTGATGTAGATCCGCGGCTGGCGGATTTTAAATGCCTTGCCAAAGTCCGGATTCGCGGCAAGAAACTTTCGCACCGTCGACTGGTCACCAGTCGCCACTCGCCATTTTCCATCTTCGCGGAGAAGGTACTGTTGGACCACGATCTTTCCTTCCGCCTGGATCGGGTTGAGGACGCGTCCGTAAAGCACCGTGTCGGCCACCGCGAGGTTGCCCATGACGCGTGTCGCGCCAATGTCGATGCTATCCAGTTGATAGAACCCCTGCGCGCGCTGGAGCGCACTCACGAAACGATCGCGCGACATGCGGTTACGCGAGGCGCCGGGTAAGAGATCGTAGAGCGCGCTGTAATTCTGCGACTTCAACTGCTCGAAAACATGTTGGACCGTGCTGCGAACGTCAGTTTGATCTGACGCCTTAACCAAAGGCACGGCTGCGAAAAAGGCAATCGTTACGACCGCGATGTTAAGTACGTATTTCCTCATCCGACTCGTCATCCTTACTTTCATCTTCCTTACGCAGAGACTCCTTTATCTGTTGCCGGTAGTTTAGAAACCAGCAGACCGCGCCGGCAGCGGCGGCGACGAACGCCTTCTCATAGTCCGCCGCGATCACAAAGTAAACAGCCACTACACCCAGCGCGGCAGCCAGAATGATCCAAATCTTTTTCACTGGACGTTCACGGGGAGAAGCACGTCGAGCACGCCGGGGGCATAGCAAACTTTGTCATCACATGCCTGGACGCGTAATTTCGCCGAAAGGTTGTGTTTGCCCGTTTGTGCTGACTGGTCTGCCTTGAGTTTCGCTTTCACGACGGTTTCACCTTCATAGACGGCGAGCGGTGTTTCCGCAAAAGCGAACGTTTTCTTCACGGCATCAGGGTAGGTAATGAGTTCAACAGAGATCCCGTTAGCCGGGGACACCTCGAGCTCGGTGGCTTTGAGGTAAGGGAAGCTCGGCGGGTTCGCGTTTATGTGATACCCATTCGCAATCTTGATCGGCACCACAATCTCCCCCGAGTGCCCGCGGGTGAGCGTCGTCTCCTGCGGTGTCGCCTTCACCACGTCCGTCGAGGCAATCGGCTTCGGATCATCCGCGTTATCAGCGGGCTTCTTCGCACACGCCGACATTAGTAAACACAAAACAAGCAGGATTATGTGATTTCGCATCGCGACCAGTTTACCGCAACCTGAGGACAAAATAGGGCTTTTCCCGAATTGACGCTCCCTCCTTGCCAGCATAGAATCCGCCGCCTCTAACAGATCTTCACCCCCGACTACGATGCGGCGTAGTTCTTTCCCACTTCTTCATCAGGAGAACACTATGAGAAGACTCTTTTTCGTACGAAAAGTCCTCAGCCGAACGCTTGCGATAATACTGGTGACGTTCAATCTAACAGGAGCGGCATCTTCACAAGCTACTGTCGTAAACACCAAACAGTCCATCCAGTTTGAACAGCCGATTTTCATCCCTTGCGCCAATGGCGGGGCCGGAGAGTTAGTGGAGATTGTAGGCACTCTCCACGTCCACGTTCACCTGACCACGAATGGCAACCGAGTGAATGGAAAACTCCACTTTCAGCCGCAGGGCGCATCGGGAGTCGGAATGGTCACCGGTGACGTGTACCGGGCCACGGGCGTGACCCATGAGGATACGGTTCCGCTCACCGACGGGCCGGACAATATAACTCTTATCAACATCTTCAGCTTTATCGGACCGGGCCCCGATAACAATTTCCGAGTGCATCAGAACATCCACCTCACGATCAACGCGAACGGCGAGGTCACCGCAGATTTTAATAACACAACCACAGATTGTTCCTAGCAGCGCATTTCAAAGGCGCTAACGGAATCGAGTGGCTTTGCCTCCAAGTCAGGATTCAGGCTTGGGGAAGGTCAGTACCGTAACGCGGTAGCGTCGGGTCAGTTCTCGAACATACGATATTCCTGGCAAATTTGAGAGGCTCACGTAGGACCCGACGCTACCGCGTTACGGTACTGATGTTATGAAGCAAGCGCCTCCCACCGTGAGTGCTAAACTCACAGCTCAGTCGTTCATTAGCGTGGGACTGAAAG